>Ga0193752_1000444_pt1 | contig 39818 bp, 41 predicted proteins | sample H1c1metaG_FD_144924 | JGI IMG/M metagenome (GOLD analysis project Ga0193752, IMG submission 144924) | Soil microbial communities from a riparian zone of the East river system, Colorado, United States - H1c1 | ecosystem: Environmental > Terrestrial > Soil > Riparian zone | place: USA: East River... | reverse complement strand
GACGCTGGAATACTTCAGCTCGTCGTTGTGCTGGTCCATGCCGATGAAGATGGTGCGCACCTCGTGGCCGTCTAGCACCTTGAGCTTGCCGTCCTTGCGCAGGCGCTCGACGTCCTGCGTCGGCACGTCGGTGACCATGTCGACGTCGCCCGAGAGTAGCGCCGAGATGCGCGTCTGGTCCGACTTGATCGGCGTGTACACCACGTCGGTGACGTTGCCGTCGAGCTTGCCCCACCAGCCCTTGTTGGCGGTGAACACGATCTGCTTGTCCGGCTCCCAGGACTTGATCAGGTACGGGCCGGTGCCGTTGGTGTTGCGCGAGGCGTAGATCTCTTCCTTCTTCGCGTAGTCCTGCACGTTCTGCGAGCGGTTCTTCTCCGACCAGGCCTTGCTCATGATGCGGAAGTCGACGATGTTGCGCAGCAGGATCGGCGTCGGGCCGGCGAGAATGAACTCGACCGTGTGGTCGTCGATCTTCCTCACCTCGTTGATGCCGGTGACGTAGACCTGGTTGGTGCCCTGCGGCTGCTTGATGCGGCCGAAGGAGAACACCACGTCGTCGGCGGTAAACGGCGAGCCGTCGTGGAACTTCACGCCCTTCCTCAGGGTGAAGCGCCACTGCGTGTCGGACATCTGCTTCCACTCGGTGGCGAGGGCGGGCTCGATCTTGTAGTCCCTGGTGTAGCGCGTCAGCCCCTCGTAGGTGTACTGCAGGATCGAGTGCGTGGTGGCGTGGTTCTGCGAGTGCGGGTCGAGCGTCAGGATGTCGTTCTGCGCGGCCCATTTCAGCGGCACGGCGTTGACCGAAAAACTGACGAGTACTAGAACGGCAAACAGAAGCTTTCTCACTGGATCCCCCTGATTATTTTGCGGGAAGCGCGTCCTCGACCAGCGCCGCGAGGTAGCCGGCGCCAAGAGGAATCACCTCGTCGTTGAAATCGAACTTCGGGTTGTGCAGGAAGCAGCCGTTCGGGCCGCCGCCCTGGCCGAGCCAGACGTACGCGCCGGGCCGCGCCTGCAGCATGTAGGAGAAGTCCTCGCCGCCCATCGTCGGCTCGACATCGGTCAGCACGTTGCCCTTGCCGAAGACGCGCTCGCCGACGCGCGCGGCGAACGCCGCCTCTTTCGCGGTATTGATGGTCGGCGGATAGCCGCGCGAGTATCTGATCTCCGCGCTGGCGCCGAGCGCCTCCGCGATCTTGGCAGCGATGGTCCTGACTCTCTGCTCGGCCAGATCTCGCGTTTCCGGCCGGAAGCTGCGCACGGTCCCGATCAGCTGCACGGAATCCGGGATCACGTTGAAGGCGCCGACCTGGCTGGTCTGCATCGAGCAGATGCTCACCACCACCGCGTCGAGCGGATTGACGTTGCGGCTGGCGACGGTCTGCAGCGCGCTGATCACCTGCGCCGCGGCGACGACCGGATCGACCGTGAGCTGCGGCACCGCGGCGTGGCCGCCCTTGCCGCGGATGGTGATGACGACTTCGTCGGTGGCCGCCATCATCGCGCCGGCGCGTACCGCGATCGTGCCCGGCGCCATGATCGGCCAGTTGTGCAGCGCATAAACTTCGTTCGCCGGAAAACGATCAAACAGGCCTTCTTGGACCATGACTTGACCACCACCCCCGCCCTCTTCAGCCGGCTGGAAGATGAGATAGGCGGTGCCGTCGAAGTTGCGCGTCTCGGCGAGGTAGCGCGCGGCGCCGAGCAGCATGGTGGTGTGGCCGTCGTGCCCGCAGGCGTGCATCCGTCCTTGATTCCTGGACCGGTGCTGAAAGTCGTTCATCTCGTCGATGGGCAGGCAGTCCATGTCGGCGCGCAGGCCGATGCCTCTACCGCCGTCGGTTTTCCCCCGCACCACGCCCACCACCCCGGTCTTGGCGAGCCCGGTGTGGGTTTCGACGCCCCACTTCTTCAGGTGCTCGACCACCAGCGACGAGGTGCGGCTCTCCTGGAAGGCCAGCTCGGGATGCGCGTGCAGGTCGCGGCGGATGTCGCGCAGCTCGGCGTGGTAGCCGCGGATCCTGTCGACGGGGCTGGTCATGTGGCCTGGATGCGAAGCCGGGGGTCGACCGCATAGTAAAGCAGGTCGACCGCGAGGTTGATGATCACGAAGAATAGCGCGATCAGGCAGAGGTAGGCCGCCATTACCGGCACGTCGGCGAAACTGACCGCCTGGATGAAGAGCAGGCCCATGCCGGGCCACTGGAACACGGTTTCGGTGATGATCGCGAAGGCGATGATGGCGCCAAGCTGCAGTCCGGTGATGGTGATCACCGGCACCAGCGTGTTCCTGAGGGCGTGGCCGAAATGCACCGCGCGGTCGGTGAGGCCGCGGGCGCGGGCGAAGCGGATGTAGTCGGTGCGCAGCACCTCGAGCATCTCGGCGCGCACCAGGCGCTGGATCAGCGTCATCTGGAAAAGACCCAGCGTGATCGACGGCAGGATCAGCGCCTTAAGGCCCGAGGCGGTGAGAAAGCCGGTGCTCCACCAGCCCAGCTGCACCACGTCGCCGCGGCCGAAGGAGGGCAGCCAGCCGAGCTGCACCGAGAACACCAGGATCAGCAGGATGCCGATGAGGAAGGTCGGCAGCGACACCCCGGCAAGCGATAGCGCCAATATTATGTTCGTCAGCACCGAATGCGGCCGGAGGGCAGTATAGATTCCCATCGGGATTCCAACCGCCAGGGCAAGCAGCGCGGCGACAAGCGACAATTCCAGCGTGGCGGGCAGGCGTTCCATGAACAGTCGCGACACTGGCGCCACCTGCCGCAGGCTCAGGCCGAACTCGCCCTGCGCGGCGTTCTTCACGAAGCTCCAGTACTGCACGATGAAAGGGCGGTCGAGACCGAGGTCGCGGCGCAACTGCGCGCGCTGCTCCTCGGTGCTGTCCTGCCCGCCCATGTAGACCACCGGGTCGCCGACGAAGCGGAACAGCGAGAAGGCGATCAGCCCGACGGCGAGCATGACGAGGACCGCCTGGCCGAGCCGCCGCAGGATGAACGCCAGCATGCGTCCATTAGAATCCGGTTGTGTCGCGCTTCGCAAGCACCCTCGTGGATTGGCAGCGCCGTCACGGCCGTAAAGGCCTGCCCTGGCAGGCGAGCACGGACCCCTACCGGGTTTGGCTCTCCGAAGTCATGCTCCAGCAAACGCAGGTTTCGGCTGTCATTCCCTACTACGAACGGTTCCTGCAGAGATTCCCCACGGTAGGCGCATTGGCCGCGGCGTCGGAGGACGAAGTCCTCCAGTTGTGGAGCGGCCTGGGCTACTACGCTCGGGGGAGGAACCTGCACGCGGCCGCCCAATTGATCTCGAAGCAGGGATTCCCGAAGACCGCCGACGAGATCGCCGAGCTGCCCGGTGTCGGCCGCTCCACCGCCGCTGCCATCGCCGCCTTTTCCTTCGGCGAGCGCGCCGCGATCCTCGACGGCAACGTGAAGCGCGTGCTCGCCCGCCATGCGGGCATCGCGGGCTTTCCGGGCGACAAGAAGGTGGAAGCGAAGCTGTGGGCCCTTGCCGAGAGCCTGCTGCCGAAGAAGAGCATCGAGATCTATACCCAGGCGCTGATGGACCTCGGCGCGACCGTCTGCACCAAAGGCAAGCCGCGCTGCGACGCCTGCCCGGTGAGCCAGGCCTGCGTCGCGCGCAAGAAAGGCCTGACCGGGAGCCTGCCCGCACCACGGCCGAAGAAGGCGGTGCCTTCAAGAAGCACGACCTGGCTGGTACTGCGGTACGGGGGGCAAGTGCTCCTCGAGCGTCGACCGAGCCCGGGTATCTGGGGTGGCCTCTGGTCCTTCCCTGAGGCAAATGGGAAAGACATCGCGCGCGATTGCCGCAATCTCGGCTACCGCGTCAGCTCAATGCGAGAATTGGACGAAATCGAACACGGCTTCACACACTTCCGACTTACGATTCAGCCGGTGCTTTGCGAGGTAAGCGAACTGGCGTCGGCCGTTGCGTCGCCGGGTCGCCTCTGGATTGATCTGGCGGAAGCCGGCAGCGCCGCGACGCCCGCGCCGGTAAAGAAGCTGCTGCATACATTTACACGGAGGGTTGCGTGACACTGCAGTTCGCCTTTTCCACCTTGCTGCCGCTGCTCACGTTCGCGGCCCTGGCCGCCGCAACCCTGCGGCTGGTCACAAGGCAGCTGCTTCCCGGCAAGACGCGCATCGCGCTCCCGCTGTTCGCTTTCGCAGCGGCCTGCGAGCTGGCGGTGTTCGTGGCCGGATGGCTGTTCCTTTTTGACGAGGCAGGGCGGTTCCGCGGTGATCAGGTGCCGGGCTGGGTCGTAACTGTCTTTACCGTCGTTGAGCCGCTTGCACGGCTGTCGGCGCTGAGCGCCGCGGTGGTGCTGTTTTTCGGCCTGAAGGGGCCTATCATGGGCGAAGTGACCAAGGAAAGCCCCGGCTGACTAACCTCAATCCGCTAAAGTACTGCTTCCACGGGCAGCATTCCCAGCCGCGCGTCACCTTCCGCACCCTGCCAGGCAAGACCCGCCGCCAGGTCTGCGCCGAGTGCTACGCCAAGATCAAGGCCGACCGGCTGCAGAAGAAGAACGCGGCCAAGCTCCCCTAAATTCGGGGTCAGAGCCCGAGTTATCGTCCCAGCAGCGCGTTCAATCTTTCGAGTCTTGCGCGCGCGTCGCCAAGCTCGAGCAGTTCCTGCTTTGCAGAAAGCGGCAGCGGCAGGAGCTCGACGAGCCGCGAGCTGACCCACGAAGAAGAATCCTTGAGCAGCGGCGGCTCGAAGAGGTCGGGCTGCTCGGTGATGACGCGTTGCAGGATCTTCACGCACTTCGCGCAGTGCTCGGGGATGGCGGTGTCCTGGTCTGCATCGAGCAGTTCGACGTCGCCGCGCGCGAGGCCGCCCGGCTCGACGCGATGCGCCTTGATGCGGAAGCGCTGCGCGCCGAGGGCGACAACCTGCAGGACGCCGAGCTGCGGCATGTCCCAGCTCGTGATGCGGGCGAGGGTGCCGACGTCGGCGGGCACGGCGGGCTCGCCGACCTCTTTGCCCTCGACGATCAGGCACACGCCGAAGGGCGAGCTGTCCCTCAGGCAGGCCTTCGCCATGTCCATGTAGCGCTGCTCGAAGATGCGCAGCGGCAGGCGGCCGCCGGGAAACAGGACCGTGTTGAGGGGGAAAAGCGGAAGGTTGTCTGTCATTCCGGCGCGGCGCGCGCCAGGCCGCGGTGGCGCACCAGGACTTTCCACTCGCCGCGGAAGGAATCGGCGAGCTGCTCGACGAGGTAGACCGAGCGGTGCCGCCCGCCGGTGCAGCCGATCGCCACGGTGACGTAGCTGCGGTTCTCGCGCACGATCTCCGGCAGCCAGCGCGCGAGCAGCGCACGCACGTCCTCCAGCCAGCGCCCCACCGCCGCGTCGGCGCGCAGGTAGTCGGCGACCGCCGCGTCGCGCCCGGTGAAGGGCCGCAGCTGCGGCTCGTAGTGCGGGTTGGGCAGCATGCGGGCGTCGAGCACCCAGTCGGCGTCGAGCGGGATGCCGTCGCGGTAGGCGAACGACTCGAAGAGCAGCGTGACGGTGCCCGAGCCGATGCCGAGCAGGTCGCGGATCCAGTTCTGCAGCACGCGCGGCTGCAGCTCGCTCGTATCGATACGGTGGCCGAGCAGCGCGACGTCGGCGAGCAGGCCGCGCTCCTCCTCGATCGCCTCCTGCAGGGCGAGGCCCGAGCCGGCGAGCGGATGGCGGCGGCGCGTTTCCGAGAAGCGCCGCAGCAGCGCCGCGGTGGTCGCCTCGAGGTAGAGCACGCGGCAGTCGACGCCGCGGCCGCGCAGGCGGCCGATGTGCTCCGGCAGCGCTCCCAGGGCGGCGCTGCGGGCGTCGACGCTGACCGCGACGCGCTCGTGCCCCGCCTCGGCGAGGTAGCTCAGCACCTGGTCGAGGGAGCCCGCCGGCAGGTTGTCGACGCAGTAGAAGCCGCCGTCCTCGAGGACGTGCAGCGCGATGCTCTTGCCCGAGCCGGAAAGACCGCTGACGAGGATTAGCTGCACAGCTATTCGCTGTCTTGCATCTTCTGTTTTTGCCGCGCGAGAAATTCTTCGGTGGAATCGATGCCGCGCAGCTTGAGAATTTCGTTGCGCACCGCCGCCTCGACCAGCACCGCGAGGTTGCGCCCGGCGGCCACCGGGATGATCACCTTGCGGACGGTGACGCCGAGGATGTCCTCGGAGAGCTCGGCGAGCGGCAGCCGCTCGGTCGGATCCTTGCCGCCGGCCAGCGGCTTGGCCAGGTGGGTGATGAGGCGCAGCTTCATCTTGCGGCGCACCGCGGTCTCGCCGAAGATGGTGCGGATGTTGAGCAGGCCGAGGCCGCGCACCTCGATGAAATCCTTCAGCATCGCCGGACAGCGCCCCTCGATGCCGCCGTCGCCGATGCGCGAGAGGTCGACCACGTCGTCGGCCACCAGGCCGTGGCCGCGGCTGATCAGCTCGATGCCGAGCTCGCTCTTGCCGACCCCCGACTCGCCGGTGATCAGCACGCCCAGGCCGAGGACGTCCATGAACACGCCGTGGCGCTCGACGTGCGCGGCGAGCGCCTTGGCGAGGTAGCGCGTCAGCTTCTCGATGACGCGCGGCGCGGGCAGCGGCGAGGCGAAGAGCGGCGTGTGCGCGCGCGTCGCCGCCTCGACCAGGGCGGAGGGCGGCGTCACGCCGTCTGCCACGATAATCGCCGCCGGGTGCGACTCGAACAGGCGCTCGATGAAGCCCGACACCATGCCGGCCTCGTAGGCGCCGATGACCTGGATGCTGTTGGGGTGGGTGAGGTTGAGGTGGCCGATCAGCGCGGCCGCGGCGACGGCCTCGCTGCGCACCGCGGTGCCGCCGTCGCGCCCGGCGACCCAGGCGAGCGACAGCGCCTCGCGGTTGTCGTCATGCAGCCGCGCGACGTTGACCTGGTGCATCCGGCTGCCATGCGGTGATCAGTTCGTGCAGCGCGACGGCGTCGGCCGCCTGCATCATCGATTCGCGCAGCGCCTTGTCGCTGAACATCTGCGCCAGCTCCGAGAGGATCTGCAGGTGCTTCTCGGTCGCCTTCTCCGGCACCAGAAGGACGAATACCAGGCTGACCGGGTTGCCGTCGGGGGCCTCGAACGGCACCGGCTGGGCGAGGCGCAGGAACGCGCCCAGCGCTTCCTTCAGCCCCTTGATGCGGCCGTGCGGGATGGCCACGCCCTGGCCCAGCCCGGTAGTGCCGAGCTTCTCGCGCGCGAACAGGCTGTCGAACACCATGCTGCGCGCGAGGCCGTGCTGGTTCTCGAACATGAGGCCCGCCTGCTCGAACAAGCGCTTCTTGCTCGAGACCTGCAGGTCGGTGACGACCTGCGTCGGCGACAGCAGCTTGGCGACCAGGCTCATACGTCTTTGGCTTCGGCCCCTCTCTTGTCGTGGTCGTGCGGCTTCTTGTCGTACAGCTTGTCTTTGTAGCGGAGCACTTGCCGGTCGAGCTTGTCGGCGAGCAGGTCGATCGCCGCGTAGAGGTCCTTCTCCTCGCTCTCGCAGTGCAGGTCCTTGCCGCGCACGTGCAGCGTCACTTCCGCCTTCTGCAACAGCTTCTCCACCGTCAGGATGACGTGGGCATCGATCACGTGGTCAAAATGCCGGCTTACTCGCTCCAGCTTGGTCTGCACGTAGGTGCGGATGGCGGGAGTCACTTCGAGATGGTGGCCGCTGACGCTGAGGTTCATGGGGCTACAAGGCCTTTCTCTGGTTGACGGCGGGGATCTGCAACGATTCACGGTACTTCGCAATGGTGCGGCGCGCTACCACGATGCCCTGCTCGCCGAGGATCTGCGCGATGCGCGAGTCGGAGAGCGGCGCCTTGGCGTCCTCCGCGCCGACCAGCTGCTTGATCAGCGCGCGGATCGCGGTGGAGGAGGCGGCGCCGCCCGCCTCGGTGGCGACGTGGCTGCCGAAGAAGTATTTCAGCTCGAAGGTGCCGCGCGGCGTGGCCATGAACTTCTGCGTGGTGACGCGCGAGATGGTGCTCTCGTGCAGGCCGAGCGTGCCGGCGATCTCGCGCAGGACCAGGGGCCGCATCGCCACTTCGCCGTGCTCGAGGAAGTGGCGCTGCCGGTCGACGATCGCCTGCGACACGCGCAGGATGGTCTCGAAGCGCTGCTGCACGTTCTTGATCAGCCAGCGCGCCTCCTGCAGCTGCGAGGAGACGCTCGCGCCCGAGCCGCCGCGCGCGCCGGCCGCGATCTCGGCGTACAGGCGATTGATGCGCAGGCGCGGCATGGCGTCGGGGTTGAGGTTGGCGCGCCACACGTTCTTGCTCTTGCGCACGACAACGTCGGGGATCACGTAGCGCGCCTCGATGCGCGCGAACGCGGCGCCGGGGCGCGGGTTGAGCGTCTGGATCAGGCGCTGCGCCGCGCGCAGCGTTTCTTCGTTCGCGCCGGTGACGCTCTTCAGGCGCGTGTAGTCGCGCCCGGCGAGCAGCTCCAGGTGCTTCTCGGCGATCTGCAGCGCGAGCACATGGGACGGGGCATCGTCGCCTTCGCACGGCACGCGCAGCTGCAGGCAAAGACACTCGCCGGGCGAGCGGGCGCCGACCCCGGCCGGCTCGAGGTTCTGCAGGTGGCGCAGCGCGATGGCGAGCTCCTCGGCCTCCATCTCGGCCTCCGCCGAGAACAGCGCCGCGATCTCCTCCAGCGGCTGCGTCAGGTAGCCGTCCTCGTCGAGCGCGTCGATCAGCAGCTCGACCAGCGCGCGGTCGCGCTCGCTGAGATTGGTGAGCGAGAGCTGCGAGCGCAGATGGTCGCGCAGCGTGGGCGTTTCCGCGGTGCCGAAGTTGCGGTCGCCGTCCTCCTCGTCGTCGGCGGTGCCGCGCCAGTTCGACGCGATGTCGGCCGACCAGTCGGTCTCGGCCGGCGCCGGCTCGGTGGGCGTGGTGGTCGAGCCGCTGCCCGCGACCGGCGCCTGCGCCGCCGCTTCGCCGCCGCCGCCGCTGCCGGCGTCCTCATGGTCCTCGCGCTCGAGCGCCGGGTTCTCCATCAGCAGGCGGTCGATCTCCTGGTTGAGCTCGACCGTGGAGAGCTGCAGCAATCGGATCGACTGCTGCAGCTGCGGCGTGAGGGTTAGGTGCTGGGATAGGCGGAATTGAAGCGAAGGCTTCATGTGAGAAACGGCATCAAGAACTACATACGGAAATTCTCGCCCAGATATACTCGGCGAACGCTGTCATTATAGACAATCTCCTCGGGATGGCCCGAAGCGAGCACGGCCCCCTCGTTGATAATGTACGCGCGATCGCAGATGCCGAGTGTTTCGCGCACGTTATGGTCTGTTATGAGCACCCCGATGCCGCGCTCCTTGAGGAACCTAATGATCCTCTGGATGTCCAGGACCGCGATCGGGTCGACCCCCGCAAAGGGCTCGTCGAGCAGGATGAAGGCCGGCTTGGTGCCGAGGGCGCGCGCAATCTCCAGGCGGCGACGCTCCCCGCCCGAGAGCGAGATCGCGGCGTGCTTGCGCAGATGCGCGATATTGAGGTCCTTGAGCAGCTGCGCCAGGCGCTCCTCGATCTCGCCGGGCTGCAGCCCCTGCAGCTCGAGGATCGCCTGCACGTTCTCCTCGACCGTCAGGCGGCGGAACACCGAGTTCTCCTGCGGCAGGTAGGAGATGCCCATGCGGGCGCGGCGGTGGATCGGCAGGTGCGTGAGGTCCTGCGTGTCGAGGTGGATCGAGCCCGCGTCGGCCGGCACCAGGCCGACGATCATGTAGAAGCAGGTGGTCTTGCCGGCGCCGTTGGGCCCGAGCAGCCCGACCACCTCGCCGCTCGACACGTCGAGCGACACGTCGGCGACCACGGTGCGCGACTTGTAGCGCTTGCGCAGGCTCTGCGCGGTCAGTTGGCTCACGCCGGCATCATTTCTTCGCGCTCTCGGGCGGCTTGGGCTGGATGGTCATCTTCACCCTTTCGTCGCCGTCCTTGCCCGCGCTCACCGAGAAGAACTCCGAGGTCTGGTCGACCAGGATGTAGTTGCCCGCGACCTCGTCGCCGCCGCGGCTGACGCGCGCTTTCTCGAACAGCTTCACGGTGGAGGCGCGCTCGTCGATCTCGACGCGCAGCGCCTCGCCGTCCATCCAGCGGCCTTCCTTCTCCGGCGGCCGCGGATCCTGGCGCTGGCGGAAGCGCACCGGCTTGCCGTCGGCGGTGGCGTACTGGTAGCCCTCGGCGTCCTGGCGCACGACGATGCGGTCGGCCAGGACGCGCATGGTTCCCTTCACCAGCACCACGTTGCCCTCGAAGATGGTGAGGCGGCGCACGTCGTCCGCGCTCATGCGGCTCGCTTCGATCTCGGTGGCCTTTTCCTTGTCGGCCTTTTCCGCTTGCGCGCAGAAGGCGAACAGCAACGGGAGAATCAGCAGGAACTTCATTGTGGCGGCGGCTTGGTCCCGAAGCGGGCGCGCACGTCGGAGCCCAGCGTGAAGTGCTGCGTCTCGTTGCTGTACTCCATGCCCTTGCCGGAGAGGGCGCGCGTCTCCTCGACGATCTTCACTTCGCGGTCGGTGCGCACCAGCGAGCGGTCGCGCACCACCTGCAGGTACTCGGTGGTGAGGCGCGCCGCGGTACGCCCGGCGCCGGCCTCGCGCTCGAGCACCACGTTGTCGTAGAGGTGGATGTCCTCGCCGTCGCGCGACAGCTTGCCGCGGTCGGCGCGCACCGTCATCTTGGGCTGGTCGGGCTTGGTCTGCACCACGCGCGGCGCGACCAGCTCGGTGCTGTCGTCGTCCGGGAAATGCACCATCCGCTCGGCGGAGAGCATGCTCTCCGCCTTGCCTTCCCGGTTGTAGGTGGTGGTGGTGAAGTTCACCACCAGGTAGTCGGGATCGTGCCGGCGCAGCGCGGGGTGCGAGTCGTCTTCGTTCACCGTGCGGTCGAGGTAGAAGGTGAGCGCGGCTAGGGCGAGCATCAGGCCGAGGGGGAACAGCCGCGTGGTCGGCAATCTCACGCGGCGCGCACCAGCAGGTCGCACAGCTCGCGCACCGCGCCGCGGCCCGCCGGAGCCTCGGTCACGTAGTGCACGCGGCTGCGTACGGCCTCGGGCGCCTCGCGCGGCGCGCAGGCGAAGCCGCATTGCTCCAGCACCGGCAGGTCGACCAGCTCGTCGCCCATGAAGCCCGCGGCTTCAGGCTGCAAACGTTCTTTCTTTAATATTTTTTCAAAGACAGACAACTTGTCATCCACGCCCTGAAAGACCCGCCTAATGCCGAGCTCGCGGGCGCGCACCGCGACTGCCTTTGAACGGCGACCCGAGAGCAGTGCGATCGCGACGCCGGAAGCGGCGAGCAGCTTGATGCCATGCCCGTCGTGCGCGGAGAAGGCTTTCAACTCCTCGCCGCGCGGGCCGTACCAGAGCGTGCCGTCGGTGAGCACACCGTCGACGTCGAAAATCATCAGGCGAATGCGCCGTGCCTTCTGCAGGACCTCTTCCACGACCTCTCTCAAATCACCTTGGCGCGGAACAGGTCGTGCATGTTGAGCGCGCCGACCAGCTCGCCGTGAGCATCGACCACCAGCAGCTGGTTGACCTTGTGGGCTTCCATCAGCTGCACCGCTTCCACCGCCAGCGCGTCGCTGCGGATCACCCGCGGCCCGGCAGTCATCACGTCGGCCACGCGCGCGGCAGCGACATCGGTGCCCTTCTCGAGCGCGCGGCGCAGGTCACCGTCGGTAAAGATGCCGCGCACCTTGCCGGCGGCGTCGCGCACCGCGGTCATGCCGATGCGGCCGCGCGTCATCTCGCGCAGCGCCTCTTTGAGCGGCGCGGTGTCGGGCACCACGGGCAGGCCCTCGCCGCTGCGCATGACATCGACTACGTGCACCAGCGCCTGGCGCGGCAGCCGGCCGCGCGGATGGCTGCGGGCGAAGTCGTCCTTGGAGAAGCCGCGCGCGTCGAGCAGCGCCACGGCGAGCGCGTCGCCCAGCGCGAGCGCGGCGGTGGTGCTCGCCGTCGGCGCGAGGTTGAGCGGACAGGCTTCCTGCGCCACGGCGGCGTCGAGGTGCACATCGGCCTCGCGCGCCAGCGCCGAATCTTCCTTGCCGGTGATCGCGATCAGCTTGGCGCCGCGCCGCTTGACCAGCGGCACGATGTCGAGCAGCTCCTCGCTGCCGCCGGAATAGGAGATGGCGATGAACACGTCGCCCGATTCGACCATGCCGAGGTCGCCATGGCTCGCCTCGGCCGGATGCACGAAATAGGCCGGCGTGCCGGTGCTCGCCATGGTCGAGGCGATCTTGCGCGCGATGTGGCCCGACTTGCCGATGCCGCTGACCACCACGCGGCCGGTGCGGCCGTTGATCAGGTCGACCGCGGCGAGGAAGCGCTCGTCGATGCGCTCGATCAGCGCCCGCACCGCATCGGCCTCGATCTGCAGCACGCGCCGCGCCAGCTCGAGGGAGCCGGCCGAGCTGCTTTTCACAGGAGTGTGTGCCGTGGCATGTTCCGAGGCGTGCTTCTTTCGGGGCGCTGCCTTTATCATTGGCGCCGAGTATAGCCCATGGACTACACCGCCGATTCGCTGCCGTCAGTGCTGATTCTGCTCGCGAGCGGCGTCGCGGCGGTGGTGCTGTGCCGCAGCCTGCGCCTGCCGCCGATGATCGGCTACCTGGTGACCGGCCTGGTCCTCGGCCCGCATGCGCTGGGGTTCGTCGCCGACCGCGAGGCGATCCACACGCTCGCCGAATTCGGCGTCGTGTTCCTCATGTTCTCGATCGGGCTGGAATTCAGCCTGCCGAAGCTGATCACGATGCGCCGCGTGGTGTTCGGCCTGGGCCTGGCGCAGGTCGTGGCCACCATCGGCCTGGTGGTGGCGGGCGCGCTCGCCGCCGGCGGCGCCTGGCAGGCGGGCCTCGCCGTGGGCGGCATCGTGGCGATGTCCTCGACCGCGATCGTGTCGAAGCTGCTCGCCGAGCGCGGCGAGCTGGACAGCGCGCACGGCCGCGAGGTGATGGGCGTGCTCCTGCTGCAGGATCTCGCCGTGGTGCCGCTGCTGGTGCTGATTCCCGCGCTCGGCCAGAAGCCCGACACGCTCGGCGTCGCGGTCGCGATGGCACTGGGCAAGGCGGCGATCGCGCTGCTGCTCGTGGTGACGCTCGGCCCGCGCATCATGCGCGCATGGCTCGGCGTGGTGGCGCGGCGCCGCTCGAACGAGCTGTTCGTTCTCAATGTCCTGCTGATCACGCTGCTGCTCGCCTTTCTCACCGGCATCGCGGGACTGTCGATGGTGCTGGGGGCGTTTCTCGCCGGCATGCTGATCTCCGAGACCGAGTACCGCTTCCAGGTCGAGGAGGACATCAAGCCGTTCCGCGACGTGCTGCTCGGTCTGTTCTTCGTCACCGTCGGCATGATGCTGGATCTTCAGCTGGTGTTCGCCCAGTTCGCGCTGGTGGCGGCCCTGTTCGTGTCCCTGGTGCTCGGCAAGTTCGCCCTGATCGCGGCGCTGTCGCGCGTTTTCGGCACGGCGCCGGGCACGGCGCTGCGCGTCGGGCTCGCGCTCGCGCAAGGCGGCGAGTTCGGCTTCGTGCTGCTGCCGCTCGCCGGCGCGGCCGGCGTGGTGCCGCCGCCGCTGCTGCAGGCGCTGCTCGCCGCGATGGTGCTGTCGATGCTCGCCACGCCGTTCCTGATCGCCGCCTCCGACCGCATCGCCATGCGCCTGACGCGCTCGGAATGGATGGCGCGCTCCCTCGAGCTGCACCGCATCGCGGCGCGCTCGATCGAGGTGGAGAAGCACGTCATCATCCTCGGCTATGGCCGCAACGGGCAGCGCATGGCGCGCCTGCTCGACGCCGAGGGCGTGCGCTACGTCGCGCTCGACCTCGACCCGGAGCGCGTGCGCGAGGCGGCGGCCGCCGGCGACACGGTGGTGTTCGCCGACAGCTCGCGCCGCGAGGCACTGATCGCCGCCGGCATCATGCGCGCGGCGGCGGTGGCCTTCACGTTCGCCGACGTGCCGGCCGCGTTGCGCGTGCTCACGCACGTGCGCGCGCTCAACGCTTCAGTGCCGGTGATCGTGCGCGCGCGCGACGAGGCGGACCTCGAGCGGCTCACCGCCGCGGGCGCCACCGAGGTGGTGCCGGAGGCGTTCGAGTCGGGCGTGATGCTCGCTTCGCACACCATGGTGCTCGCCGGCGTGCCGCTGTCGCGCGTCATGCGCCGCGTCGCGCAGGTGCGCGACGAGCAGTACGGGCTGCTGCGCGGGCTGTTCCACGGCCGCAGCGAGGACTCGCCCGCCGACACGCGCACCCGGCTGCACGCCGTGGCGCTGGACGCCCGCGCGCGCGGCGTCGGCCGCCGCCTCGCCGAGCTGCGCCTGGAGGACCTTGGTGCGCAGGTACGCGCGGTGCGCCGCCTGGGCGAGAAGCGCAAGCTGGACGCGGACGAGGCCGGCGAGCTGCGCGAGGGCGACGTGGTGGTGCTGCTCGGCCCGCCGGAGGCAATCGACGCCGCCGAGAGCCTGCTGCTGCGCGGCCGGCCGTAGAAACAAAAAAGCCGGCACGCGGCCGGCTTTTCTGGTTGGTCTGACCTAGCTTAGAGCGCGCGGCAGATCGTGTAGACGTTGCTGCCGGTTTCCGCGTACGCCACGGTTGCGTCTACCGCGCCGATCGGCGGGTTGGGCGCGGCCTGCGCAAGGGCGCGCACCGTGCCCTTGCCGGCGAGGCCGTCGTCCATCTGTGTGTCGACGGCGATGGCTACCTTGTCGGGCAGGTTGGCTGAGCACATGATCAGGCCGACGAAACCGGGACCGCCGGCATCGAGCAGTGCTGCGACGGGCGGCGTCGCGCCGTTGCCGGTCTGCACGCCGAGCATTCCCGTGAGAGCGTTGAACGGCTGGTCCTTGCCCGTGCCGGCGACAAAGCCGGACTTGCGCAGGTGCAGCCAGAAATTGCGCGACTCGATGCTGCCGGCGCCGTTGTAGGCTCCCGCGACGACGCCGTTGCCGTCGCCATCGTCGTTCGCCGCGCCCGCCGTCAGATCGGTCCAGCGTGCCGCCGCCTGGTTGTCGTCGCCCGGCAGGCGGCGATAGCGATCCTGGTAGCCGTGGTAGGCCGCCGAGATGCCGGAGAAATCGGCCATCACGTTCTTGATCTTCGCTTGCGTGATCATCTCCTGGCCCTTCAGGATGCCGCCCAGCAGCAACCCGATGATGACCAGGACGATCGCGATCTCGACCAGCGTGAAGCCTTTTTGCATCGTTTTCATCTAATGAAGCTCCCCCGGGTCCGCCCCGGACTTCGCGAGCATAATCGCAACTTCCATGCCACGCAAAAGCGGTGCTGTGCGCCCGGTTGAAGGGGTCTCGAGGTCAGCAAACGTCAGGATTCCGACACAACCGTCGAGGACCTGACACTACTTGACCCGCTGCTCCAGTTCCCGCAACCGCTGCTCGAGGAAGCGGCGCTCGTTCGGGTCCTGGATCCCGCCGTGCTCGAGCTGCCCGCCGAGCAGGATGCGGGCGGCTTCGAGCTCGTTCATGTCCTCGAGGATGAAGATCTCCATCTGTCTTGCCCACAGCGGCACATCCGGCGACGTGGCCTGGCGCTGGATCGCCGCGGCATAGCGCCGGGCGAGCGGCAGGTCGTTCAGGCGGTGCTTGGCGAGCAGCGCCGCGTGGGCGAGCCAGGGCCAGCGCCGGTTCGGGTCGCGGGCGAATTCCTGGTAGATGAATTCCAGCGCGATGCGGCTGGCCGCCGGGTCGGGGGTCTCGGCGAAGACGCGCGCCGCGGCGAACAGGGGATAGGCGCTGCGCGGATCGAGCGCGAGCGCGGCGCGAAGCCATGCGGTGAGGCGGCGGTAGTCGACGCCGCGGACATCGAAGCCCTGCAGGTAAAGCATCAGCAGGCGTGCCGCCGCAGCGTCCTCACCGACGGCGGCCAAGCGCAGCACTTCGGGACGCGGCGCCGGCGGCAGCGCTTGCGCCGCCAGGTGAGCCGCGGGGCGCGCCTGCCAGGCAATCTGGGCCGCGAGACTCGCAGCAAGCAGCCCCAGGATCCAGCCCGGCACGCGCGTCACAGATTCTTCCGCGCGAAGTCGAACAAGCCGGCTGCGGCGAGGACCACTGCATAGAGGACCAGGCCGGCGATTACCGCCGCATAGGCCGATGCCGATGGCGCGCCATAGAGCAGCCATTCGCTGCGTGTCGCCGCGTCCAGGCGGGGCAGGAGGAAAGCGACCGCGCCCACCGCCCCGCGCGCGAGCGTGCCGGCGATAGAGTCGTCGGCGAGCGGCCCGCCGCCGGCGAGGGCCTGCAGGGCGGCGATCGAGCGCCCGAGCAGGTACAGGCCGGCGGTGGCGGCGATGGCCGGCACCGGCTGCACCAGCGTCATGGCAAAGAACAGGGCGGCTGCCGCAACCAGCGCGAGCTCGCAGGCGAGCGATAGGCCCCACAGGAGCACTGGCCCTGGCGGCGCCCAGAGGACAAGCGGCGCGGCGAACGCAGCCGCGAGGAGCGCGCCGCAGGCGGCGAACCCCGCAAGCCGCCCGAGGTAGAGGCTAGGACGGCCGAGCGGGAGCGCGAGCATCAGCTCGAGCACTTTGTCGTCGATCTCGCGCAGCGTGCGCGTGGCTACGTGGGCGGCGACCAGAAACACCGCGCAGGCGCGCAGCCAGGCGGCGACGATCGCCACCTGCAGCTCGCGGCTCTCGGTAAGCGCCACCTGCGAGAGGAACAGCGCGAGGCCGATTCCCGCGGCGATGCATGTGCCGGCGAGCCAAGGCAGCCCGCCGCGGCGCGCTTCGATCAGCACTAGGCGGGCGAGGGTCGCGGCCGGCGGCATGGCACGTTATGTAGACTAGTCGCGCCGATCATGCAACCGGCTACCCTGACCTTGCCTTTGTTCGCCCGCCTCGCGAATGCGACCTGGACCGCCAGCCACCGCTATTGGCGCTTCGTGGTGGTGGCGATGCTCGCGCTCCTGCACGTCGCCGTTTTCCGCGGCGTGTCCGATCCCTGGGCGCGCGGCCTGCTGCTTGCGCACCTCGGCCTGCTGCTGCTCTGGCAGCCGTTCCTGCGCGCCGAGCAGCGCGTCTCGACCATCCAGGGCCTGATCATCGGCGCGCTCGCCGTGGGGGCGATGACGGCGCTCAACTGGTGGCTGCTCGCCTTCTGGGTGGTGGTGCTGGCGGGCCTGGTAGGCGGCAAGGTGTACCAGCAGCACGTTCGCTGGCAGCGGCTGTGCTACCAGCTGGTGCTGGTCTACCTGCTGGCGCTGCTTGCGATAGTGATCCTGCCGGAGATCGCGCCGCGGCGCGAGATCGACGCCGACTTCCGGCGCTACGCCGAGGTGCTGCTGCCGATGATCTTCGTCCTGATCGGCCTGCTGCCCGCCGAGCCGGAGGCGCCCGACGCCGCGCAGATGATCGACTTCTTCTACAGCGTGTTCATCATGCTCCTGCTCGGGGTGGTGATCCTCGGCAGCTTCACCGTCATGACCCTGCGGCGCACCGGCTATCTCGAGGCGCTGACCTACACGGTGTTCATTACCGCGGCCGCGGTGCTGCTGATCGGTCTGGCGTGGAGCCCGCGCCGCGGCTTCGCCGGGCTGAACGTGTTCTTCTCGCGCTACCTCTTCTCCATCGGCCTGCCGGTCGAGAAATGGCTGCAGATCCTGGCCGAGCTCACCCAGCTCGAAGCGCGCCCGGCGCGCTTCCTCGCCGACGCCGTGGCGGCGCTGGTGCGCCTGCCGTCGGTGTCCGGGGTTGTCTGGCGCAGCGCGGAGGCGTCGGCCGAGGACGGCGCGCGCACGCCCTATCCGGTGGAGTTCGAGAACTCGGCGCTCTCCCTCACCATCTATTCGCGCTACCGCATGAGCCCGGCGCTGCACTGGCACCTGCACCTGCTCGGCCAGCTCCTGGGCGAGTTCTACCTCGCCAAGCTGCGCGAGGAGGAGCTGCGCCAGGCGAGCTACCTGCAGGCGGTGCACGAGACCGGCGCGCGCATGACCCACGACATCAAGAACCTGCTGCAGTCGCTGAACGTCCTCGTTGCCTCGGCGGCGCGCGAGGAGAGCCGCGATTCCCCCGAGCTGCAGGCGCTCATGCGCCGCCAGCTGCCGGCGATCGCGCAACGCCTCGGCGAGACGCTGGAGAAGCTGCAGCGGCCGCGCGAGGAGGGCGCGGGCGAAACCTACGTCGCCGCGCCGGGCTGGTGGGAAAGCCTCACCCGCCAGTACCGCGGCGAGGAAGTCGAGTTCGAGGGGCCGCCGCCCGGCGCCGCGGCGCGCCTGCCGCGCATGCTGTTCGACAGCGTCGCCGACAACCTGATCCGCAACGCGCTCGCCAAGCGCAACGTCGCCGCCGCGCTAAGCGTGCGCGTGTCGCTCGAGTGCAACCACCACGTCGTCCTGCGCGTGCGCGACAGCGGCGCGGCGGTGCCGCAGGACGTGCTGAGCACGCTGTTGCGCGCGCCGGTGCGCTCGAGCCGCAAGGGTATGGGCATCGGCCTGTACCAGTCGGCGCGCCAGGCGGAAGGCGCAGGGTTCTCGCTTGTCCTGGAGACCAACCGCGACGGCGAGGTGTGCTTCGCCCTGACAGGGCCGGCGGCCTAGGGCAGCACGCCCGCGGCGATCATCCGGCCGTAGAGCTGGCCCGCGGGGATCCAGATCATCATGTCGTCGAACTCGCCGCCGGTGCCGCCGGCCGGCCGCACGTCGTGCGTGACGAATATTCCATTGTTGTTCGTCGCCGGCGGGGACGGAGGATTCGCCTTGTTGTTCGCTCTCTCGTCATTCCCCGTGTAGGTCGAGGCATTCCAGTTCTTCCCGTGCGACCAGACCACGACCACGATGACGTTCTGATTGGTCACGGACGCTGCTCCACCGCAGCTGGACGGGGGCGCGGTACCCGTCGACGAGCCGCAGACGACCAGGTCGCCCGGCAGCGTGCCGATGCCGTTTGTCTTGAGGGTGGCGGCAGTGGTGAAGTTGGCGGCCGGATTATTCGATACCGCGTAGCGGATGCGGCCGTTCCAGGCGTCGAGCGCGTAACCGGATTCGTCGAGGCCTTGCATGCCAAGCGCCTTGCCGGGCAGGTAGCCGGCGTAGTTGGCTGTGCAGGGGCCACCGAGGGCGGCGGTGCCGCCCCCGGTGAAAGATTCGTCGCCCGCGCTGGCGAGGGTCGCAGGGCAGGGCAGACGCCCTCTGGCCTGCGCGAAGGCGAGCAACAGCTCCCGCGCCTGCTCCAGGCGCCGGTTCGTCTCCTCCCGCGCGCGCTGCTCGCTCGCCGCCGAAAGCGTGTACATCAGGCTGATCAGGAGCAATCCGACGATCAGCAGCACCATCGCCAGCTCCACCAGCGAGAACCCGCGCAGGGTGCGCCTCATGGGTTCTTGCCAATGACCGCGATGCGGTCGGAGAAGGTCCGGTTGACGGTCGAGCTTGGATCGCGAACTGTGAATGGCGCGAGGGGCGTGGCGTTGCCTACCGATCGGTTGTCGCCTTCGAACAGATCGTCGAGCGTCGTCGCAGGACGCACTTGGACCGGGCTCACCGCGGGGAGCGGTCGGCCGGCGAAAACGAGGAGGCTGCGGTACGTATCGCTCGGCGAACGGTAGTTGACCGTCAGGCAAGTGGTGCCGGTGGTGCAGCCCCCAGTGCCGCTCGGCGCGACCGTTGGCGCCATCGCGTAGTAGGAAACTTCGTGCCAGCGGTTGCGCTTGAACCACCCATACGTCGCGTCGTTCTCATTGGTCAGCGGATGGTCGACGAAGACGGAGATCGGCACTGAAAACGAGTCCTGCGCGCAGCCCACGGTGAGCCCGAGTATCCCGGTCACGTCGCAGAGAAGGGCGCCCACAAGGTCGAACAGGCTGAGCCCGCCGAGGTCGGAGGTATCGGCCCGCGCGGCAAGTGTGACGTTGGCCGAACCGTTGGCGGCCAGGCTGCCGGTCAAGGTGCGGCCACTCGCCAGCACGCCGGGCATCGGCGCCTGGGTCTGGAACTGGCGCAGCCCCATGCCGACGTTCTGCGCTGTAGCAGTGAGCGTGAAATCGAAGCTCGGGGGCGGCGGGGTGAGCCCAAGGAAGCCCAGCAAGCCTACCCGGACGTGGAAGGTGCAGGTGAGTAGAGCGGACGTTACGGTGCAGTTGGGCGAGTAGATATTGGGCCCGGTCAGCGTGGCGCCTGTCCAGGCGATGAAATTTGGATCGCAGTCGCTGCCGGCCGTGCAGGCGGCCGGCGTGCACTCGCATGCCGCGGCCGGCGCGCAGGTGCAGGCCGACCGCACGCGGTTGAGCGGCAGCAGGCCCTGGAAGGTGCCGGTCGTGGTCACGCCGGCGGTGGTGCGCGTACCTTTCAGACTGCTCGTCGTCGGGTTGGCGAGCGGCGCGGCGAAGGGCAGGACGGTGTTGGTCGTCGGCCAGGACAGGTTAGGGACAGCGAGCTCGCTGTTCGTATAGACGGCGCGCAGCTGCGGCGCGATCTGCTTCTCGAAGCGCCAGGCCACCGCTGCCTCGATCGCCGGCAGGATCTCGGCGGCGCTGATGGCCAGCACCTGGTCGTTGAAGGACCCGCTCGGTCCGGAGGTGACGTAGCTCGTGCCGGCCGCGCCGTTCTGGCACTCGAGATAGTTTCGCGGTGTGGCGACGGGTATGCCGGCGCGGGTCTGAGCGAAGCCGCTGCAATTCACGTTGACGGCATCCGCCTGGACCTGGAACGGGCGTCCCGGCGCGATGATTACTGCAACCGCCGCGCGCGGTACGCTATCGACGGTCAGTCGTCCGGTAACGCAAGTCCTTGTCGACAGGGGGTCGTCGACGTCGCAGTCCGAGTTGATGACGGTCGGCGTGCCTGAATTGAGCCTTCGCCAACCATCGGCGACCACCAGCCATAACGGCTCACCCGAGGCGTCTCGCAATTGGTCGATGCCAAGGCTGCGCCAAGGCAGGCGCCCAGCCCCCGAAGCTGCGCAGTAGGTGGCTTCCTTCCCCTCGTCCGCAGTACCGATGTTGGCAAGGGCTTCGGGGCACGGGATGTGCCCCGGGTTGTTCTCGCCGCTCTGGGCAGCCTCGTTCGCGACGTAGCCGATGAGGGCGCGCTTCGCCTGCTCTAGGACCTTGGCGTTGTGCGCACGCTCCAGGGCCACGCGGTCCTGCGGCGCGCTGAGCGACGACACCACCCACCAGGTGCTGCCGAGCACGATCACCGCCAGCATCAACATCAGCGCGGCGCCGGCTTGCCGGGTGCGGCGAACTGCGCTCACGGCGAGCGTCGGATGCTGATCTCGCCGTTGCCCAGCACGTCCTTCACTTCGCCGGTGCCGCGGTCGAGGGTCTCGCCGGGGCGCAGGCTGCCGCGCGAGCCGCTCTCGCCGACATTGACCGTGACGCGCCCGGTGTCGCCGATGCGCGGCGCCTCGGGCGCGCCCTCGGGCAGCGGCTCGCCGTTAACCCAGACGGTGGATTTGCCGTTGTCGCGGCTGACGTAGCCGTTGAGCCGCGTGGTGGGCGAGGCGATCACCGGCGCGCTCGGCCGGTCGGGCAGCCGCGCGCGGCGGCGGGCGTCGAGCGCCTGGCGCTGCTCGGGCGTGAAGAACAGGCGCCCGATCTCCTGCGCGGAACACGATTCGCTGAAGTTTCCGAAAGAAACGAAAATCAGGAGCGCAATAAGGTGCTTCATCCCTTGGCACCCCGGTCGACGATGGTAATCAGGTCGATGCTGCACTCGCCGCGCAGGCGCGAGGGGGTGGCGGCCGAGCTGGAGGCGCTGCCGCGCGTCAGCGCGCAGCTGCGCACGGAGTAGAACGCGTTGCCGGAATTGCGCAGGTCGCCGAGGAAGCGCAGCAGGTCTTCCTCGTGCAGCAGTGCGAGCTCCACGCGCATAGTGCTGGCGAAGAAGTCGACGTTGCCCGGCTTGCCCGGCACGGACAGAATCAGCCGCTGGCGCTCGATGCGGTAGCGCAGGTCGAGCAGCTCGCGCTGCGTGCGGATGCGGGTCAGCGCGTCGGCCCATTCCAGGCGGCGTTCGTCGCCGATGATGTTGAGCGCCTTCAGGCGCTGGTAGACGCTGATCTTTTCCTTGACCTCGCGTTCCTCTTCGGCGATGCGCGCGAGCCGCTCGGTGCTGCGCTGGCGCTCGGTCTGAGCCGCCGCGGCGACGCGCTGCGCGCTCTTCAGCGCCTGCTCGGCGCCCCAGACCATGGCTCCTCCTGCCGCGAGCAGCACCGCCGCGAGGGCGAGCGGCGGGCCGAGCGTCCTCAGCTCTGCGGCGGTGAATCTCATGGCAGCCGCCGCGTCACGACGACGGTGAAGCGGGGCGCCTCGCTGGTCTCGGCGCCGCCGCCGTCGCCGGTGAGCGTGCCCTCGGAGGTGACGTCAAAGGGCAGCTGCGTACGCGTGAGCTGGTAGCCCGAGGAGCCGAGCGCCTCGGCGAAACGCTGCACCCGGGCCGTGATGCCGCGGTAGTCGCTCTTCTGCGTCGCATTGACGCGGCCCGAGACCTCGACCGTCTCGACGCCTTCGGTCTGCGCGTCGGGCTTGGTCGGCGCGGCGCGCGCGTCGCGCCGCTCGCCGGGGCGGCCGACGCTCCAGTTGAGCGAGTCGATCTCGAACTGCGGGAACTCCTCGAGCGCGCGCGAGACGTGCGTGAAGATGCGCTCGGGCGCCGAGCTGTGCTGCGCGATGCGGGTGAACTCGACCACCGCCGCCCTGAGGTTCTCGGTCGAGGTCTGCGTGACCGGGAAGGTCGCGGTGATGCGCTCGTAGGAGTCGGCCGCGCGGCGCGCTTCCTGCGCCTGCAGCTCGGCGTGGCTGCGGGCTTGCGCGACATCGAGCCATCGCACGCCGGCGAAGAGGGCGCAGGCGGCGAAGCCGATTGCGCCGGCGGCGAGCACTGCGCGCTGCAGCTGCCAGACGATGTAGCGGCGCAGCTCGCCGCTGGAGGCGAACTGCTTGCGCGGCGGGTGCTTCGCCGCGAGGTGCAGGTACAGCCCTTCGCCCGCGGTGCCCGCGGGCTTGCGCTGCAGGCCGACGCTGGCCTCCGCCTCGGCGCCGTCGAGCGTGCGGAACACGAGCCGCGCGTCGGATTGCAGCACCTGCTCGAACGCGGCCCGCTGCCCCGGCGGGGACACCACCAGCACCTGGACCGGGCCGCCCTCGCGCGGCAGCACCCGCAGCGTCACCAGGTACTGCGCGAGGCGCAGCGTCTCCGAGCGCACGAACATGGCGAGGGCCTGCGGCACCATCTCGCCGGTGCGCTCCAGCCGCGCAAAGCGCAGCTTGCCTTCCTCGACGAAGCTTTGGCGCAGGCCGGCGCGCGTCGCGGTGACGATGAACGCGCGCCCGCTGCGCACTCCGAGCCGCGCGGCGAGCGCCGGCGCCAGCAGCGGTACCGAGAACACGCCGGTCAGCCTCGTGCCGGATTCCTCCAGCGCATCGAGCCAGGGCACGAGGCCCTGCGTGTTGGTGAACGAAGCGAGCAGCAGCCGTTCGTTGCGCCGCTCGCCGCCCTGTACCGTGCCGAGCGAGAGCGCGGTGGCGAGGCGCGTGTCGCGGTAGCGCTGCGCCAGGCGCCGCTGCACGACCGCCTCGCGGTCGCTGCCGCGCAGCAACGGGATCTGCTCCTCGTGGAAATCCTCCCCTGCGAGGTCGGCTACGATGGAGAACAGGGCACCCTCGCGGGCGTGCAGGTACTCGCGGAAGGCGTCGATCCCGGCGTCGTCGCCGGAGAACTGCGCCTCGAGCTCGAGCTCGCCGCGCGCGCTGCGGTAGAGGTAGTGGCCCTCGGCGGTGAAGTAGAGGAGGTGGCGCGAAGCCATGGTTTCCTAGAATTTCATCTTCGAGATCGCGTCGTACACCGGCCCGAGCACCGACAGCATCACCCAGCCGAGGATCGCGCCGAGCACCAGCGTCAGCGCCGGCTCGATCATCGCCTGCACCTTGGCGATCGACTCCCTCACCTCGCGGTTGTAGAAGTAGCTGACGTTGAGCAGCGCGATGTCGAGCGCGCCGGTGGTTTCGCCGATGCGCAGCATGCGGATGATGAGCGGCGGAAACAGGCCCAGGTCGGCAAACGCGATGGTCATGTTCTTGCCTTCGGCGATCTGCTGGCCGGCGGTGCGCAGCGCGGCCTCCATCGGCCGGTTGCCGACGATCTCCTCGCAGCTGCGGATCGCGTCGAGCACAGTGATGCCCGAGGCGTACATCATGGCGAAGCTCGAGGCGAAGCGCGACAGGATGATCTTGCGCAGGATCGGGCCGATCAGCGGCATCGAGATCTTGTAGCCGTCGATGGCGTACTGCACCGCCGGGTTGTAGCTCACTGCGAACTTGAGCCCCGCCCAGGCGACGAACGGCGCCAGCATGACCGCCCACCAGTAGTTGACGAAGAAATCCGACACCACGATCAGCATGCGCGTCTGCAGCGGGATCTCCTGGCCCATGTTGCGGATGAAGCCGGTCATCTGCGGCACCAGGTAGATCATCAGGAAGAAGGTCACCAGCAGCACGATGCTGCCGACGAAGGCCGGATACAGGATGATCTTCTTGGTCTGCGCGGCGAGCTCGTCCTCCCATTTCAGCGACTCGGACAGGCTCTTCAGCACCTCGGACAGCTTGCCGGTCTGCTCGCCCGAGCGCACCAGGCTGACGAACACCTTGCTGAACACCTCCGGATACTCGGCGAGCGAGCTCGACAGGTTGCGCCCGCCCTCGATCGACTCGATCAGCCCCGACACCACCTCGCGGAAGCGCGGGTTCTCCACGCTGTCGCGCAGGTCGTTCAGCCCCTCGAGCACCGGGATGCCGGCGGTGGCGAGCTGCTCGAGGTGGAAGCAGAAGTTGATCAGGTCCTGGCGCGAGACGCGGCTGCCCCCGATCAGGCGCGTGCGCTGGCTGGAGGGCGCGCCCGAGACCAGGTCGAGGCCCATGCGCACCAGGCGCTGCTCGAGGTCGAACAGGTTGATCGCCTCGACGCGGCCGAGCACGTTGCGGCCCTGTGCGTCGACGGCCTTGTAGGTGAAGAGAGGCATCGTGCGCCTCTCAGGCCATCCTGTCGGTCAGGTCGACGACCCGCATCAGCTCATCGAGGCTGGTGGAGCCCGAGCGCACCAGGCGCGCGCCGTCGTCGGCCAGCGTCTTGAAGCCGCTCGCCCGCGCGCTCGCGAGGATCTCCCTCGCGGTGGCGCGCCGCGCGATCAGCTCGTCGATGGCGCCGTCGATCTTGAGGATCTCGAGGATCGCGCCGCGGCCGCGATAGCCCTGATACTCGCACTGCTCGCAGCCGACTGACCTGAACAGCGCGGCCGGCTCCGCGGGCGTGAGGCCGAGCAGGCGCCGCTCGCGCGCGTCCGGGTCGTAGGACTGGCGGCAGGTGCGGCACAGCTTGCGCACCAGGCGCTGCGCGATGATGCCGATGATGTTGCCCGAGAGGATGTCGGGCACGATGCCGATGTCGAGCAGGCGCGGAAACGCGCCCACCGCCGAGTTGGTGTGCAGGGTCGAGTACACCTGGTGACCGGTCATGGCGGCGCGAAAGGCCATCTCCGCGGTGTCGCGGTCGCGCACCTCGCCCACCAGGATGGCGTCCGGGTCCTGGCGCATCAGCGCGCGCACGCCGTTCGCGAAGTCGAGCTTCGCCGCCTCGGACACCGAGGTCTGGCGGATCAGCGTCATCGGGTACTCGACCGGATCCTCGAGGGTCATGATGTTGACCGCGTCGGAATTGATGTGGTTGAGGATCGAGTAGAGGGTGGTGGTCTTGCCGCTGCCGGTCGGGCCGGTCACCAGGATGATGCCCTCGGGCCGGGCGATCATGCGCTTGAGCAGCTCGAGCTGCGACTCCTCCAGGCCGAGCTTGTCGATCGGCACGATGCCCTTCTGCCGGTCGAGAATGCGCAGCACCACGTTCTCGCCGTGCGTGGTGGGCAGGCTGGCGACGCGGAAGTCGACCACGCGCCCCGCCATGGTCGCCGAGATGCGGCCGTCCTGCGGCGCACGCGTCTCGGCGATGTTCATCTTGGCCATCACCTTGAGGCGCACCGCCATCGCCGGCCAGTAGGTCTTGTGCAGCGAGCGGATCTGGCGCATCACGCCGTCGATGCGGTAGCGGATGCGCAGGAAGTTCTGCTCCGGCTCGAAGTGGATGTCGGACGCCGCCCTCTCGACGGCATCGGCGAGAAGGGCGGAAATCAGGCGCACCACCGGCTGCGAGTACTCGTCGCCTTCGGTGATGGTGGTGTGGTCGACCTCGCCGGTCTCGATCTCGCGCAGGATGCCGTCGATCGAGAACTCGTGGCCGTAGTAGTGCTCGACCGCGCGCTCGATCTCCGAATCGCCGGCCAGGCGCAGCTCGATCTCGAACTCGCCCTTGAGGTGGGCGCGCAGCTGGTCGACGGCGACGACGTTGTTGGTGTCGGCGAGCGCGACGATGAACTTCTTCTGCTGGCGGTCGAGGGCCACCGGGAAGATGCGGTAGCGGCGCGCCAGCTCGCGCGGCAGGGCCTTCAGCGCCGCCGGGTCGACGATGATGTGGGCGAGGTCGACCGATTGCAGGCCGAGCTTCTCGGACAGCGCGTCGCGCAGCGTCGCCTCGGAGACGAAGCCGAGCTGCACCAGCAGGCGCCCGACCGGCACGTGCGACTTCGTCTGCTCGAGCAGCGCGATCCTCAACTGGTCCTCGGTGAGGATGCCCTGGTCGATCAGGATCTGGCCGATGTGTCGCTTGGCCTGGGGATTCGCGGGCGAATTCATCCGGATAGGATGATAACCGGGGCACCCCCCTGGGGGGTGTCAACTTTGACCGCCGCCCTCAGCCCGCAGGTCAGATTGTGTCAGTTGCCGAGCTGCGCGGCCCGAGCGCGGGCAGAAGCCGGGTCGAAGCTGGCGCCGCGCTTGTCGGCAAGCGCGGCGGCGCGCAGGTAGTAGTCGCGGGCGAGCCGCTTCTGGCGAAGGTGATCGAGGCTCACCGCTAGGTTGTAGGCGAAGTCCGCGTTCTCCGGATCGCCGGAAAACGCCTTGAAATATTCCTGTTGCGCCTCGGGCCAGCGGCCCTGCTGCGCGAACTGGTTGCCGAGGGTGAAGTTCAGCACGTGGGCGCCCGGGTCCTGCGCGAGCATGGACTTCACGCGGCTCTCCGACACCAACGGGTCCACGCGGGCGCTGCGCAGCGAGAGCAGGCCCGCCTGCGCGTGTGCATCGCGCGGGTCGACCTGCAGCAGGCGCAGGTACTGCGCCTCCGCTGCTTCGTAATTTCCGCCGCGCGTCTCCACTGCGGCGAGCCCGAGCAGCGCGTCGCGGTTTCCCGGCTCCTCGGCCAGCACCTGCTCGTACTCGGTGCGCGCCTTGGCGAAATCCGCCACCTGATAGGCGGCATAGCCGGCCTCGACCTTGGGATGCACCTGCGGCACGGCGCGGTTGACGCTGACTTCCGGGCCGGAGCGCACCGGCGCGCTGGCCGGCGGCGCGTTGACCGAGGGCGCCGCAAGGCGCGGCGCCGGCGAGAGCAGCGGGCGCTCGACCGGCGGGGCGCTCGGCGCCCTGCCGGCCGGCGGCTGGACAGGAGAAGCCGGCTGGGAAGCAGGGGGGCTGCCCGGCAACCCTGGGATGGTGCTCGATGCGGACGCGGGTGGGCTGCTCGCGACGCTCGGGACGGGCGCCTGCGGCACCGCGGCCCGCGCTTCGGCTGACGAGCGCTGCGGGTTCGTGTTGACCAGCGGATAGGGCGGGCGCAACTGGTACCAGAAATAGACCAGGACGCCGACTGCGAACGCGGCGAGCGCGCCCATCGTGATGTAGAACGGCAGCTTCGGGTTGGGCTCCTTGAACTTCGCCTCGAACACCTTGCGCGCGGTGGCGCGCTCGGCGGCCTGCGGCGCCGGCTGGGTCGGCGGCTGCCTGCCCGGCTGCACCCCGGCTTGAAAGAACGTGGCTGCGCCGCGGCGCAGCGGCTCGCGCGAGGTTTCCAGCCGCAGCTCCTCGCGCGGGGACGGCGCCTTCGCGCCGAGGTCGTCGCTCTCGATCTCGAGGGAGGTCGAGATGTCGGGCAGCTCGGCGCGCGTCATGACGCGCTTCACGTCTTCCCCGGGCGCGGCCGGTCCCTCGAGGCTGAGCTCGGGGGCAGGGCGGGCGTCCATGGCAGCCGGCCGCGAGGCGGGCTGCGAAGGCGGCAGCGAATCGGCAGGCTGGCCGGATTCGGCGCGAGCGCGCCGCTGCGCCTCTTCCTTGGCTTTCTCGGCTTTCTTGAGCGCCTCGAGCAGCAGGCTCATCGGACGACTGCGGTCTTTCCCGCGCTCACCTCTGCGACTCTCCCGGTCCGACCAGCGGCGCAACGCGCGCCGGGTTGGGCTTGAGGAAGAAATCGCTCCCCGGCAGCTCGCCGCGCAGGCTGCGGAAGTCGCCGTCGAGGCTCGGGTCGCGGATCACGGTGGCGCGCAGGAAGATCACCAGCTCGGTCTTGGTATTGGACTCGTTTCTCTGCTCGAGCAGCTCGCCCAAGCCGGGGATCTGGTTGATCCCCGGGATCGTGTCCTCGACGCGCGAGCGCTGGTCCTGCATCAGGCCGCCGAGCACCGCCATCTGGCCGCTCTGCAGCCGCAGGATGGAGTCGAACTCGCGCGTCTCGAAAATCGGGATCAGGTTGGGCCGGGTGAGCGCCGGGTTGGGATCCGACGCGTCGCCGACGCGCCGGCGGATCGTCGGGCGCACGTTGAGCACGATGGTGTCGGCCTCGTTGATCTGCGCCAGCACGCTCATCATGAAGCCTTCCGCGGCCACCAGCGGCGTGGTGGTGAACGAGGGCGGCGCGACGACGGTGCCGCCGCCGCCGCCCGTGACCGTCAGGTTGGACGGCGTGATCTGGAAGTAGATGATGTCGCGCGTCACGCGCAGCAGCGCGGTCTGGTTGTTGAGCACCGACAGCTTGGGGCTCGACAGCACCTTCACGTCGCCGAACGACTCGAGCAGGCTGAGCGCGAAGTTGAAGTTCAGGCTGGTGATGGCGCCGCCCAGCACGAAGGCGGTAGTGCTCACCGCCGCCGGCGTGCCGGTGGAGTTCTGGCCGAACTCCATGCCGCTCTGGCCGGTGCCGAAGCCCGGCCGGCCGATGGTGCTGGCGTTGGTGCGCAGGCGCTGCCAGTCGATGCCGCGCTGGTAGGTGTTGTTGAGCTGCACCTCGGCGACCGTCGCCTCGATCAGCACCTGGCGCTTGGCGCCGACCAGCACCTGGTCGAGGAATTCCTGCACTTTCTCCTGCTGGCGCGAGGTGGCGCGCACGTAGAGGATGCCGCTCTCGCGGTTGGCGATCACCGCGGCCGCCTCGATGAAATGCACGCTTGGCTGCGGCTGCGCGGCCACCGGCTGCAGGCCCGGCTGCGCGCCGGCGGGCGCCGGCGCGGCGGCGGCTGCCGCTGCCGCCTGTGCGGTGCCCGAGCCGGGCAGGACCTTGTCGGTCTCGCGCAGGATCTCCTTCACGTTGATGACGATCGAGTCCCACAGCTTGTTCTCGGAGGCGACGTCGACCTGCGCCGTCCCGCCGGTGCTTGCGCCGGTGGTGGTGGCGGCGCCGGAGGCGGAGTTGGACGAGGCGAACTGCGTCGAGGCGAGCGAGCTCATCTTCACGTTGCGCACCGCGCTCAGGTAGTCGATCTTGTAGGAGCGCAGGTACGGCGTGTCGCGCATCACGCTCAGGTTCTGCCCTTCCATCTCGTAGCGCATGTCGACCTGGCGCGCGATGCGCGCGAGCAGCTGCGGCAGCGTCTGGTCGATCGCGTTGAGCGTCACCGTGCCGGTGATGTCGGAGTGGATGTCGACGTTGAGCTTGGCGTCGCGCGCCAGCGCGAACAGCAGATCGTGCACGCGCACGTTGTTGACCACCACGCTGTACGTTTCCAGGCGCGCGGCCGGCTTCGGCCTGGGCAGCAGGGGCGCGACCTGCACCGGCGCCGGGATCTGGCCCTCGGCGCTGGGCGCTTCGGCGCGCAGGTGCGTGGCCGCCGGCGTCACCGGCGCCTGGCCGCAAGCGGCGAGAAAAAGCGCGTTTGCACACAGCAGCAAGCCCGCGCCGCGGGTCCCAGCATTCATCCCTGCACTCCCTCCTGCGGCAAGGATAACACCCGGTGGCGCGGGGTCAGCGCCCGGCACTGCGGGGCCTGACTAAATTTGACCGCGCAGCTCGGCGAAACTGCGCGGCGAGGTGTGGAAGGTGCTCAGGTAGCGGGGCGGCAGGCTCTTCTGCGCCTCGAGCGCCGCCTCGCGGCTCGCGAAGTCGCCGTAGACGACGCGCAGCCGGTACTGGCCGCCTTCGGCCATCGGGATGACGGCGAGGTCCTCGAGGCGGACCAGGTCGCGGGCGCGCAGCAGGAAGCGCTCCATGCGCGCCGGGTCGGTGTTCTCGGTGACGAACAGCTCGATCGCGTAGCTGCCGTCGGGCGCCCGCGCGAGCCGCTCGCGCGCTGCCGCGATGCGCTCGCCGAGCAGGCGCTGGCTGCCCGGCGAATAGCCGGCCAGCCGGGCCGCCTGCGCCTCGCTGATCCTGGAAGGGGAAGGCGGTGCGGGCGGCTTGGTAGTTTTTTCAAGCGGCGGCGGCGCGGGTTTTTCGACCGCCGGCGCAGGCGGGGCGGCCGGCGGCGGGGCGACCCGCGGTGGCGCGGGTGGCGATGCGGGCGCGGCGGCCTGCGCGGGCACGGCTGCCGGCTCGGTCCGGTTGGCGAAAATGCCCCATGCGACGGCGGCACCGAGGGCGACACCCGCGAAGAGCGCGGCGCCGGCATAGATCGCCGGCCAGCGCACGCGCGTCACCGCGGCGAATTCCGAGTCGGCGACCGCCGCGCGCACGTGCCGGTCGGTGACCGCGTGCGTGCTTTCCGTGAAGGCGGCGAGCAGCGCCTTGTCACAGAGGATGTTGATGCGCCGGGTGAGGCCGGCCGAGGCGCGCGCGACGATCGCCAGCGCGCGCGGCGCGAACACCTCCGGCCCGCGGTAGCCGGCGGCGCGCATGCGGAACGACACGTAGTTCGTCACTTCGGGCGCGGCGAGCGGCCGCATGCGGAACGAGTGCGTGATGCGGTCGCGCAGCTGGCGCAGCGAGGGCTTGGCGAGCATGACGTCGAGCTCGGGCTGGCCGAAGAGCACGATCTGCAGCAGCTTGTGGCGGTTCGAATCCAGGTTGGAGAGCAGCCGCACCTGCTCGAGCGTCTCCTCGGGCATGACGTGCGCCTCGTCGACCAGCACCACCACGCGCCGGCCCGCGGCGTAGAGGCGGATCAGGTGCTCCTGCATCTCGCGTAGCGCCACCGTGGTGCGCTCCGCGGACAGCTTGAGGTCCAGGTCGTCGGCGATGGCGTGCAGGATCTCGTCGCGCGCGAGCGAGGGGGTGGCGAGATAGATCGTCTCGACATGCGGCGGCAGGCGCTCCATCAGCACCCGGCACAGCATCGTCTTGCCGCTGCCCACCTCGCCCGACACCTTGACGATGCCCTCGTCGTGCAGGATGGCGTAGATCAGCGCTTCCAGCGTGGCGCCGCGGTCGGCGCCGTCGAAGAAGAAGTCGGTGTGCGGCGTGATCCGGAACGGCGGCTCGCTGAGGCCGAAGTGCTCGAGGTAGAGCGCCACCTACTTCTTCTCCTCGCCGGAGCTCATCCGGCTGTAGAGGGTGGTGCGGTTGACGCCGAGCAGCTTCGCCGCCTGGCTGACGTTGCCCCGCGTCAGGCGCAGCGCCGCCTCGATGTAGGCGCGCTCCCAGGCCTTCAGCGTCTCGTCGAGGTTGAATGCCCCACCCCTCTCCAGCAGGCGGGTGGCCTGCTCGAGAATCGACCCCGCCGGGGCGGCCGTGCCGGGGGCGGCCGGGTCGGCGTCCAGCTCGAGGTCGAGCTCGGCCTCCAGGTCGGCCGGCGAGACGCGCTGCCCGGCGTACTTGGTGGCGAGGCGGATGACGACGTTGCGCAGCTCGCGCACGTTGCCGGGGAATTCGTAGTGCTGCCAGCGCCGCGCGGCCGCCTCGTCGAGCTCGAACGGCTGCGCGCCGGCGCGCGCCGCGTAGTGGCGGCGGAAGTGCTCGAGCAGGACTCGCTTGTCGGCGTCCATGTCGCGCAGCGGCGGCACCCCCAGCGTGAACACCGACAGGCGATGGTAGAGGTCGGCGCGGAAGGTGCCCTTTTTCACCTCGCGGCGCAGGTCGCGGTTGGTGGCGGCGATGACGCGGCAGCGCGAGGTGCGGCTCTGCGTCTCGCCGACGCGCTGGTACTCGCCGTTCTCCAGCACGCGCAGCAGCTTCGCCTGCAGCTCGAGCGGCAGCTCGCCGATCTCGTCGAGCAGCAGCGTGCCGTCCTGCGCGTCCTCGAAATAGCCCGCCTTGTTCGCCTGCGCCCCGGTGAAGGCCCCCTTGACGTAGCCGAACAGCGTCGGCTCGACCAGCGTCGGCGAGATGGCGGCGCAGTTGAGCGTGAGGTAGGGCCGGCTCGCGCGCGGCGACAGGCGATGGATGTTGGCCGCCACCAGCTCCTTGCCGCTGCCCGACTCGCCTTCGATCAGCACCGGGTAGGGCGCGGCGGCGAACTGCGCGATCTGGTTCTTCAGCTTGACCAGCGCGGCGCTCGCGCCGACCAGGTCGACCTCCTCGCCGGCGGGCACCTCGAGCGCGCGCCCGAGCAGCTTCCTCAGCAGCTCCGGGTCGGCGGGCTTGGCGACGAACTCGAAGGCGCCCAGCGCGCGCGCATGGCGTGCGTTGGCGGCGTCGTTCTGCCCGGAGAGCACGAAGATCTTCATGCCCGGCGCGTGCGCCAGCAGGTCGCCGATCAGCGCGAAGCCTTCGTCGGGGGTATGCGGCACCGGCGGCAGCCCGAGGTCGACCAGCGCGAGGCGCGGCGCCGTTGGCAGCTGGCGCAGCAGCGCGACCGCGTTGGGGCGCGAGTCGCAGGCGAGGACCTCGAAATCGACGCCGAGCGCGAAGGCCAGCGTGTCCGTGATGAGCGGGTCGTCGTCGACCACCAGCAGGGCTGGTTTTCCTTCAGGCCTGCTGGTCACGGATGCACCTTATGTAAGCGCGCTCGAGGTCGGGCTCTGCATAACGGCCGCGCAGCTCAGCCGGTGAACCGCGGAAGCGGACCCGTCCCCTGTCGAGTACCGCCATCGCCGAGCACAGCTCCTCTACGTCGGCGAGCACGTGGGAAGTGAAGAACAGCGTCCGGCCCTCGGCCCCCAGCCGGCGCAGCACGGATTTCACCGCGACCCGGGCGGCGGGGTCAAGGCCGCTCATCGGCTCGTCGAGCACATAGAGATCGCGCTCGACGAGGAAGCCGGCGGCGAGGCCCAGCTTCTGCGTCATGCCCTTCGACAGGTTGCGCACCGGCCGCGCGAGCACGTCCTGCTCGAGCTCGAGCTCGGCCAGCAGCCGCGCGCCGCGCGCCGCGTCGTAGCGGCCGCCGGCGAGCGCGGCGCTCGCTTCCAGGAACTCGCCGCAGGACAGGTAGTGCGGCGGCACGAAGCGCTCGGGCACGTAGGACAGGCGCGCCCGGGCCGCCGGAATGCGCCCCGCTGTGCCGAAGATCTCGACCTCGCCGGCGTCGGCGGCGCACAGGTCGAGCAGGCACTTGATGAGCGTAGTCTTGCCGGCGCCGTTCGCCCCGACTAACCCGAATGCCTCGCCGCGCGCTACCTCGAGATCGACCCCGGCGAGCGCGGTTTCGCCGCCATAGCGCTTGGCGAGCGCGGCAATGCGCACCGCAGCGTTCCCGGAAGCGTCTCCCATGCGGGATAATATAACCCCGTGCAGCAAGATCACATCGTAGAAATCCGTGATGTTTCCTTCGGTTACGACGCGGCCCGGCCGGTGCTGCGCGATATCGACCTGGAGATCCCGCGCGGCGCCGTGGTCGGCATCATGGGTCAGTCTGGCTGCGGCAAGACGACGCTGCTGCGCATGATCATGGGGGCGCTGCGCCCGAGCGCGGGCTCGGTGCGGGTGCTCGGCCGCGCCACTACGGAACTGGACCGCGACGCGCTCTATTCGATGCGGCGCGAGATGGGGATGCTGTTCCAGTTCGGCGCCCTGTTTACGGATTTGTCGGTGTACGAGAACGTCGCCTTCCCGCTGCGCGAGCACGCCGCGCTGCCCGACGAGTTGCTGCACGACCTGGTGATGCTCAAGCTCGAGGCGGTGGGCTTGCGCGGCGCGGCGCATCTCATGCCGGCCGAGCTCTCCGGCGGCATGGCGCGGCGAGTCGCGCTTGCCCGTTCCATCGCCCTGGACCCGCGCCTGATCCTTTACGACGAGCCGTTCACCGCCCTCGACCCCATTTCCTTCGGCGTCATCTCACGCCTGATCCGCGATCTCAACGACTCCCTCGGTGCCACCTCGATCATCGTCACGCACGACGTGCAGGAGGCGCTCGGCGTGGTCGACTACGTCTATTTCATGGCCGCCGGACGCATCATCGCCAAGGGCACGCCCGACGAGATCCGCTCGAACCACGAGCCCTTCGTCAACCAGTTCGTGAACGGCAAGCGCGACGGGCCGGTGCCGTTCCACTACCCGGCGTCGGACTACGCCGCCGACCTGGAGCTCGCACCGGTCTGATGGACGCAGCGGACCTGCGCGCGCGCATCGAGCGTCTTGGCGGCGCCGTGACTTCGCACGTCTGGCGGCTGGGCTACTGCGTCCGCTTCCTCGGCTACCTGATCCTGCACTCGGGCACCGCGCTGCGCCGCTTCCGCCTCACGGTGAAGGAGGTCTACTTCGCCGGCGTGCTGTCGCTGATCATCATCCTGGTGTCGGGCCTGTTCGTCGGCATGGTGCTCGCGCTGCAGGGCTACGAGACGCTGCAGCGCTTCGGCGCCTCCGAGTCGCTCGGCGTGCTGGTGGCGCTGTCGCTGGTGCGCGAGCTCGGCCCGGTGGTGGCGGGCCTGCTGTTCGCCAGCCGCGCCGGCAGCGCGATCACCGCCGAGATCGGCCTGATGAAGGCCACCGAGCAGCTCTCGGCGATGGAGATGATGGCGGTCGACCCGGTGGCGCGCGTCGTCGCGCCGCGCTTCTGGGGCGGGGTGATCTCGATGCCGCTGCTGGCGGCCCTCTTTTCCGCGATGGGCATCTTCGGCGGGTATCTGGTCGGCGTGCAGCTGATCGGCGTCGACGCCGGCGCCTTCTGGTCGCAGATGCAGGCCGCAGTCGACCTGCAGCACGATATCCTGAACGGCGTCATCAAGAGCGTCGCGTTCGGCGTCGCCGTCACCTGGATCGCGGTATTCGAGGGCTATGACGCCGCGCCCACCGCCGAAGGCGTGTCGCGCGCCACGACGCGCACGGTAGTCATGTCCTCGCTCGCCATACTCGCGCTCGACTTTGTTCTGACAGCGCTCATGTTTACAGGAGGTAACGGAGGATGAACCGCTCCACCATCGATCTCTGGGTCGGGATTTTCGTCGTCGCCGGCATCGCTGCGCTCCTGTTTCTCGCGCTCAAGGCCGGCAACCTGGCCACCTTCTCGAACTCCAAGAGCTACCACGTGCAGGCCAAGTTCGCCAACATCGGCGGCCTCAAGGTGCGCGCGCCGGTGAAAAGCGCCGGCGTGGTGGTCGGCAGGATCGCCGGCATCGAGTTCGACAACCAGAGCTACGAGGCGCAGGTGTCGATGACCATCGACGAGAAGTACAAGTTCCCGCGCGATACCACCGCGAAGATCCTGACCTCGGGCATCCTCGGCGAGCAGTACGTCGGCCTGGAAGCGGGCGGCGACGAGAAGATGCTGGAGCCCGGCGGCACGCTGCGCCTGACGCAGTCTGCGGTGGTGCTGGAGAACCTGATCAGCCAGTTCCTGTTCAACAAGGCGGCCGAAGGGAAGGATGAGAAGAAGTGATCCGGTGTCTCGTCCTGCTTGCGGCCTTCGCAGTCTCGGGCTGCGCGACCGGCCCCGACCGCGACCCGCGCGATCCGCTCGAGCCGATGAATCGCGCCGTGTACAAGTTCAACGACACCTTCGACGACGCGATCGCCAAGCCGGTGGCGGGAGCCTACAAGGACCTGCTGCACGTCGAGATCCGCAGCCGCGTCAGCAACTTCTTCTCCAACATCCAGGACATCCTGATCGGCGCCAACAACGTGCTGCAGGGCAAGTTCCAGGAGGGCATCGAGGACTGGGCGCGCTTCGCCTTCAACAGCACCATCGGCCTGCTCGGCATCCACGACGTCGCCTCCGACATGGGCATCGAGAAGCACAACGAGGACTTCGGCCAGACCTTCGGCCGCTGGGGCGTGGGCTCCGGGCCGTACCTGATCCTGCCGTTCCTCGGCTCGAGCACGGTGCGCGACGGCGTCGGTACCGCGGTGGACTACTACTTCGCCCCGCTCACCGAGGTGCGGCCGTACGATCTGCGCGACTTCCTGTACGTGCTGTACTTCGTCAACACGCGCGCCGAGCTGCTCGACGCGAGCAACCTCCTCGAGCAGGCGGCGCTCGACCGGTATACTTTCCAGCGCGACGCGTACCTGCAGCGCCGGCGCAGCCTGATCTACGACGGCAGCCCGCCGCGCGAGCGCGAAGAGGTCAACGACCCCCCCGACTCAACCGTTAAATGAACATGACAAACGCCATTCGCTTTCTCCTCCTTTCGTGTTTTCTTGCCGCCGGAAGCATCGGCGCGCAGGAAGCCATGCCGCCCGACGTGCTGGTGAAGAACGTCACCAGCGAAGTCGTCGAGATCATCGCCAAGGACAAGGAGATCCGCTCCGGCAACCGCGCCAAGCTGATCGAGGTGATCGACGCCAAGGTTCTGCCGCACTTCAACTTCAACTCGATGACTCAGCTTGCCATGGGGCAGAACTGGAAGGGCGCGACGCCGGAGCAGAGGAAGCAGCTGGTCGACGCCTTCCGCACGCTGCTGGTGCGCACCTATGCCAGCGCGCTGGCCGCCTACAGCGAGCAGAAGTTCGACTACCGGCCGCTGCGCGCCAAGCCGACCGACACCGACGTCACGGTGCAGGTGCGCGTGATCCAGCCCGGCGCGCAGCCGGTGCCGATCGACTACAGCATGGAGAAGACCCCGACCGGCTGGAAGGTGTACGACGTCATGGTGGGCGGGGTCAGCCTGGTCGCGAACTACCGCACCGAGTTCGCCACGGTGGTGCGCAACACCGGCATCGACGGCCTGATCAAGGATCTGCAGACCAAGAACCGCGGCCTCGAGGAGAAAGGCGCGCAGAAGAAATGATGCGCCGCGAGGACAACCGCATCGTCCTGTCCGGGCCGCTGACGCTCGCCAATGTCGCGCAGGTCCTCGAGGAAGGCAGGCGCCACCTCGCTGAAGGCGCCGCGACCGTCGACCTGGCCGAGGTGAGCGAGCTCGACTCCTCGGCGCTCGCGCTGCTGCTCGCCTGGCTGCGCGAGGCGAAGGCCGCGGGCCGCTCGATCGTCTTCGCCAACCTGCCCGAGTCGCTGCAAACCATCGCGCGCCTGTACGGCGTGCAAGACCTGCTCGCCGCCGCCCACTGAACGCGATAGAGGTCCGCGGCATCGAGAAGCGCTACGGGAAGGGAAGCGGCAGCCTGCGCGCGCTCGACGGCGTCACGCTGGCGGTCGCCGAGGGCGAGTTCTTCGGCCTGCTCGGGCCCAACGGCGCCGGCAAGACCACCCTCATCAACGTGATCTCGGGCCTGGCGCGCGCCGACGCCGGCAGCGCCGCGGTGATGGGCGCCGACGTTGTCGCCGACTATCGCCGCGCCCGCCGCATGCTGGGCGTGGTGCCGCAGGAGCTGGTGTTCGATCCGTTCTTCTCGGTGCGCGAGACGCTGCGCATCCAGTCGGGCTACTACGGCATCCGCGGCAACGACGCCTGGATCGACGAGGTGATGCACCACCTCGATCTCACCGCCAAGGCCGACGCCAACATGCGCGCCCTTTCCGGCGGCATGAAGCGCCGCGTGCTGGTGGCGCAGGCGCTGGTGCACAAGCCGCCGGTGATCGTGCTCGACGAGCCGACCGCGGGCGTCGACGTCGAGCTGCGCCAGGGCCTGTGGCAGTTCGTGCGGCGCCTGAACCGGGACGGCCACACCATCGTGCTCACCACGCACTACCTGGAGGAGGCCGAGGCGTACTGCAGCCGGATCGCGATGCTGAAGGCCGGGCGCATCGCCGCGCTCGACTCGACCGCCAACCTGCTGAAGAGCTTTTCCGGCTCGCAGATGAAGCTGCGCCTTGACCGCGACCTGCCCGACGGCGTTCCTGGCGAGGTGGTATCGCGCGACGGCACCGCTTTTGTCCTCAAGTTGAAAAGCTTCCAGGAAGTCGAGCGCGTGCTGGCGAAGCTTCGCGAAGCCGGGGTCGAGATCGTCGAGATGGAGCTGCAGCCGCCGGATCTCGAGGATGTCTTTCTTCGCCTCACCGGAAGAGGGCAGTGACCAGCTTCCAGACGCTGTTCTACAAGGAAGTGCTGCGCTTCTGGAAGGTGAGCGTGCAGACGGTGGCCGCGCCGGTGCTGACCGCGCTGCTGTACCTCGTCATCTTCGGCCACGCTTTCGAGGGGCGCGCCGCGGCCCTCGCCGGTGTCGACTACGCCTCGTTCCTGGTGCCGGGGCTGGTGATGATGAGCGTGCTGCAGAACGCCTTCGCCAACAGCTCCTCCAGCCTGATGCAGTCGAAGATCACCGGCAACATCGTGTTCGTGCTGCTGCCGCCGATTTCCTATCTCGAGTTCTTCGCCGCCTACGTGCTGGCGGCGATCGTGCGCGGGCTGGTGGTCGGCGCCGGGGTCATGCTGGTGACCGTATGGTTCGTCGACCTGCGCCTCGCGGCGCCGCTGTGGACGCTGACCTTCGGCCTCGCCAGCGCGGCGCTCGCCGGCGCCCTCGGCCTGATCGCCGGCATCTTCTCGGAGAAGGTCGACCAGCTCGCCGCGTTCCAGAACTTCGTCATCCTGCCGCTCACCATGCTCGCCGGGGTGTTCTATTCGGTCCACTCGCTGCCCGCGCCATGGGGGCAGCTGTCCCACTTCAACCCCTTCTTCTATATGGTCGACGGCTTCCGCTACGGCTTCTTCGCCGTCTCGGACCTCTCGCCCTGGGTTAGCCTCGCGGTGGTCGCGGCGAGCCTTTTCTTTGTATCGTTGCTATGCGTGCTGCTACTTAGATCGGGGTACAGGCTCAGATGGTGACGCCAGACAGCGTAAAAGCGGGGATCGAAGGCGGGCTCGCCTGCGAGCACGTCGAGGTGATCGGCGACGGGCAGCATTTCCAGGCGGTGGTGGTCTCGGGCGCGTTCGCCGGCAAGAGCCGCGTGCAGCGCCACCAGCTCGTCTACGGCGCGCTCGGCGACCGCATGCGCGAGGAAATCCACGCCCTGTCGATGCAGACCCTCACGCCGGACGAATGGAAGAAAGCCGGCGCTTAGCCATAAAGAAACCATCTTTGCGAAGTATCGTGCCGCACCATGGATAAGCTGAAGATCGCCGGCGGCCGCCCGCTGCGGGGCAGCGTGCAGATATCGGGCGCGAAGAACGCCGCCCTGCCGATCATGTGCGCCACGCTGCTCAGCTCGCGGCCGCTCGAGCTCGCCAACGTGCCGCGCCTGATGGACATCTCCACCATGGCAAAGCTCCTCGCGCAGATGGGTGTCAAGGTCGAGCGCGCCGATGACCGGGTGGTTCTCGACTCACAAAGTATCAAGGACCCCACGGCTACTTACGAGATGGTGAAGACCATGCGCGCCTCGGTGCTGGTGCTCGGCCCGCTGCTCGCGCGCTGCGGACGCGCCAAGGTGTCGCTGCCCGGCGGCTGCGCCATCGGCCAGCGTCCGGTCGACCAGCACGTGAAGGGCCTGCAGGCGATGGGCGCGAGCATCACGGTCGAGCACGGCTACATGCATGCCGAGGCGAAGCG
>Ga0193752_1000443_pt1 | contig 39863 bp, 30 predicted proteins | sample H1c1metaG_FD_144924 | JGI IMG/M metagenome (GOLD analysis project Ga0193752, IMG submission 144924) | Soil microbial communities from a riparian zone of the East river system, Colorado, United States - H1c1 | ecosystem: Environmental > Terrestrial > Soil > Riparian zone | place: USA: East River... | reverse complement strand
CCGTGAATCCTACAAGTGATGGTTTTAAAAAAGCATTGGCAGGAGGTATTACTACTATTAATATAATGCCGGGCAGCGGCCACCTTATGAGCGGGCAGACGATCTACGTTAAAATGAGGGAAGGAAGAGTGATCGAAGATATTTTGATCACCAATGAAAAGGGTTTATATGGCGGGTTAAAAATGGCCAATGGAACCAACCCTATGCGAAGCACAGCAGGCCCCTTTCCGGGTACAAGGGCAAAAAGCGCTGCCATGGTAAGAGAATTATTCATCAAGGCGCAGGAGTACAAAAAGAAAATAGATAAAGCCGGTAAGGATGAATCAAAAATGCCTGAGCGGGATCTTCGCATGGAGAGTTTGGTGGAAGTACTTAACGGAAAGCGTGTGGTTCATTTTCATACACATAAAGCAAATGATGTGCTTACAGCAATAAGACTTGGGCAGGAGTTCGGTTTTAAACCGGTATTGCACCACGTATCCGAAGGATGGAAGGTAGCAAAAGAAATTGCAGCAGCCGGCCTTGCTTCATCGATCATAACCATTGATGCCCCCGGCGGTAAACTGGAAGCGATGGGTCTGTCGCTTACCACGGGTGTAGCATTGGAAAAGGCCGGTGCGGCAGTAGGTTTTCATACAGATGATGGCATTACCGATTCAAGATTTTTGATCCGCTCTGCTGCATTGATGGTAAGGGCCGGGATGAGTAAAGAAAAAGCATTGGAAGCCCTTACGCTTGCAGGCGCTAAAATGCTGGACCTGGGCACCCGCGTGGGATCGCTGGAAAAAGGCAAGGATGCGGATTTTTTAATTCTTAACGGTGATCCATTCAGTATATATACCCGTGTGGAACAAACCTGGGTTGAAGGTATCAGGCGCTGGGACATAAGCAAGCCTGCCGATAAAGCATTTTTAACCGGTGGTTATGATGTGTACTCTCCCATCAGGGGAGAATTTCATCATCATACTGATGATGAGCAATAAAATATTACCGGCCGTGATACAGGAAACAGGAAGATAAAATGTTTGCGGTCTTACATAAATTAAAATTATTTAAATGAAAAAAATATTCACCATCTTTTTGTTGCTGCCTGCGGCCTTTACCTTAAAAGCGCAGATAGCCATTAAAGCAGAAATGATATACCCGGTATCCGGGGCGGCTATCCGTAACGGCGTGGTGCTGGTAAAAAATGGCAAAATAGAAAACATTGGGGCCGGTCTTGCGATCCCTGCAGGCTATAAAGTTTACGAAACCAAAATACTTACGCCGGGCCTGGTGGATGCACGTTCGGTTGTAGGTTTATCAGGCGCATTAAATATCCCCACTGACCAGGACCAGTTGGAAAAATCGGGGCCCATTCAGCCGGAGCTAAGGGCTATTGACGCTTATAACCCTGAAGAAACACTGGTAAAAGTGATAAGGGATTATGGTGTTACAACCATACACACCGGGCATGGCGTGGGTGCACTGGTAAGCGGGCAAACGATGATCGCCAAAACAAAAGACGGTACTGTGGAAACGGTAACAATCCAGCCGCTTACCATGCTGGCAATGACCATCGGTCCTTCTGTATCGGGCAATTTTACTTCGCCGGGTACAAAAGCCAAACAGGTAGCCATGATAAGAACAGAATTACTGAAGGCCGAGGCTCACCTTAAAAAGCAATCGGATAAAGACAGCAGTAAAAGACCTGCTGCAGACCTGAAGCTTGATGCCCTGGTAAAATTATTGAAAGGAGAGATCAAAGCATTGATCACTGCCAACAGCAGCGTTGACATTATGAGTGCCATCCGGCTGGCTAAAGAATTTAATTTGAAACTGGTATTAAATGGCGCTGCAGAAGCATACCGCCTTATCCCTGAAATTAAAAATGCAAATGCAGAGATCATATTGCATGCAACCATGGCACGCAATGGGGGTGATATGGTAAATATGACCATGGAAAGTGCTGCAATACTTACCAAAGCGGGTATTGCTGTGAGTATTGAAACCGGCTACGAAGGTTATGTTCCTAAAACCAGGATCCTCTTATTTGAAGCAGCCGAGGCAATGGCATTTGGTTTAAGCTTCGACGATGCCTTAAAAGCTGTTACTTTAAATCCTGCCCGGTTATTGGGCATAGCCGATAAAGTAGGCAGTATTGAAATTGGAAAGGATGCAGACCTTGTGCTGTTTAACGGCGACCCGTTTGAATACCTCAGCAAAGTTTGCGGCGTAATGATCGATGGCGTGATGGTAAAAGAGGGATGTCAATAAAGAATGATCGCAAATGATGAGGGCTTCAAATTCTATTGCTATTACAAGCCCTCATCATCAAATCTTCAAATTACCAAACCTGCCTGTCGGCAGACAGGTCATCAAATCTACATCATGGACTCAGCAACACTTAAAGAATTACAGGCTCCCCTTAAAGATAAATACAGGGAAGACCCGGCATCTGCTATTATAGTATTAAAGGCAGAAGGAAAGATCGGGGAAGGAATATCCTGTAAGATAGAGACCGGCAAGGCGATCGTTGAAGCCGGGCTTCATCCCGCTACAGGAGGAAACGGGCTGCTGGCCTGCTCCGGAGACATGCTGCTGGAAGCACTGGTAGCCTGTGCCGGTGTTACTTTAAATGCAGTGGCAACTGCTATCGGGCTGGAGATCAAAAGCGGAACAGTAAAAGCAGAAGGTGATCTCGACTTCAGGGGTACGCTGGGTGTTTCAAAAGAAGCGCCTGTTGGTTTTAAAAATATCCGGTTGAATTTTTTCCTCGAATCAAACGCAACGGCCGAACAACTGGAAAGCCTTGCAAAACTCACGGAAAGATATTGCGTGGTTTATCAAACCCTTGCTAAGGGTGTAAGCCTCGAAACAAGGTATCAAACAAATTAAATCTTTTACAATACAGAGCTAAGAGCGTAAAGGAGAAAAAGAGAAAAAATGACAAAACTGTTTTTCTCTTTTCCTCCTTTTTTCTTTCAGGCCCTTAGCAAAAATCATTTTGCTGTAGCCGGGCTTATAACCGACCCGACCTCAACAATGGTATTGGCAGGGAACCCTCCTTTTTTCGCATGCTCTTTAATAAGCTCTGCGCTCTCTGCTTTGTAAATGCAATAGATCTTGTTACCGGTTACATAGCTGTGTATCCACTGGATACCTGCTCCCATTTCGGCAAGTACGGAACATGATTTTTGCGAAATGCCTTTTAATTGTTCCGCGGTGAATTTGCCGGCATCCGGTATTTCCCTTTCAATAAGATAGGTTTTCATTTCAGTTGTTTTTTGAGTTGAAGAATTCGGTGTTCCTTTATTGCTTTGCGCAGTGGCGGCAACAGTAAAAAAAAGGAATGCGATGATCAGTTTAAAGCGGTTGATGATGCGTTTCATAACAGTGATTTTTTAGTGTTAGAAGATGATGTAAAGTTAGTATCACGCTATGCCGGCAGGCTGTAACAAATCGTTCAATGAATGGTAAATGAGGCGGAACAAATCGTTCAATAAATGGTAAAATTGGTTCGGTGTGCGCCGTCGTTGGTCGCCTCACTGAGTCCTGCGGATGACCAACGACATTTTTTATGAAAGGATTATTATAACTATAAAGTGAACTGCTTGTTGGTCAGCGACCAACAAGGGCGACAGGTCAGTGCAGCAGTTCGAGATAAGCCATGGGCAGCAGCCCGTATTTCTTTTTAAAGCACTTGGTAAAGTATGATGGGCTGGTGAACCCCGATTCAAATGTTATCTGTGAAATGCTGTAAGGTTTTTTCCGCATTAGTTCCCTCGCCTTTTCCAGCCTGAATTCCTTCAGCAATATATTAGGCGATAAACCTGTAAGCTGTATCGTCTTCCTGTATAGTTGCGATTTACTCATGGCCATTGCCTTGCAGTAGTCTTCAATATCAAATTCAGCATGCTGCCAGTTCTCTTCAAGCCTGCCAAACAATGATGCAAGTAGTTCTTCATCAGCTGCAGCCAATGCTAAAAAATTATTTCCCTTCCATTGAAAAAGATCTTTTGCAACCAGCTCTTTTACTGCGGGTGCAACAACGATCTGCATGTTGCTGCCCACCGCACACATATACACGGCAAGCTGTATGGTATCGCCAAACAGTTTATTGCTTTTTTCTACAGGCTCACCGGCACTGATGGCGATCCTTGTACCTATACTATTATCGTTATTCTCCTGCATTTGTTTTTGAATGGCAACCGCACATGCAACAGCTTTTGATGCCGAAGTGAATGAAATGATGAAGCCTGTACCACCATACTCCACTTCCCGGCCCCCATGAACGGCAAGGTTCTTTCTTATGATCCCGTTATGGACGTTAAGCGATTCAAAGCTTTTTTCCTGTCCAAGTTTATGCTGCAATAAAACAGGATCGTCGGTCTTTACCAGCAGCAGGATACGAAAGGAAGGGTCGGCAAATACCTTTAACCCATCTTCTGTTGTTGTCGCTTCTTCGGGATCGTATATTCTTCCTAAAAAAGAGGAGACCACATCAGCACTCACTTCAATTATTCTATTGGGTATCAACCCATGAGCCCTGCCGTGCATTTCTTCCACGGCTTCTTTGGATGGCGCTTCTATCAGGCAAAATATATTCTCCCTTTCTTCATCTATCCAATAGGTCATGCACTTGCACGCAAATTCCTGCTGGTGCATCAGGTCCTTGCTATGGGCTTCCGCAACATCCCTTGCCTTAACGCCGGGAACAATATGTACATCCATGTAAATGGGCATAGCTTCTCAATATTGTACTAAGATAAAATTAAGAATTAGGAATTAAGAATTAAGAATTTCGGCGGGCGGGTCCTCATCGCCAAATCACCATCCCGATAGCTATCGGGACTCCAAATTATCAAATCAAATTCAGGCTCAATATGCTTTCAAGCTGTTATTTTCGCAATATCTTGCGCACATCGGCGTTATTTGAACCAGAACTAACACATGAAGTATTATGAAATACCTATCTACCCCCCTAAGGATAGTAAAAAAGGCATTTTTATTATCCCTTGTCTTATTCCAGTTCACTGGTATAAAGGCCCAAAACCGCTACTCCATAATGGGCGGTGCCGGCAATACATCACTGAACAGTATTCCCAATTCTACTGAAGATAAAAGCAGGTACTCCTCCACAACCTCTTATTGGGGCGGGCTTTCGGCCGACTTTCCCATTGTGAGGGGATTTGGCGTGTTTACCACCCTTGGCTACAATAAAAGGGGCTATAAGTATACATTCCAAAACCAGAACGGGCCCGCCAATACCATTAAGGATTCCAACTATTCACAAAGCCTCAATTATATTGACGTTAACCTTTACCTGCAAAAGAAATTTACCATCAGCGATAAGGTAAAGATCTTTGTAGGCACAGGGCCATCGTTAAGCATATTTATGTCGGGCAAAGAACAGGTGTACCGCAGTTATTTTGGAGGAAATATCCCCTCTTCTAAATTAACCAGGAGTAACCTGGCCGTTGGTAATGATGCTGGTGCATATAAAAGAACCTTCCTTAGTCTCGGTTCTGTTTTGGGATTCGAGTTCAACAGGTTTGCCATCTGGGCAAACTATAATACGCCTCTTGACTTTTATTACCTTGATCCAAAAAATAAACTGCAACATAAGCTAACCACTTACGGGGTAAATATCTCTTATGTATTCCCGTCATTTAAGCCCGGAGAAAAAGAGGAAAGGGAAAAGAAAGAAAAGAGAAAGAAAAGAGAGAAAAAGGAGAAAAAAGGAAAAGGTAAACCAGATATGGAAGTTGTAAAAGATACATTGACGGATACCGATGGTGATGGTATAACTGATATCAATGACAGGTGCCCGGGCCATAAGGGAACCGCGAAATACGGTGGCTGCCCCATACCTGATACAGACGGAGATGGTATCAATGATGATGAAGACAGGTGTCCGCTGGTTGAAGGTGCGGCTTCCAAAAAAGGCTGCCCTGACTTTACAGAAGCGGAAAAAACCGTCTCAAAAGATACCCTGCGCTTTATTGTATATTTTGAACCGGGTAGATCTGTCTTACGCACAGAAGCCTATAGCACATTAAGTAAAGTGGTAAAATTATTAAAGGCCAACCCCAAACTGCATGTTATATTCAACGGCCACACGGATAATGCGGGCAGCGTTGAAGCCAACAGCATCAGGGCTTTTGACAGGGCATCGGTTTGTGCTGATCATGTAGCCAGTTTCTATATTAACAAGAACCGCCTTGTTGTTGCCGCATACGGAAATAAAATGCCGGTTGCAGACCTGGCTGATCCTTTGCTGCAATGGAAGAACAGGCGTGTTGAAATATTTGTATTTGAGAAATAGTATATCCTGATGTTTTTAAAAAATGGTTCGTGCCTCCACGAACCATTTTTTTATTCATGATTTAGATCGATTTTTGTAATAATGAATAAGTCAATGCGGCTAACATTTTTATTAATAGCCCTGGTGCAGGGCATTCACTCCATTGAAGAATATGGTGCGGTTTTAGTAAAGCCGGTTCATTAAAATTTTAGTTGCTGATCACATTAAACCAGCCTTAGCACCGGTCTTGTCATTTTATGTATGATCGCAAGCACGGCGATACTGATAACAGAAGCAAAGAAGCACCATACCGAAACAATATAATCAGTATAAAATATTTTTGTCATGATGTAAGAAATAAGAATGGCAATGCCTAAGTACCGCATTCGTTTGATGCCGGAAAAAAAAGCCGGGGCAATGGTTGCAATAATATAAAGCATCCCGATAAGATCTGCAGGCTTTACATGATAATACTGCCCGTATGAAATATGGTAACCAATTATTTTTGCATCAACAGGATAGGACAATAAGCAATAGCCCAGGTATATGGATACCACAGCCCCCGCCGCGACGAGTAATTTGAGACCCATTATTCGTTTCTTATTTTTTTATAAAAGCAAAATTGACAAGGGAACACAGAGGGGCCACGCAACCTGTGCAATGAATAAAAAAGTATTGGTTGTAAATTGCTGCAGGGAAGCATAATCCGGTTTAGCAAACCCCAGCCATAAAAAACCTTCGGTAACCTGCTGAACACAAAATATCAATGGAATGGCTGCAAAAAGAATTTGTGAAGGATGATTCACTTTTTTTATTGAAGCAATCCCAATTGCGGCAAGAACAACACCTGCCCCAAAACTTGCAGTGGCGGAAAAGCACATGATCTTTTTTTAAATTATCAGGTCCGGTTTAAAACTAGCCATTAATTTGGGCAAGTCGGTTGTGGTAAATCCCTACGTCCACGAAGGTTGAAGTACACTTGTCCAAGGCGGGTCAATTAAAATAAAATTTTGGGAGCCGCAGGATCAAAGCTTTTGAATATTGCCCCAGCATTTATGAAAATGCGGATTGGTTGCTGTGCTTAAGGTATAATAAAGTCTCAGCCTTGCCACGGGCAGCGATGGTAATATAATAACGGAAGTTCCGGAACTTGTTGGCGGCGGGTTAGCCGTGCATTGCAGCCTGATAGCTTTTTTATGAACAGGGTTCATCAGGCTGTCAACATATACCAGCTTTAAAACAAATGACCCGCCGTACCCGTTGGGGAAACTAAAATGCATCGCATGATTCGTGGAAAAAGGATTTGGATAAATGGCGCTGCTCATAAGTACGGAAGCCGGTGTTGTAGTGCCTGCTAAACTGGCTGTATCAAGGCTGCTGAATAAATTCAGTTCCTGGGCAGTGAATGTTGTTGGCTGCCATTGGTTGTCGCCGGGCCCGGTAAGTATATTTCCCAAAGCATCAAACCACCATTGTTTTGAAACGTCGATCTGCGCAGTTTGATTTTGATCTGTACTATTGTCTTTACCACAGGTGCCTAACATGACAGCAATAAAAATAACAGCTACGAATTGTATTGTTTTCATATGATGCATTTTGACCAGTCAAATGTATTGGAAATAATTCAGGATTGCATAGCTCAATTTGGTGATTTGATGATTTGATGATTGATGGAAGCGGAGGTTTTACCACAGAGATACCGCCATATTGCAGATGCTCTAAAAATGGACGTTAAGGATTTTGTTTAATGGATCTTTGAATAGTAGATAAGTATTACTACTTTACATTTAAAAGCAGTAATATGAACAAAAACGGGCCTATTATTATTATAGAGGATGATGAGGACGACCAGGAATTATTAAAGGTAGCTTTCAAGCAATTGGAATATGTAAATGAACTGCATTTTTTCTCTGATGGACTTAAAGCCCTTGACTTTTTAAATAATGGCGATATAATTCCTTTTCTCATTCTTTCCGATATCAACATGCCTAAACTGGACGGATTTGCATTGAGAGACAGGATCAAAATGGATGCAAAACTGCAATTAAGGTGCATACCATATTTGTTTTTTTCAACGTCAGTAAACCAGCAGGCGGTAATTAATGCTTATAGCTTGTCTGTGCAGGGATTTTTCGTAAAACAAGACTCCATTGACGAATTGGTAAAAACTATCAAGGTTATTGTAGAGTATTGGAGAAGATGTGCTTCTCCAAACAATTTTCTATCTTCCGGTGGTCTAACAGGTATGTAGTTACCTGTCCTCACGGATCATGCAAAAGTTTTACCACAAAGACACAGCGTTCTTACACAAGTGCAAGAAGTTTCTTTTGTGCATTGTGTGTTTTGTCTTTGTGTCTCTGTGATAAAATGTTCAATACAAAAAAAAGACCACCCGTATTGCGGATGATCTTTTTTTATAAGTGTTACTGAGATTATTGTTTCGTCAGTTTTGTTCTTACCGTATTACCTGCCTGCCTTACTTCAACTATATACATACCTGGTAAAAGGCCTTCACCTAAGCTGAAGGTCTCTCCCGGCACACCGCTTTTCGATTGTACCGGTTTGCCTGCCATATCATACATCCTTATCGCAAGCTTTTCCCTGGAGGGGCTGTTCACTTTAAGGTTAAAATAATTGACAGACGGGTTGGGCCATGCGGTTATCGAAAGCCCCGGAACCTCCGCTTCAGTATACTTCACAAAGGGAGCTGCCGGCGCTGTTGGAACACAAAGCGGGTTTGTTGTTGCAACCACCGTAACTATTGTTGTGCAAGTTGATATTTTTCCATGCGAATCGGTAACCGTCCATTTGATGGTTGATACGCCAAGGTTAAATAAACCGCTTGCATTGGTACCTGAGCCGGTCCTGCTGGTTGCGCCGGTAATGGCATACTTTGTACTTACAATTGCGCAGTTATCACTCTGGATCATTTGCGGAATATTGTAGTTGTTATTGGGAACCTTACATAGTGTTTGTGCAGGAGGACAAACAAGGGTGGGTGGCGTAACATCATTTACGGTAACTGTAAATGAACATGTTTTTCCGTTGCCTGCTGCATCATAAGCAGTATAAGTAATGGTGCTTACGCCCACAGCAAAGTCCATTGCCGGAACATAGTTAATGCCTGTATTGGGTGAACCTCCCCAGGTAACACCTGTCATTACCCATGTTAATTTTACAACTGCGCAGTTATCGCTAAATACAGGCGGGGCTATACTCACCTGGGTAGCCCTGCAATTTGGTCCCGGACCTGCATTCACGACCACATTCCCCGGACAGGTCAGGATGGGTTTCTCTGCATCAACAACCGTTACAATTTGAACACAGGTTGCGGTATTGCCGCTCTTGTCTGTCACCGTCCATGTTACAAAATTCTGACCTTTAACATAAACAGCAGGCGCATTGTTAGTGACCGACGCTACGCCGCAATTATCACTTGTGGTTGGAGTGCCAAGGCTTACCGGGCCGGTCTTATAACATTTACCCGGATCCGCGTTTATAGTTTTGTCAAGCGGGCAACGGATCTCCGGTGGCTTTGTTTCTATTACCAGAACCGTAAAAGAGCAGGTCTTTACAACTCCTCCCGTAAACGTTGCTGTATAAGTAACGGTGGTTGTACCCACATTCATATTCCTTGGCCCAAGATAATTTATGCCGGATGTTGGTGAGCTCAGTATAGTTGCACCCGTCAGTTTCCAGGTGAGCTTTGTGAGCGTACCGCAGAACACAGGGTTTTCTGTATTAACCTTTTTGACACAGGTTACATCATTGATATACTCGGTCATATTACCCGGGCAGGCGAAATAGTTAACCGGGTTCACAGTTATGATCTGTGTACACTCTGCATAATTACCGGCAGCATCAGTTGCCCGGTAAGTTCTTGTTATGGTATACGGAACATTTACACATCCGGGACAATTATTCACATCGCCCCGCCATGTAACTACAGTACCCGGGCAATTATCGGTAACATTTGTTACAGAAGCAATATTTTGCGGAGGTATTGATCCTGCGCACACAGTGATCGGGCCAGGACAGGTTAAGGTTGGCGCTTGTACATCGTTGACAGTGATCGTGAAACTGCATGTAGAAGAGTTGCCGGAAGCATCGGTTACTTTAAACGTGTTAAGGGTCGTTCCAACCGGGAATGTTGAGAAGCTCGGCAAACCTGCTGTTTGAGTAAGTATTTGTCCCGGGCAATTATCTGATGTGGTTATAATGTAACCGACCTGTGCACCACAGACATTTGGCTCAGATGAAAATACCTGGTTACCGGGGCAGGTGATTGTCGGTGCCTGGTTATCAACCACCGTTACAGTAAATGAACAGGTTGCCGTATTACCGGCTGCATCGGTTACAACAAATGTATTGGTGGTTATTCCAACCGGGAAGAATGAATTGGGTGGTAGTCCTGCTGTCTGCACTAATTTCGCACTTTCTATTTCAAGAATAGAATAACGAAGAGTGCCGGCACTAAGGTCATTCCAGCAACCACCGGTCTCAAATTCTAGGTGATTCTCGAATGTACCTCCGTTAGGTTCTCCTGCACAGAAATTACTATAGCTATATGGCTCACAGTTCGCCCATTGAAACACCCCTTCTGATGAAAGATCATTACCTCCCATCCAGCTGAATCCTGCACCGGATGCTGCAATGGCATTATTTTCCGCCGCTGAAGTGATAACCACGAGGTGGCCCCCGGCAGCTAATGCATTGGCTTCTGCCGTTGCATAGTTCGACATGACGGTTGATATATAATAATGACTATTGCCATAAGTTGCGATCGGTGTATAACCGGCCGGTGTTAACGGCGGGCAATTGTCAGACACTGATGGCATCGGGTAACATACTTTAGCACCGCATTGCCCTGTTGTATTATTCACAACAATGGCTGCAGGACAACTGATTGCCGGAGCTTCATTATCATTAACCGTTATAGTAAAAGTACAGGATGATGTACCACAATCATTTGTTGCCGTAGCTGTAACTGTAGTAGTACCTACGGGGAAGAAACTTCCCGAGGCACGCGAATACGTTATAGTTGGTGAAGTACCGGTTGCAGTAGCTGCCGGGTAATCAACATTAGCTCCGCATTGGCCCGGGCTGTTATCAACAGTAATATTACCGGGACAGCTGATAACCGCAGGCGTGCAACTAATGGTGATGCAGCATTCAGGTGTAGAAGTGGTTAAAATAATTGAGAATCCACGAACGGAACCAATATCTACTGCTGCATTATCACTTACATTTAGTATCCAGTTTCCGTTGGCAGTTTGCCCATCAAATGCGGAGAAAGGATTTTCCGGAGCATAATTTCCGGAAACAGCGCCTCCAGTTGAAATTGTTGATACAGGCGGAAATGCGCCATCATCATCAAGGAACAAATTACAAATGTTTTTCCCTCCGCTACCGCGGCTCTGCACGAATGTTACTGTTGTACCTCCCGGTGATGTCAGTTTAAAAATAAGGTCGCTTATATAAGTATGATCCACTGCCGAATTGGTATTGCCTGTAGTTGTATTACATCCGGCTAATGCATCAAAACGGAAATTCAGATCGGTCACTTTAACTCCGGCACCACTTACCGTTACCGGAATATTTACCCCGGCAGGAATATTATCCGGAATGGCTACAGCCGGGCCGGTATAACTGAATGTAGCTACAGCAGTTGAAGCAGCACCTGTTATAAAGGTATAAGTAACCGTTCCGAGATCTGTTGCGCCATCCTGCAATTGCAATGTTGCAGTGATCAGGTCTGAGCAGGATACGTTGGCTGTAGTAAAAGTGAAAGGCCTGGATACCGGACCGCCTCCGCCAACAACAACTCCATAATTTTGAGGGCCACCCGGGGCTGTTACACCACCGGTTGCCTGCAAAGTAGCCACGAGGTTGGTTGTATTAAGTCCCCCGATATTTGATAAAGAAAGATCAACGGTAACTGTTTCATTTGGATCGATAGCCGTATTAGGAGGGCTACAACTTTCTGCAGTAAGCACTGCCCCTGCAGCAACCATGATTGCTGATGGAGCAATACAGCAGTTAACTACCGTATTTCCTCCATTGGTTACGATAACGTTATTTGTACTGCAGGTACTATAACCACCGCTCATTGTTATAACAACGGTATAACTGCCCGACGCAGCTAATATCGAATATTGCCCGGCTGCATTCGTTTTTGCAAAGAAGCCATCCGGCGTGGTAACAATAGCATTTGCGATCGGTGCGCCTGTTGCGCAATTCGTTACAGTTCCGGTTATTGTTCCCCTGTTTGAAACCACACAACCGGGGTTTACTTTAAAGCTGCCGATACGGGTAAGCCATCCCACGTTACTGGTAGCCTGGCTTGCTGCTGTATAATATTCCTGGGTATACCAAAATGTACATTCATCTACTGGGTCAACCGACATGGAACTATAATCTCCCCAACGATTGCCGGTTGCTAATTGAACTCCTGAGCCTGCAACCAATGTATTTTCACCTTGTCCCATAGTTCCGGCGGGGTCGCTTGTAAGTCGGCCCGTATACAGAATGGATGGGAACAACGAGGTACTTGAGGCGCTGTATCCCAAACCCAGGTTACCTTCTCCATCCTGAGCAATAGATGCCATCCATATATTGCGGCCCGCTGCTCCGTTGCCGGCCCCCGGCGCAAAGATCCCTTCATCCTTAACACTCATAACGCCTGCGGCACTCCTGCGTAGCTCGAACCATTTAATACCGGCCTGGTAACCAGCTACAGTTGTAGGAGTTACCCCACTCACATTAACAGTAAAATTTCCCACATAAGATTGCTCTCCGCCGGGTAATACGCGGTAGGCCAAACGGTACATCAGCCTGTCTGAAATACCATCCAAGCCAGTAACAGCTGTTGAAGGTGCGGGCTGCTCAATATCTGCCCTGCCGGCAGGACTACGTGCATCAAAAGCAGCAAGAGGGAGATCAGTACCACCAACCTGTGTAAAGGTTGAGTTGGCCGGGGTAGCAAAATCAGCATGGAAAGCAAATATGCGAAGCCCGTCTGCGGGATCCCCAAATTCATCTGCCCTGAATTCCATAAAAAGGTTTGGCGTTCCAACAGGCGGCGTAGCAAAACCATCAAGGTCTGTAGGCAATTGCCCGCCACAGGATGGACAGCTGACAGCCTGGTCAAAATATATATAGCTGGCTGTTGGGTCACCCACTAACATTTTGGCCCTGTCGAAGGCGAATGCGCCTGCCCCGGAAAACGGACCTCCATTTGTAAACTGGTTGTCTGCCATATAATACCCGTCAGGCCATACGCCAAAATGCGGGTAGTCGTTCAGTTTATTATTGGGCATTAAGAAAGCATACACGTAATAGGCGCCTGTGGGATCCCCTGTTTGTGAAATGGCTATCACCTGGTAATACACTCCACTCGTACTGGTCGTAAACAGGAATTGGCTGAGGAGCCACCTGTCGGACAATTGATCATACAATGCGATCGGGTCTCCGCTGTCAAGGGTTGAAAACGGAGGGCCGAGCGAGGCAAACAGTGTACTCATTTTAAATTTGGGTACAACAAGGGCCCCGGTGGTTTTATCAAAGATACCCACCAGCAGGTTTGTTGTTTGCACATAATGATTGGGACCCACGTCTCCGTTAACATCGGGCGGTGAAACCCTGCCTCCATATGCCGCAAAATTATCAGCGCTGCTATTACCATCAAAGCTGGTGATCGGACCAGTCACCAGGTCTGTAAGGTTATTAACCGTAACTGTGCTTTGAATCTGATCTCCGGTTTTGCCACCCAAACCCGGAATGATCTCTTTGATACGTTTTTCATTGCTTTTATTTATTACTTCGTTTTCAACAACGAATCTTCTGCTGGTTGTTTTACCTGCCTCAGGTCTGGCCATGCCAAAATCCCTCACTGGTGCGCTTAAAGCAAAAGCGACCGGCTTTGAAACAACTGGCTGTTGTGCCCATGCTGCGCAGAAACAGAATAGCGCGGGGAACATCAATAATACTCTTTTCATAAAATGTTTTGTCTGGTTTAAAATATATCGAAACTGGTTTAGGGAATAAATGTTAATGCTCTGTCAGGAAGAGGAGAAGAAGCGGTCGTATATCATACAATACAGGGACCGGTTAAAGCCGGTGACGGCAGAAAATAAATTCATTTGCTGTTTTGCTTTTGCAACATAGTTATCCATTCGCAATAAATGTCGGTTGATAATGTATAATACAAACAGAGGAGGAAATGGTCAATGGATATTGGAATAATCCGTGTGTTCGTTACCGGTTTACATTGATCAAATCACGGGGAATCAAAAAAGACCCTTTGGTCATCAATCAAACGCTTTACAGCCATCAGTCTTAATAATCACGAAAAAAAATGCGGGTTTTATTTTTGTGGAAGCAGTTGGTAACGGCCGGTAAAGTAGACTTATTTCTCAAACCTCCAAAACTTTTATTGAAAAATGTTATACTATTTTTTAAACATTTATCAACAACCATGTTAATAACGAATACGGGTCTACGTTAAAAATACCTGCTTGCAGGTATTTAATTTAAAGAAGGATCGAACATTTTGAAGTATGGGGAAAATAGGTCTATAAACCCTATCTTCCTTTATGGTGCATAAACTCAGCTTCTTTATAATTTACTGTCTTTAGCTCTTCGTGGCAAAGCTGTATCACTTTAAAATATCCTTGTCCAAAATAGCCATACTCACTTTCTTTTGACCGGCGATATATTGTATCTTATAAATGTAAGGATAGCCCTGCTTTGTCCAGGTATTTTCGGTAGCACCATTTGTATTTGTTATTGTTCCCAGGCTGAATCCTTTTGCTGCGAGTGTTTTGTTTACAGCATCCAGGTATTGTATCTCCACCGTGCGGTTATAGTAATAGAATTTCCCCTGCTCATTAAAAAAAAGCTCGGCAACCTGGGTTGTTTTATTATAATATAAAATAGCTTCTCCATTTGTATTTCCAACCTTCCTGTTTGTTTTCTTTACATCCGGCTTTGTTTGCGTTTCTTTTATGGCATCCTGGTATAGGCCGGGTTCTGTTGCCTTTGACTCCAGCATGGAAAGCGGGTAGTCATTAAAAAGCGGCTGATATTTTTTAACGGCCTGGTCATCACGCTTCATTTCCGGGGGCGTAGTTTTAATTTCTACTGTTTCCTTTTTTACAGGAGCATTCTTTTCTGCATTGATCAATATATTCTTCAGGTCTGTAAAAGCCTTTGCAAGTATTGCCGTTTCTTCTGTATAAAAGCTGATGTTTATTTTTGGTTCAGATTGCCTGAGGTATACTTTGGTATTTTCTGTTGATACCATTGCGTCTTTAATAAATAACGTTTTGTTGCAACCGCCGCCGCCGGTGAGCACCATCTCCCCTGTTGCTGTGAGCCTTACCTGCTCTATACCATAACAGGGTGCATCATAAAGTCCTCCAAGGAATAGTTTACCGGTCAACTGCTTTTTTAATATGGATTCAATTTTTTGAAGATCGGCGCTTTGGGCATTTACCGCATGTGCAAATAAAACAAATAAGATGAGGGCGGGCAGGTTTTTCATTATCGATGGGTTTAGGATGTAAGTTAATGATAACTATCTGTACTGAAATAAAAACTGAAAAAGTATAAAAAACAGAAAATTCTTTTTCATAACAGCAGTAGTTTAATTTTAAAACACGGATGAATATAGGAAAATAATTTTCATTTGATTTTCATTTTCCATGAATGGATGTTCCTGTAATTTATTTTTGCAGCCATCTTTCAAAAAATTCCCATGTACGCAACATCTGGTCAATACGCTGGCGGTTGTTGCCGCTTCTTGTTATTTCATGCGATGCATTCGGGTGCCGCACATACTCAACAGGCCGGCCCAATACTTTTAAGCTCCGGTACAGCATCTCCCCCTGCACAAAACCGGTACGCCTGTCATTGTCTCCATGAAAAATAAGGTATGGTGTTTTAATATTTTCTACATAATTAATGGGTGATTCTCTTTGTAATATGGCTTTTGCTTCGGGCTGCCAGGGATAGCCGCCAAAATAATTGGGCACCAGGCGCCATGCATTGCCTTCTCCAAAAAATGTTAACAGGTCATACACGCCTCTTTGAGAACAGGCCGCCTTAAAGCGTTGATCATGCGCAATGATCCAGGCAACCAGGTAACCGGCATAAGAACCCCCGGTTACAACAAGTTTGGATGTGTCTGCCCAGCCTTCAGCAACTGTTTTATCCAATGCGGTCAATACATCGCTTGTTGGCCCCTTGCCCCAATCATTAATATTTGCTCTTAGAAAATTTTCACCATAGCCGCCGCTGCCCCGTGGGTTGCAATAGACAACGCCATATCCTTTACTGCAGAAGTACTGGTATTCGTGCCACATGGATAGTTCGCCCGGCCCCCACATGGATGCAGGGCCTCCATGGATCTCCAGTAACAAAGGATATTTTTTTCCCTGCTCAAAACCTATTGGCTTCATCACCCAGTATTCAACAGTCAGGCCCAGGCTGTTTTTAAAACTGTGCTTTTCCGGTATTGAAATTTGTTTCTGCTGCAGCCAGCTTTCATTAAGGCTGGTTATGCGCCTGGCATTAGCCGCATTGGCATCAGCAATGTATAATGCTGAGGGATCGGTTACGGCGGTTTGAACATAGACAAACTTATCATTGACCATATCAAAACTCAGCACCCCGGAATTTACATCCGTTAACTGCGTTACCTGTTTTGTTTTCACGTCCACGCGGTACAAAGCTGCGCCGCCATTGCTTTGTGCATTGAAATAAATGAACTGGTCGTCTTTGCTCCATACCAAACTGCCAACATTCCTGTCAAAAGAAATATTGATGATATCTTTTTCTGATCCGTTGACCGGCATCAATGCCAGGGTTGGAATGGATACCCTGCCGGGCTTGCTATATTGAAAAGCCATCCATTTTCCATCATGCGATAATACGGAGCTGTTATAAGACATCCCTTCTTTGCCAATAAGCATGCGTAACTGGCCGCCATCTGTATTGGAAATATATATTTCAGATTCCAGGGAACGGTCGGGATGTTGTAAAGGGTCTATGTCGCCCGTTATGATGAATTGTTTACCATCGGGCATAAACTGAAGATTACTGAAGCGGTTAAAACCATGTGTTAGCGGAACCGGAACAGAACCCGGCTGAGCGTTCACAATAAAAAAATGATTGAAATTCATTTCCCCGGAAATATCCGTTTCACTCTGGAAGTTGAGTTTATTTAATACCGTAGCTTTTTTATCAGTGGCGTTCATTTCAAGATAGGCCCTCACTTCATTGAGTGTACCATCAGGATTTGGTTTTGCAGGTGCAGGAACCAACTGTTCATTTTTAGCAAAGCCGGGTTTTTCCATCCCCCAATCCGGAATTTTTTTCCCGGGATTGAGTAAAGAATCATTCAGCATTTCTTTGATCTTTACCGATGCGGCAAAAGCGATCTGCTTTCCATCAGGGCTCCACCTTGGTGAAGAAGCGCCATATTTGAATTTTGTAAGTTGAAGAGGTTCACCTCCTGCCAATGATAAAATAAATATTTGTGCTTTACTGTCTACTGTTCTTACAAAAGCCAGTTGTTTACCATCGGGGCTCCATGCCGGTTGAGAAGCGCCTTCCTTACTAAATGTCAGTTGCCTCGGAACTGCACTTATATCCGTGGTTGTGATCCATACCTGGCTGGTATATTTATATTCCCATTTGGCGCTATCCGATTCGGGTTCTATTGAATTAACCACAAATGCTGCCATACTGCCGTCCTTCGTGAGCGTGACTGCACCGGCCGTTTTTATTTTCAGCAGGTCTGTTACCAATACCGGTTGTTTGGTATTTTGGGCGATGCCGGCAAGGCCCGTTAAAAGTATGAGTGTAACAAATAGGTAGCGCATGGCTTAAAAAATTATTTATAATTATTGAGTATCCAATATTACAGTTTTACTGTCAAATATAATTCTTGCAGTTTATCAATATATTTAGGGTCTTAAATTATAGCTATGCTGCGATCAATAATTTCTCTTTTATTGCTGGTATTGTCTCCTGTTGCTTTTTCACAACAGGAGCCTGGTAAATTAACGGTTGAAAAGATCATGAGAGATCCAAAATGGATGGGCACTTCTCCTTCTAACCTGCAATGGAGTACGGAAGGAGCATATCTTTTTTTTAACTGGAACCCGGAAAAAACGCCTGCAGATTCCCTCTATTACATTACGCTGAATAATAAAGTGCCAACAAAAGCAACGGCCGCACAGGTACAAAACCAAAACGCAACCGGCAACTTTAGCTATAACCAGTTACGCACTGCTTATGTATATACAAAGGATGCAGATATTTTTTATACCGAAATAAAAACCGGTAAAACAAAGCGCATCACCCAAACAACAGATGCGGAAACCAATCCACAATTCTCTTTTAATGAAACAAAGATCGTTTATAGCCGCAGCCTGAATTTATATGCATGGGATATTGCAAGCGGAGAAACCATGCAACTAACCAACCTGAAGACAGGTGATGCTGTGCCAGCCAATACCCAGGGAAGAGGTAATACCAGTAACGCAGCAAGAAGCAGCAGTACAGCCAACCAGCAGGAAGACTGGCTGAAGAATGACCAGTTGCAATATTTTGAAGTGTTACGCTCAAGAAAAGAAAAAAGAGAGAAAGGCGAAGCATTCACTAAGTCTTTACCAAAGCCAAAAGAGATAAGGAGTATTAATATAGAAGATAAATCAATGCAGGGGCTTGCGGTAAGTCCTGACGGCCGTTTCATCAGCTATCGCTTATTTAAAGCAGCCGCAAATGCAAAAGCTACCATTGTTCCTAGCTATGTTACCGAAACAGGATTTACAACAGATCTGCCGGCCCGAACAAAAGTTGGCTCGGCCCAGGGCAATAATGAATTTTTTATTTATGACCGCGAGCGGGACACCGTATTTGCTATAAAAGCCGACTCCAGCTTTCCCGGTATAAAAGACCTGCCTGATTATGTTAAAGATTATCCCAAACAATTAGAAGACAGGAAAAAGAGAAATGCCAACCGTGAGCTAAGCCTTGCTAATGTCTCCTGGTCACCGAAGGGAACTTATGTTGTGCTGGATATCCGCTCTAATGATAATAAGGACCGCTGGCTGATGACCTGGGATACAGCTACCAATAAATTAAAACTGCTGGACCGCCAGCGTGACGAAGCATGGATCGGGGGCCCGGGAATCTTTGGCCGCATGGGCTGGATCGATGAAAGCACGCTATGGTTTCAATCGGAGGCAACAGGCTATTCTCATTTATATACGATCAATGTAAACACAAAACAAAAACAGGCATTAACATCAGGTAAATATGAAGTGCAGCAGGCACAACTTTCCATTGATAAAAAATATTTTTATATCACAACAAATGAAGTGCATCCCGGCGAACAACAGTTTTACCGGTTAACCATCGCTGATGGAAAAAAGGAAAGCATTACAACCATGAGCGGCGCCAACCAGGTAACCATTTCGCGTGATGAAAAATATATTGCACTGCTCTACTCCTATTCCAATAAGCCATGGGAATTATTTTTACAGGAAAATAAGGCTGGTGGAAAGATCGAGCAGGTAACCAATAAAGCACAGAGCGATGAATTCAGATCTTATTCATGGCGTGATCCTGAGCTGGTAACTTTTACTGCCGGTGATGGCGCATTGGTTTATGCCAGGGTTTATAAACCTGCCAACCCGCATCCAAACAAACCGGCTGTATTGTTTGTACACGGCGCAGGATATTTGCAGAATGCACATAAATGGTGGAGTAGTTATTTCAGGGAATACATGTTCAACAATATGTTAGCCGATAATGGCTACTATGTGATGGACATTGATTACCGCGGCAGTGCAGGCTATGGCAGGGACTGGAGAACCGGCATCTACCGTTTTATGGGAGGCAAAGACCTTGATGATCATGTGGATGCTGTAAATTATTTAGTGAAAACCTATGGCGTAAACCCACAGCACGTTGGGTTGTATGGTGGTTCTTATGGCGGGTTCATTGCACTGATGGGCATGTTTAACAAACCCGGTGTATTTGCTGCCGGCGCTGCATTGCGGCCTGTTACAGATTGGGCAAATTATAATCATGGCTATACATCCAATATTCTCAATGAGCCTTTCAATGATAGCCTTGCGTATAGGAAAAGCTCGCCATTTTATTTTGCTGAAGGATTAAAGGGAAACCTTTTGATCTGCCATGGCATGGTGGATGTGAATGTTCATTTCCAGGATGCGGTAAAGTTATCGCAGCGCCTGATCGAATTGGGAAAAGACAATTGGGAACTGGCGCCTTACCCGATGGAAGACCATGGCTTTGTGGAACCCAGCAGCTGGACAGATGAATACAAAAGGATCTTTAAATTGTTTGAGACGGTGCTGAAGGAATAAAAATTAAGAAATAAAAATTAAGAAATAAGAATTAAGATGGAGAACAATTACGCCGGAAACCTGCTTTTATGAAAAAGATCCTGCTCATTTTATATTTTGTTATTTTTTCTGCCGTTTCTTTTACGCAGACAAAACCCTTTCGTTTTGCATTTCTTTCCGATACACATATTGGCACGCCGAATGGCAACCCGGATGAAGACCTGAGGAGAACAGTGAATGATATCAATAAGATGAATGATATTGATTTCGTGGTGATCACCGGTGATATTACCGAACTGGGTACCAACGAGGAACTGCCCCGGGCCAAAAGAATGTTTGATTCCTTAAAAGTGAAATACTATATTATACCCGGCAACCATGATGTAGGCTGGAGTGAGACCGGTGGCATGGGTTTCATTTCAACTTTTGGCAGCGACAGGTTTGCTTTTGATCATAACGGCATCCGCTTTATCGGCTGTTCATCGGGGCCATACGTAAGAATGAGCGACGGGCATATTCCACGTGATGCCATGACCTGGATGAAAAATATTCTTGACACTACGGATGTAAACATGCCGGTAATATTTTTAAACCACTACCCCATGGATAACCAGATGGATAACTGGTATGAAGTGACCGATATGTTTAAAAGACGAAATACCATCTTATTCCTTTGCGGGCACGGGCATACAAACAAGGCTTTGGATTTTGAAGACATTCCCGGCGTTATGGGAAGGTCGAACCTGCGGGCCAAACAAACCGAAGGCGGATATAATTTAGTTGATGTAAGAACAGATTCCATTTTATTTACTGAAAGAAGGCCGGTAACAGGAGAAATGAAAACATGGGCGGGCGTAAAATTTGAAAAACGGAACTATGATCTTAGCAAAAAATTTACACGGCCCGATCACAGCGTTAATGCACAATACCCGCAGGTAAAAGAAAAGTGGGTATTCAGTTCTGCTGCAAATGTTATTTCCACACCGGTGGTAACGAATGGCCTTGTTGTTTTTGGGAACCAGCAGGGAACGGTTACGGCTTTGTCTTTAAAGGACGGCAAACAAAAATGGGAATTTAAAACAGGAGGTTCTATTTATTCATCGCCGGCGGCCGCAAAAAATAAAATAGTATTTGGAAGCACGGATGGCTATGTGTATTGCCTGGATGAAAAGGGCAAAGAGACCTGGAAATTAAAAACAGGCGCTGCTGTATTGGGCTGCCCGGTGATTGAAAATAAAATGGTCTATATCGGCGGAAGCGATCATAATTTTCGTGGAATCGACCTGGCAACCGGGGCAACGGTATGGAGTTTCACCGGGCTTAACGGTCCTGTTGTAAGTACGCCCGTTATCAATAAGGACGATATCATTTTCGGGGCATGGGATACCTATTTATATTCACTGAATAAAATTACGGGTAAACTAAACTGGAAATGGAGTAACGGATCAACCGTAAGAAATTATTCTCCCGCTGCGTGTACACCTGTTATAAAAGATGATATCATTTATATTGTTGCCCCCGACCGTTACTTAAGCGCCATCGATGCAACCACGGGTCAAACCCTTTGGCGAACAAAGGAATCTGGCGGCCGTGAATCAATAGGTATATCAAAGGATGGAAAATATGTTTACAGCAAATCCATGAATGATACGGTGTCGGCATTCCCTACAGGAAGAGAAGCACAAAAAGCAGCATGGAAACTGCATGCAGGCTATGGCTATGAACACGCTCCATCCATGTTAATAGAAAAGAGCGGCATTATTTTCTTCGGAACAAGAAATGGCGTTGTATATGCAATTGGTGCAGCGCAAAAAAAGATCGCCTGGGTGCATAAGATCGACAATTCGATGGTGAATACGGTGAATGTGATCGATAAGAAGAATATTATAGTTGCTACAATGGATGGAAAGGTAGCATTGCTGCAAACTGCAGAATGAAACCCAGGATCTATGTGAAGATTTTTACCACAAAAACACGAAGGGCACAAAGAATTCTCTGCGTTCTTTGTGAATCGCCTTTATAGTTAGACAAAACATGAGCTGTAAAATACCTTCTCCAGGGTATTTGTGTCTGTGAATTTATATCTATGTTGCGATAATAAACCACATCGACCTTTATGAAAAGAGTACCGGTAAGAAGTTTCCTGTTTTTAATGCTTGTATTGTTATTCAGTCAGCCTGCGCTTGCCCAGCCGGCCCGCCTCACCAGCCTTGCAACTGATGGCATCAATATATATGCAGGCACAGAAAGAGACGGTGTTGTAATACTTAAGAACAAGGGCAGCTTGTGGGTGCCCCTGTCCCGCCCTGCTGCAAAGAAAAATGGCTGGTGGGAGGTAGATAAACTGGGCGGTAGAGGAGGCACGATCATTGCGGGCCGCAAAGAAATCATTTACATCTCTACAGATACCGGCAGGTCATGGAGGTTATTGCCCCCCATGGGCGAATTACTTGCAGTTAATTTTAATGGTACGGATATATGGATGAGCACGCATGCATCTGTTTATTTTTCAAATGACAATGGTACTACCTGGAAAAATATAGGTTTAAAGATCAGCCTTGCTGAAGTTCCCGTAATTACATTTAACGGTGATGAAGTTTATGCCGGGGGAAGCGGCACCAAAAAGAAAGTTCATGTTTTCAGGTCGCAGGACAGGGGAGAAACCTGGACAAAGATCGACAAAGGTTTGGTAGGATGGTATGTTACTGCAATTGTGGTAAACAATAACAAGGTATTTGTGGGAACGAATAGATTTGTTGACTATATGCAGACAGGTATATTTCTGCTGAATGATGAAAAAAATGCTTTTAACGAGGTTTTAGCTGGAGACATTATTTCCATGACCGCAAGCGAAGGCAATGTATATGCCGCCATAGGCAGTGGCGTGCAGGTATCTACAGATAACGGGGCCACCTGGAAATCGACAGGCAAGACAATTAATGATAACCGGTTCGAAGATGTAAGTAAAAAAATGATGAGTTCTGTAACAGCTGCAGAAAAAACAGTTTATGCAGCAGCAGGCTATAGCTTATACGTGTCAACAGATAATGGTACCAGTTGGGCAAGATATGATACAGAGAAAAAATATGAAGCAGGCATTGCTCAACTGGCACAGGACATTATAGATGCGGGCAGGCTTAAGAAAAGAGCCAGGTATAAGGATTTCTCCGGTGATGAATACGCAGCAATCATTGAAGCATATAATAAATATGCGGTTAAATTCCAGGGACAAGCAAAAGAGGAACTGGAAGCTGCAAAATTGAAGGTTGATGGCAAAACAGATGAAGCGATCGCGGTTTTAAAAAAAGTATCCCCTCCTAACGGCAAGGTCATGAACCAGCTTGCTGTCCTGGAATACAATAAAAATAATTATACCGTTGCGTACGAGATGGCCGGCAATGCAATGAAGCTGGATAAAACCAATCCCGGCTTTATAGTTTCACGTGGCATGTCTGCATTGGCGCTTGGTAAAGCTCCTGAGACAATTGGGTTGATGGACCAGTTGCTGATCAAAGACCCCTCCAATGCATTTGCACAGTTGCTTCGGGGTTTGGCATTGAGGGCCGAACAGCAACCCCAGCTCGCTATTGGCGCCTACAGTAAAGCTTTGCAGGCAGATCCGAAAATGAAGGCGGCTTACAGGGAACGTGCCGCGGTTTTTTTACAGATCAGCCGTTATGAAGATGCACTGAAAGATTTATCTCAATATATCAGCCTGGATCAAACATCCACCTCTGTATATAATATGCGTGGAATGGTGTATGCAAGGCTTGGCAAAAATGATGAAGCCAATGCCGACTATACCATGAGCATTGTTCTTGCCCCAAACAACTATTATGCACTCACCAACAGGGGTATGCTTTATTTAGCAGGCAAGCGTTCACTGCTTGCTGCGGCAGATTTCAGGGAATCAATGGACTTTAAGGATGACTATGCAGATAATTATTATGGATTAGCAAGGGTGGATGATAAAGTGGGAGCTTACAGGGATGCTTATAATAATATCAAAAAAGCAATGGCCCTTGATTCTCTCAAGCAGCCTTATATTGCCACTTTCGCTCTCATCCTTATAAACGGGGGTTTTGAAAAGGAGGCAATAAAGGTTGCCGACAGGCTGCTTGCCATGAACGAAAAAAATACGGATGGATGGCTATACAAAGCCATGGCGCAAAGCAACATTAAGGAATTTGATGCAGGAATTAAAACACTCAATACGGCCATTGAAAAAGTACCCGGCAATTATTTGCTCTACTCTCTTCGGGCCTTTATTTACCGGCAACAGGGCAATACCGTAGCGGCAGATGCAGATGATGCCAAAGCAAAAGAATTAAGTTCAAAATAAAAATTGCAGCTTATGCAAAACAACAGGATACCAGGGAGGAATAAAATTACAGCAAACATAATTGCTCTTGCTATTATACTGACCGCTTTTAATATGGTTGCAAAAGCGCAATGCCTCAGCGGGAACTGTATAAATGGCAAAGGTAAATTCGACTATGGCTGGTGTGTGTATGAAGGAGAATTCAAAGAAGGTAAAGCCAATGGTACAGGCAGTATGAAATACAGTGATTACACTTATAAAGGCGGTTTTAAGAATGGTGTGGAAGATGGCGCAGGTGAGATCACGTATGCAGATGGCAGGAAAGAAAGCGTAACCTATCATGAAGGCAGGAAAGCCGCGGGACCAATAAAAGTAGCGGCCGGAGATTATAAACCACTCGAAGGATATGACCCGGGATGCGTTTCCGGCAACTGTGAGAATGGTTATGGCACTTATCATTTTAACTCCGGTAACAAGTACAGCGGTAATTTCAAGAACAGGAAACGCGAAGGAAATGGTACTGCTTATTTTGCAGATGGTGATAAGTTTGTTGGTACCTGGCATGATAATGAAAAAGTAAAAGGTACTTATACCTTTTCTAACGGATCGGTTTATACCGGCACTTATGATACACTTGGCTTTGAGCAGAACGGGAAGCTGGTAGCAAATGGTACAGAAGTATCTTTCAATAACGGCAAAGCAAAAGTAACGGTACAGCCTCCCAGAATCTCGTACACTTATAGTAAGAGCGATCAGCAAAGCGGCCAGGAAAAAAAACAATATAAACCTGCCTGTCCTGATTGCCATGGCATGGGTAAAACACACGAAACTTATGTTGGCGGTGCAACTGCTGTTGACAAGTATGGAAACCGGTCTACAGTATTTGGCTCATATACCAGGTGCTTGAGATGTAAAGGAACCGGTTATACAGAATAAATGCTGATTAAAAATATTGGCCTGCCATGGTTCGTGTCTTCACGGACCATTTTTTATTTATGTTCATGAGCTGTCGCGGGCTGCATTATGTTATTGAGGTTGCAACCAAACCATATTTACCATCCTGTCTGTAACAGAATTTTTATCAGATATCAAAGTAACCAACACGTTGCTTTTTTTATCATAAACACAAACGGCAAAATTTATGAACGTATGGCGGGCTGCGCCTGCATCAAAAACATATTCTCTTTTAGGTATGAGTGCATCTCCCGTCAACCTGAAAAAAAAGGCATCAGACATCGAAACACCCGTCATCATCGCGTATTTATCATTTTTCACCTCGTTGTTCTGTTCAATATCATTAAACAACAGGTACTTTTTGCCGGGACCATTAATGTATTTGATCAATTTAAACTGGTTTCCTTTCCCAAAGAATCCAAATGGGTTTCCCTCCCTGTTATGAAAGGATAGAACACCCACCCAGTTTGAATTATGAATAACATGGTTCTTTGGCAATATATAAGTGGATGTACAGATCCCTTTACTGTCGTAATTGGCAACCAGCACATGACCAATAAAAATGTCTACATTCTTACCTGACTCGTCAATGAAGAGGTCCTGGTAAACCATAGCGAAGCTGCCGTCGTCATTCATGTGGAAATCCAATGGCCTGCCGGTGAATTCCTTTTTTTTGCCAAATCTTTCTTTGTAGGGAACGCTTATCTTATCCGCAGTTTTCAGCTCAATAGCCGTTACCTTTTTTGAGCCGGCATCTATACTATTGAAAAAAACTGTTTCTTTTGTGGTGCCCCGCACATCTTCATCATCTATCATAAAAAATATCCTGTTTGACTGCTTATTGTATTTAGCGATCGCACGGCTGTAAACCAGGTCTTCGGGTATATTATTCAAAGGGATATATTCAAATGCCGGGCTTCCAATTTTCCATACAGCCATGTATTTAGGGCCTTTTATAACATAAGACGCATTCCTTTTAGGCCTTTGAATGCCAAAAGCGTAAACAGTTCCATTAACCAGGAGTACTTCGCCCTGGGGAAAATAATTTGCAGCGTCATTTGCCGGACCATTGCAGGAAACAGGTGATGACGCTTTATGATCGCCGTCGTAGACCGTAAAAGTATTCTCCTCTTCCGTTTTACTTTTTGTATCTGTTTTCGAAATGGCATAGCTATCGCTCTCCGGGTCTTTGTAAACGCCAAATCCCCCGGCACCAACCGTAAGCACCAATACATCTTCCAGCATTTTACCTGTAGCGGCATCAATGGTAACCCTTTTCAGGTCCACAGCATTTTTAGACCGGTAGGTAAAGAACAACACGATATTGCGCTTTATTTCAAAAGGGCCCTGGATATATGTCGCGTCGTTCATTTTTTGAACATTCAGCCCGGTACTGATTATTTCCTTATGGCTGGGGTCAAACAACCTGTATTGCAATTCATTGTTGGTACTGCGTAAGAAAAGGCAGGTACTGCCATTACTTAATAAAAATATTTTAGCGTCGCCGGTCTCCGGCTCATCAAAGGCAACTGACCTCGCAATTTCCTTAAACTGCGCCTGCAGGGGCAGGTAAAAAAACAACAGGATAGGTAGCAGCAATACAATTGATACCCTTTTCATAGATTAATTTTTATTAAAGAAACAATTTTTATTTTAAATAAAAATGATCCTGCCGGTTAAAGCCAGTCACTGGCCCATGCTGCTGCGATAGCTGTTTTACTTTTCTTTGAGAAACTTCCTGATGCCATCCGTCACTTCCTTTGGATTTGAGACGAATACATAATGGTGAGCCCTGTGTAATTCAACTACCTGCCCGGCTATCATCTCGGCTTTAAATTTAGCGATCTGTTTGCGGTTATCTGCCTGGAAGAATGTAAATAGGTCCATAGCTGAATTACGGCCGGCGGAATCCAGCTCATCATAAAATTTTACCATGTCACGTACAGAATCCGGTACTGCATAAAAAGAAAGTGCCGGTGCCTGTATTGCCTTATAGTTTGGTTTCTCTATGGCTTTGAGAATAGCTTCATAAGTACTGTCTGCCGTAATATCCTTTACAAAGCGGCCCTCTTTTGTAAAAACACAACCTGCCCTTAATTCAGATTCACTCACGCTGATACCATACACACGTTGCATAAATTTTTGCGCAGCACTTATTGATGCAGAATCTTCCGTTTTCATTTTAGGCATTGGCGGGGCTTTGGCTAATAAAACTCCTATCTCTGTTCTGTCAGCCGCAGCATCCAGGTAAACAAGCTTCCTTACCCGGGCTGGGTACAGTCCTGCAAATTTTGTCATTTCTTCTCCTGCTATGGAATGCCCGATGAGCGTAATACGTTCTATCTTTAAGCTGTCTATCAGTGTAAGAATATCTTTTGTAAGTGTACCGGCATCGTATCCCGCTCCCGGCTGGCTGGAAGCACCAAAACCCCGCCTTGTTACTGCCATCACGTGGTACTCATCGGTGAACTGCGGGGCATATTCTTCAAATACGTGTGCCGTATTGCCAAGGCCGGCAAGGAACAAAATGGGTTCACCTTTACCACCCCAATCCAGCAGCTCCAGTTTAACCCCGGGCTCAACGGTTACAAATGAAATAACAGGTGCAGTACTGGTTTTGGATTCTTTATTTGTGCACATGCATAAGCTAAATGAAATGCACAGGCAGGCTAACAGGTTTCTTATCATTTGTTGGTTTTGAACTGTTTTAAAATTCGATATCCTTATAAATATACGTACTAAACCAACTGGTAAGTGGAAATTATCGTGCTCTTTGCGATTCTCAACGCCATTGTTAGTAACGCAGGAACCATTTTTATTTATGTTTATTTTGGTTCGTATGTGCGGGTCAGCTTGCTTTTGAAAGCAAAACCAGGCTTATGCTGTTTGACTGGCGAAGCAAAATTGCCAGGGAAATAGTGGATGGAGAAAAATGTATTGAAATGTTTTAGCAAAGGCTGCTATTTGCTGACGGGAATTTGTTTATGCTAAGGGAACCCCGGGCTAAAGGAGTGGTTAATTTTGCAATCAGGCAATAGCTTTTTGATCTTTTCAATTTCATAGGGAGGAAGCGGGTTATAAGACAGATCCAGTTCTTTTAATTTTTTCAGATCCCCGATCTCTTTGGGGAGCATGGAGAGTTTATTTCCTCTCAAACTTAGTGATGTCAGCTTTTTTAATGCACCGATCTCTTTAGGGAGAAATTGAAGATCATTTTCGCTCAGATCAAGTGATGTCAGTTCTTTCAGGCCTCTTATGCTATTGGGAAATGCGGAGAGTTCATTTCCTTTCAAATTAAGTGATACCAGCTTTTTTAAATCCCCGATCTCTTTTGGAAGCACAGATAATTTATTTCCGTTCAAACTAAGATATGCCAGGTTTTTCAACTCCCCGATCGCTGCGGGTAATTCACTTAACTCATTATCAGATAAGCCAAGTATCATGAGGTCTTTCAACCCGCCGATCTCTTTGGGCAAAGATTGAAGATCATTATTACTTAAATTAAGCGATGACAGGTTTGTCAGCAGGCCCACTTCCTGCGGCAAAACGGACAGTTTGGTTGAGGATAAAGAAAGCACTTTCAAATTTTTAAATTTCCCGATCTCCCCGGGTAAACTGTTGAGCGGAATTTGATGTAAGAAAAGCAATTCGAGGTTTTTCATTTCCCAGATCTCTTTGGGTAAGCCTGCCAGGCTATCCCCCATCAGGACGAGGGTCTCCAGTTTTTTTAACTCCGCGATCTCTTTGGGCAGGGCCGCAACTCCGCTCATCCCCAGGTCCAGGCTTGTCAGGTTTTTCAACAGCCCGATCTCTTTGGGTATAAAGTCTAAGAATTGCGGTGTGAAGTCTAAATTGCGGCTAACCATGCCGGTAAAAGAAAAAAGCAAATGGAGTTGTTTTAAATTTGTGAGCTGCCCGATCTCTTTCGGTAAGCTGGTCAATGCATTCGAGCGCAGATCAAGGGTCGTTAGATTTTTCAATTCACCGATCTCTTTGGGCAGCCCGGCCAGTTTATTCCTGCTTATATTAAGATCTTTCAGTTTTTTCAGCTGCCCTATTTCTTTGGGTAGCACCGCCAGTTTATTATCGGCTAAAAGAAGTACCTCTATGTTCTTATTTTTAAATACAGCAGCGGGTAAAGTTCCCAATTGTTTGTCAGAAAGATCTATTGCAGTGATGGTGCTGTCAATGTCCTGTATGGTATATGCCGCTTTGTAAAAATTGCCCGAAGTATCAATGATGTAGTTAGCCAGCCCGGTCTCAAAATCATCATCAGCAGCGTTGAAAAGGCTGCCAAGAAATTCTAATTTTTTTACCCTTGCATACCCGGTATAGTTGAATTGCTCCGCATCGGCCCATTCACCAAGTTTTTCTACTTTATCGCCGTTCTTATCAGTAAAATAAAAATAAAGCCCGTCTGTAGACAACGCAAATTTACCTCCATAAAAATAAACCGACTCAAAAGCCTTTGCCAGTTTTATATTTGACCCGGCTAAACCTGTTGCTTTGTTTTTCTGATCATTGGCGATATACCCTGCCACTAACGCAGCAATTAATAAACACAGCAACAGGCTTAATGCAATATTTCTTATACGCATCATTTTCCTGTGTGCTGTCACCTCTTCGCTGGCCATATCGTTGGGTTGCCTGCCATGTAACTTGGCGGCCAGTTTTAATACTTCTTTTTTAAATATCGGGTTATCTAAAGAAAGGTCCTTTTCTGTTCTTGCGAGGCGCATATCAATATAAAATGGCTCTGAATCAAATACCCCGTCGAGGGCCGGCGGAAGTGAATTATTATCCGGGTACAAAAAGCAATTATTTTCATTATCCCATTCCATGTTGCCATCTGTTAAGGCAAATAGTATGGTATCAATGGATTTATGCTGGAGCCAGTATGCGATCTCCTGGTTAACCCATTTTGACTTTTCTGACGATGGAGACGCCAATACTATCAAAAACTTGGACCTGTCCAAAGCTTTTGCAATATTGGTCCATAAAAGCGGGGAAGCAGAAAGGCTTGATTCATCCCTGAAAATTTCGAGCGCTCGTTTTTTATACCAGGGCTTTGCAAATTTTTGTAAAGCATTCTGCAATGCCGGTGCAAACTTATTATCTGCCTCATGAGAATAAGAAATAAATGCGTTGTACATGCCTTTTAAAAGTTAATACATCGTTACCTGTGCCGGGCACGGATACGCCACGCTGCTTACCTCAACCACATACCTGTCATGGGGAACTTATTTGCTTCCCTCATTCACCAAACGTATCTCTTCTAACCTGTTGATGTATTTTTTTATCACCTTATTATAGTTTCCGCCAACATAAGGCAACCTGTAAAGCTTGCCGGTAGCCATATCTTTCACACCGCAGGAATAATTTGTTACGGGCCCTTCCCTTCTTCCATCGCCGGCGAAATAACCTTCCTGGTCATCATAGATCATGGCAAAGGCATAATATTTTATATTTGCCTTTTGTTTCATTGACGCAAATTCACGTGTGTCCACAACCTCGTAATCCCCGGTATATTCTTTCTCCATTATTTTCTTAAGGCCATTATTCACCTGGAAATAACCCGGCACAGTTACAACATATAAATAGGTCTTTCCTTTACCGAAATCAGGAGGGAAAGTATCTACCGGGTTTCGTGCTGCAGAAGCGCCCAGGCCTGCAAATAAAATGAAGGCCAGGATAAATATTTTTTTCATATTGTATTATTTGGGCTTAAAAATAGTAAAAAAAAATTGCCTCTGCCAAACCTGTGACAGGAAAAATATAAATGAAAAACCTGTCACAGAATTGTGACCAAAAAAACAAAAGCGAAAATCCTGTCACAAAATTGTGACAGAAAAAGAAAGATCTGAAAAATCCGGCACAGTTTTATCCACCCTCCCATTCCTTCAACTGCTTTTTGGTAGCAAGCCCCTTCCAGCTCAGTTCCAGGATATCTTTAAGCAGGCTGGTATTGTACCTGTGCACCCACATACAAATGTATTTATAGTTTTTGTAGTGGTCGGGCAAATGAAAAATACCGGGGTATCTTTCTAAATACTGGTCTCTTAGCTCAAAGTCCAAATGAATGGGAATAAAATCTCCGCCTTCTACCAGGCGGCACATGAACTTCCCGTTTATTTTTATGGACGGGGTGTCGTAATGCGATACGGCTTCTTCCGCCCCGGGAAACCCGAGAGCGATCTTCTTAACAGGTTCAAAATCGGCGGGATTAAAGTTGATGGGTTTGGCCATGAGAGATTTTGAATCGTAAATTTAAGCAGAAGGAAGTTCTAGTTACTTATTATTTGTTCCACCACTTCCGGTTCCATCATTTCTTTTTTGGGATTCATCCATCCTTCTCTCAGGTCTGCCTTGCTTTTATTCATAAGCGACAGTATCTCCTTCTTAATAAGATCAGCATATTCCGGGTCGTCAGGCTGAGAATCATAAAGATCTTTTAAGATCTTATTTGCCTGCGCCCTTTCATCCAACATAACCAGGTTTACTGCTTTATTGGTAACCAGCATTACATAATCCCTATGGGTTTTACTCATGGTATCTAAAACCGTATTACATATAACCAAAGACTTCTGAAAATACCTGGCAGCCGATATCGTGTCTTTATTTATTTCACACAGTATTCCACCTGTAAGGTATAGATCATGTGCACCGGGTACAAGCATGATCAATGTATCGTTTGTTAAAATGGCTTTCTTATGTTCCTTTAATGCGTTCAGGAACATTATTTTATTCTGATAGCATGAAAAACATTTGTTATTAAGAGTCGTCGCACTATCTAAGAATGAAAGTGCCTTCCTGCAGCTATCCGGGTTATCAAGAAAGCTAACCAACGGCACGAACTGGTTCATAAGTCTTGCAACATTGGGATCAGATTCTGACTTTTTTACTTCCTGTCCGCAGGAATAAAGTGCGGCGAACAAAAAAATGATGAACAGTTTTGGCATAATCTAAAGTACAATTATATCGATTCCAGTTCAAAAATTGTTATCTCGGGCCTGACATTGAACCTTAGCTGTATCAAATGACCCAGGGCCCGGTTTATGTAGAGCGTTCTTTCATCACTGAGTTCAAATTTACCTGCTGTATATTCCTTGTTTTTTACCGGGAGAATTGGCGGCGCTAAAAAAGGAGGCTTTACCTGTCCCCCATGTGTATGCCCCGCCAGTATCCAGCCTTTATATTTACCCCAAACATTAAGGTCACACACATCAGGGTTATGGCACAAAACAATATTTGCTTTTGTTGGATCCAACTGATCCATAACCTTGCCGGGATTGAAATGCAAACCCCAGTAATCATCGAACCCGATAAAGTTGATACCTGCAAACTCCTGTTGCTGGTTCCTTAAAAGGGATATGCCGTTGTCGCCAAGCAATTTTGAGATCGTTGCTGCAACAGCTTCCTGCGACCAATTGGTACCATAATCATGATTTCCTAAAATACCAACGGTTGCATATTTCCCTTTCACGCAGGCTTGCAGCACTTCAATAAGTTTATCATATTCTACTTTGCCTTCATCAGAACTCACAAAATCCCCGGTATAAACTACAAAATCGGGATTGAATTCTTTTGCTTTTTCCAGGGACCTGATAAGATATTTATAATCGAACTTATTACCTACGTGCAGGTCGCTGATCTGCATCAATATTTTTCCATGGAGTTCTTTTGGTAAATTCCTGACCGGCATTTTAAGTTTTACAAACTCCAGCCAAAAGGGTTCTATTTGCCAGGCATAAAAACCACCGAGTAACCCAAGCCCTGCGAGTGTGAAAATTCCATTTCTTATGAACCTGCGTCTTTTCATGGGGTGTTGCATATCATGGCCGTTTTCTTTTCATCAAGGTAAGACCCTGAACGAGGTTTTCCAAAACGCATGACCTCTTTTGACCCATAATGACCTTTATTGACCTTTACACAGATCATCTTTTCATAGGTTGAGTTCTTGTTTTGTTCTTGTTCTGTTCTTGTTTAATAGCCAAGGCTTGCTACCCAACAGCTATTAAATAGCTTTTCAACAAGAACAGAACAGCAACAAACCCGTCTTAAACCCCGGTTTTTAAAAGCACGATGGGTCATTATGGGTCATTTGAGGGCCAAAGAGGTCAGCACATTTGTTTTCGGGTGGGTGATGATGGTATGTTTGCAGCGGGGTTGGCTATATCAGAAAAAAACCAGGCAGTGTGAAAACTTTACCTGTGAACACTTTGAAAATTTATGATTGCGATGGGGACTTAATTATGCTTACTGCTTTTTTTCTTTAGTTTTTTTTGGATCCGGCAATAATTTAATGTAAGATATTTTAAAGCGGTCATTGACCAATTCGCCCTGCACATCAGCTTTGCGGATAGCATTGCACATACCATCCTGTGCATGTGCATCACCAAAGCTATCTATATCTGCGCCATCTGCATAATAAGCTTTGCCATCAACCCGTACAGCCATATCGCAGGTTTTGCCGGGCAGGCCCAACTTACATTTACCGCAGGATACTTCCATAACCTGGATGGGTTTGCCGGCATCCGGTAAATTTTTCTTTGCTTCTGTTGTTTGGGCTATGACTGTTATCGAAAAAAGACAACAGGCCAAAATGGAAATTAATGCTCTCATGAGTTGATGATTTGAACTGTAAAGTTAAGGTTTACTGCTTAAATATATTTTATGCGGGTTGCAAACCGGGTTCTTAACCGGCATCAGGTCAGTTCATCCCAAACAATTTATCTACATCTCTTTCCGACCAGTTGGCATAACCTTCTTTGGTATAGAACATAATGCCCCGGCCGGTGATCAAAATTTTATGCGAAACATTCACCGTGGTATTACCCAACTGGAAGGTTCGGGAGTAATTTTTATTCTTTTTATTTTCCGGCAGGAAAAAACTTTTTAAAATAGCATACAGTTTGCTGAAAGTGCCATCCGTATTTTTAAATTGTATGCTGAAATAATTGTCTTTCGGTTGCTCCCTGAAGTCTTTTACAAATAAAAGATAAGTGGTGTCCCTGCCGGTATTCTGGTACTCCAGTGATGCTTTGGTAATCCCGCCAAATTTTAATTTCCCTATGGGTTGCCAGTTGCCTGTTTCTTTTTCGGTGAGTTGTGCATGGGTGGCAGTAGTAACCAAAAATGTCAGCAGGTATAATATTGTTCTCATTTTAAATTAACAGGTGCTTTATTGCTGTATCAAATATAATCAATTGCCGGGTTACTGAATTCATCCCCGAACGCCATGGTTCGTGGCCCACGAACCATTTTTTATTTATGTTTATTGCTTATCGGCGCAGATATGCAGTTTTGATTTTGTGTGCAAGGGTATCTGTGCCATAGAAAACAGCTTTTTATGAAAAACAGTAAAAGTTCTTATTTTTTAATATTAAGATTTGGCACAGATACACCATCCTCATTACCCGGCTGCATATCTGCGCCAGTATGAGGCGGCGTAAAAAACTGTTCTATTTAACTGAGCTTACTTTTCGTTGCGAAATGCCCATATAAAAAAATTTGCGTTTATAACATACAGGTTCAGAAAGAGAACGCAGCGCCCGGTAAATATTCAGCTTAGTAAGTTTTTATTAACCGGTAATTTATATATATTTATGCCCTAATTACCCTAATTATTTTTTATGAAAACAGTATTGGGCATCCTGCTATGTTGCATTTCCATCCTGGCCTGCAAAAAGAATAGTGTTGACACCGGGGGAAACAACCCACCGCCGCCACCGCCGGCTCCAATAGATACCAACAATATTATACCGGCAGCCACACCTGTAACAACAGGCGTTTTATTTTATGCCGATAATGTCCAGTGGACTGATCCTTATTCGGGAATGTATGGAAATACATATTTAGCGCATAATGGTTTTGGCTTCAGCAGCACCGGGAATATAACGGGAGAAAAATATTATACTACCCTTCTTGCAACACCACAACTCACTTTCAGTATAGGTGAACTGATGGGCCTGACACCGTCAAGGATCATTACACTTTCCAGCACGGTTAAGAATTATGCCCAGGTAAAATTACCGCGGTTGACGGGCATCGGGAATACCCTTTATGATTACGGAACGGCTACATTTGCTATGCCCGGCGGCGGTTCAATTTATATTCCGCCTTATGCCTATACCCCAACGCTTGGCGGATCCGTTACTTTTAATGTAAAGGTCGATCACCAGACCCCGTTCATAACTGATTATGCGCTGACCATGCCCACCCTTTCCGGCGACATTAATAACAAAAGATATTTTTTGGATTCTTATGGTTGTTATGTGATCATGCTGGGCGCATCCGATAATTCAGGGCACAGTATCGATTTTAAAAGCACAGCGCCTGTGTTGTTAAAAATGCCTATCCCCTCAAACCTGCAGGCTGCTGCACCCGATAGTATTGAGTGCTGGAACTTTAGCCAGGGCTATCAATGGATAAAGAATGGTTATGCAAAAAAGAACGGAAATTTTTATGACCGCATCATCAATAAGAAAGGTTACTGGAATTTTGCTTTACCGGTAGACGGCACTTATGCAACACTCAAATTCAGGTCCCAGTCGGATGGACTGCCTGTTATGAATATGCGTTACAGGATAAAAAATGGTGCTGCTGAAGTAGCCCAGGGCAGAACGGATGCGGATGGTAATGCATTGATATTTGTACCAAAGAACAGGTCGCTGGACGTAGAGTTCCGGAATGACCATTTCTATAGCTGGGAATATATGGCTCCCTATTCTACAACAATGAATATAGGTACCTTCAGCAGCAATACCGAAAGAACGGTTACCGTGGCTGACAGAAATGACCTGGCCGTACTGGAAGGCAATGTTTATAACTGCGACGGAACTGTATTTAACAGCGGCGGCTATGCCCTTATATCAGCAGCTAATCCACCAATAGCAGGAAAAGATAATTACAGGGCAGCCATCACAAACGGTAAATTCAAAATGACCCACTGGATGCCGCATGTTGCTTATAATAATCCTTATTACCTGGACATCTATGATAACAATAACGTCCAGGTATCGAGGACAAATATTGCTTTGTGCTTTGAAGATGCGCCGCCGGGTGATCTTTCTTATTTTGCGAGCGGGAATATCAATTTTTATAACTGTCCCAATGCCGATAAAGTTTACAGCAATTTTAAATTAGACAACACTGCGACCAGTATTACCGGTAATGCATCAGACCCAAGCCCTAAAGTAACCTGTGATTATACCCGTGTTGCTGTTACCGGCGATATAGTAAAGATCAACAACAATGGCACACTCATTAGTTTTGTCGGATCTCTTTCAATGGGCTATAATGGTCTCCACCAACAGGGCCTTATCGTAAATGGGGTTAATTGTACGGTTGATCAGAATAATGGCATCAGCAGGATCATCATGACAAGGGTAGATGCGAATGCCGGTGGAATTGTGGAAGGCTGGTTCTCGATTCGCTATAGAGATCCTTCCAATGTCTATCATACATTAAAAGGCAATTTCAGGGCAAAAAGAATTGGATAGTTGCAATGTTTTATATTTCTTTATAGGCTTCTTTTGAAAAAACATCTATCCATACAACTATCGCAAAAGTTATGAAATGTGCGATGGCATCTTCACCAGCCTTATATTCAGATGACATACAGGTACTGATTAAGTGTATCTAAATATAAAAATTTCGTTCTTCGATCCCGGTTACAAACCGGGGAATAAAAAAGGCATCAAGTGATCCCTTCAACATTACGTTTGGAAATTAATGATTACGATGGGGAACACTTGCCAGACTGAGTATGCTACATGATTCTTTTTCTCAGCAACGTCTCTCCAATGGTTTTGTGCAGAGCTGAGGACGTTGCGTATGCTACATGATTCGCTGACGCAACGTCTCTTGCAGAAGACGTTGTCGGGAAGCGACACTTGCACGAGACGGTGGTTGATCAAAGACGTGTTTTCGCATAAATGAGCAAGCCTGCCAATATGATGCTTTCAGTTGAACCGGTATCATCTACATTATACAGTTCTTCATTCCATTCATATTTTTTGGTATCTATATTATAGGTAAGGGTATTACCAAAACCATCTTTGTCCTTTTTTCTCAGCAACGTCTCTCCAATGGTTTTGTGCAGAGCTGAGGACGTTGCGTATGCTACATGATTCGCTGACGCAACGTCTCTTGCAGAAGACGTTGTCGGGAAGAGACACTTGCACGAGACGGTGGTTGATCAAAGACGTGTTTTCGCATAAATGAGCAAGCCTGCCAATATGATGCTTTCAGTTGAACCGGTATCATCTACATTATACAGTTCTTCATTCCATTCATATTTTTTGGTATCTATATTATAGGTAAGGGTATTGCCAAAACCATCTTTATCCTTTATTTTAAGGTTCATAATGTTTTTAATAGATGTTTTGGTTTTTATAAACTCAAGGGTGGAAAAATCGGCTGATAGTTGCGTGCTTCCTTTTTTGATCTTATAAGAACCTTCTGTTCTTTTGGCCATATTATCCTCAGACCTGTTTTCAATTTTGATCTTTATAGTGTAACCACCGGATTCAAGTTTTTGTGCAGATGAAGTACTTACTATAAAACAAAAAAGTACAAAAAGGAAATAATTTTTCATAGGTTGATTTTTAGAGCGCAATATAAAGCTTCCTGTATGATAACGAACATGTATGGGACTAAGGCGGGCGGAACGAATATAAAAATTTCGTTCTTTGCTCCCGGTTACAAACCGGGGGAATAAAAACGGCATCAAGTGATCCCTTCAACTTTGCGTTTTGGAAATTAATGATCACGACGGGGAAGACTTGCGCCAAAAAATGGTTCAATGGCACAGATACGCCACGCTGCTTTTCCTTTACCGCATATCTGCGCCAGTTGGAGGGGCCGTCGAAAAGCTATCGCCGTATTCAATTAAGATATCCTTTACCATTGCAGGCCGTGCAGGTTTCATTTTTACCATACACTACTACTCCACCGGATTTCACCGCACCATCAGAAAGCGTGGTATGGATCGTTCCTCTTCCATTACATTTCTGGCAAACGGTACGCTTCGCTGCTGGCCGGTTTGTTGAATAATTTGTGTTACCGGTTGCCGCTTCCCTGGCGTAAAAATCTTTATTCTGCTGCACAAAACGCTCAGTGGCTCTACGTTCTGCCTCTTTCTTATCTGCGTCCATCTGTGCCCAGCGTTGCTCATCGGCGGCACGCATCTGTGCTACTTCTATGCGCAGTTTCGCAACCATTTCTTCCAGTCCCGGGTAACCCAACCTGATCGCTTTTTCCCAATCGATCAGTGCATTGGGTTTGTCACCCCCATCGGCATACATCTTTCCTGCCAGGTAACACGCATCCTTCTTGCCGAAGGAGCATGACTTTGATAAAAAGAATTTTACAAGCCGGTCATTCTTCTCCACGCCTTCGCCTTCGAAGTAAAGCATAGCGATATTGTAAGCCGCGTAAGCATCACTGTTCAGTTCTGTGGCAACACTCCAGGACCGGAATGCGTCCTCAAAGTTTCCTTTCCTGTAAAACTCCATGCCCTTTTCAAAAGGATCTCCCGACGCTATATCAAATCGCTTTACATTTTCCCGTGCAAGACTATCACCCATGGCCGCTGCCTTACCATACCATTCTGCGGCAAGTTTATTGTTCTTAATCTTCAATTCATAGATATTTCCCAGCAGCATGGCCGCTTTCGAAAAGCCCGCATCAGCGCTTTTTTTGATGTAAGTGATGGCGGCAGCATAATCCGGATCCCGGTAGTCCAGGGTATTTGGATTGGCAAGGTTCTCTCCTTTATAGTAACAACATATGGTGCACCCGTCATCTGCTGCATGAACATAAAGATTCTGGGGTGGTGCCTGTCCTTTCAGGGCAGGATAAACCTTGCCTTCGTAAATGCCATTGTGATAATATTCGCAAAGCGGTGCGCTGTTCCTGC
>Ga0193752_1000442_pt1 | contig 39869 bp, 35 predicted proteins | sample H1c1metaG_FD_144924 | JGI IMG/M metagenome (GOLD analysis project Ga0193752, IMG submission 144924) | Soil microbial communities from a riparian zone of the East river system, Colorado, United States - H1c1 | ecosystem: Environmental > Terrestrial > Soil > Riparian zone | place: USA: East River... | reverse complement strand
CATCCATAGTGATCTCAGGGTGAACGGAGTGGTTTTAGATAAGTGACTGATCTTGAAGTGCCATTCGTGGGGAAACCTCAACGACTGATCCCTTTTCCCTTTTGCGGGCCTAAGCACGCCGGTTAGCAACTGGCGAGAAGCGCTTCTTGCTCTGGCTAACGACTAGCGACTAACGACTAGCGACTAGCGACTAGCGACTTCTCTCAGAAGATAAAGAACCCGCCGTCGATCAGAAATGTGTCGCCCGTGTGGTACGCGCTGGCGTTGCTCATCAAATACACGGCGATGCCTTCGAAGTCCGATTTGTCGCCCCAGCGACGCAACGGAATGCGCGGCATGACGGCACCGGCAAACTTCTCGTTCGCATACTGCTTCTCAGTCATCGCCGTTGCGATTTGGCCCGGCAGCACCGAGTTAGCCGTCATTCCATAGCGCGCAAATTCGACCGCCAACCCCTGCATGATAGAAATAACCGCACCCTTCGTGCCGGCATACGCCTCACCCCGCGCCATTCCCATCAGCGCGCCCAACGATGCAGTGCCGATCAAGCGGCCCCCTTTATCGCCCTGCTCCGCGCGTTCTTTCATGTGCTTGGCCGCCGCACGCAGCGTAAAGAAAAGCCCGTCGAGATTGACGCTCATGACTTTGCGCCATTGATCGGTCGGCAATTCTGCGAACGGTCCGCCGCCACCGACACCGGCGTTGGCGAAGCAAGCATCGACGCGCCCAAAAACAGAAAGGGTTTCCGCAAATGAGCGAGTGACTGCGGATTCGTCGCTTACATCGCATTGAATCGCGTGAACGCGCGTGCCATAGGGCTTGAGCGAGCGCAATGCCGCCTCATTTTTCTCGGCGTTCGTGCCCCAGATGCAAACATTGGCGCCGTGTTTGGCCACGCCTTCGGCGAAACCGAGGCCGATCCCGCTATTGCCGCCCGTGATCAATGCTGTTTTGCCGGTGAGATCGAATAGTGTCGTTTGCATAGTCTGTCTTCGCGCCGATTTCGGTGCCGAACGGTATGCCAATGCGCTCGCTTGCACAAGGCCAGTCAAGGTTCATTCGTCCCGATTCCTGCGTGTTTACCGCATGTCAAACCGACGAGTGCTTCGGCTAGACTATGAAATTCTCGTAAACCTTTTTGCCTTGGCGTGCGTCCTATCTTCATCCCGAATGCGCACCGACGAATGCAGACAGACGAATGCAGACAGACGATAAAGGGACCGAAAGGATGAATCATCTCAGGGATGCGCCCGATCGCGCATCGACACCTCCTCCATTGCGCCGCATTACATTGTGCCCTGTGTCGGTGCGCACAGTTGCATTGCGTCCAACATGGTTGAGGGCAACCGCACTGCGAATGGCCGCATGCTTCGCGCTGCTACCCCTTGCCGCCGTCGCGCAACCCGCGGTATCGCATTCGATCACACGCGCGACGGGTCCTATCGAGATCGACGGTGACATCCAGGACCCAGCTTGGGCGAATGCGCTGCGCGTCGATACTTGGTACGAAACCAGCCCGCGCAACAACGTACCGCCCGATGCGCCGAACGTTGCTTGGCTCACGTACGACGATAAGTACTTCTACGTTGCGTTCGATTTTTCGGATCCTCGTCCGCGAGACATTCGCGCGCCCTTCGGCGATCACGATGGACTGACTAGCTCGCATGACTACGGCGGCATCTTTATAGACGCCAGCAACGACGGCAAAACAGCCCTTCTGTTTCTGTCGACGGCGCGCGGCGTGCAGTACGACGCCATCTCCAGCGACGTCACGGGTGACGAAGATTCGACGCCCGATTTCTATTGGGACTCGAGCGCCCGCATCACCGACACAGGGTGGACGCTTGAGATGCGCATTCCTTTCTCGTCGTTGCGGTACCCGAATACGGACCCGCAAACGTGGGGCATCCTGCTCTATCGCAATTGGCCGCGGGTCAACCGCACGCAGGTATTCTCAACACCGCTTGCTCGCGGCGTGCAATGCCTCGTCTGCCAATCGACAAAACTCGAAGGACTGTCCGGTCTCAAGCACGGTGGGCATTGGACGATTGCACCGTACGCCACAGCGCGCCAAGTCGCGCGGCCGGAGGCAGGCCCCGGCAGTCGGCTCGACAATGGCTCAGTCCAAGCGGATGCGGGCGTCGACGCTAAATGGATTCCGAACGCCGACACAGCAGTCGACTTAACCATCAATCCCGATTTCTCACAGGTCGAGGCCGACGAATCGCAAATCTCGACCAATGAGCGTTTCGCTTTGTTTGTCGACGAGAAGCGGCCGTTCTTCCTCGAGGGCAAAGATCTGTTCTCAACGCCGATCCAAGCGGTTTACACGCGCACCGTGACCGATCCCAATTGGGGCTTGCGCGCAACGGGCCGCTTGGGCACCACTTCCTACACAGTGCTGACCACCAACGACGAAGGTGGCGGTCTCGTCGTTGTCCCTGGAGCGACAGGATCCGAACTTGTCGAACAGGATTTCAAATCTGTCGTGGGCATCACGCGGCTGCGCTACGATGTTGGACAGTCTTTCATCAGTTTTCTCGCCACCGCGCGCGAAATCCACGGCGACGCGTACAACCGCGTGTATGGACCCGACTTCGGCTGGAAGCCCAGCAATATCGATCGCGTGAATGGGCAACTTCTATTCAGCCAAACGCGCACCCCCAATCGGACTGACTTACATGAGCAATGGGACGGTCGAAAGCTTGGCTCGCACGCTGGCACGTTCGAGTGGATTCATTCGACCACGAATTACGATTGGTTCGCCGAGTACCACGACGTCGGCGAGCACTTCCGCGCCGACAACGGGTTTGTGCCGCAAGTAGGGTATCGCGCTGCCATCGCTGAAGCGGGCTACACCTTCCGGCCCACGGGCTTTTTGACTCGCATTCGGCCTTTTCTCGAAGCCGAGCGTTACGAAGATCGCGATCGCGAGCTGCTGTCCGATTACGTGGGTCCCGCCGTGAATATGGACGGCGGTTTCCACTCGATGATGCGGTACCAGTATCGAATGGAACACGTGCGTGCCGGCGAGCAGATCCTGCCGTTCAATCGCTTGACGGCGATTGTCGAGTTACGCCCGTCGCTGCTCTTCAGCGAGATCGAACTGGAAGCCTCGGCGGGTCAGGCAGTGGACTTCGCTAACTCGCGTCGCGGGCACGGCGGGGACGTAGACCTGTTCGCATCGATTCGACCCACCGATCATCTTGCATTCGGCGTAAGCGTCGGCTGGCGTTGGTTGGACGTGGATGCGACCGGCCAACGTCAGCGCCTCTTCACCGCGAAAGCGCTGCAGCTGCGAACCACTTATACGTTCACGTCACGCACGTATCTGCGATTGATCGGTCAATATGTGACGACCGCGCGCAATCGGGAGCTGTACATCGATCCCGTTCCCGCACGCGAAGAATCCTTCAACGCGACGGCGCTCTTCACTTACAAACTCAACTGGCAGTCTGTCTTGTACGCCGGCTACGGCGACGAGCGCGCACTCGACGACACACAACCGGATCGCCAAGGGCTCGATCGAGTGAGCCGGCAGTGGTTTTTGAAGGTGTCGTATGCGTTTCAGGGCAACTGATGCGAGAAGTCGTTAGGGGTTAGTCGTTAGTACTTAGCCGGAATCGGAGTCAGTACATGTCTTGGGGAGTCTTGTCTGGCTAACGCCCTAACGACTAACGGCTAACCCCTTCTCGCGCGGAATCTTCTCTGGCTAACGACTAGCGACTAACGACTAACGACTTCTCTCGTGGACCTTCTCTGGCTAACGACTAGCAACTAGCAACTAGCAACTAACGACTAACGACTAACGACTTCCATTCCCAATTAGCGCCATCATCTCAGGATAATTGTAGACAGCGCTTGTCGATGGCGGGTGCAGCGCAGCGGCAACCATCGCGCGGGCGATTTGCGTCGTACGAATAGAGCGAAACTTCGCCGGCGTCAGCGCCGAAAAAAGCGGGAGGACGACCGCAAGAATCTTTGGAGTATGTTGCGAGCCCAAAATCATTGCCGGACGGAAAATACTCACGACAGCTGGACCCTGACTCTTAACGGCCGCTTCAGCCTCTCCCTTGACTCGAGAATAGCGAGCCATTCCAGCGGCGCCGGAACCGGTGGTCTTAGCATTGACGTCGGCCCCGATGGCCGACATGAAGAGCAAGTGCTGCACCTTTCCGGATGCCCTCAAACCTAGGGCGAAGGCAGCATTGAGTCCGACATCGACAGCGCGGTGCTCTTGCAAGGAAAGTTTGGCGGTGCCAGCTCCCACCCCTAAAACACTGAACCCCACTGCATCGCCATCGTGCTCGCTCAGTGCCTGAACAACAGCGTGAGGGAGCTTGTGCGGTTCCATATCCGGCACCAGTCGTTGCTCAACGTTCATTTCGCCTTGCAGCCTGAGCGCCCTTCGCGTCATGACGAGGACAGGACTGAACGCGCCACAGCGCACGACTTCGGCGAGCAACGCTTGCCCGACCGAGCCTGATGCTCCCAAAATGATTGCTGCTTTCTTGTTCATTTCTGCCATGACGACATCAAACGGAGCATAGGCTGTTCGTCTTCAGTTTAATCACAATCCAGTAGAAGCGTTATGAGTGGGAGTAAGACGACCGAACACGGCAAAAAAGCCGTTAGGAGTTAGTCGTTAGTAATTAGCCAGCGTCGAGCGATGAGAATTCCTGCGGAATCTTCTCTGGCTAACACCTAACGACCAACGACTAACGCCTTCTAATGATAATTTCCCCCTTCCGTCACCTTCCCCCTAAACACGCTATACGACCACCACACGTAACCCAGAATCACCGGCAACATCACGGCTAATCCGACGAGCGTGAACATCTGGCTCGATGGGGCTGCCGCAGCATCCCAGATGCTCAAGCTGGGCGGCAACAAATTCGGCCATAAGCCGACCAACAAACCGATGAAGCCCAGCAAGAAGAACGAGATGGCCGCCAGAAAAGGCAACACTTCTGCCTTGCGCATCACGGCCCGCCACAGCACGACGGCGTTAATCAACGCGAGCAGCGGCACTGGCGACAGCCACATAAAATTTCCATCGTTAAACCATCGCGCCATGATCTGGCTGCTCAAAAACGGCAGCGACGTGCTGACCAGCACCATGAATGCAATGACGACTGCCACCAGCGGACGCGTCAGCGAGTAAGCGATCGTTTGCATCGCCCCTTCCGTTTTCAGAATCAGCCAGGTGCTGCCGAGCAACGCGTACCCGAAGACGACTGCCGCGCCACAGAGCATCGAGAACGGACTGAACCAGTGCAGCGCACCGCCTACCACGCTCGCCTCGCGGAGCGGCAGTCCTTCAGCGATGGCGCCCAGTATCACGCCTTGTGCAAACGCAGCTAGGATCGAGCCGATAGCAAAGCAGGTACCCCACAACGCTTTCGATTTGTTCGCCTTGAACCGAAACTCGAACGACACACCTCGCAATACTAGCGCCGCCAGCATGACGAGGACCGGCAGATACAACGTCGACAAAATAATTGCGTACGCTTTCGGAAATGCGGCGAGTAATCCGGCACCGCCCAGCACTAGCCAAGTTTCGTTGCCGTCCCAAATCGGCGCGGCTGTGTTCATCATCGTATCGAGCTGGCGCTCGTCTTCCGCAAATGGCGCCAAGACACCGATGCCCAACACAAAGCCGTCCAACAGCACATACATCATGATCGCAAAGCCGATCACGCCGAACCAAATGACCGGCAGTAGCGGAAGGCCTTCCGTCACTTCAGCGACTCGAAATGCTGGCCGGCAGAGATGGGATGCGATGCAGTCTCGAAGCCTGGCACTTGTTGATGCGCTTCGACAGGCTGAGGTCCTTTGCGAAGCATCTTGAGCAGATAAATCACGCCAGACGTGAAGACGAACAAGTACACGGCACCAAAGACGAAGAGCGACGTCAGCACGCTTGTCGCGTCAACCGCGGTGGCAGCTTCCGACGTGCGCATCAAGCCGTAGATGATGTACGGCTGGCGGCCTATCTCTGTTGTATACCAACCTGCGAGAACGGCCACGAATCCCGCGGGCGTCAGGACCATCCATGCGCGCAACAACGCCTTCGAGCTTTCAAGTCGTCCGCGACGCCATTGCACGATCGACCAGACGATAAGACAAAGCATCGCCATCCCGATGCCCACCATCACTCTAAACGCGTAAAACACCGGCGCGACCGGCGGCCGTTCTTCGCGAGGAAACTCTTTGAGGCCGCGGACTTCGCCATTGATGTCATGCGTCAGAATCAGGCTGCCTAACTTGGGAATCGCAATTTCCTGAGTGTTGCGCTCGTTCTTCGCGTCCGGTACGGCCCACAGTAATAGCGGCGCGCCGCGCTTCGTTTCCCAATGCCCTTCCATCGCGGCCAGCTTCATGGGCTGATGTTCCCGCACATTCAACCCGTGGAAATCCCCGGCGATGATTTGCAAGGGCACAGCGATCGCCCCGAACACGATGGCAAGCTTCAATTGCAGCACAGCGCCTTCTCGATGCCGCGCTTTCAATAAATACACGGCGCTAATCCCGCCGATCACAAAACAAGTTGTGATGAAGGCGGCTAGCGTCATGTGCACGAGTCGATACGGGAACGAAGGATTGAATACGATCTCCAGCCAGCTAACCGGAAAGAAGACGCCGTCTTTGATCTCGTAGCCTTGCGGCGTGTGCATCCAACTGTTGGCAGAGATGATCCAAAACGTCGAGAGCAACGTACCCAACGCCACCATGCACGTTGCCAGGAAGTGAATTCTAGGCGATACGCGTCGCCAGCCAAATAGCATGACGCCCAGGAAAGACGCTTCCAGAAAGAATGCAGTCAGAACTTCATACGAGAGAAGCGGCCCCAAGATATTGCCGGCGCGAATCGACAGCTCGGACCAGTTCGTGCCGAATTGAAAGCTCATCACGATGCCGGAGACCACGCCAAGCCCGAATGAGACGGCGAAGATTTTGAGCCAGAAAAGATAAAGCTCGCGGTAGATGACGCGCTTGGTCTTGAGGTAGGCACCGCCCAAGAACGCGAGCCAGCTCGCAAGTCCGATTGTGAAGGCGGGAAAGAGAATGTGAAAGCTCATCACGAATCCGAATTGGATTCGCGAGAGCAGCACGGGCGACAAGTCGAACATGTGCGGAGCTTGAGCTGGCTGCTGCGATGCGTCAACCGCGATAGTACGTAGCCGCGTTCCGACGCTTAGACAACGCGATCTTGTAGGTTGGGTTGAGCCTTCGAAGCCCAACAGTTTCGATTGAATCAGTCGTTGGGCTTCGAAGACTCAACCCAACCTACGAGGCACCACCTCAGGAAGAATGAGATCGCCACAAACGAGCGATGGCATCTCGATAGCGAGGCGCATCGGCGGCGCTCAATGCCGCATCGTCATGATCGCCCTCCACTTCCAACACGTGCGCGCGTCCCGCATAGGCATCTATTACGCGGTGCTGCATCGTTGCGGGCGACAGGTTGTCTCCCTTGGATACAACGAACAACGCCTTACATTGGGCACGTAGTGACAACGCGCACAAATCGGAGCCGGACGGCGCAAGCCAGCGGCCCACCGCAACGGGCATTCGGCGCGCAAGCAAGTCAGGCACGGACAGCACATTCTTGAGCACAACGGCGCTCGGATGCCTGTTCGCCGCAATGTGCAATGCGCCACATGTGCCTATGCTCTTGCCGTAGACCCAAACGGGAACGGTCGGCCACACTTCCCTCAAGTAGTCGAAAGCTCGCAACGTCGCATCAAGGTAGTGTTGTGTCGATCGCGTCCCGACACTCCCACCGAAGGACGGCGGATTCAATGTCCAAACCTGTGCCGAAATTTCCGGGATGCGATCGACAGGATCGAGCGTTGCGAGCTCCGCGCGGCCGCGAGCGCCGAGCAGGCGAAGCACCAAGAGCTCAGGTGCCTCCCCATCTCCTTGCAGTGCGCCCCAGAGCTGCAGATGATCGAGTCGGCGCTCGAGCTTGCGGCATGCAATGACATGACGCGTGGGCTTGAAAAGAATGCGCGGCCACAAGCGATCCATCCGCGGCAATCGCATTAGGAGGCTGGACGCAGCGCATCGATGGCGCGCTCCAGATTTGATCGGGCAGCCGATTCATAGCGCGTCCGCAGCAGCGTCGATCCATAGATGTGCGGGCGATTCAGAAACGATTGCAGCACCGCGATGCGCGCCGCCGCGAAGCGGCCCTTTCGCACCCACCAATACTCTTTGCGAACGTTGCGTTCGAACTGATCGTAGATTGTCGGCGGCTGCCCAAGAATCGACAAGTCGATATCGATCACCAATGCGGCGTCGCCTAGCAAGCCGGTGGCGGCGTGCTGAGTGGCCAGGATGTATTCACGGATGCGCGCGACGGCGTCGTTCTTGGCGCCATGCGCGCTCAAGAACTTGACGGCCCATTCCGCGCTGCGCGCTTCGTTGACCTTTGAGTAGGTTTTGTAGACGGCATCGTGAAACCATAAAGCCGCTTCTACTTCGGCAGGGCGTGTCGCATTGGCGCTGATGCGATCGAACTCCCACAGGCAAGCTTCCAAATGCGCCAATGAGTGGTAATAGCGGCCGAAGCCGCTCCAGGCTTTGATCAACTGACGGTAGGTTCTCTCATCCGCCGCAACAGCTAATCCGCGACAGAGACGCTCCCAACGCGCTGGCGTCGCTACGGCGTCGCTTTGCTCTGCCATACCGTCATCATGTCCGGCGAGCCCTGTGCGCGCACGCCGTTGTCATTCAATATTTCTTCGGTCGCTGCCAGGATGTCTTTGCGCGCGAAAACCAGCGTCTCGCCTGAGCGTTGATCGAATCGGATCGTGACGAATTCATCCGTCAGATCGCGAAGCACGGCCACCAAATGAGCCAAGCTCTTGAGCGGTGTGCCATTGATCGAATACACAACCGATCCAAAGCGATTGCCGTAGCCATTGATGAGCTTGTGCGGGAAGAAAGGCGCCGACACCACTACCAACTCTTGGCGCTCTTCGTCCGGCGCATCGCCGCGACGTGTGACGAGCGGGCTGCCATTGAAGCCGTAAGCGCTCAACGTGCCCGCGTTGTTGCCAATGAAGCCTAAGAATTGATTCGTGGCGCGCGAGAAGACGATGGGGCCGTAAACGAAGTACGACGGATAGCCGCCATCGAGATCCGGAATCAGCAGGGGCCGGTTGGAATCGACCTCGAGTTGCACGGTCATCGTCTTGCCTTGGCGAACGATGGTCAGCGGCACTTTACCGTTCTTGACCGCTTGCTGGACGCGATAGCGGAAATTGACGCGCAGACTGCCGAGCCGCGTCATTCCTTGATTATCGATCGTCATGTCGCCGATGCGGGTGATCACGTCCCATTCACGCAGCGCGTAGTTGGGATCGTCTTTCAGCGGTTGCCGGACGACGATGCCTTCGACGGATTTATCCAACTTCAAGAACGTACGCAGGGCGGTGTTTTCGAGCGTCTGCAGATCGTCAAACATCGCGGCTTTGCCGTCGTACTTGCCGTCGCGCACGTCGCGCAGAAAGATTTCGATCTCTTCGTTGGGAATGATGTAGCCGATGCTCTGCGCGCTACCGATGCCGGCGAACGCGAGGCCGATCATCTTGTCGTCGGCAAAAGTTGGGCCGCCGCTATTGCCCGGATTGATTGCGGCATCGATCTGAATGCGCAAGCCGGACGCCGGAAAGTTGTACGGCACGAATTCGATGCGCGAGACGATGCCCTTGGTAATGGACAAGGAAGACCCACCGGTGGGGAAGCCATAAGCCAGCACGGTATCTTTAATCGCGGGCAATACGTTTGCGCGCGCCACGGGCGGCCGCTTGGTGAAGAACGTTTCGTCGTCGAGTTTGAGCACCGCCAAGTCGATGTCCGGCGCGATCGCTTCCACCGTCGCGGTAATTTTGTCGCCCGCTTGATTGGCCTGTACCTGCACTTGTGCCGCGTACAACACGACGTGGGCATTGGTCAGGATGCGTTTGCCTTCAATGATCACACCGGAGCCCGTGACATCGCGCGGCGATGACTTTGCCCAGGGACGGAACGGATCGGGCGGCCGCAACGTTGAGAACACTTTGACGACGGTATTTTCGAGATCGACGACCGGCTGGGCGGCCTGCGCCGAACTGAACGCCGTCGCGAATGCAATGGCACCCGCAAGCTTCAACAACCAGCGCGAGGCGTTGACAAAGTTCGTATGGTTCTTCGATTCAAGTGTTGCCAACGTTGTCATCCGCTTTCCTCTTGCTTATGCGTCAGCCGCAGTCTTCTTCTTAAACGCCCCGGAGGTCGAAGTGGGTTCCCGATTTAGAGAGCTGCCAATCCAGTCCATCGCGATTGATCTCGTTGCATCCAATCGATTGACCGATCTTACCAGGTGCCGAATGCAGGACTGGCGCAAGCACGCACAGAGCTAGACCGCCCGAATGGGTGAAAACTGTCAAATCGCACCCGACTGTCGAACGCACGCCTCGCTTCGCGCAGGTCCTCACGGTAATCTCCCGGGCGTGGAGATAGCGTCGGCAAATTTGCAATGACTTGCGGAGATGACATGACTATCGCTCAGTTGAAAGTCGCGGCAGGCGCGGGGATCGCGGCCGCCATGGTGTGCGTCGGTGTCGCAACAGCTCAGATGCCATCCGCCACGCCCAATAAATCATGGAAAGCTCCGCGCACAAACGACGGCACTCCCGATTTACAAGGCGTCTGGACGAGTGCGACGCTGACGACGCTCGAACGTCCTCGCGAATACGGCACACGCGTCGTCATGACCGATGCAGAAGTTCGCAAGATCGAGGGCACGGAAGCCGACTACGTGGCCAATGCCGCGAAACAAGGCGATCCCAACCGTCGAGAAACCGCCGGTGAATGCACGAACTTCCAGTTCGGCTGCGGCTACAACAATTTTTGGATCGATCGCGGCTCGAAGGTCGTCCGAGTGAACGGCGAAGCGCGCGCTTCGTTGATCGTCGATCCGCCCGATGGCCGGCTTCCCGCCCTATTGCCGGCTCGCCAACAACAATTGGCAGCTCAGCGACGCGGCCGTGGTCGATTCGACGGTCCGGAAACATTGACGCTCGCAGAACGCTGCTTGTTGTCTTTCGGATCGAGCTCGGGTCCACCGATGCTGCCGGTGCTCTACAACAATCACTATCAGATCGTGCAAACAAAGGACACGATTATGATTCAAGTCGAGATGGTCCACGACGCGCGCATCGTTCGCATGAATGGCAAACACGGCCCGAAAAACGTCCGCAAGTGGATGGGCGATTCAGTTGGACGCTGGGAAGGCGACACGCTGGTCGTGACCACGACGAACTTCAATGAGCAACAGTCTTTCCGCGGCTCGACGCCGGAAATGATCGTGACCGAACGCTTTACCCGAGTGGGTCCCGATTCAATCGTCTACAAATTCAACGTGGAAGATCCGGCAACGTTCGCCAAACCGTTCACGGGCGAAATGCCTTTTTATCTGACCAACGACGCAATATTTGAATACGCGTGTCACGAAGGCAACTACGCGTTGCCCGGCATTCTGGCCGGCGGCCGCGAGGATGAGCGTAAGGCGGAAGAGAACAAAGCGAAGGGCTTGCCACCGCCTCCGCGGCCCGCTCGTCCGACGGAACGGGACGAAGAATAATTTAGAGAAAGAGCGGTTCAGATAAGCAGGCGGGCCGGCGAGATAACCCATCCGCGCCTGCTTCGTTTTGGGCTAGTCGTTATTTGGTGGATGGCTTCGGCAACGCTGCCGGCGATCCCACCAATCCGTCTGGACGTGCGGCTGCCAACATGCGCTTGTAGGCAGGACGGCCTTCCACCTTCGCCTTCCAAGCAACTACGTTCGGGAATTGCGCCATGTCGACCACATTGAGATTACCGGCGAAGTTTGTCGGGAACACCATCATGATGTCGGCGGCTGAGAATTCCTTGCCGCCAAAGTACGGATGCTTACCCAAGAAGTCGTCCGCATACTTGAGCACGGCTTCCGAATCGACCAATCGTGGACGCCCTGCCGCCGGCTGCTGCCGCCCTTGAATCATCACTACGCGGTAGTCCGCAATGATGCGCGAAGCGTACGAGCCTTCCGCGAAGTGCATCCACGTCAGGTAAGCAGGGTAGTCCGATGAAGCCACGGCAGGCTCGAGCCTGCCCTTGCCTTGTCGCGCCAGAATCAGCTGAATGATCGCGCCCGACTCCACCATCACCTGATCGCCGATCCGCACCGTCGGCGCCACCGGCATCAGCGGACTCACACCGCGGATCGTTTGCATCGAAGCCGCGATATCGCCGCGCTTGAATTCGAGCTTATAGGGCAGCCCCAACTCTTCGCATAACCAAACGATACGCTCCGAGCGACGTCCCTCGATGTGATAGATCGTGAGGTCCGTTGCCGATGTCTTGGCAGGCGCCTGGTCCGCCGCAAGCGCCGTGCCGGCGAAAACGATGAGCGGGATGAGCGCGATCGAAGTTAAGAAAGTTTTCATGACGGTCTCCAATTCGGTCAATGAGTAATCGACATTCAAAGTTTGGCTGCAAACCACTCTGCCATCGCGCGAGTGGCTTTCGCCCGATGTTCGGGTTTCGTGAAGCCGTGATCGCCGCCCTCGATCGGGATGAACTCCGTGGTCACGCCTGCTTGCTTCAGCGCGTCGTAAATCGAGCGGCCACTCGCAATCGGTACCAACGTGTCGGCCGTGCCGTGGATGATCAGGGTCGGCGGATCGTTTTTGTCGACGAACAAGAGCGGGGAGATGTCGGCGGCCAGCTTGTTGTCGAAGTCGAGCGCCGGAAATCGCTCGCTGGGACCGGTCATGCGCCGCAAATCGACTGGTGGGTAGTACGCTACGACTGCTTTCACCCAATTCGAGGCTCTCTCGATCGGATCGGTCGCAGCGGGATTACCTTGATCACTCGCGAGACCCAGCATCAAAGACAGATGACCACCGGCACTACCGCCCCATACGCCGAGGCGATTGGCATCCAGGTGGTAAGCCGCGGCGTTCACTCGCACGTGACGCACAGCACGTCGGACGTCAGCAACCGCCTCAGGCACTTTGAATCTAGGAGCGGAACCATGGTGCACGGCGATCACCGTGATGCCGCGATCCAACAGCTGCTGAAATCCGGCGACGCGTTTCTGAGGTTCTTGCCATCGTGAAAACCAGCCGCCCGACACCATATACAAAACGGCGCTGCCATTCTGCTTAGACGGAGTGAAAACGTCATAGAACAGCGCCATCCCATCCTTGTGGCCATACACGATGTCCGCAGTAATTTTGACGCTCGCAGCAGTGGGTGCAGTCGATGTACTCGCACAGCCCGCCGCTAGTAGAACAACTGTAAACGCAAGAAGACGAAGGATACGCATCTGGATTCCCCCCGGAAGATTGCGCGCGAAAACTCGAGAAGCCAGCCAACATGGGACCGGCATTTGTAGGTCCGAATTTCGAGTATATGCGATTCGGGACTCGGGACTCGGGACTCGGGATTCGGGATTCGGGATTCGTTAGAGGTGAATCGTGATTGTGATTCGCGTAGGACTTGAGCCAGATAGTCAGCGTGCCCAGTCTCATTCTGTCGCGTCCCCAATCCCGAGTCTCGAGTCCCGATCCACTAATCACCAATCTCGCAAATCTCTTAGGAGCGCAAGGACCGCGCCATTGCCGGGCGTTCGCCCGCCAGGCCCAGCGCTCGCAGAATGAAAAATCGCTTGGCCAACGGCGTACGCTCGATCGCGGCGAATCCTAGTCGGCGAGCAAATCCAAGTGTACTGCTGTCGTTGCTGAATAACTTATTGAGTCCATCGATCAGCCCGAGCGCGAATAGATTTTCGCTCTTGCGCCAACGCTCGTATCGACGCAACACGCGCGCTTCTCCTAGCGCATCGAGAGACGATCCGGCACGACGCGCGGCCGCCAAGGTCTCTACGAGCGCCGCACAATCCATGAACCCGAGATTGACGCCCTGACCCGCCAGCGGATGCACCGCGTGCGCCGCATCGCCGATCAGCGCGAACCTGGGTTTCGTATACTCGCGCGCATGCGCCAACTGCAGCGGAAAACGAACGCGCGGGGTCGTGACGGTGAGTTCGCCCAGCACGTGATCGGACGCGACGCCGAGTTCGCGCGCGAATTCCGTCTCCGACATATTCACCAGTGCATCGGCGCGTTGCGTCGGATTCGTCCAGACGATTGAACAGCGGCCATCGGCCAGCGGCAGGAATGCGACCGGCCCATCCGCCGTAAAGCGCTGCCAAGCCGTGCGACGATGCGGGAGCATCGGTTGAACGTGGGCGACCAGTGCCGCTTGCTCATACGACCAGCCCGCAGTCTGAATGCCGGACAGCTCCCGACTTTTGGACTGCGCTCCGTCTGCGCCGATGACGAGGCGCGCGCGTATCGTGCGGCCATCCGCCAACGTCACACGCGCCGGATCGCCGAACTCCAGACCTTGCAGCGATCCGCCCAACACTGTCACGCGACGACGCAACGCGGGGGTTTCGAATAGCGCCCACTGCAGTCGCCGGTTCTCGATGATGTAGCCAAGGTTCGGCTCACCCGTTTCGGCAGCCGTGAAGTGCAAGCCGGATGCACTGTCGTGCTTTGATGAGGCATCCCACACCGTCATCGCCTCATACGCCGCGCAATGCTGCGATGGCAATCGATCCCATGCCTGCGCATGGCGCAGGATGCGCTCAGAGGCTCTGGAGACGACGGAGACACGCAGATCGATAGTGTGATCGTCCGGCGCCACGGTGGGCGCATGCGGCTCGAGCAACGCAATCTTGGCATCGGCGAATGCCGGCTCCTCAGCGAGCAATGCGGCAGCGCACGTTCCCACCATGCCGCCGCCGACGACCAGAATATCGAAATCGATCATTCGATCAACCTGCCGCCGCGCGCGAGACGTGGAATCTTGCCGGCGGCGCCGAGCGACAACCGTGCCAAATAATCTTTAGCGGGCGGCGCGAGATCCAGCAGCAGCATGCCGACATTGCGCAGTGCCTTCACAGGACCGAATGGCTGTGCGAATAAACGGACCAAGCCGTCCGTGAAACGGATGATTCCCTGTCGGTCCTTGCCGCGCCACGACTGATAACGCTCCAATACCAGAGCGCTGCCCGGATCGAATGATTCACCGCCCTCATGGCGCACATCGGCGATCACTTCGGCGAGGCATGCCGCGTCGCGCAGACCCAAGTTAAAACCTTGCCCCGCGATCGGATGCAGCCCTTGCGCTGCATTGCCTACGACCGCCAAGCGCGGCGCAGTGTGCTTATCCGCTTGCGTGAGTGAGAGCGGATAAGCGAAACGTTTGCCAACCTGCGTAAATCGGCCCAGACGCAATCCAAACTCGGTTTGCAAGCGCGCGAGGAATTCCGTATCCGGCAGCTTGAGCGCCTGCTCCGCTTCCGCCGGCGCCAACATCCAAATCACGCCAACGCGCGCATCGCTGAGCGGCAGCACCGCGATCGGTCCAGTGGGCGTGAATCGCTCGTATGCGACGTGATCGTGAAACTTTTGAGTGGCGAGATTCGTGACGATGGCGGTTTGTCCGTAGTCCTGCGTCGTCGCACCGATGCCGGCGGCTTCGCGCACTGCCGACTTGGCGCCGTCCGCGGCAATCACCAATTTGGCGTCGATGGCGCCGACCGAATCCACCATCAACCGCTGCCGATCGGATTCCAGCTGCATCGATACGACACGGGCCGGTGCGTGGATGGTCACGCGCGATTCGCGCAAGCGACGCCAAAGCGCCTCGCCCATGACGCGATTGACCACGACATACCCCAGCTGCGCCAAACCTTGTTCTTGCGCGTTGATGCGAGCGAAACCAAATCGCCCCTGGTCCGAGACGTGGATGCGCTTGATGGGTGTCGCGGCGCGCTCGATCAATGGCCACACACCGAGCGCGTCGAAGATTCGCTGTGTACCGTTGGAAATGGCTGTGGTTCGTTGGTCGAAGCTGGGTTGCTCGCCGCTGCCGAAAGGCGCGGCTTCGATCAACGCCACATCGAGTTCCAATTGCGAGAGCGCGAGCGCCAGGCTCGCACCGACCATACCGCCGCCGGAAATAACGATGTCGTAGGTGAGAGGACGCAAGGCTCTAGGCTCTAGGCTCTAGGCCGTAGCCAGAATCGAAACAGCGCGTCTATGCGCTTATGCGTCAACTCAAAAGGTGCAAGGGCTAAGGTTGCAATCATTAGCTTGAAGATGACGCGTGAAGTCTAAGAGCGAAGCGATCCGGTCTGGCTACAGCCTACAGCCTACAGCCTGGTCGCGCTCATAAACCGCTCCACGTCGTCAGGTTCTCGCGGCAATCCGGAGGTCAGTACGTCGTATCCGGATTTCGCGACCGCAACGTCGTCTTCGATACGAATACCAATATTCCACCAGCGCTTCGGAACATTTTTCGAGCCGGCGGGAATGTAGATGCCGGGTTCCACTGTCATCACCATGCCCGGCTCTAGGACGCGCCAGTGATCGCCAACCTTGTAGTCACCGCAGTCGTGAACATCCATGCCCAACCAATGGCCCGTGCGATGCATGAAGAACTGACGATAGGCGCCGTCCTTGATCAGCTGTGGCACTTTGCCCTTGAGCAACCCGATCTTGACCAGTCCCTGCGTGATGGCCTTCACGGCCGCCTCATGCGGGTCGTCCCAGTGATTGCCCGGCTTGATCGCCTCGAATGCCGCGTGCTGGGCTTGCAACACAACTTCGTAGACCGCTCTTTGCTCCGGCGTATAGCGGCCATTGACGGGAAATGTCGTGGTGATGTCGGACGCGTACAAACCATACTCACAACCGGCATCGATCAACAGCAGATCGCCGTCGTGCATTTCTTCGCTATTCTCGTGGTAATGCAGGATGCACGAATTGGGACCGCTGCCGATGATGGGGTGGTACGACGTATCGGCATTGTTCATCCGGAATTCGTGCAGGAGTTCCGCCATCACTTGGTATTCGTGGCGTCCGGGGGCCGCAAATTTCATCGCACGCTTGTGCGCGGCCACCGCGATCTGGGCGGAGCGTCGCATGACATCGAGTTCAGGCTTCGACTTGTAGAGACGCATGTCGTGCAGGATGTGATCCAGCGCGATGAATTCCTGCGGCGGGTGCTTACCGACCCGTGCCTGCGCCTTCAAGCCATTCACCCACCCAAGCACACGCTGATCGAATTCCTGATTGAGCCCCATCGTGTAATAGACACGCGAGCATTGCTCCATCAAACCCGGCAGGATGTCGTCGATATCGCCAATCGGGAATGAGTCGTCCGCACCGTAGTCGCGCGTTGCGCCCTCAGGACCTGCCCGTTTGCCGTCCCACGTTTCCCGCGTTGGATCTCGATCGCGGACAAACAATATGTACTCGGCTTGTGGCCGTCCCGGCACCAGAACGGCGACGGAGTCCGGCTCGGCAAAGCCGGTGAGGTAGTAGAAATCGCTGTCTGGCCGATAGTGGAAGTCGACGTCGCCGTTGCGGCGCTTTTCCGTCGCTGTGGGCAAGATCGCAATGCTGCCCTTGCCCATCATCTTCAGTAGTTCGCGGCGGCGGCGGTGAAATTCGTCGCGGCGCATGCTAACTCCGCTACGGCGCGTCATTGCAATCGATGCCCTGGTAATGGATGGCCGGTTGGTCGACGACTGCCGCGATGCTCCGCGAGTTCGTCGAAAAGCAGCTGCACGCTGACGCGTACATACTCGATGATCTCGGCGTAATCGGATTCGTCTTCTTCGGTAGGGTCGGAGGCGCCGGCACTGGCGCGCGCAACTTGCGAGAAATCGCGCAGCACTTCCGAGGCGTCTCGCGATAAGTTGGGGCGCCGCTCGTTGCCGATGCTGCCGTAACCGTACAGGAAGCCTTGGCACCATTGCGCGAGATATTCCGCTCGCTTGTCGAGAGGCAGATCGTCGTCGGGGAGAAAGGGCGCGAACTCCATCTCGTCGCCGTGCAGGGCGCGCACCGTATCGGCGTGTAGTACGCGGAGTACATCCTTGACTGCGCCGATATCGCCCGCATCGGAACTCAGCGAGGAATCGTCGAACATCTCTTCGAGCCAGCGCTCGAGCGGATAATCGTCGGCGACGCAGACGGCGCCGCATAGACAGCCATGCGCTTCAGCGATTGCAACCGCCGTGCTCGCACTGGTGAGCGTCTCGGCGGCGTCAGTAAACTTAATGCCAAACATCGGGTTCAATGGTAGCACTACGCCCACAGCTCCACATAGATGTCCGTACCGGCGACAAACCCGCTTTATGCCCGCCATGCGTGTCAAAGAAGGTCATTTTTGCTCAGGCGGGCAGCGAAGTTTGACCGCGCGCAAGCGCCCGCCTCATAATCGCGTCATGAGCGAATTAACCGTCAAGTCTGCCGCCGCCACAGAACTCAAATCGCTGGAAAAGCGCATCGACGAGTTGGTCGGGAGCGTGGCGTTGCTGAAAGAAGAAAACCGGGCGCTGCGGCAGCGTCAGGATTCGTTGATGAACGAGCGCGCCAGCCTGCTCAACAAGAACGAGCAAGTTCGCGCCCGCGTCGAGGCGATGATCGGACGACTCAAGGCCATGGAGCACAGCGCATGACCGATCGCACGGTGCGCGTCAGCGTCCGAATCCTGGAAAAGGAATACCAGGTTGCTTGCCCTCCTGAGGAACGTTCCGCCCTGCTCGATGCCGCCGAAATGCTGAACGGCAAGATGCGTGAAATCCGCGATGGCGGCAATGTAATGGGCGTCGATAAGATTGCCGTCATGGCCGCCCTCAATATGGCCGCCGAATTACTGAGTGCCCGCAATCGCGACAATGCGAGCGACCATGGTTTGACCGGCAAGATCCGCCAACTGCGCGAACGCGTCGAAACGGCGCTCAATCAAGGGCAGCAGTTGGAGATCTGACCCGTCCAGTCAACCCGGGTTGGATCGGCGCACGTTGATCATTGAGTCGGACACCTCCGATACTCAAGAATGAGCAATTGATGCTAGATTGGATCGACGGCTACCGATAAGGTCACTCCCATCCGGCAGTACGCAGATACATTTTTTGTTGGCAACGATTTGTTTTTTATTTTTCAGGGATTCGACGGGTCGAATCCTCTGGCTACAGTCTAGAGCCTAGTAGCTAGTCTTCAGTTAGATAGGCGCCGCCTGCGGTGTTCGACATGTGTCGGGTTACCTCTCGACCCTAATGTTAATACCCTCGGGACATCGGCTCGCGACATCTTGTGCATGTCCGCTTCAATCGCCCTCACGGGTCGTGCGAATCCGGAAAGCCTTAAGTGTTGCGGCTGCGTCCCACTTATTGCTCTGGTCGAGAGCAATGGCCATGACGGCACAGGCGGACGGCGCCGCTTCCCTTTTCTCTGATCGGTGATGGGTGTCGCCCCATCGTCTGATCGGCGATGGCGTCACCCATCGCACGCATCGCTCGAATGCGATGTGGAACGTAAAGCGAGTGGGTTCGCGCCTCTCATCCGACCGAACAACAAGGCGACATCGCTTTGACACCTACCGATCGACAAGAACTACGTCGCTCACTGCGAGCACAACGTAAGGCGTTACCCGAGTCAGACCGTCGCAGAGCCGCCACTGCGGTTGCACGCCACCTCCTTCGCGCTCGCATCCTCCAACCGGGACAACGTATAGCCGCATACGCTGCGATTGACGGCGAGATCGACCCCGCCCCCGCCATCCGCCACGCACAACGCCTGCGCTGCGCGCTATACATGCCTCATATCGCCGACATGCGCGCTCGTGAGATGCAATTTGTCGAATACCGCTCGTCACCATGGGCGCGTGAATCGAAAACGGTCGTGTCCTCCCGCATCAAATCCCGAAGACGCATCGATCCGCGGCAACTCGACGTCGTCCTGGTGCCGCTCGTCGCGTTCGACGATGCCGGATGGCGATTAGGCTTCGGCGCCGGCTTCTACGATCGCAAATTTGCTTTTCTACTCCGTCGTCTCGTTCGCAAACCGCTGTTGATCGGTCTCGGTTACGAACTGCAGCGCGTCGAAAGGCAAAATCCGAGCCAATGGGATGTTCCCTTGCATGCGACAGTCACAGAACAGGGCATTCGCCGTTCGCGCGGCGGCTCATCGCCTTTTCGCTTCCTTTCTTCCTCATCTATTTATCGACGTTGAACCGCAAACATGAAGTATTGGCTACTGAAATCCGAACCAAGCGCGTTCGGCATCGACGATTTCTCGACCATGAAACAGCGCAAGACGGGTTGGGACGGCGTCCGCAACTACCAAGCGCGCAACTTCATCCGCGACGACATGAAAGAGGGCGATCAAGGCTTCTTTTATCATTCGAGCTGCGCTGTACCTGGCATCGCCGGCATCGTCACCATCGTGCGCGAGGCCTATCCGGACAAAACCGCGTTCGAACGTGGTCACGATCACTACGATGCGGATAGCGACCCTACGAATCCACGTTGGTTTGCGATCGACGTGCAACTTGAGCGGAAGTTCTCGCGCGTGGTCACTCTCGATGAACTACGCGCGCATGCCGGCGGCAAATTGAAAGACATGGTCGTGCTGAAACGCGGCAATCGATTGTCGATTACACCCGTCACCAAGTCCGAATGGCAGTTCGTTTTGTCGTTGGCCGATGCGTGAAGATGCGATCCGAACATCGATCGAATGCGTCGAGATGTGTGATGCCCGTTCCATCATCGATAACAAATAAGCACGCACCACTTGCATGACAAATTTGTTTTATGTATATACTGCGCCCGGACTAACCCGAAACGGAGACCATTAATCATGGCTACTAAAGGCAAGAAAGCATCTAAGAAAAAGGCTGGCAAGAAGAAGGCAGCTAAGAAGAAGTAATTCTTCTGTTAGATGAGTCGATAAAGATTGTGCCCGCGAAAGCGGGCACAATCGTTTTCAAAGCCTATAAAAACAGGCATTAAATAAGCATTTTGCAATAACTCACGCCGGGCCTCTCTATCATGAGCACTGACCGCCGCAAGCAACTCGCCGCCGAAGCCGCGCTCGATTACATCCATGACGGCATGATCATCGGTGTCGGTACCGGGTCCACGGTGAACTACTTCATCGACGGTCTGGCTGCGCGAAAGTTGCGCATAAAGGGCGCGGTGTCGAGTTCCGAGGCATCCTCGGCGCGTTTAAAGAAGCATGGGTTCGAGGTAATGGACCTCAATACGACGGGCGATCTATCCGTCTACGTGGATGGTGCGGATGAGTCCGACGAACATCTACGGCTGATCAAAGGCGGCGGTGGCGCACTGACGCGCGAGAAGATCGTTGCGGCCGCGTCCGACCTATTCGTCTGTATCGCCGATGACACCAAGTTGGTTCCGGTGCTCGGCAAGTTCCCATTGCCCGTCGAAGTCATTCCGATGGCGCGGTCTTACGTCGCCCGCCAACTCGTGAAGCTCGGCGGACAACCTGTGCTGCGCGCCGGATTCACTACAGATAACGGCAATCCGATTCTGGATGTCCACCATCTGACGATTACCGACCCTGTGCAGTTGGAAACGGACATCAACCAGATCACAGGCGTCGTCTGTGTCGGACTATTCGCGCGTCGAGCTGCGGATGTGCTCATTATCGGCAACGATTCCGGCACCAAAACGATCAAACGTTAGAATTCACTTTAAGTATGTCGGCCGCCAAGCAGGGGCCGCGATACACGAGTCCGGTATAGATCTGGACGAGGTCTGCGCCCGCCTTCCGCATCGCAATTGCGTCGAAGGCAGAAGCGATGCCGCCGACGCCGATAATCGGAAATTGCGATCCCACCGCCGACCGAATGCACGCTACGGATCGCAACGCGGGCGCCCGCAGCGGCGCGCCACTCAATCCGCCTTCTTGGGTGGTGCGCCCATCAAAATGATCTCGTGCAATCGTCGTATTGCTGGCAATCAACCCATCGATACCGCATTCGACGGCTACCTTTGCGGCCTCGATCAAATTGTCCTCGCCCAGATCGCAAGTCAGCTTAACGAGAAGGGGCACTCGCCTCCCTGCGTGCCCGAGTTCGTCTCGTGTCAGAACTAACTGACTCAGCAAGGCTCGCAGGTGCTCACCCTGTTGAAGGCGACGCAGGTCGGCGGTATTGGGAGACGAGATATTGACCGCAACATAATCCGCGAACGAATACACACCGCGTAGGCACGCTACGTAATCATCGACCGCGCGATCGATGGGTGTCGTCGCGTTCTTGCCTATGTTGACTCCGCAGATCCCGCGATACTGTCGCGCCCGAAGCCTAGTGGCGATAGCTGCGATCCCATCGTTTGGAAATCCCATGCGGTTGATCAGCGCTTCGTCTTCGATCAATCTAAACAATCGCGGTCGCGCGTTACCCGCTTGCGGCACCGGCGTCACCGTCCCTACTTCGACAAAGCCAAATCCCAGCGCACCCAAAGCATCGATCACCGTACCGTTCTTATCGAGACCCGCGGCGACTCCAAGCCGATTTGGAAAGTGCAATCCCATCAGAGAAACCGATTCCGACTTGGGTGCGCGATGAAGGATCGAGAGCAATCCAAGCCGATGCGCAACTCGCAAAACGGACAGCGCAATCGAGTGCGCTGTTTCCGGCGGCAACGCGAAGAGAAGCGGACGAATTAATTGGTACATGAAGAAGCGGGTAGCGGTTAGCCGATGGCGGGTAGTGAAGAAAAATTGGACGGGATGACGAATGCACTTCGTCTTCGCCACCCGCTTCTCATCCGCTTCCCACTAATTGCAGCATTCATAAGCATGTGTCTGGTCGGCTTGTGAGGGGCGCAAAGGAATGAAGTACCGACGTATTCGCTTCATCTTACCCACCCGCTACCCGCTGCTCACTACCCGCTTCCGCAGAGATTGCTTCGCACATCCATGTGCTTCGGCCTAAAGGCCCAGTGCAAACGCGTTGCGGTCTCACTGTCCAAAATTGCTCCTGGCAATTTTGTCGAACCTAGCCCTAGTCAAACTAGGGCTAGGTTCTAATCCTAGTGCCCAGCTAAAACAAAACGGCCCGCACTTGGCGGGCCGGATACGCTGGGGTCCTAGGATTGCTTCGCACATCCATGTGCTTCGGCCTAAAGGCCCAGTGCAAACGCGTTGCGGTCTCACTGTCCAAAATTGCTCCTGGCAATTTTGTCGAACCTAGCCCTAGTCAACTAGGGCTAGGTTCTAATCCTAGTGCCCAGCCAAAACAAAACGGCCCGCACTTGGCGGGCCGTTTTGTTTTGGCTGGGGGACTAGGATTCGAACCTAGGTAAACGGAGTCAGAGTCCGTTGTCCTACCGCTAGACGATCCCCCAAAATCGAAGTGCTAGGCTCTAGGCTGTAGGCACTAGCTGGAAGTCGATATGAAAACGCCACAGCAAAAATGCTGTGGCGTTAATTTACTCTGGCTAGCGCAGTACCTAGTTACTAGTGCCTGCGAAGCGCTAGCGCTTCGAGAACTGCGTACCGCGGCGGGCTTTGCGGAAGCCGACCTTCTTACGTTCGACTTCACGAGCATCGCGAGTCACGAAGCCGGCATCGCGCAGCGGCTTACGCAGCGTCTCGTCGTATTCGATCAACGCGCGCGTCAAACCGTGACGAATCGCGCCGGCTTGGCCGGTGGTGCCGCCGCCGGAGACCGTGACCTTGACGTCGAAATTGCCTTCCATTTTTACGACTTCAAACGGCTGACGTACGATCATGCAGGCGGTTTTGCGACCGAAGAAATCATCCAGTACGCGATCGTTTACAACGATCTTGCCGGTACCCTTGCTCAAAAATACGCGCGCGGTGGCGGTCTTGCGCCGGCCGGTGCCGTAGTTGGTGGAAATCGCCATTGTTCTGAAAATCCTGAGTAAATGAGTTGTCAGTTCTAAGCTTTGAATTGCAGTTCTTTAGGTTGCTGCGCCGAGTGCGGATGTTCCGCGCCTGCGAATACATGCAGCTTCTTAAACATCTTCCGACCGAGCGGATTCTTAGGCAGCATGCCTTTCACTGCGAATTCGATGGCGCGTTCCGGATGTTCGTCCAACAGCTTTTGCAGGCTCGTGGTCTTCAAGTTACCGACGTAGCCGGTCACACGGTGATAGAACTTGTCGGTCAATTTACGACCCGTGACGCGAACCTTGCCCGCGTTCAACACGATGATGTTATCGCCGGTGTCGCAGTGCGGCGTGAACTCGGCTTTATGCTTGCCGCGCAAACGCATTGCCAGAGCCGAGGCCAGGCGGCCCAAGGTTTGATCTGTCGCATCAACGACAAACCAATCGCGGCGGACAGTGGCCGCATTGGCAAAAACGGTCTTCATTCGGAACTCCGGAGAAATTAACCTTACAAATACTGTGGGTTACGCGGCCACGGGCCACGCCCCAGGGGACGAAAGGGCGGCGAGTTTAATGGACGAATCCGGGCTTTGCAATGAAGGGAACCCGGTCCGGCCGTATGAATCCACACCATATAATGAGTGGCATGACCCAACCACACACCTCGGCCCCGAATTCAGACCTGCCGCCCACTGCCGGCAACCGGTTCTCGGGACCGGAAAAGAGGGATTTTGCTCCCGTAGACCGGCTGGTGACCAGCGCGGATCAGGCTCTTCGCACGATATTTGGGGTCCAGGCGCCGCGGCGTCCGAATCCGGCCGGTGAACTGGCCGATACGGTGGTCGCCCCGGCAGACCGGCGAGAAGTAGCGCGACTCATGCGAATTAATCACTCGGGCGAGGTTGCGGCCCAGGCGCTGTATGCCGGACAGGCCCTAACCGCCCGGGGTCCGACGACGCAGGCGGCCCTGGTCGAAGCGGCGCAAGAGGAAACCGACCATTTGGCTTGGTGCGCCGCCCGCATCCAAGAACTGCATGGCCGCAAAAGCATCTTGAACCCGCTTTGGTACGCCGGTTCTTTTGCTATCGGAGCGGTTGCCGGCTTCGCCGGCGATCGCACCAGCCTAGGGTTTGTCGCGGAAACCGAACGCCAGGTCGGCGCGCATCTCGATTCGCACCTTCGCGAACTTCCCGCGGGCGATGCACGAACGCGAGCGATTCTCGAACAGATGCGCGAAGACGAAGCGCGTCACGGCGAAAACGCTGCAAATGCCGGGGGAAATGCCTTGCCGATGCCGGTTCGCGTGCTAATGAAACTCACATCGAAGATCATGACTCGCACTGCGTATTGGCTGTGAACGCGCCATCGAGATGCTCGTCGAATGCACTTCGATAGCACTTCAATTTCTGGGGACGGGCTTTAGAGAGTTGAGAAAAGGTCGATAAATGCTTGCGGTAATGCGCATCCTGTATTAAAACGCGTGCAGTCTGTGTGTTTATGTAACGCACCCAGACAGCAAGACAGATAGAAAGCAGATCGAAAGTTTAGAAAGAACCTCCGGGGAAATTGCTTTTAGGGTTGTCGAACTGGCTAAGACCAGCCGGACGTAAAATCAATTTTTCCGCATTAAAAACCACCAACTAGAAATCAGGTGTATCTATGGAAGAAACCGCGAGACCACTGAGCGATATTCCGGCGATTAACCGCTTCTTGAGTTATTGCCGAATCCGCACGGTGCCCTCGAAGACCGTGATCATTCACGCGGGCGATTTGCCCGACGTGCTCTACTACATCGTCAGCGGCTCGGTCGAAGTGATGATCGAAGATGAGGAAGGCAACGAGATGGTGCTCGCCTACCTCAACAAGGGACAGTTCTTCGGCGAGATGGGACTGTTCTACGAACAGCCTACGCGCAGCGCTTGGGTACGTACCCGTCAGCAATGCGAACTCGCTGAAATGACCTACCCCCGCTTCCGTCAGCTCGCTGCCGAAAGTCCAGGTCTGGTTTTCGAATTGGCAACACAGCTCGCCACGCGCTTGGATCGCACCAACCGCAAGCTGGGCGATCTAGCGTTCGTCGATGTAACCGGTCGGGTCGCGCACGCCATCATGGACTTGTGCAGCGAGCCCGATGCGATGACGCATCCGGAAGGCATGCAAATCAAAGTCAGCCGGCAAGAGTTGTCTCGTTTGGTGGGCTGCTCGCGCGAAATGGCAGGCCGGGTGCTCAAGGTGCTCGAAGATCAGGGCCTCTTGCGCGCTACGGGCAAAACCATCGTCGTGTTCGGCGCTCGTCCGAAGCAACGAACAAAGCCGATGGTGGCCGCTCGCGGCGTCACTCCAGCGCCACGCGAACGCATGGCGCGCGTCGAAGAAGACGATGAGGATGACGAGGAATAAGCCGGAAGGCTGTAGGCGCTAGGGGCTAGGCTCTAGGCCGAGTGGGAATACAAACCGGGTAGCGACATCGCTACCCGGTTTTTTTATGACCGTCCCGCGTCGATCTGGCGTCGCATCTCATCGATTGTCGCCTTGTAGTCTTTAGCGCCGAAGATCGCGGAACCCGCCACGAAGGTATCCGCGCCTGCCTTTGCAATCGCAGCGATATTGTCGGCTTTGACGCCGCCGTCGATTTCCAACCGGATCTCCTGACCGCCGCGCGCGACGTGTTTGTCGATGCGCGCGCGGACTAGCGCCAATTTATCGAGCGTGGAACCGATGAACTTCTGCCCGCCAAATCCGGGATTCACCGACATCAGCAAAATCATGTCGATCTTATCCATCGCGTAATCCAAATACGTGAGCGGCGTGGCGGGATTGAAAACCAGCCCGGCTTTGCAACCCGATTCCCTGATCAGGCCCAGCGTGCGATCGATGTGCTCGCTGGCTTCGGGATGAAAGGTGATATAGCTCGCGCCGGCTTTCGCGAAATCCGGGACGATTCGATCTACCGGCTTCACCATCAAGTGCACGTCGATGGGTGCCGTCACGCCATGCTTCCTTAGCGCTTCGCATACCAACGGTCCAATCGTGAGGTTAGGCACGTAGTGATTGTCCATCACATCGAAATGGACGATATCGGCGCCCGCGGCCAGGACCGCGGTGACTTCTTCGCCCAAACGCGCGAAGTCGGCCGACAGAATCGAAGGGGCAATCCAAGGTTTGAGCATGGCGGGCACCGAAGTAGACATCGCGTGCATGGAATCAGGACGGGCCATTGGCGTCAACTGGCAGATGGAGTCGCAGCCGCTTTAGACCTACGCGTTCGCGGTCGGATTATTTGCCTTTCGGGTGAATTCAAGCCGAGCACTCTCTCGTGACTACTCCCGAGCGGCCTCCATCGCGGCCGCATCGCATCCGACATATCGAGAAAGTACCCATCCGCACTCCGTAGATGGATTCCTTGACGGCCATGCTGGCAAGCGCGAGTCAATCGATCGCGATTGGCGCCTTGTGTCGGATGGCTATGAACATCACCGACGTGCAGAGGGAGATCCACGACATGGGCTTTCGTGCCGCTCGCAATGATCGGTGCGCCTTAACCCACGGAGGTCGCCGCTGCTCAGGCGCACCCGCCACTGCCACCGACCTCCACACCTGGAGACTGCGATGCGTCATGACTGTTCTAACGAAGCCCTGTAGCGTTTCGAGTGACACGTTACAGGGCGTGGCCGCCCAACCTGCCGCCCGTGCCCGCAGCTACAACAAACTGCGGCCAATACCAGTTGCGGAAGGCGGAGATCGGCGTCACGAAAGCAGATTCGACGCTACCGCCCTCGAAGCCGCTGCCACTCTCAAGTGCCTAGCGAATTCGATCTCGACATCGCGCTCTTCCGGACGCAATCCGCAATCAATGACTCGAGGTGACGCAATCGACGCTATCGCATCCACTTGCGGACCGGAACGGCCACAGAAATTGGACCGATCGGCACGCCCGTTATTGCGCCGCGCAGGGGTCTCGCCATTCGTTTGCAGTAGTTCTGTAACAAATTACCCGCTGCGGTGTTCCCTGTGGTTCTCCGCGACGCATCGGGCGCATCTGGTCGGGCGTGACGACGGCCGACTGTTTTTCGAGTGGCACGGAAGCGTTTAGGTCAAAGATCGTCGACTGAAAAAGACTCCCCAAATAGATACAGCGTTTCGAGGTCATCATGTCCCAGGAATTGTTTTCGATCGATCAAGTCGCCGCGCGACTCACGCTCCACGTCAAAACCGTGCGCAACTATGTGCGCGACGGACGACTCAAAGCCACCCGCATCGGCAAGCAATACCGCATTGCGCGCACAGATTTGGAAGTGTTCACCGGGCATTCAATCGTACCGAACGATCGCAACCTGCTGCAGGAACACCGGCATTTAGAGGCGTCGAGTATCGTGCAAATCGATGCCATTGGGCCTGACTCCGCCAGCCAACTGACCAGTTCGATTAACGCCTACGTTCAAGCGCGCTCGAAAAGCGATGAACCGTTGCGAATCGAAACCGCCTACGACCTGCAACTGCAACGCATGAAAGTCATAGTGCTCGGTGGAGTTCATAGCAGCAGCGCAGCGCTGAAATTGATCGGCGCATTGTTAGAGCACTAGCAGGAAGCAGAGAAGCGGGTAGCGGGTAGCGAGTAGGATGGAAGACCATAAATTCTCGGCTCTCGTCGTCTTCTCGTCCCCAATCACCACCCGCTACCCGCTTCTATCGACCAAGAAACGAAGCACCCGCGTAAGAACGCGCACTAGTATCGATTACTAAGTGCCGCACATCAGAAGGCTTGACGCCTCGCGCAAGCCTGAGGCACTCTCAAGCCATGTTCATCGCCTTTTTCGCCCTCACCACCACTACCACGACTCGCTTCTGCGGGCCGACGGTAGCGTTCGTCTAAAACGTACCGACAAGCCCGCCGCAACGGTGGGCTTCTAAAACCAGTCCATCGTTCCCGACACCGGAGAACATCATGGACTCGCAAGATCTCGCAGCTCTTAAGTCTTCACAGGCCGACCTCGATCGTATGCGTCATTCCGGCGCACACCTGCTCGCGGCCGCTATCGAATCGTTGTGGCCTCGAGCAAAATTTGGCATCGGCCCCGCGACGGAACATGGTTTCTTCTACGACATCGCGCTGGAGGAGCCGATCACGGCGATGGATTTTCCACGCATAGAGTCGCGCGTCGATGCTTTACGTGCAGCCGCGCTGCCGTTCGAGAAACAAGTCGTTCCAATCGATGACGCCATTGCGCTCATGCAGTCGCGCGGACAGTCTTTGAAGGTCGAACTTCTGGCACTGCTTAAGACGCATGGCGCGACGAAGCTAGCGCGCGAGGCCGGCGATGCCTCACTCGCGGATCCAGCGGGGGGTCTTGCGATGGCCACGCTCTATCGCACGGGCGAATTTTTGGACATGTGCCGCGGCCCGCACGTCGAGCACTCAGGGCTCATCGGTCCGATCAAACTGCGCAGCATCGCGGGAGCGTATTGGCGCGGAGACGCAGCGAATCCGCAGCTACAGCGAATCCATGCGTTCTGTTTCCGGACGCATGCAGAACTCGACGCGGCTATTCACCAAGCGGAGCAAGCGACTCTGCGAGACCATCGCAAGCTCGGACGCGAGCTACGCCTGTTCGCGTTCTCACAAGAAGTGGGCTTAGGCCTGCCGCTCTGGCTACCCAATGGAACGGTCTTGCGCGATGAATTGGAGCAACTTGCGCGTACGGAGGAATACCGCGAAGGCTATCAGCGCGTAATCACGCCTCATCTTGCGAAGCACACGCTCTATCGACGCTCGGGCCATTTGGCACATTACGCCGAAGACATGTACGCGCCGCTCGATATCGAAGGCGAAGCGTATTACCTGCGGCCGATGAACTGCCCGCATCACCACGAGCTGTTCCTGCAACGAAAGTGGTCTTATCGCAATCTGCCGGTTCGCTATTCCGAATACGGCCAAGTTTATCGCTACGAAGCGAGCGGCGCGCTCTCAGGGTTGATGCGCACGCGTGGGTTCTGTCAGAACGATGCGCATATCTATTGCAGAACGGATCAAGCCAAAGACGAATTCGTGCGAGTGATGCGGCTCCACGCTCGCTACTACGAGCTCTTCGGCATCCGCGACTACTGGATGCGATTGTCGCTGCCGGATTTGTCGAACCTCAAGAAATACGTCGACGCTCCTGAAGGCTGGCTACGCGCGCTTGAAATCTTGCGCGACGCGATGCGCGAATCCGGTTTGCCCTACACGGAAGTCGAAGGCGAAGCGGCCTTCTATGGACCGAAGGTGGACTTCATGATCAAGAGCGTCGTTGGCACGCAGTACGCAATCTCGACGAATCAGTTGGATTTCGTGTCCGGCGAGCGATTCGGGATGTCGTACACGGGTTCAGACGGCGAGGAACATCCCGTCTATGTCATACATCGCGCACCCCTTGGATCGCACGAACGCTTTGTCGCGTTCCTCTGCGAGCACTTTGGCGGTGTCTTTCCGACGTGGCTGGCGCCGGAGCAAGTCAAAGTGATCCCGATCGCGGAACGCCATAACGACTATGCCGTCCAGGTTTGCGATCAGTTGCGAAGGACGTCGGTAGCGTCCGCACAAGGCGGCATCCGGGCTGTAGTCGATTTAGGCGACGAGCGCATGCAGAAGAAAATTCGCAACGCGCAGATTGAGAAAGTGCCGTACTTGATAGTCGTCGGAGATAGAGATCAACGCGACAACGTCGTCTCGGTGCGTCGCCGAGGCGGCGACGCGGTGAACACGCTGACGGTTCATGAATTGGGCGAGCTGCTCAGGGTCGAAATCGCGTCGCGCTGTGGTTAGAAGTTGGGCCAATATGGAACCATTCTTGGTTCGTGTAACGCCTGGTGAAAACGTTATAGTTGCGCGTACCTAGCGAGGACTTGTGATGGTTGTCTTTCGTTTGATCAGAACTTTTTGCATGGCTTGGACCAGCGGCTTCGTGATTGCCGCTGGCGCGCAGACACCCCCGCAGAAAACACCGCAATCGGCACAAGAATGGTATGCGCTCGGACAAGCCGCCGTCCAGCGCAACATGGCGCTGAAGGCGAATACCAATCGCGCCAAGAATGTCATCTTGTTCATCGGCGACGGCATGGGCATCAGCACTGTGACGGCAGCGCGCATCCTCGAAGGCCAGCAACGCGGCGTCGATGGAGAAGCGAATCGACTCACGTTCGAACAATTGCCGTACTCCGCGTTCTCGGTAACGGCCAGTGCTAATCAGCAAACTTCGGACTCGGCTCCCACCGCTACGGCCCTAATGACGGGCGCGAAGGCCAACGACGGTGCGATTTCGGTCGATCAATCGATTCGGGGCAACGAGACAGATGCCGCCATCACCGCGGCGAAGCGTCTCAAGTCTTTGCTTGAGCACGCCGAAGAGCGCGGACTGTCGACCGGCATCGTGACGACTGCGCGCGTCACGCATGCCACTCCGGCCTCGAGCTACGCACACGTGGCCGATCGCGAATGGGAGTCCGATGCTCAACTTCCTCCGCGCGCAACAGTGAAGGACATTGCGCGTCAGCTGATCGATTTCTCCTATGGCAACGGCATCGAGGTGGTGCTCGGCGGCGGTCGTGCGAATTTCTTACCGAACAATCACCCCGATCCGGAACATGTCGGCATCAACGGCGTGCGCCAAGACAGGCAGAATCTCACCGCAGAATGGACCCGGAAGCATTCGAACTCGGCATACATTTGGAATCAAAAGCAATTCGATGCGATTGACCCGCGCAAGACGGATCATCTCCTTGGGTTGTTCGAACCCTCGCATATGCGTTACGAGATAGATCGCTCACAGGATCGCGCAGGCGAACCCTCGCTTGCGGACATGACAGGCAAGGCCATCGACATCTTGAAGCGCAATTCCAAAGGCTATTTCCTGATGGTCGAGGGCGGTCGTATCGACCACGCGCATCATGCGGGCAATGCGTATCGCGCGCTCACGGAAACGATTGCCCTGTCTGCCGCCGTCAAGAAGGCCCAAGAGATGACCAGCGATCAGGACACGCTGATCGTGGTCACTGCCGATCACAGCCACACGCTCACAATGGTCGGGTATCCCTCGCGCGGCAATCCCATCCTCGGTAAAGCAGCCTTCGGTGGCCAACCGCTTCGCGACCGCAATGGGTTGCCGTATACGACACTCTCATACGCGAATGGCCCAGGGGTCATTTACGACGGTAGCCGCCGTGAGTTCGAAAGCGCCACCGAGACGGCGGTGGAAGTCCGCAGCGAGAATCGCGGGCGCAGGCCCAATCTCACCAACGTGGATACGACCAGGCCCAGCTATATGCAAGAAGGTGTGGTGCCGATGGAAAGCGAAACGCATGGCGGCGAGGACGTACCCATATACGCCGGCGGCCCGCATGCTTATTTGTTCCGCGGGGCGTTGGAGCAACACGTCGTGTTTCACGTCATTGCAGAGGCATACGATTGGAATCAAACGGCTCGTTAACGCCATTTGCTCGACGCGAGTTGACAGCCGCGCCACCCCGAGTCGCAGCGTCGTCAGTGAAATCCCACCCCTCACTCAGCGCACTCCGATTGTGCATTCCCTGCGTTCAGCAGAGGATCGATACTCAAGCGGAGGTAAGTGATGACATCGAGTTCACCCGCTCATCCAGCTCGTCGACGCGTATCTCGTGCGGCATTCTGGATCGGCGGCACGGTATTGGTGACTCTAGCCGCGCTCATCGCGGTACTGTCATTGCGCGACTGGAGCTTTGCTAGGGGCACTCTTTCGTCCATCCTCTCATCGAAACTGGATCGCCCCGTCGCCATCGACGGCCCCCTCACGGCGTGGCTGCTATCCACTAAGCCTCGCGTTCAACTCGAAGGACTGAAGATTGGGCAACCAGAGTGGGTAACCAAGGAGTGGCTCGATAAGAACGATCAGCGCTCGTTCGCGAACGTGGAGCGCATCGTCGTCGCAATCAACCTCGGTGAACTTTTTACCGGGGACCTCGTCCTCGAGACCTTGGAAATCGATAATCCGCACGTCGCGATTATTCAAACAGCCGATCGGCGCCGCAATTTTACCTTTGGCGCTCAAACGCAGACCGAACAAGAACAAGAAGACGAGCAGGACGAAAACGACCGGCCACCGGAATTGCCCGCAATTCGGAACTTCAGTGTGCGCGGTGGAGAAGTTTTCGTTGACGACGCGATCCACAAGTTGATATTCAAAGGGCAAGTGGAGGCGGATGAAAAGATTACCGATGCGCGCGAACAGCCGTTCAAATTGCGAGGCGATGGGACGTTGAACGGCGAGCCGTTCAAACTGATGTTTGAGGGTGGTCCACTCGCGAATGTGGATATGGAAAAACCCTACGCCTTCGACGTGAATATCACCGCAGGAAAAACGCAAGGCAAAGCTAGCGGCGAATTCGCGAAGCCTTTTGATGTTGCAACCGTGACCACTCGCCTGAATGTGAAAGGCGAGAATCTTGCCCATCTTTATTATCTAACTGGATTGGCGTTGCCGTTTACGCCGCCGTACACGTTTACCGGTGATCTCGCATCCGGCGCGCGCCAAGTGAAAGTGACAGGCATGCGCGGTACGGTGGGTAAGAGCGATATCGGCGGCGACATCACCGTCGATTTACGCAAAAGCCGGCCCAAGCTTATCGCTAAATTGAAATCCCATTCGCTCAATCTGGTCGACTTGTCGCCGGCATTCGGTAAAGGCGTGCCCGTCGATAGCAAGGGCGACACGCTCGATAGCGTCGCACCGAAGGCGTTGCCGCCTGATCGCTTACTACCTCAGTACGAGTTTCAATTCGATCGCTTACGCACGATGGATGCGGACGTATCGTTGCGAGCCGATTCCGTGCAAACGCAAAAGGCGCCTTTCACGGGCATTAACCTCAATCTGAAACTCAATGATGGCGTGCTCGACCTGAAACCCATCGAATTCACGCTTCCGCAGGGAACCATTGCGGGCAATATCAACATCGACGCACGCGAAAAGATCGCAAAGAGCTCACTCGATTTGCGCGTGACGAACGTCAAGCTCGATCAGTTCAAGGGCAAAGATGCCACTAATGCGGCGCTCGATGGCACCCTTCAGGCGCGGGCGCAATTGGTGGGCACTGGTAACTCTGTCCATGCGTTTGCCACCAGCGCAGATGGCAAGGTCAATGCCGTCATCCCGCGCGGCGAAATTCGCGAAGCATTTGCCGAACTCACCGGGATTAACGTGGCGCGCGGATTAGGATTGATCTTGTCGAAAGACCAGGACCGCATGGATGTGCGGTGCGGAGTCGCTGCAATGAATGTGCACGATGGCAAAGCAGACCTTGAGCAATTCGTGTTCGACACGAAAACCGTCCTCATCAAAGGCGACGGCGACATCAATTTGGCATCCGAGAAGCTCGACCTCGAAATCGAAGGACATCCGAAGAAGATTCGACTGCTGCGCTTGCGCGCACCCGTTAAAATAAACGGATCGCTGCGCGATCCCGATGTGGGCATCGATGTGGCCGAGACAGCGAAGCAAGCCGGCATTGCAGGCGCACTCGGCGCCTTGATCGCGCCGATCACCGCCGCCCTCGCTTTCATCGATCCCGGCCTCGCCAAAGACGCGGATTGCGCGGCGCTGCTGGCCGAGGCAGAAAAAGAAGTGCCCAACGCGAAGGTGAGCGCAGTCGCGCCTGCTGCCCAGAATCCCGCGCCCCGCTAACAATTCTCTGCGGACTCTCACAACTCCGCGCCGAAGCCGGGCGATGAGCGGGCCAATGGGCACTGCCCATCATTTTTATTGTACAGTCACGGCTGGATGGAGCGACCGCATGCTCCGAAGCGTAGTCGCCTCCTCTTTGGAGACCCAAACACAATGGATACGAGCGAAACAACTCGCGCACGCTCGCTTGCCTACGGACAAATCTCCGTCCTTGTCGTTGAAGACGACGAACTCGCTCGCGCTCATATCGAAGCGGTCATCAACTCGGGTGGCTTTGATGCGCTGGGAGTGGGCTCTGCCGCCGAAGCGCGACTTGCGATGGAGGCGATGGTGTTCCCTATCGTCGTGATTGACCGCAGGTTAGGCGATGCCGACGGCATTACACTGATCCAAGAGCTTCGCGATCGCTACAAGTCGCACCGAGTGTTCCTGATGCTCTTAACCGCGCTCGACTCACCGGAAGAACGCGAGCGTGGCCTGGCGGCCGGCGCCGATGAATATGTCAGTAAGAAAGCCTCCGCCGAAGACATTCTCTCTCGGCTATCGGCCGCGCGTGAGCACGTCAGACTGAAGAAGAAGTAACGCCGCAACCTTCATGCATCCAGTCACGCTGAACGCCCTCGCGCAGTTCCCGACACAACTCGGTGAACATTACGCCGCCATTCCGCAACACCACAGACACTGGAGTCCGCCTTCTTGGGACGGAGTGCCGAGCGAGCCCTTCACAGCGATAGAGCAGCTTTGCCACGTACGAGACATCGAGATCGACGGCTATCAAGTTCGCATTCAACGCGTGCTCAATGAGACCAATCCGTTCTTACCCGGCATCGATGGCCACAAATTGGCTACAGAGAGAGCCTACGCAACGGCCGACGCTGACACAGTGCTCAACGAGATTCATGTAGCACGTCGTAAAACGATCGCGGTACTCGCCGGCTTATCGACCGAGGACTTCAACCGACCTGCAAACTTTCAGGATTATGGCCCAGTGAGGCTGCGCAGCCTCATCCATTATCTTTGCAGCCACGATCAACAGCACATTGCCGGGCTGCAGTGGTTGCTGGGCAAAATTGAATCTACGTCTCATCGCTGAGCTCGCGATTTTACGTATTACCGCTTGGGTCTTGTGACCGACTGCGCCATTCTCGCCGACTCAGAACATCCCCGCTCCCGGCATGTGTTGCGAAAGCCTATGCTGTGCGCGCTCGAGATAGCAACCGCTGACGATCGACTCCATTACCGTCTTCAGCTTGAAGTTCGAGTGAAACACAAGCCAGAAGGACGGGAATTTTCTTGGACATCATTGCCGCTGCGCACGTTGATCGACACGCGCTGACCACTACGCTTGCCAATGCTTTTCGCGTGGATCCGATGGTTAACTGGATTGTCCGGAAAGACGAGCATAAACGACGCGGATTCGAGTGTTTCTTTGCCACCGGCCTGCGGTTGTATCTACCGCTCGGCACGGTGACCATGACTGCCGACAAATTGGGCGCCGCCGTATGGGTGCCGCGCAACAAATGGAAGATCGGCGCGATCCGTCAGCTTGCGCTGATTCCCGCGATGATCACGATTGCCGGGTTGCCCCGTATAGGGGTCTGCGCCGATGGCCTCGCCGCGATCGAACGCGAGCACCCCATGGTGCCGCATCTTTATCTCCATCACCTTGGCGTCGATCCCAGTATGCAGGGCAAAGGCTACGGTGGCCGTCTGCTTCACCAAGGATTGTGTCGGGCGGACGCGGAGCGTCTGCCTACTTATCTTGAGACAGGCAACGAAGAAACGCTGAGTTTCTACCGGCACTTCGGCTTCGAAGTCACCAAGACAATTACGATTAGCGCCGGCGCACCGCCGCTTTGGCTCATGTGGCGAGATGCCAAATAGCGTAGCGTTCACCGTTACCGCTTATCGAGATAGCTCGGTCAGACGACTGAGTCTTGCGCTGAACTCTCAGCTTCAGATTTTGGATCCAGCCAACGATCCAGGCAGGCCGCTAGCGCTTGGCGGTCGATGGGCTTCGACAAATAGTCGTCCATACCCGCTGCCGTGCATTCGAGATTCGCGCCCTTCATCGCATGCGCGGTCAGCGCAACGATAGGAATGCGCTTGCCGTGAACTTCTTGTGCACGAATGCGGCGTGCCGCCTCATAACCGTCCATGACTGGCATCTGGCAATCCATCAGAATCAATTCATAGCGCCCGCTTCCCCACGCTTCGATCACGGCCTGACCGTCAACCGCCACATCCACGCCGTAGCCCAACTTTTCAAGAAGACGGCAAGCCACCTTTTGATTCACCGCATTGTCTTCGGCCAGCAAGATGCGCTGCGTGCTTCTGGAACGCTGCGAGCGAAGCGCGTGTCGCGTTACGATCGGCTGTGTGCGATTTACCCACGCCTCGGCACGCGCGCCCATCACCATCATCAGACAGTCGGTCAGATCGCGATGCGTGACGGGCTTGAGTAGGTAACCGGCGAAGCCCAGATCGGCAAAAAATCTGCCGTCACCGCGCTGCCCGGACGAGGTCAACAAGACTAAGCGCGTCCGTTTGATCTGTTCGTCATTGAGGATCGCGGCACCCAACTTGGCGCCGTCGTAGCCGGGCATCTGGTGATCCAGCAATGCCACTTCGAAAGCGCGGCCGGCGACCGCCGCTTGACGCATCAAGGCAATGGCTTCATTAGCTGAACTCGCACAGACCGCATCCATACCGCACAACGACAACTGACCCATCACTACTTTTCGATTGGTAGCGTTGTCGTCCACGATCAGAATTCTCTGGCCTTTCAACTCGGCAGGCGCAAGCTGCGGCGCCTTCGATTCAGCGCGCGCCACGGCCAATCGAGCGGTGAACCAGAACGTCGATCCCACTCCCTCGAGGCTGGTCACGCCCACTTCGCCGCCCATCAATTCGACCAACCGTTTGACGATCGACAACCCTAAACCCGTACCACCGAACTTCCGCGTCGTCGATGCATCGACTTGCGTAAAGGCTTGAAAGAGCGCTCCCAGGCGGTTGGCTGGAACGCCGATGCCAGTGTCGCGAATCTCGCAACGGACCAGCACGCTGTTCGCTTCTCTGCCGGCAACTTTGCAATCGATCGCCACTTCGCCGGTTTGCGTGAACTTCACTGCGTTGCCGCCGAGATTCAGCAAAATTTGCCGAATACGACCCGCATCGCCACTCACCAAATCGGGCAACGCCGGATCGAGTAACGCAATCACCTCCAAACCCTTGGCATGCGCTTGAACGGCCAGCAGACGGGCTACATCCTCGATCGTGTCACGCAGATCCATATCTCGATGTTCCAAATCGAGTTTGCCCGCTTCGACCTTTGAGAAATCCAGAATATCGTTGATGACCGTCAACAGCGCGGCGGCGCTATCGCGAACGGTCTGCGCGTAATCGGCCTGCATCGGATTCAGCGGCGTCTCGAGCAACAGTTCGGACATGCCGATGACGCCGTTCATCGGCGTGCGAATCTCGTGGCTCATGTTCGCCAAGAATTCACTCTTCGCTTTGTTGGCGCTGGCCGCAGTCTCAGTCGCCTCGATGAGTGCTTGCTGGTACTGCTTGCGCTCTGTGATGTCTTGAAAGGAACCGGAGACTGTCAGCGGATGCCCTAACTCGTTGCGCTCCGCATTGCCGCGCAGGCGGAACCACCGCCATTCGCCACTGCGCGTCTTAGCGCGCATTTCGACGTCCACAGGCGTACCTACCTGAGTACAGGCGGCGACCGCTGCACGCAGCGCCACCCCATCGTCGGGATGTGCGATTTCGAACAATCGCTCTCGCACGCGCGCGAAATCGAATTGCTCGTAACCGACCATTTGCGCCAGCCGTGCCGAGACCCACAACTCGCGGCCGGGCAGACTTAACTCCCACAACCCGTCGTTGGCACCGCGCGTGGCGCGATCAAGACGGGCTTTCGATTCCTGCGCTTGCCGCTCCGCATCCTGTCGTACCGTCTCGCGGTCGAAGTTATCGAGCGCAAAGACGATGTTGCGAGCCATGTTGGCGAGCAATGCGACGATTTCCGGATCGAACGCGTTTTTTTCCCCCGAATAGAGCAGCAATACACCCACGGCTTTGCCGTCACGCAGCAGCGGTAAAGCACTGCCGGAGGCAATGCCGGCTTGCGTCGCCTCCGCGCGCCAATGTAGCGTTCGGTCGTCAGACAGGAAATCGTTGCTGACACAGGTATCGAGTGTTCGATATGCGCCGCCGACCAAACCGCGCCCTTCCGGCGTTTCTGTGTCGAGCGAAATACGCACCTGACGCATCCGCTCCGCACCCACGCCAGAGACTGCGGCAATCGTCGCGTCTCTCCCATTCGCGCCGGGAATACAAACGCTGGCGCCCAGAAATTTGCCGCCATTCACGGCCGCGTCGCACACATGCTGATACAGCTCATCCGGCGACGTGACGCGCATGATCGCTTCGTTAGTTGCGCTAAGCGCGGCAAACATGCGGCTGAGACGCGCTGAAGCCCGCTCCATCGAACGACGCGTCGTAATATCTCGCGCCGAACTGACGACGACCCAACGACCGTCAATCCGCATCGCGCGGCGACGGTTTTCGCTGAAGGAAACTCTGCCATCCTTTGCTGTGTTGGCGGTTTCCGACAGCAATCCCTTATCGCCCGCGGCGATGACTCTATCCAAAAGTTGTTCGATGGCCTCGCGCCCGCCCTGCACCAAATCCTGGGGGCCCATGCGCAATAATTCTTCGCGCTCGTAACCGGTGTGAAGGCAAGCCGCCTGCGTGAAATCCACGTATCGCATCGTCTCCCGATCGCAGACGTAGATCGCGTCCGCGCTAGCGTCGACGGCCGCTCGAAAACGTTTAAGTTCAGACAGTGTTTGGTTTTCGATATGGGGCGCGAACGACTCGGAACTCGCAGCCCGCACGCCGTCGCGAGCCTTGCGAGCGATCGCAAAACCTAGAGTCGCGCCAATCAAAAATGCGGCGAGCACCCCTATCACGAGCACTAGCATTCGTTTTTATCTCGTCGAGTCATTGCCCACCTGCAACGGCCGCTCAGACGATGGCGGCAAAGCAACCGAACAATAAGGCCAGGCATGGCCTCAATATGGCGTTGCAGTTCTCGCACTCTCGGGCATCATGTATCTGCTCAAGCGCCGTTCAGCAAACGCCTCATTCGCCGGCAGCGAGCAACAGTGGGCCGCGCGAACGCATGTCGTTGATTCGCGACTTTTTAGACAAAATATGCCGGGCCGTCATTTTTTCGACTTTTGCCGACAGATTGACGCCCGAGTTAACCGTAAGGTGTCTGAATACCACTCGCAAACTGCGCTGTGACTAGGCGCTCGACACACCCACAAACCCCAAAGAGCCTTGGAGCGAATGAGCCGCACAGTACAAATTTCCTGTCT
>Ga0193752_1000441_pt1 | contig 39870 bp, 24 predicted proteins | sample H1c1metaG_FD_144924 | JGI IMG/M metagenome (GOLD analysis project Ga0193752, IMG submission 144924) | Soil microbial communities from a riparian zone of the East river system, Colorado, United States - H1c1 | ecosystem: Environmental > Terrestrial > Soil > Riparian zone | place: USA: East River... | reverse complement strand
CGAAAAACCAATTGATCTCACAACAGGAAATGTGAATGTGATCTGGCAAGGGGATGCTAACGAAATTGCTTTGCGTTCTTTTCTACATTGTTCATCGCCTGCAAAAATCCTGAATGTAACCGGTCCGGAAACTGTATCAATCAAATGGCTGTCAGAGCAATTCGGAATACTCTTCAATAAGAAGCCGCAATTTGTAAATGAAACGCAACCTAATGCATTGTTGAATAATGCTTCTCTGGCGCACAAATTATTCGGATATCCAAGAGTAACACTGCGTGAGATGATCGATCTTGTCGCGGCCTGGTTGAAGGGTGGTGGCACAACAATAAACAAACCCACACATTTCCAGGAAAGAAAGGGACAATTCTGATAACTACTCAAAACTATTAAGATGTCAACCAGGAAATTATCTGACGAGTTGCAATCATTTCTACATAAGGGAACAGTTATTCCGGCGCACCCACTTGCCTTGCAAGCCGATCGTACCCTTGATGAATTTCGCCAAAGACAACTTACTCGTTATTATATAAGTGCCGGCGCCGGCGGAGTTGCTGTCGGTGTGCATTCGACCCAATTTGAAATTCGGGAACCGAAGATCAATCTTTATGAAACCGTACTAAGGTTGGCAGCAGAGGAAGTTAGCGCCGCATCTTTAAAACGTCCTTTTATTAAGGTGGCAGGCATCTGCGGACCCGTTGAACAAGCGCTGAAAGAAGCAGCCATGGCTGTGAAATACGGCTATGAAATGGGATTGCTGAGTATGGGAGGATTAAAAGATTTGTCTGAAGAAGCCATTCTGGAAAGAACCAGGCAGGTGGCTGCTATTCTTCCAGTATTTGGTTTCTACCTGCAACCATCTGTGGGCGGTAGAATTTTTAGTTATGATTTCTGGTGTGCTTTCGCAGACGTTCCTAATGTAAAGGCTATTAAAGTTGCGGCTTTCAATCGATATCAAACACTGGATGTAGTGAGAGCGGTATGCGCCAGCGAAAGAAGAAATGACATCGCTCTTTACACGGGCAACGATGATAATATTATTGCTGATCTGATTAGTACTTACCAATTCACTATAAACGGTAAACAGGTGGAGAAAGAGTTTGTAGGCGGCCTACTCGGACATTGGGCGGTATGGACAGCTAAAGCTGTAGAATTACTGGAGGAAGTGAAATCATGCAAGTCCAATAACTATGAAGGGTTATCAAAATTACTGACAAAGAATATTGAAGTGACTGATATGAATGCCACCATCTTCGATCCGGCTCATGCATTTCATGGTTGTATTCCAGGTATACATGAAGTTTTGAGAAGACAGGGTTTGTTAGCAGGACGTTGGTGTTTGAATGAACAGGAAGAATTATCCCAGGGGCAAATGGACGAGATCGACCGGGTGTGTCAGGATTATCCTCACCTGGTGGATGATTCATTTGTATCGGGCTTCCTTTCATCTCAAAGGAAAATTGAACTGTTGATGAAAAATTAAGTAATGAATCGTAGGCACTTTGTAAAAACATCTGGCTTAATCGCGGCAATCACTCGTTTACCTGCTCATACGTGGCTCATGACATCCAACAAAGAATCAAAGCTTATCAAAATCAAAAGCGTTCGCTTAAATTTCGAACGGGAGAAGCTCTTGCGTCCCTTTGGTTTTAAAGGAAACTATCTCACTGAACTCTGGCAAACAGCAGTGGGATTAACCAGTGAAAGTGGAAATAGGAGTTTTGGTCTTGGCACGCAAAGTGTATTATATGGAGATGCAGATCTTTTTGCAAGTTGCTCTGAAGTTACTGGCAATGCTATGATGTATCAGTTAACAAAACGGGCGTTGCAATGCGTGCAGCAAACTCCATTTGAAGATCCTATCGATTTGTTGGAAAAAATATTTGATCCGGTTACAGATGCTGCACATGAAATAACAGGCAAACAAAATATCAATCCAAACTTCATATATAATGCTTTAGTGAGTGTAGACAATGCTGCCTGGATGGCTTATGCGGCTGAGAACGGTATTAATTCATTTGATACATTAATTCCAGAGCATTACAAATCTTCTCTATCCGCCAGGCATAAGAAAATTGCCGTGATGTATCAGATACCCTATGCAATGCCAATGAATGAGCTGGTGAAAGCTTCCGAACTCGGTTATTTTGTTTTTAAGATCAAAGCAGGGTTTCCCGGTAGCCAGGAAGAGATGCTCAGAGGAGATATCGGGCGATTGTCGCTCATTCACGATACGTTGAAACATAAACAAACAGATCATACGGCAAATGGCAAACTAATTTATACCATTGATGCGAATGGAAGATATGAGAAGAAAGAAACGCTGATGCGTTATCTCGATCATGCCAGAAAAATTGGTGCTTTTGATCAGATTCAGTTATTCGAAGAGCCTTTTGTAGAATCGAATAATGATTTTGTAGACGATACCGGACTGCGAATAGCAGCTGATGAAAGTGTACATACGGAAAAAGATGCTATCAAGAGATTAGATCAGGGATATTCGGTACTCGTATTGAAGGGCATCGCAAAAACTCTGAGCCAGAGCATGAAGATTGCCAGGTTGGCTTTTCAAAGAAAAGCGATAACCATCTGTGCTGATTTAACAGTGAATCCTATTTTAATAGATTGGCATAAAAATCTTTGCTGCCGGCTTCAGTCTTTTCCCGGAATAGATATGCCGATGATGGAAACAAATGGTGATATGAATTATGTGCGATGGAAAGAGATGGAGCGGTTTCATCCATTGCATCAGGCGTCCTGGACAAAAGCAAAGAATGGTGTGTTTGAACTGGACGATGATTTTTACAGGAATAGCGGAGGTATTTTCCAAAGTTCTGCTCACTACCAGGAACTGTTAGCGAAACCCAATAAATAAAGACCTATTGAATATTTAACTGATACGTTTTGATAGCTATGATTAACATTAAACACACCAGGTTTTTGTTGATATGCATTTGCCTCATAATTGTATCATGTCTACAAGCTCAGTCTGATCGGGTGTATGGAGGTTATTACACGGAAGAGAAGATACAGAATTGCAGGGCCAATTGCAATAAATACGATTGGGCCATTCGTATTAAACAGCAGTCGATAAATAATGCCCGGGATTGGGTGAATAAGCCGGACGACGAATTGTGGCAGATGATACCCGGTCAGGAACTTCCCAGATGCATAGATGTTACTCTTGACAGATCGTCTAAGAATCCTACTGTACTGGGTTGTTTACGTTGTGGTAAGCAATTGACCCGCTTTGGAGGCTATCCTTACAATCCCGATGTCAAAAATAAACCCTGGAAACTGACCTGCCCCTCTTGTAAGATTGTATTTCCTACAAACGATTTTGCAAAATATTATACCAGCGGCATTGATGAAACAGGAGTATTCAATCCATCAAAAGCAAACCGCACACTTTTGTATAATGAAGCCCATCCCGATCCCAAAGATCCTCTGCATAACTATGGAGTGGATGATGGATATGGCTATACAGATAGTAGCGGCAACAAGCACCGTTTCATTGCTTATTATGTCTGGAAGTATTGGGATTATATCTATAATGGAATGGGGGCCTTAGCTGATGCATTTTTGTACACCGGCGATGAACGATATGCCCACAAAGCTGCAGTGTTATTGGATCGGGTTGCAGATCTGTATCCTTCAATGGATTGGAAACCATATTTCAAACTGGGATTTTATCATTCGGATGGAGGTGGGGGCGACGGAAAGATTGGAGGCTCCATCTGGGAAACAAATGTTGCTCAAAGATTCGCAGATTGTTTTGATAAAATTATAAGTGGGACTGTTGGTGATAAGGCGCTATATGATTTTCTGGCAAAGCAGGGTTCGAGATACAAACTTGGCAATGATAAAGGGACAAGGGAATTGTTCATTAAAAACATCGATCAGGGAATTTTACGAACTACTTTGAATGGGGTAGTAGAAGGTAAGATTCGTGGTAACCAGGGAATGCATCAGATGTCCGTCGTAAAAGCAGCGCTTGCATTGAACACTCAGCCAGAAACAAATCAATGGCTGGATTGGTTATTTCTTCCCGATGGCGGTGCCTTGCCCGGATTACTGATTTCCCGCTTCGACAGGGATGGTATGTCTGATGAAGGTGCCCCTGGTTATGCATTTTTCTTTGGTGTGTTGGTAACTGATATGGGAGAATGGATCGGGTCTTATAAACCTTATACTCATCATGATATTTTTAAAGAGTATCCTCAGCTAAAGGCAAGCTTTAGCGGTGCGTGGCGGATGGCAGTTTGGGGAAAGGCGGTTCCGAATCTGGGCGATGCGGGTGCCACCGGGTTGATTAGTCTGAAGCCGGGAGATCCGCATTTTATGGCTAAAGGATATTCTATTTATAAAGATACAGCGTTGGCTATTGCTGCTTTTCGTTCAAATAACAATTCAGCAAATGGGTTGGCCTACCAGATTTTTACCAAAGATCCTGAGTCATTGAACAGAGAGATACAGACTATTGGTGAAAAAGCGGGTGCAAGAAAAGCCGGAGGTGAACTGATGAGCGGGTTTGGACTGTCCATCACAGAAACTGGTGCCGGAAACAATCGGTTTGGATTGGTTATGAATTATGGAAGAACGATTCATCATGCTCATCCTGATTTGCTGAATTTCGATTTGTTTGGATATGATCTCTGGCTCGCTCCCGATCATGGTTATCCTGAGTATGCAACAAAATGGCCAAGTAACCGGGAATGGACGGGAACTACTTTGTCTCATAACTTAGTACTCGTAAATCAGCAACCTCAAAATGAAGTCTGGGGAGGTTATACAAAAATTTATAAAAGAAGTAACGGGTTTAGTGTCTTACAGGCAGATGGAAAAGTGGCTTATCCGGACATCAATGAATACAACAGAACGCTCATGCTGGTTGGAGGAACAAACGCTGTTACTGATAGTAATGTATATCTCGTTGATATCTTTAAAGTGAAAGGAGGATTCGATCACCTATATAGCTTCCACGGACCTCCGGGTATAGTGCATACGCAAGGATTAAAACCCGTTAAAATTGAGAAAGGGACCTATGCCGGCGAGACCGTGGAAAAAGGAACCTGGTCGGAAGGCAGGTTCCCGGTTGGGTATTCTCATTTGTATAATATTCGCAAAGATCAGAAACCCGCTTCACAATTTATAGTCGATTGGCAGGTAGAGGATGGGTATCGAAATGCATCTGCACAAGATAATGTGCATGTAAGATTTCATTCGGTGACAGCTGTTAATGATGTAACACTTGCTAATGGTGATCCTCCTCAGAATAAGCCAGGTAATCCGTCTTCACTTCAATATCTGCTTTTACATAAATCTGGCAAAGATCTCGGAACATATTTTGTTTCGGTAATTGAACCTTACAAACAAAAGCCATTTATCAAAACGATTCGTCGCGTAGACGATGGTAATGCTGGTAAAATAGCGTTGGAGATTACCCGTATCGATGGCAAAAAGGATTATGTTTTGTACAACGATTCAGGATCTGAATTGCTACTTGCCAAAAAAAATATACGACTGGATGGAGCGATAGCCTGGATACAAACAGAGAAACAGCAGATGGCGAAATCTGTTCTGCTAAATGGTCGTTTGCTGCAATTCAATAAATCATTGCTACAAAACGTGCAGCCATTTACCGGCAAGATAATCACTATGAGTAAAGGATTGCGGGATGGGTGGATAGATGTTGACACAATACTGCCTGATGGGGCACAATTAGCAGGAGAGATGATTGTCATCAAAACCCGGTATGAAAGAGATGCGACTTACCAGATTGAAAGAATTGAAAAAATAACGAGCGGTTCAAGAGTGTACTGCGGGCACATCAATTTTATCCGCGACTATAAAGGAGAAAAAACGATGGTGCGTGGCGCAAGAGTTCCGAAAGATTATTCATTGGGTTTTGTATATGATTTTGACGAGGGAGATTCTTTTGAGATCGCCAATCTCCGTTCATTCAGAAGAATCAAACCAAAAAGCCACCAGGAATAACAAGTCGGATTTCTATTATCGAGCCTTCTATTATCAAATTAGTCTACTTCTATCAAATTAGCCTTCTTCTGTCAAATCAGCCTTCTTCTGTCAAATCAGTTTGAGATTGGTTTCACGGTATTTATCCAAAAATTCATTTTCGGGTGGTAGTTCCGTAATCAGGTAGTCAATTTCATCGATGCCGCAGATCTGCAGGGTTTGAATAGTGTTGAGTTTCTCTGAGATGGTCAATATCGCCACTTTTCTTGCGGAACGAATCAAAGCTTTTTTTGCCTGCACTACTTCCCAGTCCAGATCACTCAATCCTTCTTCTATGGAGAAGGCATTTGCACCAAGCAGGCAGAGATCTACTTTCAATCCGGAAAGTTGATTGATCATACTGGAACCGACATGCAGGTTCGCATTTTGCATCAGGCGCCCTCCAATGGTTATCACCTCGATATTGGAAAATTCGGAAAGCGTAATTGCTACTTGTGGACTGATGGTGAAAAATGTTGCTTTCAGGGTTTTAGGAATCATCTTTGCCAGCTCAAGGATGGTAGTACCTCCCTCTGTTAGAACCATTGAGTCGTTCTTGATAATTTTCAAGGCCTTCCCGGCAATCTTCTTCTTTGCCTCATAGGCATACACCTCGTTTTTTATATTGAAAGGCGATACAAACGAAAGGGCCATAGCACCACCATGAATCTTGAGAATCTTACCGGAGTCGGCCAGCTCCGTAATATCTCTTCGGATCGTGTCATCCGACACATTTAAAGTAATACTGAGGTCGGTGCATAGCACACGGTTATGAAGATTGATTTCCCTCATGATGATCTTCTGCCTTTCTTCCTTACGCATAAACTGAATTGCTCCTGATTCTAAGAATGCGTCCAAATGTAATGAAATGGTATTTTATAACACTTTTTTAGCTTTCTTGTGGATTTTACCCGAAAATCTTTGAATTCAAAACAACATTGACTTTATCTGCTGCTAGAAGTGATTATCAATTAGCTCTTGAATTGGCCAATTGCCAAGCTGTGTTTTGCTGAAGCTGAGGCTTCAGTGCAGCCCAATAAATGCCCTGGATGTTACAGACTGCTATCCCCTGGAAATATTATTAACATGAAGCACTCTTTAAAATGGGGTAAACGCCAGTAACGAATCTTATCTAATAGGGCAAAATTATGCTAGAGAGGCTTCCCTACTAAAGTTGACGACCAACTATGCAGTTCGTGGTCAATTTAGGTGGATGATTCTTCGTAAAGAATATTATTCTTTAATATCTTGGTGTAACATTGTCGGACTATTTTTTATACAAACCGCAATCTATCACTAAGTGACCTGCAGAAAAATATGTATTTTGTCGAAGTCTTACATTATATGAACTTAAAAAAAATAATAATCAGGTTTAGATGGTACTGCAAAAAGTGGTTCCCTAAGGTGTTCTTCAAACCAAAAATGACAATCAATGAAGTGTCGTTATTCCATAAAATTTTGTCTCCCACCAGCAATATTCTTGAATTTGGTTCCGGGGGATCGACAATCGTAATTCTGACTGCACAGAAACAGCTCTTCAGCGTTGAATCAAATATTCGTTTTTACAATTTTATGCTTTCTATTAAAATGTTAAAAAAGAAAATCGGTACTAACTTTACATACGTATTTGTCGATGTCGGACCTACAGATATGTGGGGACGGCCGTTATCTAGAATTAAATTTGACACGTGGGGTGATTACTATGTGAGAATCTGGGACAGTATCCATCAAAAAAATGTCCAATTGGATCTGATAGTTGTGGATGGTCGATTTAGAGTTGCCAGCACCTTGTACTCTATAAAACAAGCATTAAATTTTAATTGGGATCCCAAATTTCTGATTCACGACTTTCACAGAAAAGAATATCATGTTCTGTTACAATTTCTTCAAATAATAAGTCATTGTGAATCGCTGTTTTGTTTTAGAGTCCGAAAAGAATTAAACATTGTGGCGTTGGAACGAACCCTCTTAGAATATCGTAATATTTCTGATTAGAAGCATTAGGTCCGGTTTGTTGAGCATAAGCATTGACTAAACAAGTGGCCGGAGGATTTATCCTATTGAGCTATCCTCGATAACCAACTCATTTTCGTCAAACATGAATTGATTACACAATGAAAATTATCCAGTCTTTTTGGTCAAAGCCGTTCAGAACTCCAGGCTGTGCAGAGTATAATGGTGGCTGGTCCAATAAACAATACTACTTTATGGAGATTGCATTGAGTGCCTTACTGTTGAAACGACACTTTTCTGACGTTGAGCTCATAACTGACGATGTAGGAATGGAAATCTTGATAGAAAAAATGGAGTTACCATATGCCAACAGTGGGTTATTCGTCTCTGTACCTGATTTTTCCCCTAAGCTTGGTTTTATCGCAAAAGCGGTTGCGATCCAAAGTCAGAAAGAACCTTTTATCTATGTTGAACACAGCAATTTACTCTTTCAACCTGACTCTGAATTTTTCAACAAAGAGGTTCTGGTACAACGAACCCAGTTCCATTCTAACAAAATTGCACAGGAGCTACTAGGTCTGGTTAAGCTGCATTTTAAAAATATCGGTTTCCTTAACGAAACCAACTATGACGATGGTTTCTATGGTTTCAACCTGGGTATACTGGGCGGCACAAATTCGGGTGTGCTACGTAAATTCTCACATTATCTGATTCAAATGGTGAAGGATAATGCTGAATTAATCAATAAGCATATTGAATATTTACATGCTGATTATGAATTGTGTTTAAGCATTATATTTGAGCAATTGTTGTTCAAGCTTTTCATGCAAAACGAAAATGTAGTACCAGAAACATTTGAGAAAAATGAACAACAGAGTCTGTTGGATAATTTGTATCATTTTCCTGACCTTGTGACCTCAGTTCAATTGTCCAGAGATACCAAACAAAATCTGGAAGGCGCTGAACGGCTCGCATTTATTCTGCGCCGGCATTATCCTGAATTCTATTTTCGAATCCTTAAGCTTATAAAATGTGGAGCTATATGAATCCGTCGATCGAACGAAGTAATCAGATTAAAAAAATCATAATTACATTGTCCGACAGTCTAATCACCTCCAGATATACTTCTGATAAGAACTCAAAAACGACAGCCTATATTTATGACGAAAGCCGGGTGGGTTGCGTATTTCATGAGAAAGTAGCATATTTTAATTGCCTGTTGGAATGTTACAGAATTACGAAACAAAAGACTTTTTTGTCTTCCATAGAAAGTCAGCTTGACTCATTGCTCTGTTTTTTTAACCAGCATTTGATGCATAATTACTCGATAGGGGGCAAAATGGGTTTAACTATTCTGTTTGTCAGATATGAAGAAATCACAGGTAAAAGAAACTATCGCGATACTGTACTGAAAATAGCAAATGACTCAAATCCTAACTATTTAGAAAGCGATAATGTTGACGACAGCTTTGAAAACGGACGTGCCGGGACCCTTTATGCTTTATTTTTGATTTATCAACACTACCAAAGTGAACAAATTCTTATCCTTATTAATCTTTATTTAAAAAGAATTCTAAGTAAAATTAGATTTACCAAACCGGGTTCCAGGCACGATTTTGAAAATGGCAGCATTTTAGGCCTGACCGATGTTTCACTGGGAAATGCGTGTCTTTTTAATTTGTTTTTTCAGATCGGTAGAATTTTGAACAACGATTCATTCTTAAAAATTACTGACGCTTTCGTTTCTGAATATAGTTATTTTAGACTATGGAACGAAAGGACAGCCGTCGAAGAATTGGAGTCCCCTTCGAAGTTGTCTTGTGGAATATTCCCGGAAATTTTTTCCTATTCTTTTCTGAATAATACCATGCAAGACTCAGCGCTCTTGAAGTTTATTCTGAAATGGTTTCAGACGCTTTTGCTCGAATTGAGAAGCAACAGCACAATTTTCCATTCTGATACCGAGCAGGCGCGTCTGTTCGAAGTTGTGTCTGGAATATCTAAAGAATTGTCGACATCCCGGTCTCTGATTAAGATAATATTTGGAATGTGGCTTATTGAGCTCTATAAAATTTTCAGGAATATAACTTATCTTAAAATAGCAGATCGCATTTCATTTGCTGTTTTTGAATCTGCCCTCTCACAAAGCGACATGGAGGCAAATGAAATAATCCTAAGGACTCATCTAGCCCTGCAATTGCTCGAGCCAGACAAGTCTATTTCCGTAATTTTCTTTTCGTTGAACGAAACACCGATCCTTTCAAAAAGCGCAATTTCCAGCTACCCAATGTTAAATATGACTGAAAGGAAATTAGATAAGCTTTTTATGCAAAATGTGTTTCCCCGGACTATTTTTCTTCTTGAATCTGTAGCTTGTGACTCGTATAATATTTTTTTTGATACTCATCCTTCAAGCTTTATCAAACTGCGACAATCCTTTATCAATTTCGTCGAATCTATTATTTCAGAAATAAGCGAAAAAGATCAGGATGTTTTGAAAGAAATATTTCATCTGGAAAAGCTTAAGTTGAATTTACTGCTGAATGTGAAAAGTTATCGTGAATTGTCGCACGAATTTGACATGAACCAGGAGTTACTCCAGGAATTCATGATTAAGAAATTAGAAAAGATTTTCGGGTGCTTTTTGGAAACAAACAAAGATCTTATTGTGATTAAATCTCAATACGATTTTCGTGTTAACACGAGAAACGAATATTCAAAATCTAACCCTTGCAAAGTAAGCAAGAGTTACGCACTACGTTCATTTCCGCGGCAGGTAAGCAGACGCAACAGATTATATAATTATCTTTACGATGACGAATATCGGCATTCGAGTGTAATTATGGAGTTGGAACTTTCTCAATCAGAACAATTACTGCTTGAAATTTTTGAAACTCGTCGTAAAGTTGCAGATGCGATAGATATCTATTTTTCAAATCCGGGGATCTCTTTGAATGCGCAGAATCCTTTTCAACAAATCATTTACGGAGAAATACGGCGTTTAATATTTTATGGACTTTTAGTGGCCGGTGCATAACATTTGATGCCTGATTATCCAATGGAATTTATGGGATTGTTTTTACCTGATGAATGTAAGTAAATTTTGGGCGTAAGCCATGACGTTAACCTGAATCCCTATTTTTCCATTATTAACAACGATCTTTCCATCATGATAGTTTTTAGTGGATATTAATAGATTTTGTGCATCCATTTCTTCCCATGTCATATTCGAATTGGTGTTTTGAACGCTTTCAGTTTTTGTATTTATTATTGCCTTGTTGTAAAGAGGATTCGATGCATTAACATAATTTAATCCAAATTCGCACAGGCGATTTATCAAATCAACATCCTGATATCCCATGGGAGCGAAGGTTTCATCATATCCTCCTACTGCAAGGAAATATGATTTCGCCGAACCTATCCTGCCGAAACTTCCATCAGTGAGATTACCGGAAAACTGATGAAGAAGTAGGTTGTCTCCAAATCTTTCTAGTTGTTTCAAAACAAATAGTGCACCATCAGGTCCGGTAAAATTGTCGCAGTCAAGATTCATAACAAATTCGCCGCTTGCGTATAGATGAGAAGTGTTTTTCGCAATTGAGGCGTTCCAATTTTTCAACTCTTCGGTGTAATAATACCGCAAATAACCCAGGTCCAGCTCTTTTACAAAAGTCGCTAAAATCCATTCTTTCAACCCGTCATCACTGGCGAAATCGACCAAAATGAATTCTACAAAAGAGTTAGATTTGTAATTATCCGACAAATTTCGGCCTAATGTTTTTGAAATTTGATGGAATCTGTTCTTACAAGTGATACAGAAAGAAATCTTTTTCATTTTAGAGCTTGAAATACACTTTTTGATAACTTCTTCTGAAATGATTGCCGGATTAAGTTTTTATTTAAGATACGGAATATATTTATAGCTATTTGTTTAGCGTTGTTAAATCCAGTGTTGCAGATGCTGTTATGAAATCCTGGGCTTGTGCCAGAAGCATAATTGATGCGAGTAGTGCTTTGGTAATTTTTGCTATAAATTGAAAGTTAATCTTGTCAAACGTATCTCCGGATGAGTGATATTCAGTATTCCTCGTTGGGCCACCTTCTCCAATATGTAGTGATTTAAATCCAGCTTCCCAAAATCTGGCGTGATCACTTGAGGCCAAATCAGGCATAGCTTTCAACGCAGAGTCCGAAGCAATAATAGTCACAACTTTCAGATCTGGTACGTAAGAATTTGCCGCCTGGAGAAAAGTTTCAGCTAAGCTCCGGGATGCAACGTTTGAAATGTCTAGAACAAAATTCGCCCTATTGCTGTCAATAGAGAGTATTTCAAAAACTCCGGGAAACAAAGTTTGAATTTCTTCTGGCACAAACTGGGAATTGGCATCGTCGGAGTACCTGCCTATCATGTCTAAATTAATTACTCCTGCAATATTTATTTTTTTCGCGTGAATTTTTTCAACGTAGTTTTTACTTCCGATTGATCCATCTTCTTCCATGTCAAAAGCTACGAATTGAATAGAATGTCTGAATCGAAATTTGGATAGAATTCTTGCTAATTCGAGCATGCCTGTAATGCCCGAGGCATTATCATCGGCTCCTGGAGAACCTTTTACAGAATCAAAATGAGCACAAATCAAATATGTTGTATCTGTATGCCCGGCACCAAACAGGTGTCCTATAATATTTTCCCCAATTTTTTTAGCGGCATTAAATTGTTGTACCTCAAGAGTAAGATTGTTAGTTAAAAATGTTGATTTGATAAGAGCTTTTACGTCCTTTGAATGTGCCGGGATGTTTCTATCTCCCTGAACAGTCATAAGAATTGAGTCAAGCATAGTGGAATCTACCATCTGTATCACATCTTGGATCTTTGGTTTATTAAGATCAGATGCTACAATTTGTATCTCGTATTTTTTGGAAGGAAGGCCAGCATAAGAAAAACTAATAGTGTTAAACCCATTGATTACATGGGTGAGGGTATCTATTGCTCCTAAATATTGATCTGCCGGCACTTTTTTGCCATTTGCAAATAAGTTCAATTTAATATAAGCTTCATCGTTTTCACGGTCATTAATCTCAAAGAAAATCTCAAGTTTTTTACTTATACTGTCCCGCTTAATTACCAGGTTTTTAATTGAAGGCGGTGAATTTTGTGAGAAAATTGTAAGAGCGGTCGTTACAAAACAAATGGTAATTATTATTCTGTACCATATTGCACTAGCTAGTTTTTGCATAAATTGACGATAATTCCAAATGATAGTAAATTTCGGGAGGTCAAATCAAATGTAATAAATTTTCTTAAATTGTCTGACAAATACCCATGTCAAAGGGACTATGATACCTGTTGCTTAAAACGGTTCCAGGGAATACCCTGGTTAGTGACAACTTAATTTTTCAGTTTTGAAGAAAAATGTTAAAGTAGTTCAGGCATTCTGGTCAAAACCAGTCTACGATCCCTTCACCTCGTCTGACCATTGTGGTTGGATTGAAAAGAAATATATGTATTTTAGCATAGCTTTAAGTTGTCTTTACATACACCGGCATTTCAAGGCAATTGAATTGGTTACAGATAAGCCAGGCAAAGTTATGCTCGTTGATAAGTTACGTCTGCCTTACTCATCTGTTGATGTTTGCCTGGACATCCTCAACTCAAACGTTCCTGTACAGCTTAAGTGTTTTGCCAAATATTATGCTTTGAGTAAGCAAACAGGACCATTTCTTTATTTTGATAGTGGGCTGCTGTGGAATAATATCATGCCAAAAGAAGTTTTGTCACAGGGTCTTGCTGTTTTGCAGACATTTCCGGCAAATACTCTTGATTTTTTACGCCTTCATGGATTGATAGTAGGTACCCTGGAAGGACTAAAGCAATTCAATTTAAATAGTGGTGACATTGATATTCACGCCGCCGACACAAGTTTAATTTTTAGTTCGAACCCTTCTTTACTTAAGGATCTGTCAGCATGCGCTTTTGATTTGCTTATAAAGAATAATGAATTTCTCACTATTTATCTTCCGTCGATGTCCCCGTACGAACAAAACCTGGTCAATTTATTCTTTGATGAATATCTGTTTTATGTTTTTTTTTCTGAACGACAACAACCTGTGACAACAGTTTATAACAGCGGTGTCAGATTGTCCTCGTTAGACGTGTTTTATCGGTTTCCAGGTAATCAGAAAGTTTGTAACATTCCATATGAATCCAGGAGAAATAGAGAATTGTGCGAGCGTATCGAATATCTCCTTAAAAGTGAGTTCCCAGATTATTTTGTGCGGATAATGCACCTTCTAAAAACTATGGAAATATGATTATTTCCGAAACGGATCGGATAAATGTTTGGAGTAGCCTGAAAACAATCTCTCTTCTACTTCAAACTGGAATCGATGACATACCAGTTCTTTTTAACCGGAATGTGGGATTATTCAATGAAGACTCAGGGCGTGTATTGTTCTTTTTAGAGTTGTTTAACATAACCGGAGAGGATGGACATTTAACTGTTGCGACAACAGGGCTGGAGCATTTGAGTAACAACAAATCGATATTCACAAATCAGGATTATTCATTAGTTAGTGGACGTGCCGGTTTGGCCTGGATCTTTATCAGAGCTTTCGAAGTAACCGGAGATGCGACTTATATTGAGTATGCCGGTAAGATTTGTATTCCGGGCTGTCATAGTTTTATTAACTCTCCTGAAACTGACGACACGCTTGGATACGGACGTGCTGGGTTACTTTATATTCTTCTCAAATTGCACAATTTGCAGCAGGAATCATCCATACTTCTACTAATAAATACACTTGTCCGAAAGATACTATCTAATATCCGGGTTGCAGAAACTGGCGTTTATTGGAATAAGCCCGGCGAAAATATAACTGGGCTCGCATGTGTTATTGACGGAAATTCGGGTATTGCTCTTGTATTTTTTGAATTGGCTAAATACTTTGATAATGCTGCGTTTCATTATATTGTAAAAAATGTTCTCGAATATGAAAATTCCTTGAGAGCTGCTCATCCTGAAATAGTGTGGCCGAACTTCAGCAAAAGGATCATTAGCCTTGAAGTTCTTAAGAAAGAGTGGGCTGCCTGGCGAGCAGGTGAAATGAGTTATTTCTTCGACCCGGTTGAAGATATTACCGCATTAAAAGGTTACATGGGAGTATTAGTCAGCCGGCTAATTATGGAGAAAGGTAAAATTATATCCAATTGCAAGTTTGAAACTCTTCTCAAAGATGTAGAAGTAATTATTCAAAAAGCTGATGATCTTTCAATTCCCGAACTCGCAGGCATTGGGTCATGTTGTGTTGAGTTATTACGGTTAGGGGATTTTGATGCACCCGAAAATGGTGTCAGTAAGGTGTTAGCCTGTCTGAAAAAGAAATTATCCGAGCGTGATCTGGCAGTCTTATCAATAGAAGATCTAATCGCTATTGCACATTTTTATCTCGGCTTAATAAACGAGCATGACTCGTCGGTTGGTTCATTTTTTCGGATCAATAATTCAGGTCAGGTAAACAGTACTGCCAGTTCTTATCCGATGATTTCTATAAATACCGAAAAATTAAGAAAAGTAATATTAGCGAAGGTTTTCCCAAGAACAATTTATTTATTGGAAAACAAATTCCCTGAAGCGTGTCATAAGTTTTTTTCTTCAGTACCTGATTCAGAGAGCAACGATATTGCCAGTTTCATACTCTTTGTAAGTTCATTACAAATAGACTCATGCAGTTATCTGCTTTTGATGGGTTTCCTGGATTTGGAAAAGCAGAAGCTTCAATTGTCCTTTAATACGAAAAGTATTGCATTTGCTTATTTTTTTAGAAATATTATTCAACAACGACTCAATAAAATCTGGAATTTAAGTAGGGACGATTGGCAAACTCTTAATTTATTCATGACAAAAGAATCACGTATTCATAAAGCATCACGTTATGCAGATGTCAACTTTCATTCTATTTTAAGTGAATTTGAAGTGCAAATTAAGCCGGCTACTTTTGCGCTGATTCCTTTCCCTTATGAAACAAACATCGCTTGCGCTGAATACGTAAACTCCATCGAAACACCCTACTTAATCAAAACTGAGGTTCTTGAAGTGCGACTTTCTGAAGACCAACAGAGGATGTTAATGATTTTTGAAAAAGGAGCAACCGTTCAGTATGTAGTTGACAGCCTGATAAAAGAATTTCCTGGTGCAACCTGTATTAACGAAAAAGTTTCTTCTTATCATAATATTATAAGGACTTTTATTTTTTATGGTCTGCTGGTACCAACGGAACTGGATTAAGCATATTTCCGGTTGTCAGGCGGTATTGGAGATCCCGTAGCATTGAAAATACATTTAGTCCAGAATTTTACAACCGCTGATACCTGGCGAAGATTCTAAGTTTGCTACAAAATTTCCTGCAAGTATATTTCCCAATGACATGTTTGCATTCCAAATGTCCATTTGTTCCCAACTCATATCTATGTCACAATGCATGAGACTTTCGGATTTGCTATTTTGGATGGACCGATTGTATCTGTTATCGGGGGAACGCTTATAGTTTAGTCCGAGCGCCTGAAGACGCCTGATAAAGTCAATATCATCATAACCTAAGGGCTTAAAGGATTGGTCATATCCGCCAGATGTATAAAAAAACTCTTTGACAACGCTGATCCTGCCGCAACTGCCATCTTGAAAATCACCGGAAAACTGGTGTAAAAGAAGCTCTCTTCCAAATTTATTAAACTGTTGCAACACATAAGCTGCACCCTGCGGTCCCGTGAAATTATCGGCATCCAGGTTCACCAGAATATCACCGCACGCATTGATATGAGTTGTATTCTTAGCTTTGGACATATGCCAGGAACTCATTTCATTGGTGGCAAATACCTTTAGATATCCGGATGATCGTTCATTAGCGAAATTACTATTGATCCAGTCTTTAAATCCATCAGTACTTCCAAAATCCACTAACACAAATTCAATATCCCCAGATAACTCCCTGTTATGATCCATGTTAACCGGTAATGTTCGCGAAATCTGATAAAATCTGTTTTTGCATGAAATACAAAAAGAAAGTTTCTTCATTATTTTTTTGCCAGAGGGATTTGTATCTTAGACCATGATTAGTATTTAGGGACAATCATTTGACTTTTTGCCATTCAAAATTTCCGTTTTGAGTAACAACTGCTTTACTTACTGAACCTTTTTCCATAACGAATTTGATTGTCGAATTTGGTTTAACCCCATCCATTATATATTCTGAATTAGACTTTGGTATTAGCAAAACAAAGACGTTTTTTTGTACTTCGGCAACCAGTTTATTCTGTTTTTTCAATATCGGCATAAGTCTTTTTTTGTCGATGGTCAGCCGGTACGTGCCAAGGTATTTGTTCTGAATACTATCAGGAACAACAACTTGCTTTTGTTGCTTTTGTTTTAGATCATTATGATATTCTGTTAAAAACGGAGGAATGTTTAAATTCTGAATTAATACAGATGAAACCAGCAAAACAGGTAAGGCGAAAACAACAATTAACTTTTGCATAATATAATTTTAATAATTGATAAGGTAATGATCTCAGAGAATGAAGTTAAATAATTTAAATAAATCTTCGTGTTTGGTTGTTATTGCAGTATCGCTTATTTTAATTATTTTAATTTGCATTTGTGCATTGACGTGAAATTGTTGAGTTCGTGAGATCGACTATCTAAGAGTTAACCATTAGGTCAAACCGAAGAAGTTTAAATTTCAGGAATAATATGATCGAAAGTCAGTGAGTTGCTACAATAATCAAACGAAGATCAGGCTCTTTTTCGAAAATCTTTGCGAGGCATTGCTCTTCGTAAATTACATAACCGTTAGTGACAACGTTTTGCACAATCTGATCATTTGAAGAAGGACGATTCCTGGAAAACAACTGAGGTATGCCATAGTCAATAACATTATTAATAAACAATAAACCCTTGGTTGCCAAAAATGGCTTAAGCAGGGCGAAAATTGCATAGACATCCACATAATTCAAAACCTGAGATAAAACGATCGCATTGAATTTATGTGCGGATTCAAAGTTGCAACGACGAAACTCTTCCTTAAATTTGAGCTTGACATCCTTTCCATTTAAATCGATATCAAGCACTTTGCGACCCTTGTCTGTTAAGTATTGTAGTGCATGAGGATCGTTTTCAAGAAACGTTAAATTCACATCTGGCGGAAGTTTGTGGTTCAATTCACTACAGGTCAGGAGCGGATTAAAAAAGGGACCTATTTCAAGTATTGAACCCGTCAGAGCACTGATATGCTTGAAAAGGAAGGGTAATAATTGCCGGCTTCCAACTATCATTCTGATTCTGGCAGCTCTGTCAAATTCATCTCCAAATTTGTTCTCAGATAACTCCCATCCAGGCCAGTCAACATAAAAGTCAATGGCTTCACCAGTGTTTAGGCTCATGTTAATAAGAAAATTTTTATTGACTAAGTATTACAAGCATTGACAACTAAAGTTAAAAATTCTAAGAGAATTCCATTTTAATATATCGAATTTACAGTTTGTCGGCAAAACTGAAGCAACCTCTTTTTTTTTTTCGATTACAGATTTGATACTCTTGCACATCAAAATCGTTAAGTGTGAGGTAAAGAACCAGGCCATGGTGGCAGTCGGATTTAGTTTTATGATTTCGAAAATGCCAGGCTAAACCTGGAAGAACCTTGTCAGATTTTTGCAGGCGTTGCTTTTTTTATCAAAAAATCTTATATTTAGTTTGCCAAGAACGATATTATAAATTGTGGTTTGCTTTGTTTTATAAATTCTGCATGATAACATATGTTCATTTTAGTCTTCGTAATTAAGTGCGCTCATTGATAATAAACCATACCCGCATTGCGATTATTATCTGTTACTTTGGTAAGATGCCGTGGTATTTTAAATATTTCTCGAAATCGTGTGAATATAATCCTTCGGTTGATTTCTTGTTATTTACTGACAATGATATTACTGAATCAATTCCTCCCAATATCATAGTGATACGCAAAACACTTGCTGACATCGCAAATCTTGCTTCCCAAAAATTGACATTTCCGGTCTCATTGACGAACCCTTATAAATTAAACGATTTTAAGCCAGCCTATGGATTTTTGTTCTCCGAGTATCTAAAGCAATATCACTTTTGGGGCCAGGGAGATTTGGATTTGGTTTTTGGCAACATCAGATCCTTTATTACCGAAGAAGTCCTTACTGAACATGATATTATCAGCGCAAAAAAAGAGCATATTGCCGGCTTTTTTACATTATTTAAAAATACCGAAGTAGTAAACCTGCTTTTCATGGAAAGTAAGGATTTTGAGACTGTATTTCGAAGTTCCCGTTTTTATTGTTTCGATGAATGTAATTGGCAGTCTAACGCCCTCATAATGGGCAAATCGATTTTTCAGGTGCCTGCCGAGATTCAATGTATTACATATGTTGTGAAGCGAATGCACTTATGCGGAAAGGTAAAAGCAAGGTTTGAAACCATTGCCAGAGAGGGCGTAGCAGGGAATGTAAGTTGGAACAGAGGCGAGCTTTTTTATGGTGATTCTCAACCTTATATGCTTTATCACTTTGTGCATTTTAAAGAGCTCGATTATTTTTTTGTTCCAAAGTTTAAGGAAATTCCGGATAGGTTTTTTATCCGGTCGTTTTTTGTCACCAAATATTCGCCGGACTCATTAAAAGGCAGGATAGAGGAAAGTATTCTTCGTTCAAAAAGATTCTCAAAAAAATGGACTACAGTGTTTAGTCAATACAGGTCCTGGCTGTTGAAGTATAAGTCAGCAACAAAGATTGTTTTTCCTGGCGAAGGATGGAAGATCGAGTCTTTGTTAGGAGATTACACAGATGTGCACAACCATTCTGCAATTAGGATTGTCTGCAAAAATGGTCAATTATTTGTGAAATCCGGACAACAGGCGGTTATACCTTTATTGCAAATCGAAAATTTTACTTTTCTGGTTGGTAAATTCCAGGTAATGGATGGGATGAATATAGAATTGGAATTTCGTCTTAATAGTATTACGAATTCAGTTGACCTGTTTGTGAAACCATTCCGTCATGAAAAAATCGTGTTTTCAAAACCAGATACTTCTCCTATTAACAATTAATTCAATTTAAAAGATAGCATTCTTTGTTGGTAATTCAAAGTCTTTGGACAAAGCCTTTTTGGGTAACATATTGCGGCACTAAAGAAAAGCGTGCTACTGCAGGATGGCCACACCGTAGTCTGAACTACTACAGTTGGGCGTTAAGCTGTCTTCAGTTACGCAAGTTTTACAATGACGTTGAACTTTTTACCGATAGTATAGGAAGTGAAATTTTAATCGAAAAAATGAAGTTGCCATACACAAAAGTCCATATTGTTCTTGATGAGTCAGATGAGAAAAGTGAAAAGTTATGGGCCATCGGAAAACTTCATACTTATAAGATACAATCGCAGCCTTTCCTCCATGTCGATAGTGATGTTTTTATCTGGAAGCCTTTTGACGAAAATCTTATGCAGTCTCCTCTTATTGCTGAAAGCAGGGAAACTTCGACGACAACGTCAGGATTCCAAAGAATGTGTCAGGATTTTAGTTATATACCTAAAGTATTTGCCAGCCTCGACAGTAAAAATGAATTTACATTTTCAAATCTTGGAATAGTGGGCGGCTCCAATCTCGACTTTTTTAAGGCCTATGCTAATCTGGCACTGAACTTTCTGGAACAGAACAAACACGATTATGAAAACAAAGTAGACTTGATTAACCGCGACGGAATTAATTTTAACGTGATTTATGAACAAGGACTTTTCTATTATCTATCGAAAGCATGGGATGTGAATGTACATTATTTATTTTCTGACGATCCCACTGTTCCGGATGTTTTAAACTTATTTGATTGCACCGAAACGAATAAGGGCTTTGCACATGGTTTTGGTAGTTTCAAGCGAAGCTCGTTTTTCTGTACTCAAATGGAACAAACGTTAAAAGAAATTTATCCTTCTCACTACCACAGGATTAATGAACTATTAAGTAATGGCGAGTTATAATTAATGGTATGCAGTTAATTGAGAAACTAATTATTGATCAGTGCCAGGAGATCCGGAATTATCTTTCTTCCACTCAAACTCACTCAACATATAGACCACAAATGGATGCTCTCGGCAACATTTGGCGTAATCCGGATAATATGTTATTTGGAAGTCTTGGTGAAAAATTTTTCTCAATTGAAATGTTTTCTATAACACGTGAGCAACACATCCTTGATGAAATATTGTCCGATATTGATTCATTGGAAAAACATTGTCTTAATCAGCCGACTAATAATTACAGCTTATTTGTTGGCAGACTTGGAATTGGAAGATTATACCTGGAATTATTTTTCAAGACAAATGGGCCCTCGTTTTTGAAACGGGCTAGTTCACTTTTGGAGCAGTATCTTAATGATCACAGAAAACATTTACATTTTTTTGATAATTCATCATTAGTTGATGGTTCTTCGTCAATATTATTGTTTTGTATCGCCATTTTTCGCGAGACCAGGTCTGAGCTCGTAATGTCCGCAATCCGGCGATACACAGAAAACCTTTTGGGAGAAGCGGTCGTAACAGAAGAGGGTGTACATTGGAATGGGATTACAAATATTAGCCGTCGGCATTACGGGTATTCTTATGGCAATGCTGGGATTGCGATGGTTTTATTGCAACTGGGATGCCTTTTTAATAGTGAATTCTTTTTTAGGTTGGCATCCCATGCTCTAAATCATGAATATGCTTCCCGGCCCGACTGGCAAAGTAACAGGAATGTTCTGGCAAATGGTAATGGTTCAGAGTATTCGCTTGCCACAGGATCGTCCGGAAGCGAATTAATCCGGACTGCTTATCAATCTTTAGGTCTGTCACAAAGTCCTCCTGCTTATTTTGAACAGTTAACACGAATGGTTAATGACCCGCTTTCAATCGATTCATTCGGATGGGAAAAAATAAACATTAGCTCAGGCATCGCCGGGTGCGGAATTGTTATAAATGCAGCTTACGCTTTCACAGGAGAACAGAAACACCTCGACTTGTCTGAACAAATTACAACAAAATTGCTCCAATGTCTGGATAATCAAACCCTGGACTGGTCACAAAATACTTGCCTTCAAAATGGAATTTCGGGTATCGGTTATTACCTTCTCAAATGTCTTAACCGTACTGAAGAAACTGTATTTTTTCCCATGAACGCTCTTTTAAGATTTCCAAGCACGACTTTTTCCGATCTGGAATTCAAAGCGTCACCTTCATTCGTGCCAGATTTTGAAGAATGGTTGACAAAAAAAAAATACCCGAAAACTCTCCGTTATCTAGCCACACATCTCCGGCCGGATCAAGGGTTGCCAAATCTGGAAAAGAGCCCATCGCTGGTATTTGAAGTAGCCCTGGAATCAATTCTACCTTTAGGAAGAGTAACGGAAGTAAGGGAGATCCTCGATAGAGAAAAAACGTTGCTATCTTTTATCAGCATTGTCAGCGATACTTATTTTCCGGTGGAAGCGCATTTCTTTGAAAAAGTGGAGCTTCTTAAGTCAGACAAGAATATTTTTGAAAGAACTATATTGCAAAAAAATCCATTCATAAAAACTATTGATCATGAGGCAATTAAGCTCAATGTAAAAGAACCACTTCGACCCGCTGAATTTATAAAACTGCTTACCGGGTATGGGTTAAATTCGTACTATTTCCAGATAAACAAGTTCAACCTAGTTGAGGAAAATCGACTGCAACTTTTAAAAATATTCAGCGATCACTTCGAAGTGCCAACTACGGTATATAATGCCATTGTTCGTATCATCGATTTCTTTATATCACATAACAAAAAAAACATTCAAATACTGAAACTTATCGTTGGTGTAAAAAACGACACCGAGCTGTATTGGTTTTTGTATAATGAAGCAATCAAAGGTATTAAGACATTATTTATGTCAAATTATTTGGTAACGAATAAGGCTATACAATCAATGATTGGAGCCTCAATAGTTAAAAATGAGCAATTCTAAGAAAGCCCAAAGCGTGGTGATCATTATTTGTTACTATGGCAAAACGCCCTGGTATTTTCCATTTTTTATAAAATCCTGTCGTTACAATCCAGATGTTAGTTTTCTGCTGGTTACGGATATGAGATTTGATTTCGACTGCCCATCCAATCTGATAGTTTTAAGAAAATCAATTCCTGAATTCAGAGAACTTGCGAGGATCAAACTAGGATTCGTTGTAAATGAATTGAACGACCCCTTCAAATTCAATGATTTCAAGCCCGCATATGGTGCGATATTTCATGATTTGATAGAAAGCTATGACTTTTGGGGTTACGGCGACATTGATCTCATTTATGGTGATATCAGGTCTTTTATCACCGACACGATGCTGCGGACATATAATGTGATTGCTGTAAGATCCGATTTCGTTACTGGGTACTTTTCTTTAATCAGCAATTCGGAACAGGGAAGGAACCTTTTTACTCAAAGCAGAGACTTTAAGAGAATTCTTACAGAGTCGGTTTACTATGGTTTTGATGAATGTAACTGGAATTGGGGAAAGTTGTCCAATGGAGAATCTATTTTTGAGATAAATTCCGACATCCAATGCATGACATATGTCGTAAAAAAGCTTTCTAACGAAAAAGTAATTAAGGCATATTTCGGTAAAATCGCATTGGAGGGGATGCCAGGCGATCTCGAATGGAATCGGGGAAGGCTCACTCATCGATTTTCTCATGCAATTTTACTATACCATTTTATAGAATTTAAAAATCGGCCGTTTAAGTTCATTCCCTCGTGGAAAAAGATTCCGGATCATTTCTTTATTGAAGAATTTTATATTACTAAATTAAATCCCCGGTCAGTCAGGGGAAAACTGCTGAAATCCGCTTTGAGTGCTATACAGATTCTTGTCGTACTTGTTAAGAGTGTCCGAGAGTTATTAACCTGGACGATGCAGTTTATGTCAGCGACAAGGAAAATTAGAAATATCGAATTCGCGGAAATTTGTAAACTAACAGGCAGCTACAGATGGGAAAACGAATTTATCGTTGATGTGGTTTACGAAGGAAATTCACTTTTCGTAGAATCTGAGGACAATTTTATATGTTATCTTCTTCAAAAAAAGAAACTGACGTTTGTACCGGGAAAATATTTTACCCACAGTGTTTTTACTAATGCGAACGTCGAGTTTTTTATTAATAAAGACAGTCAAAACTATGAAATGTATATAAGACCAAGAGTAGGTAGATCGATAATTATGACCAGGGTTTAATTTGCCTGCCCAATTTCGGCTTTTATCTTATTTAGAACAAAAAAGTGTATTATAACTGCGGAGATCATTATAATTATGCCATATGACAAATAAAATAGCTTTTATTATATGTTATTTTGGAAAATTTCCCTGGTATTTTAAATTTTTCTGTGCGTCACTTGCCCATAATCGGAATATTGATTTTTTTCTAATTACGGATAACGTGCCTCCCGAAGACATACCCATAAATCTTCATATTGTGCCTGAAAGTTTATCAAATATCCGAAAGTTGGCAAATCTGAAATTTGGTTTTGAGGTTTCCCTTAATCATCCTTATAAACTATGCGATTTCAAACCGGCATACGGATTTTTATTTTCCGAAATGATTAATGGCTATGATTTTTGGGGCCATGGGGATCTTGATGTTCTTTATGGTAACATTAATCATTTAATTACTGACGATATACTAAACTCTTTTGATGTCATATCTACAAGACCGGAGTCAATCTCGGGCTTTTTTGCACTGTTTCGAAATAACAAAATGGGCAAAAATCTGTTTCGTCATAGTGCGGACTTTCAAAGGGTATTCCAGAGCGACACGAATTATTGCTTCGATGAATGCAATGGGAAATTTAATGATTTATGGGCAGGGAAATCAATTTTTGAGATCGATTCAGAGATCGAGAGTATGACGTACGTGATTAAAAAGTTACACCTTGAGCAAAAGTTGCGTGCATGTTTTGGGCTGATGGTTTTAGAAGGTTCTCCTGGCAAAATAGAGTGGTGTAAGGGCGAGCTTTTATACGAAGGACATACCCGATTCTTATTGTATCATTTCATAGAGTTCAAATCTCTGCATTTCATTTATTTGCCCGATTGGGAAAAAATACCTGACAGATTTTTCATTTATCAGTATTATATATTGCGGCATTCACCAACATCGGTTTACCGGTACTTGATTCGAGTTCCGTTATTTCTGGCAAAAAAATTTGCTGAATTTATGTTATATGCAAAGCATTATTTATTGTGGGTTAACAAATATTTGCGCGCAAATCGTAAACTCAATAAAGAGCATTGGCCATTTAAAGATCTGATTTTAGGAGTGTACTGTTGTGGTGATCTCGAGGTCCGTCTTTCTGAAAGCAGGGAAGGATATGTAATTGCAAATTGGGGAGAGAAAGCATCGTCTCCATTGTTACATTTAACAGCTAACAAATTTGTTTTGAACAGGTTTAGTATCAATTCTGATATTAATATAGATATAGAGTTCCAGTTTGATGAAATCAGACGAGATTATAGTCTTCACCTTATTTCCGCCGGCACTTACCGGACAATTTTTTTAAAGAAGTAATTATAGTTCATATCACAAGCTTAAGATGAATGTAAAGACTTACGATAATCAACAAAAGATTGCTTTCATTGTCTGTTATTTCGGCGTACTTCCATGGTATTATAAGCTTTTTGTAAAAACTTGTAGCTCCAACCCCGGTGTAGATTTTTTTATTATCACTAATTGCGAGGCTGATGACCTTTTGGCGCAAAATGTTCATCTTGTACGGATGGAACTCAAAGAGATACAACAGCTTGCATGCCTCAAGTTTGGTTTTGAAGCTGAGTTATCAGGTCCTTACAAGTTGTGCGATTATAAACCTGCTTATGGGTTTCTTTTTTCTGATATAACCGCTGGCTTTGATTTTTGGGGTCATTGCGACCTGGACCTCATTTTTGGTGATATACGTTCAGTATTAAAAAACAATTTACTTGCTTTTTATGATGTGATTACGGCAAGGCAAAATTACCTGGCTGGATTTTTCACGCTTTTCCGAAATAATGACTATTGCAACACTTTATTTATGCGTTCACCCGATTTTAAGAAAGTGTTCCAGGATAGTTATTGTTATGGATTTGATGAGTTTAATTACCTGCCAGATAATTCCTCTTCACTTGTGTATATGACTGACGTCATTAGAAGTGAGGTTGATTCCCGCAGGTTAAAAGCGTATTTTTTTAATTTGGCGATTGAAGGGATACCCGGGAATTTAAAATGGGATAACGGTGTCCTGACTAATGAACAAGGTCAGGTGTTACTGTTATATCACTTGAATACATTTAAAAATCAATTCTTTTATTATCCAACTAAGTGGAAACAATTACCTGATATGTTTTTTGTGAATGATTTTTATTTTTCCAAATATTCACCATGGTCTTTACGAGGTCGACTTAATTCAATTAATAATAGATTAAAAAAACATTGTTATAAATTATTTTATTATATTCGTCAATATTCAAACTGGAGTGTTAAGTATATCTCAGGAAAGACATTTTTTTTGCATAGTCAGTCGAAGCTGACAAAATTCCAGGGCAAATATAGAGGTGATGGAATCGAAGTAATCGTATCAACTTGTGAAGGATTATTTTCTGTGGAATGGAAAGGAAATACTTATTTACTTATACATAGCAATGAATCTCATTTCGTGCTAAATAAATTTTTTGTCGGTGGTTTGATAAACGTAAGTGTCGAGTTTGGTATTTGTAGTGAGACATCAAGAGAAACTTTAAAACTAAGTTCATTCCGTTCCCCCCAACTTATATTGTATAAAAAATAAAGGGAGTACTGTTCACATAATGATGTCAGGTTATAACAATAACTGCATCAGTTTTTTATGATGTCAGTCAACATTTCTGCTTCATTTGAATTATGATTGTGTTGATGCTGATAAAAACAGTATCCGCAATTGTGAGTTGCATTGTATTGTAGATGTCTGGTCTTTATTCACAATCACTTTACTAACACAAAGATGCTAAGGAATTTTTTAAACATAGCTTTTCGGCATTATTCCAAGAATAAGTTATCGTTTTTTATAAGCATTACTGGTTTTGCAATTGGTCTCGCCTGTGCATTTTTGGTCTTCATTTATCTTTATTATGAATTTAGTTATGAGTCCGTCTTTAAAGATCAGGATAGAAGTTACCGTTTAGGTGTGACCAGCAAAATGGAAGAAAGATCTACTGAATTCGCCACTATGTTGCCAGCAGTGGGACCAGCACTTAAAAATGCGTTGCCGGATCTAGAAGAGGTGGTAAGGGTGGTCAATGATCATCCGAAGTCTTACATTCGTGAAACGAGTTCTGCTCAAAATATGCGGGCTGAAAATATGTTGCTTGCAGAGTCGAATTTCTTTTCTTTATTCGATTTCAAGATTAAGCAGGGTTCGCTTAGTAATTTTTCAGAGCCCGGCATGATAGTACTTACTGAGGCTCTCTCGGAAAGATTATTTGGTAATAGCAGTCCGGTAGGTAAAATCGTTATCATGAACGAAAATACTACCAAGCCCCTCACAGTTGTAGCTGTCATTGAACGACCCGCTAACAATACCCATTTGAAATTTGATGGACTTATTTCCTGGAAAACCTCGCTTGGAAACGAAACGGTTTGGGACGATGCCTACGCTTACACTTATATCAAATTAACAGCGGGTAGTGATATTAAGATAGTTTCCCGAAAAATCATAGAATACATTGCTAATAACCCGTTTATCAAAAAAGTCGAAAAATCACTGAATACCACATTGGTAGTGGACATAATGCCAATCAAGGACATTCATCTTTATTCACACAGGTTCAATGAATTGTCTGATAGTAATAATCCGGATTTGCTGTACATGCTTCTTACCATTGGAATCTTCTTTGTAGTATGTTCGGCATTTAATTATATAAATCTTGCTGTTGCAGATTCCATGTTAAGAATGAAGGAAGTAGGCATGCGAAAGGTATTTGGAGCACAGCCAGATCAAATCAGAAGTCAGTTTTTTATAGAATCATTGGTAGTTGTTATTATTTCGGTACTTATGGCTTTTTTGGTTTCCGTGGTTTTGTTGGGAAAATTCTCGGAATTAGTGGGGCAGGAACTAAAAATTGGGCTGCTTGTTCAATGGAAGTTGATAGTTATATTTTTATTGATTATCCTTATCGTGGCGCTTGTTTCAGGGGGATATCCTTCATTTTATATATCGCGATTAAGTCCCGCAAACGTGTTTAGCAGAAAAAGGCAGATGCCCAAAGTTGGTAAGATGACGGTGCGGAAACTATTGGTCGTGCTCCAGTTCGTGATATCGACAACCGTAATAGCCTGTACAATTATTGTGGTCCAACAGCTGAGCTTTGTATCAAACGTGGACATTGGGTTTGATAAGGACAAGATTATTTATTTTGATGTTCCTGGTAAACAGGCGTCGGACTTTCTGAAACAACAGTTGTCTTCCGACCTCAGAGTGAAGAGTGTTGCTTCCAGCAGTTATTCGCCTCAAGAGGCGCTTAATGATGAATACTCGATTGAGCTCGAAGATGGAGCAGCAAAAGTTTTTAATGTGGGAAGGATGTTCATTGATTATTCGTTTCTGGACCTGATGGGAATGAAAGTTGAAAAGGGACGGAATTTCAGTCCGGAATTTGGTGCCGACAGTAGTAGTACTTTCATTGTCAACGAAGCGTTGGTCAATTTTGCCAGATGGAAAAATCCAATAGGAAAACAGATCAGCGCTGTGAATTTCGAAAAATCAGGTTCAGTCATTGGCGTTGTTAAAGATGCCAGTTTATTTTCTCTCCATCGTAAAAACGCTCCGATGGTCATCAGCCTAAACACAATACCGAATGCGGATGCTCAATATTTCTTCCTGAAATATAATACTTCAAATGTTAACGAATTAATCGAAAAGATACGGGGATATTTTAAGCAGAATTTCGGTGGACTTCCTTTTGACTATAGCTTCCTGGATCAGTCGTATGATCGGCTTTATAAGTCAGACGAAAGATACAAGAAGGTTGTATTGATAGGGTCTTTTGTGATGATTTTCATATCATGCCTTGGTTTATACGGGCTTTCCAGTTTTGTAGCCGAAAAACGAAAGGGTGAAATAGGGTTACGAAAAGTGCTGGGTGCGTCGGTGGGCAACATTGCCAAACTTCATATGACCGAATTCTTCTGGCTTGCTTTAATTGGCGGCGCGATCGCATGGCCCATATCATACTATGCGTCCTGGAAGTGGTTGCAAACTTTTACCATAAGAGTGGATATCGACCCGGTGGTCTTAATTCTATCGACGATGTTGACGATTTTGGCAGTAATTGCGACAACTGCTTATCACTCTATCAGACTTGCGAAAATAAATCCTGTAGATACAATCAGGGATGCGGCATAAAAAATATTAAAACCTTATTAGTGATTCAAAATAGCCTGAACAATATTTTCAATTACGTAGGAAATACCCCACTGTATCAACTACAATGTGATAATATTAATCTTTTTGCAAAGCTTGAATATTTTAATTTCACCGGCAGCATCAAAGACAGGCCTGCCTTTCAAATTATTTTTGACGCCTTGTCGAATGGACAGATAACGACTAATTCTACAGTAATTGAATCAAGTTCGGGTAATTTTGCTGTAGCACTTGCCACTATCTGCTCTTGTATAAAAATCAAATTTATTGCTGTTATCGATCCCAACATATCAAGCAGCTATGAGAACATCCTTAAGCTGATTGCCTATAAGGTTATAAAAGTTGACAAATTGGATGAAACTGGTGGTTATCTTTTAACCCGGATAGACACTGTTAAGTCTATTTGCCGGGATGATCCTGGTATGTTCTGGACCAATCAATATGAAAATCCCAACAATTATTTAAGCTATTATAATGGACTGGGGTTAGAGATTTGTAATAGTTTTGAAACACTCGATTACGCATTTATAGGTGTAAGTACTGGCGGCACAATCACTGGAATTTCAATTCGATTGAAAGAACGTTTTCCTAATATCAAAGTTATTGCGGTGGATGTGGAAGGATCGGTCATATTTGGCGGTAAGGCTAAAAAACGATTCATTTCCGGAATTGGTGCCAGTATTACCTCTCCACTTCTGAAAAAAGCCTTGATCGATCAGGTGATGTACGTAACACACCAGGATATTATAGAAGGCTGCGAAGTGCTTCTTCATGATCATATGATTTTTGCAGGCGGTTCAACCGGCGCGGTGTATTCTGCTATAACAAAATACTTTGCAGATAAAAATACTGTCACTAACAAGCCTAATGTGATTTTTCTGTGCACCGACAAAGGCAATGCCTATCTGGATTCTATTTATAGTACAGAATGGAATAAAAATCTATCAGACAGGCTTTAACAATTTTAAGGTGCTATAATATGATATATCTCAACGAGAACGATGTAAGAAAGATTGGATTCCACTGGTCTGAAACCATTGATGTTATTAGTGATTCAATTAAATTGATGTCAACAGAAGATTACAATCAGCCAATTAAACCCTATGTAAGATTCAGGAATAAGGCCAATAGAATAATTGCGATGCCGGCATTCATTGGTGGCAATATTGCTCTTGCCGGAATAAAGTGGATCGCTAGTTTTCCGGAGAATATTTGCAACGGATTGCCACGTGCTCATTCGGTTACTGTATTAAATAATGCTGATACCGGTGTTCCCGTTTGTATCATTAATACATCACTGGTTAGTGGTATAAGAACTGCATCAGTTTCCGGGTACATTCTAGAAAAGTATCTGGAGACCAGAAAAGAATTTAATTCCTTTAAGATTGGTATTGTTGGCTTTGGTCCGATCGGCCAGCTCCATCTGGCAATGATAGAAAGTATTTTAGGCGATAGAATTGATAAATTTTTAATATATGATATAAAAACACCGGACCTGGCAGATTTAAAATTACAATCAACTGCAATTATTGAGATTTGTAATGGCTGGGAAGAGGTATACTCTCAAGCCGATATCTTCGTGACAGCAACTGTGTCGAGGTCGCCATATATAATGGGCTCACCCAAAAAGGGGTCACTGTTATTAAATATATCTCTTCGTGATTTCAAACCTGAGATCCTATCTTCCTTGTCTGCTCTGGTGGTAGACAGTTGGGATGAGGTGTGTCGCGAGAACACTGACGTTGAAAATATGCATAGATTGCTAGGTTTGAAAAAAGAAGATACGGTTTCTTTACGTGACTTTGGCGTTTTGAACCCGCTTAAAGAACTGGCAGAAGGTTCTGTTATCATGTTTAATCCAATGGGTATGGCCATTTTTGATATTGCAATCGGTGGATTCTATTTTCGCCGGGCAACGCAGCACGTAATTGGAATGGTGTTGAATTCCTAAAACTGTCAGGTCCAAAGAGAATGTGTAAATAAGTCTTTGTCATGAATGCACACCCGAAAGAATTATTAACCGAACATCTTCGAATAAACGCTGTTAAAAGCGATATGGGCCTGGTATTTATCAATGATTCGACCCAAGATAACTTTTTTTCTTATAAAGATCTTTATCAACAATCACTCTCGCATTTAACAAAGCTTCAAAATTATGGGATTACACCAGGGAGTGAAATCATTATCCAGTGTGATAACAATAAGTCTCTTTTAATATCTTTTTGGGCTTGTTTAATGGGAAAATTTATAGCGGTACCACTGGCTGCTAATACACAACCGGATCATAGTGTTAAGTTGCTTACTGTATGGAATTCGCTTTCAAAACCTTATTTGATAGTAGATGACAGGAACATAACCAAGCTCAATGACTATTGCAAGTCTTCACTCAAACAAAACGAGTTTAAATTCATTGAGGAGAAGAGGATTAATTTAACGGACGATGCATGTGATTCTTTAACCACAAATCTACCGGAGCTATTTCCTGATGATATTGCCTATCTGCAATTTTCCTCCGGATCAACAGGCGATCCCAAAGGGGTGATGCTCACCCACCGCAACCTCGTAACAAATGCGCTGGATATTGCAGAACGGTCGCAAATTACGGATCTGGATTCGATGTTAAGCTGGATGCCCCTTTCTCATGATATGGGGCTGATATGCTTCCATTTAACAGCAACCTTAGCCGGAAGTATGCAATATCTTATGCCTACTTCGCTTTTTATAAAACGTCCCATTTTGTGGATGGAGAAGGCGAATCAATACCGCATATCTATTCTTTATTCACCAAATTTCGGGTACCAGTATTTTTTATTTGCCCTCAGGGATGGTAAAGATTATGACTGGGATTTGTCTTGTATTCGTGTAATATATAATGGGGCTGAACTGATATCTGAAGAAATATGTTCAAGCTTTTTAAGTTCACTTGCAATCTATGGACTGGCTCATTCATCCATGTCACCCGGATATGGACTGGCAGAAGCTTCAGTCGCCGTGTCGTTGCCGGATCCCGGATGTGGGGTATCTGCGTATTTACTTGATAAGAAGTTTTTGAATGTCGGAAGCATGGTAGTTGAAACGACATCTGAATCCGGTGCCGCGAAATATGTTAGTGTTGGACGACCCGTTAGGAACTGTGAAGTGCGGGTATTAGGTAACAGGAGAGAAATTTTGGCTGATGGTACAATTGGCCATATCTGGATACGTGGTAAAAATGTAACCAGGGGATATTACAACAATGAGATCGAAACACAAAAAGTTATAAGCGCGGATGGCTGGCTATATACCGGGGATCTCGGCTTTCAAAAAAATTATAATCTGGTAATTACAGGGAGGTTCAAAAACCTGATAATTGTTAATGGTCAAAACTTTCATCCAAATGATATTGAGTCACTAATTATTAAGAAGTTAGGTTTTGAATTCGGCAAAGTGGTTGCCTGTGGAGTTGTTGACGAAACTTCTTCAAAAGACTCAATTGTTATTTTCATTCTAACAAAAAAAACGCCGGGTGAATTCGCCAATAATAGTATCCGTATTAAAGAGTTAATTTCTCTAGAACTGGGCCTGCCGGTGTCAGCAGTTATCTCAATACCAAAAATACCGAAAACAACAAGTGGCAAAATACAACACTTTAAGCTTGTCCGGGATTTTAACTTAGGGAAGTTTACAGAGATTCTGTCCAATATATCCAAATTTGAGACGATGATCAAAAGCGCGGGATTGGGATACGACGATTCGCCCAACGAATTCCTGAATTCAACTTTGAAACAGATTGTAGGACAATCCTCAATCGCAGCAGGGGATGATTTTTTTTCGATAGGTATTAGCAGCCTCCAGGCCACTTCCATTATTAACACCATCAATCACAAATATGATGTTCAATTAACAATCAGAGATTTTTTTTTAAATCCGTATGTTGACGATTTACGTAAGTTGATTCTCCTGAAGATATCCGAAAAGAGGCCGGTTTCTCTGCTGCCGAATCTTACTGATCAATATATCCTTTCTGATACTAAAAAAAGATTTTGGTCACTCCATCAAATATATAATCAGACAAGCGCTCTGAATATTTGTTCAGCTTACGAATTAAAAGGCTCGGTTAATACGGCTTTTCTGAAGCAGGCAATAATTAAGTTGATAAATGACCATAAATCCCTTCGCTCTGTTTTTGTCAACGGCACTGATGCAACTCTATACCAGATTTTTTTGAAACAAATTGAAGTGGATGTTACGGGCGTTTTTGAAATGTGTAACAGCGATTTGAGTAGTGAGACCATAGATCAAATCGTCTCTGAAACTATCAATTTTCCTTTTAATCTTGAAACTGGACCTTTGTTTAGGTTTAAACTTTTTAAGCGCAACGATGGCCATTTTGTTTTTCTCATAGTCCTTCATCATTTGATCGCAGATGGCTGGTCTTTTACCGTAATTGCAAAAGACCTCGCGACTAATTACAACGCTTTGTTTGTCGATGGTCAGATACCTAAATTTCCAGACATTGATAGAATTGATAAAGAGTTACCTACCCAGCAAAATCTGAGTTCTGAAAGCAATATCCAGGGCTCGAAGGCTTACTGGACAGCCCAGCTCAACGATTTAGTCCCGGCCATAACTTTATGGAATAGAAAACCAGCGGGTTTATTCTCAAAAAAGAACTGCTCAAAGCATGTTCATATTTTCTCCGGCGAAACTTACCAGCTTTTAGTTGAGTACTCGACTTTAAACCACAACACAATATTCATGAGTTTGCTGGCGCTAATCTTTGTGTTGTTGAACAGGCTTAGTGGCACTTCCGATATTGCATTGCTAACCACTTCATCAGGTAGAGCCAGAAAAGACATTGAAGATCAGATCGGCTGTTTCATTGAAACAATCATACTTAGGACTACTACTGTTGAAAATGATAATTTTCAGAATCTTGTTGATAAAGTAAAAAAGGTGTTATTGGACGCACTTCATTATAATGCATATTCATTTGAGAATATCATTAAAGATCTTTCGGCAGGACGGCAACCAGATGAAAACGAATTATTCAATGTATTGGTGCTTTTTCAAAATTTCTCGCTTGACCTGGATCTAACCGGAATTTCTGCACGGCCCTTAGAAGTCAGAAGCAATGAATGTTTGATTGACCTGCAACTGGAGTTTATTCAAAATGACTCCGGGTTAATGTTAGTTATTGCCTATAATTCCGATGTTTTTATTGAAAGCGACATTGTCAGGTTACCCGAATACATGGAAAACCTTATCCATGATTTTGCGACAAACCCAGGCCGGAATTTGCATTTAGTAGAAATGACGAGTTCAACAGAACGGTCTCTTCTTTTAAAGACGTTTAACGACAATGATCAGTCTTATCCAACGGGAGTAACGTTCGTCGATCTTTTCCGAGCCACCGTAATTACATATCCTAATGCGAATGCATTGTATTTTAATGGCGAAACGATAACATACGAAGAACTGGATGCAAGATCCGGTAATTTGGGTAATTATCTTGTAAAACGTTGTGATGTGTGTAAAGGCCAACGAATCGCGCTTTCTTTGGGCCGGTCCTTCGATTCAATTGTTGCATTGATCGCGGTATTAAAAATTGGTGGTACCTATGTGCATGTTGATGAATCGCTGCCAGATGATAGGCGTCGGATAATTTTGGAATTGTCTGATGCCAAAGTTTTTCTGGGAGACCTTATACTCCCCTCAGATTTGCTGCAGCAGATTAAGGTGATTTCAACGAATCAAATCAGAGAAATCCAATTTTTAGATGACAAATATGTTGAGTTCAGGCGCGTGCTCCCGACGGATAATGCGTACATAATTTTTACATCCGGTACACTTGGCAAACCAAAAGGTATTGTCGTGGGCCATAATTCTTTGTTCGATTATATAATGACATTTATCAATTATTTTGGTATAAACGAAAAAGATACCGTAATGCATCAGGCGTCCCTTTCTTTTGATACTTCCGTTGAAGAAATCTTTCCGGCTCTGGCAAAAGGGGGCACAGTGATAATTCATGAAGGTGGGGGCAGAGATATCGCTGGTATTCATAATTTGATTCAAAATGCAAATGTTACGATTTTGAGTACCACACCTATGGTTTTAGGTGAACTAAACAGGAAAGATTTCAGGCCAAAAAAACTTCGGTTATTGATCAGTGGCGGTGAAATCCTTAGGCCAACTCAAATTCACAGCCTGATCGGTAAGGTTGACATTTACAATACATATGGGCCAACGGAATCAACCGTCTGTTGCACCTATTATAAAATTCAAAAAGGTGAAAATAAAATTTTGATAGGCAGGCCAATTGCCAACAAGAAGATTTACATCCTGGACGACAAAGGGCTAGTTCAACCGCTGGGAGTTATTGGTGAAATATATATAGGCGGTGCAGGAAATGCGCGTGCATATGTTGATGGTGAGCCTTTGGGAACGAAACTGGATAGTGTCGATGGATCCCCGGTTTGTTTTCGATCCGGTGATCTTGGCCGCTGGTTACCGGATGGCAATATTGAATTTATTGGACGAAAAGACACACAATTGAAAGTTAGGGGATACAGAATTGAACTGGCTGAAGTAGAACAAGTAATTGCGAAGTTTGATTTAATTGAGGAATTTTTTGTCACAACGTATTACGATGATGCAGGTAAAACAGAACTAATTTGCTTCTATAAATCTTCATTTGATCTCCTGTCCCGGGAAATCAGACAATTTTGTAGTTCACATCTGCCTGAATATATGATTCCCCGCTTTTTTAAGAAGGTGCAGGTGTTTCCTTTGACAATAAGTGGGAAAATAGATATTGGGTTACTTCCCAAACCTTCGCCTGTTTCTAACTTTGACCCAGATGAGGCAGGGATAATATCCGGGGTCACCGAAATAAGGATTTTAAACATCTGGAAATATATTTTTCAAAATGACTTTTTAATGGTACACGATGATTTTTTTGAAATTGGAGGGGATTCCATTAAGGCCTTTCAGATTGCATCTAAAATCTCGAATGATTTAGGCTTAAGTATTCAGGTTGGGGATATTTTTAATGGCGGAGTAACAGTCCGTGAATTAACTGCCAGAGTTTTAAAGAACAAGGAGCCGCAGTTTTCAGCCATTACAAAATTACCTCCTGATACTGCTTACATCACCTCTCACTCGCAGAAAAGGTTCTGGATACTTGACCAGATAGATCATTTGTCATCTGCCGGTATACTTAACTGGTCGTACGAAATAGAAGGCGATCTTGATATAAATGCATTCAGGAGAACATTCGTTGCAATTGCAGAAAGGCATGAAACATTTAGAACTAGTTTTTTTACTGCGGGTAAGACATTAATGCAGAGGATACTTCCTGCTCCGGAAGAAGTATTGATATATCATGACTTCAGGGGCAATAAAGATGCTCTAAAACTGATCGGCGAGATCGTTAACGCTGAAGCTTCATGCATTTTTGAAAGCCATATATTATTGCGCACCAGACTGATGCATTACGAAAATCAAAAATTTGTATGGGTAGTTTCAATACACCATCTGGCAGCTGACGGATGGTCGATTGCAATTTTGATGCAGGAAATAACGCAACTTTACAGCGCATATTGCAGCGGAGGAGTCAGTCCATTAAAAGAACCTGCATTTCAGTATAAGGACTATGCAAGTTGGGAAACCGATGAGCTTCGCCGGTTAAATAACGACACAAGAACAATTGAATGTATAAACAGGATACGTCCCGCGAAAGGGACAAATACCCTAATGCCTGATTTTGAGCGGCCCAAAAACCGGCGGTATCAAAGCAGTCTGGTATCGGCCAGACTACCGGGAGAGGCAAGCGAACAGCTTCGTTCTTTTTACCGGAATAAAAAATGTACGCCAACCATATTGCTAATTACAGCTCTCAATTGTATTCTTTATAAATATTACAATACTCAGGCTACTTCAATTGGTTTGATGCTCAATGGAAGAAGCCATCCATCTCTTGACGACAAAATCGGTTTTTTTATAAATACTTTGCCATTGTCGGTCGACCTGAATAACCAATTGAATTTTTCGACTCTTCTGGATTTGATTCAAGTTGCTGTGATAGACCTCATGCACTTTCAATACTATCCTTATGACGTTCTCACTCAAAAAATAGGAGGTGGTAAAAGTCTTTTTAGTATATGTGTGTCATCAGATATTGGTGATGAGGATGTTTTTGATATACCAGGTATTAAAATGAAAACTTTTAAACAGAAATCTAAATGGCGAAATGACTTTGACCTGAGCATGTCTTTTTTTGAATTAAATGATCAGCTAGGGTTAAAAATACTTTTTGATTCAGATCTTTATAAACGGCAGACAGTAGAAAAATTCTGCGATGACATTTTTACTGTTCTCTTGATCTCGACCCAAACGCCCACCGTCAAGATTAGTGATATAAGTCTTAAAGGTGTAAATCAATACGAAATCAAATACTGGCGCGAGTATCTTTTCGGGTACCGGGATAATTTAATCTTCCCTGTAAAGCCAAAGAAAAGCAGCATTGATGAATTCACAGCGAATTCAATACAATTAATTAATAATAGGGACGTCGCTAAGCAATTAACTCATTTTATTGATTTTAATAAAATTTCATTAGAAAGTATATGTGCAGGACTCACTGCGATACTTTTTTCAAGGTATAATTTTAAAGAGGAAATTGTAATTAGTCTTTGCAAAGCTCATACATTGGAGAGTGAAAGCCAGGTCGAGTTTGAATCCGGTGCTTCAATAGACAATTTTCTGCCGCTTCGGTTGCGTGTCACTGAATCACTTCTGAACCTTAGTTTTTTCAAAAACATTGACCTGGACATCATTACTCAATCAAATCATTTTTGTCCGGAATCTTTACTGTCAGCTACAAATGAGTTAAAGTCCAGGCATGTTTTTGATTTCCTCGTTATTGTTGACGACGTAGATCAGGAATCATCAAGTGACGAAATACAACGCGCCGGAATCCGGCAAATTTTTGTTGAGTTTTGCCCCCGTGTTGTAATGCATTTTATCAGAAATGGATTCTTGTTAACCTTAGTAATGTACTGTGGAGAAGATAGTATCACTGTTCATTTGAAGGAATCGATACAAAAAAACTTGTCCGGGTTATTTACATCTTTATTTTTATCGGAAAATGACAAGCTGGCTGCTTTGGCTTTCGCAGAGTCAGATATGACGTCTTTTATTAACCTGATTTTAAACTCTAAGGAGGTAGATACCCTATGACAAGTAACACCTTTATTTTAAAAGAAGATATTGTTTTTGAGCCGCTTGTGAACAATTGGTATGCTCACAGCTTCCTGATATCTCCGGCAACCTTAGCGATGGTTATGCGGGATAAAATTCGATTAATGAAATCATTTCTTGCATCTCCGGAGCTACATGAAATGGCTACAAAAGATAGTGAAGTAGTGGGAAGAACTTTTCTGAATGTACCTGCCAGTAAATCGGCATTGGTTGAAAAACTTCTTGATGAGACGATTAAAAAGAATGAGGACAGAACCCGGTTTGCTGAAAGCGTTACAGATTTGCAAAACCTGCTATTGAAAGACGCAAAGGGCTTTTCTCTGGAAAATTTATATAAGAAAGTGCCAGAACCATTACGGGGATTAGTTGAGCTTTATTATGACGTCAACAACCAGCCGGGGTTTCGCTTTTTTGAAGCGCTGTTGTACAAATATCCGAAATACAATACCAACGATCAAAGCATATTCCTTTACAGAATGGACCCTGATATTCGTGGAAATATAGTCGATACTCCTCGCATTCCTGATGAGTCGGCTTTCGAATTTAAAGTGCCTTTTTGTGATCCTGTTATTGACAAAATCGCAAAGTTTCGGTCTGAACCCGCTACTTACAACGAGATAGTTGGCAACTTGCCGGATTCTTTTAAACCGAGATTTACTGACTTTTTTACAGAGTCGTCGGATTTACCTGAAAACAACCATAATTATAGCGGAGATGAAATAAGGATAAGGTATTTCGGCCATGCGTGTGTGCTGCTTCAAACGAATGAAATTTCTATATTAATAGACCCTTTCATTAATTATTCAGAATCACAGAGTAATCAGAACTTTTCATTTGAAGATTTGCCAACAGTTATAAATTACGTTTTGATCACCCATAATCACGGCGATCATATCATACCAGAATATCTTTTGCAGTTGCGTTACAAAATTGAACATATAGTTGTACCCAAAAATGGAAATGGAAACCTTGAGGATCCGTCATTGAAATTGATGCTCGAAAGTATTGGTTTTAAAGATGTACTGACATTAGATGAACTGCAGTCGATCAGCATCCCGTCTGGTGAGATCATTGGATTGCCTTTTCTCGGTGAACACTGCGACTTGAACATTCATTCCAAAATTCTTCACTTTGTAAAACTCAAAGGTAAGTCCATTTTGCTTGCCTCGGATTCCAGT
>Ga0193752_1000440_pt1 | contig 40033 bp, 29 predicted proteins | sample H1c1metaG_FD_144924 | JGI IMG/M metagenome (GOLD analysis project Ga0193752, IMG submission 144924) | Soil microbial communities from a riparian zone of the East river system, Colorado, United States - H1c1 | ecosystem: Environmental > Terrestrial > Soil > Riparian zone | place: USA: East River... | reverse complement strand
TGCACGCACGGCACCGTTGGCATCACCGGCGCGACGCAAACCATTCCCGATCGCGAGCAACGCCGCGCGGTCCTTCGCTTGCCCGAGCGCTTGCGAGAGCTCGCGCGCCGCTTCTTGTTTCTTGTCTTGGCGCAACAGCAAGAGGCCGTAGTTTGCGCGCGTCATCGCGTCGTCAGGCGCCAGCTCGAGCGCGCGTGCGTACTCTTGACCCGCGCGATCGAGTTGGTTGCGATCTTCGAGTGCGAGCGCGAGGTTCTGATGGGCAGCTGCAGAGCCTGAGTTCGTCTTGGCTGCGCGTTCGAGCAACTCGACTGCTTCTTCGAGCGCTCCGCGATCGCGCAAGAGCACGCCCAGATTGTTCTGCGCTTCGGCAAAGTTTGGATCGAGTTCGAGTGCTTTGCGGTACGCGATCTCGGCGCCTTCGAGATCTTCGAGCATCTCGTTTGCGATGCCGAGGTCGAGCGCCGCCCGAGCGTCGCGTGGGTTTTCAGCGAGCGCGCGTTCGAACGCGGCTTTCGCCCCGGCCGCATCGTTCGCTTGAAGCTTGCCCTCGCCTTCCTTCACGGCGGACGAGGCTTGCGGTGCTTGCCGCTCTTGAGTCTCGGCCAAGCGTGCATCAGCGGCAGCTCCCGGCTGCGTGCCGGGATTACTGGCGCCGCACGCGAGAAGGAACAACGAACTCGCAGCGATCCATCCGTGCCTGACGACAACGCGCATCCTGACCTCCAAGATGCGCGAGCCTAAGCGATTTGCGTCGGCTTTTGGCCGGAGAGCGGCTTTCGTCCTCGGGCGCGCTCGCTCTCAGACCAAAATCCTCGCAAATCGGGCACGCAATAGCGCTTTGTCTCCCCGACGAAAGGCAGAGGGAGGACACCCGCGTGAGCGCTCCACAAGGTGGATCGCCGAGCTTCGTGCTCTCAGCCGTCGAGCTTATGGATCGTTTCGCGCAGCGCGTCTGATAGGCGTGCCAGTTGACCCTTCGCGAGCTTACCGCCAGCTTGGGACTGGACGTAGAACACGTCCGCAACGCGCCGACCCTGCGTATTGACCTTCGCGAGCGCGATCGTCAGCCCGTGCTGATGCAACGTCCGCGCGATCGTGTGCAGCAACTCCGGCCGGTCACGCGTGTACACGTCGACGACCGTGTACTGACTCGACGTGTTGTTGTCGACGCCGACCTCGGTCTTGATCCGCGGCCCACTGCGCGCCCATGACGGCATCTTCGCGCGACGAACCATCGCACGCTCCGCCGAACCCTGGCCCTTCTTGAGCTCGTCGATCGTACGGCTCAGCTCCGTGATGTGGAGCTCCAGGTCGGCCTCGATCCCGAGGCCCGGGTGCGTCACGGCAAAGATATCGAACGCCTCGTCGGCCCGGCCCTCGCGCTTGCGCGTGTAGAGTTGTGCGGAGTCGACGTTGTAGCGATTGAGCGACAGCGCGGCCGTCAAATCGGCGAGTAAACCGGGGCGGTCGTTGTCGAGCACCACGATCTGCAGCGTGCCCTCGCCAAACGAGCTGTGCGTCACGCGCACGCGCGTCTCGTCACCGCGACCGGACGCGATCGCCTGATGCATCCGAATCTCGTCCGGCGAGTTCGCCAGCAAGTAGCGCTCGGGCAGCTCTTCGAGAAACCCGCGCACGGCAGAGCGCTCCGGCTCATCGCACTCGCGCAGGACTTGTTCGCGCAAGCTCTCGACCTGGTCCGACGCTTCGCGCGTACCCTCGATCAGATCCGACGTCGTCAACCAGAGCTCCTGCAACATCCGCGCGTTCCACGCAGTCATCGCAGTCGGATTTTCAGTCGAAGTGTTCGCGAACGTCAGGACGTACAAGTCACGCAGCCGATCGACCGTCTGCACTTCGCGCACGATCTCGCCCAGCGTGTCCGGGTCCGTGATGTCGCGCTGCAGAGCCCAGCGGTACACGCGGTGCTGATTCGCGATCAACCACTGCACGTGTTTACTGTCCGCGTTGCCGATCCCCAAGCGCTCGCAGACCGTCGATGCAACCGCCGCCGCGTACTTTGCGGGATCGTCTGGGTGTCCCGCACCCAGCTCGTGTAACAAGAGCGCGAGATACAGCGGCAACGGGCGCGGAAGCTCCGCCGCACACCGACTGACGATCGGAAACTCGGTCGCGAGCTCACCACGCGCGATCGCACGCAAGCGGTCGACCGCGAGCAGCGAGTGCATGTCTGCCGTGTACGCGTGATAGGCGTCGTACGGCACACGGCCCATGATCGGCTCGAACTCGGGAATCATCGCGACTAGCAGCCCGACTTCGTGCAGCTCTTCGACGATCGACCCACGCCGCAGCGGCGCATTGCCCGCGTGTGTGACCAACGTGCAGAAGCTGGCCTTCGCCTCCGCGCTGCGCCGCAACGCTTGCGACATGTCGCGGTCCGCAACCGCGAGAGCGATCGCGTCGCGCGCTTCCGGATCCGGCGGCAAACCTTCGCGCACGACCGCTTCGTAAAAGCGCAGCGCGAGCGCGGGGTCATCCGCGAGCGCGTCGGGACGCAACGTGACCTGCGAGTCGTGCACCAAGATCCCGCGACCCAAGTCGCGAATCGTCATCGGTGGCTTGCGGCGCGAACGGCGCGCGCGCTCGGGCATGCGATCGACGAGGCGCGCGATCACGCGAGCGTTGCGATAGTGCCCTTGCATGAACTGCTCGACGCCGAGCGTGATCGTGTCGCGGTAACCGAGCAGCGCCGAGACGCTCTCTTGATCCTCGAACGTCAGCCGATCGTGCCGGCGGCGCGCGACGACGTGGAGCCGATTGCGAACCGTCCACAGGTGCTCTTGCGCGCTCGACAGATCTTGAAGCTCGTGCTGCGTGAGGTGCCCGAGCGCAACCAAGTCGTCGACGCGCTCCACACCCCAGCGTGCGCGCGCAACCCAACCGACGACATCGAGATCGCGCAGCCCACCGCGGCCGAGCTTGATCTCGGGCTCGCGCAGAAACAGCGTGCCGCCGTAGCGCTCGTGCCGCGACATCGTGTCGGCTTCGAGCGCCGAGATGAACGCATCGAGCTCAGCTTCGAAGATCTCCGTTCGCGAGCGCTCGACGAGCTCCTGAACGAGGCTCTTGTCGCCGGCGATGTGACGAATGTCGAGCAGCGTGGTCGAAGTGCGGATGTCGCTCTTGCTCAGGTCGAGCGTCTCTTCGATCCCGCGAACGGCGTGACCGATCTGCACACCCGCATCCCAGAGCGGATAGAGCACACCCTCAGCGAGCCGCGCGATCCGTTCGTCGGTCGGATCGTCCGCGAGAAACACCACGTCGACATCGCTATGCGGCGCGACCAACCGCCGCCCATAGCCGCCGACCGCGACGAGCGCGACCCGGCCTATGCCCTTGATCCGCAACTGCGCAGCGCGCGCGGCGCAGCACAAGCTGCCGAGCAGGCCATCGAACATTTGCGCGTAGCGACCCGCGACATCGAGCCCTCGATGGCCGCTCCGCACCGCTTCTTTGAGCGCGGCGGAGTGCGACACCAGATACTCGGTGCAGGTCTCTACGAGGCCGGAGTTCAAGTCCTTGAGACTTGAAGCGGTCGAAAGCGCCTCTTCAGCCATCCGGCGCGCATTATGAAGTCGGGTTTCCATCACAGCAAGCGAATGCTGTCGCACATGTCCCATACGAATCGCCGGAATGCAGGCCGTCCGCGCAGAAGGCGCTTCACGGGCCCCGTGACCGCTCCGCCAGGCTAAGGGGAGACTGCGTTTTCGCGCTCCGCTAGCACAGTTCGTGCCCTCTCGACCTTTCGGACGTAGCGGGCGATTCCCTCAGCGATCCCATCGGCCAAAAGTTGGCGATAGGGGTCGGTCGCGAGTGCTTCGGCCTCCTCGGGGCGGGTCAAAAACGAGGCCTCGCACAGGATCGCCGGCATCCGCGCACCCACGAGGACATAGAACAGGGCCCGTTTGACACCGCGATCGACGAGGCGCGGAAGCTGTCGCCGGCCACTGCGGAGCGTGGCCTGGTGCACGACCTTTGCCAGCTCGAGCGAATGCGCGACCTGTTCGCGGCGGACCAGGCTCCCGAACAAGGTCGACAGCGTGCTGACGTCGGCCGGAGCGGCGTTGTTCTCGCGAGCCGCGAGGCCGAGTGCCTGCGCATCGTGAGTCGCGTCCAGCAGGTAGGTCGAGACGCCACCGCGCTCGTTCAGGGCGGGCGACGCATTCAGGTGGATCGACACGAACAGGTCTGCGCCCAGCGCATTTGCGATCGCGGTCCGCTCTTCGAGACTCACGAAGCGGTCGTCCTCGCGCGTGAGCACGACGCGAGGGTCGGGCAAGGTGCGTGCGAGAACCCGGCGCACCCGCAAGGCGAGATTCAGCGCTACGTCGGCCTCCGACAGGCCGTTCGGCCCGCGCGCACCGCCCTGCACACCGCCGTGGCCAGGGTCCAGCACGATCGTGCGAATGCTCGCGGCGGGCTCGGCTAGCACCGTGCCCGGATTCGTGAAGTCGAGCACGACGCGATACGGACTAGGCAGGAAAAACAGGCGGTACTGCGTCGACTCGGCGACCTCGAACTCGACACGCATGCTGTTGGCGTCGAGGGCGGAGGCATGCACGCGCGCGACCCCGGCCGCGCGGATCTCGCGAGACTCGGGCAAAGGGTCGCTGCGCGTCGCGCGATCGAAGTCGAGGACGATGCGACGCGGAGCATCCGGCTGAGCGGGCAGCTCGCCGCGACGAAACTGCGTGGCCGCGTCGAACGTCAACACGATGCGAACTTCGGATGGGCTCGCGCCACTTGCCGCCGTGAGCGGCGCACTCGGCGGCGCGACGACTTCTTCATCTTCACCGGTGTCACTGACTTCACCGAGCTGATCGATCGACAGCAAGCGCACCCGTTCGGCTGGGTCCTGGGTGAAACGCGCGGCTTCGTGGCCCGACATCGCGACATCGTGTGCGCGAGGTGGAGCGATCGTGAGCGACTTGCTTCGCGTTCGCGGTGAGGTGGGCCTGCGCGTCTCGAGCTCGCCGTGCAGGGCGCGCGTCGCAGCGACGCAATCCGCGCTGCCGGCTTGCCGGCTGTACTGCCCGATCAAGCGCTGCGCGAACAGATCGGCAGCGCCGCCATCGCTCGAGTCGCGCGCGAGCACGCGCAGAAAATCGAGACCTGCGTCGCACGCTTCATTCGTGTTGGTCGCAGTCGCGTGCGCGAGCGTGTCTTCGACGATCGGCAGCGCACGCGCGCACAGGCCGCACGTGCCCTCGATTCGCGCGTGCACACGTGCAAGTCGCGTGATCGCACGCACGCGCGCGATCGGCTCGACATTGCTGGCTCGCGCCGCGTCTTCGAACATGTGCTCGAGCTCGGTCGCGCGATACGCGTATAGCTCTGACTCACCGATCGACAGGACTGGCGGCGCGCGATCGGGTGGCGCGAGCGGCTTCGCGTTTTCATTGCACGCAAGCAGCAGGGCAGCGACTCCGGAGAGTGCCCGTGGGACACAGCGCGGCGCGCGCGAGGATCTCTGGGCGGGGCGAATCGCAGGCCGGCCACCCGACTCGACTTGCTCGCGACTTCCGAGCACCGTAGCGTCGGCATACCGATGAGTAGGCCGTTCACAAGGGGGCAAGGCACGCATGGTCTACCGTGACCCAATCGAGATGGTCAACGAATACATCCGCCGCTTCGGACGCTCCGTGGCTGCCGATCTGCATCCACTCGATGCGAGTGGTTACACGGATGTTCGTCACGGCTCACTCGTCATCGGAATCAATGCGTTCGTAGAGAAAGACGTCCTCTTGATCCTCGTGCGGATGTGCAAAGTGCCGGACGAGAATCCTGAAGCGCTGTTTCGCAAATTGCTCGAGCTCAACTTTCTGTCGACGCGATCTTGCTCGTTTGCGATCGACTCACATCGAAAGTTCGTCTACCTGCGCGCGATGCGGCCGCTCGATGGCCTGGATTACGAAGAGTTCGTCGACCTGCTCAAGACTGCGGCGTCGGTGGCCAGCAAACTGCGCGATCAAGTGCCCGACCCCCACGCCTGAACTGTCACGCTTGAACTGTAGGGCTGAGCTGTCCGGCGGGACAGGGTGCACTGGTTATTGACCAAGCCGCGTCCAAGTATGACGCGGGCCCACTTGCCCCTCGGCCCTGCTTTGACCGAAAGCGCGCGGTGCGCAAAACTGCCCAAGTTGGCGAATACGCCGGCGAGCTTCTGAAGTGACGAACGAAGCCGACTCCCAATCCGCCCAACCTGCCAACGATTTCGAGCATTCCGTGGACGAAGCGCAAACCGGGTCGAGCCAAGCCAAGGACCGCGACAGCCACCCAGAAGGCGTGGCGGCGGGAGCCGAGCGCGCGCGGTTGACCACGCAGCCGGGCATGGCGCCGGCACACGGTGCGGATCACGCGGATAACGCGAATAACGACTCGCAGGTTGCCGCTGGCGAGGATGAGAGCGCGGTCAGCAGTGGGACGGATGAAGCGGCCGAAATCGATGCGGCTGCGCGCGGAGTTGCCCAAAACACAGAAGACCTACCGAATGCAGCCGAGGCGGCGGAGCTCGATGCCGCTGTGCGCGGCGAAGCGCTCAGTGCCGTTGCTCCAGCTGCCCCTGAAAATCGAGCAGAACGCGAAGAATGCGAAGAGCCACAGCTGAGCGAGCCATCCGCGCAGGCAGTGCCTGTGGCGCAAGAGCCGCTCCCAGCTGCGCCCGCGATCGAGTCTGCGCAACAACCGCTCGCAGCTGCGCATGACGAGCTCGCACCGGACGAAGAGCCGCCCGCAGCTGAGCCAGTGATCGACGCCACACCGCGCGAAGAGCCGCTCGCAGCTGCACCGGCGCCAGCCGCGCGCCGGCGGCGAGAGCTCGACTTCGAAGAAGCGGAGCGCTTTGCTGCGAACATTCGGCCGTCGTGGGCAGATGCCCCACCGATTTCTGCGCCGCCGCCGAATGCGATCGGCGCCGTCGACGGAGCGGCGCGCGTGATTCGTTCCAACACGCGCACGGATCTCACGACGCCGCTACGCAAGCGGCGCGGCAGCGCGTACGCGATTCTCGCGGCTTCTCTCCTCGGAGTGGCGGGTCTGCTGTATCTCGGGATTTCAAGCTCGACCGTAGACCACTCGCGGCGAGGGCTTTCAGCGAAGGATCACGAGAGCGGCCCGCACGTCTTGAAGCCAGCGCCCGAGCCCGTCGAAACGGCGATTCAGCCGGCGCAAACGCCGGAGCCCACGCCGCCGGAGCAACCGCAGCTCGCAGCTGCGCAACCGAGCGAACCAGCCGCACCCGAACCTTCGGTCGCGCCGGAAGTTGCGCCGCCCGCAAACACTGCAGAACCGGGAACTGACACCCCGGAGCTGAAGGAACCGTCGTTCGCAGGCGAACAGCCGCAAGCCGAGCCCGCTGCGGTTGCGGCGCCCGAGATCGCAGCCCCCGCGAATGAACCGGCCGCGCCGCAACTCGCAGCCGCGCCGGAACAGCCGGCCTCCGAGCCGCAGCCAGCCACACCGGCAGCCGAGCAAGCACCGGCCCCGCAGCCGGCAGCGGCGCTCGCCGCCGCCCCGCGCGCACCCGCTGAGGCGGACGAGAAAATCCCGCAGCCATCAGCTGCAGCCCCGCCCGCACTGAAGCCGCTGCCGGCCGGGCCGAACGATCGCAGCAAAGTGGAGCTCAGCTTGGCGGCCTATCCGCCGAACACGAAGTTGCGGGTCGATGGCGTGGCGGTCGAAAATCCGTATCGCGCAAAGCTCCCGAAATCGAGCAAACATCGGATCGACGCGGCAGCGCCGGGTTACTCGCCCGAGTCGCACGTGATGCGGATGGAAGCGGACGTCCAGCTGATGATCTCGCTCAAGCGCGAGCAGGCGCGAGACGTGAAGGCCGACCCCTACGCCGCGCAGCAGCGTCGCAGCACGACGGCGGCAGCCCAGGTTGCGCCGCCCGCCGGCCCGAAGCGCGATCGCGGCGCCGGCTTCGTCGCCGAAAACCCGTACTAGAGCAGCGCTAGATAGAACCCACATTGCGCACGTTGATTCTCCGGCGCAGCGCGGTTACATCAGCCCCGTGCCGTTGATCCCGACGTACGAGGTTCCAGATGCCGCTTAGGCTCGCGGTGCTCATCTCCGGCCGCGGCACGAACCTCGCCGCGATCCAACACGCGATCGAGGAAGGCCGCTGCGACGCGCAGATCGTCAGCGTCATCAGCGATCGGCCGACCACACAAGGCCTCGCCTTCGCCGCTGAACGCGGCATTCGCACCGCCGTCGTGAAGCTCAAAGACCATCCGACGCGCGAAGCCTGGGACGAAGCGCTTACGCAGCGAGTCGCCGAAGCCGAACCGCAGCTCGTCGTCACTGCTGGCTTCATGAAGATCGTCGGCAAACAGTTCCTCGCGAAGTTCTCGCCCCGGATCATCAATACGCATCCTGCGCTGCTCCCCCTCTTCCCCGGCACCGACGGCCCCGGCCTCGCGATCGCGGCGGGCGTTCGCGTGAGCGGCTGTACCGTCCACGTGGTCGACGGCGGCGTCGACAGCGGCCCAAGGCTGGCGCAAGCCGCAGTCCCGGTCATCGCCGGCGACACGCGCGACAGCCTTCACGAACGCATCCTGCGCGCCGAACACCAGCTCCTGCCGCAAGTGATTCACGCGATCGCACGACGAACCATCACCCTCGAACCCACCGTGCGCATCGACGTCAGCTCGGACGAGCGCGCGCAGCTCTTCTCGCCGCAGTTCGACGAACCCAAACCGTGAGCGCCCGCTTTTACGACGTCGTCGTACTCGGCACGGACTTGGCTCCGCTCTTGTGCGGCGCCCTACTCGCAAAGCGCGGCTTTCGCGTGCTCGTCGTTCCACAAAACGAACCCGAGCCGAACTACAGCGTCGGACCGTTCGAGCTTCCAGCGCGCCCTCTGCGCTGCGTGTTCGGCCAAACTCCGACTGCACACCGTGTCTTCTCGGAGCTCGGTCTCGGTCAGAGCTTGCGCCGCTTGTCGACGCCGCTCGATCCCGCATTTCAAATCGCGATGCCGGGTCACCGCTTCGACGTCTCGCGCGACGATACGAAGCTTGCGCGCGAGCTCGGCCGCGAGTTCCCCGGTGTTCGCCGCCCGATCGAAGACTTTCACAAGCGCGTCGCGCGCGTGATGCAAGGGCTCGACGCCGTGCTCTCGCACGACTTGATCTTGCCGCCCGAGACGTTTTTCGAACGCCAGCGTTTCATGCGCGCGCGCCGAGCGCTCGAGATGCCGCGCAGCGACAATCAAGACGACGTGCTGTCCGAGTTTCCCGACGAGCACCCGTTTCGCAGCCTCGCGAGTCTGCCCTCGCGTTTCGACGGCGGCATCGATCCCGCCCACGCCGGGCTCGCACCGCCGCTCCAACTGCTCCGCTTGTACGGCAACCAACGCCGCGGCGCGCTTGCGATCGACGGCGGTCACTTCGCGCTTCGCGAGCTGCTGATCCAGAAGATCCAGTCGCACAGCGGTCACGTGCGGCTCGACGAGCACGCAGCCGAGTTGATCGTCACGCGCGGGCAAGCGAGCGGCCTGCGTCTATCTCGCGGCGGCGAAGAGATCTCGTGCGGGTTCGTCGTCGCCGGCGTCGACCTCGCAGCGCTCCAGCGCTTGCTGCCCGATCGCTCCGCCTTCGAAGAGCTCTTCGAGCGCATCGGCGAGCCGCAAGTGCGCCAGTACCGCTACACGTTGAACGTCGTACTTCGCAAGCGCGGCCTACCCTCCGGCCTCGGCTCGAGCTTGTATCTCGTGTCGGGAAAAGAGCACGCCGGCCCCGCAACTCCACTTCACGTGAACGCACAACGGCTCGACACCGAACACGCGCTGCTCTCGGTCGAAGCGCTCTTGTCGTCGCGCCGCGTCGAAGACGACTCGAGTTACGTGCCTGGAACGCGCGGTCAGATCATGACCGCGCTGCGCGAGCTGCTGCCATTTCTCGACGAGCACTTGGTGTTGGTCGACTCGCCACACGACAACCGTCCGCCCGAGGGTGCAGTCACGAAGCTCGACAACACGAGCCTCGCAAAGCGCGGGCCGAACACCATGCGCGCGGTCTACTCGTACCCTGTGGTGGGTGCGCTCGGCCTGACCGCGCTTCCACTGCGCACACCGATCAAACACCTCTTGTTCTGCAATGCGCAGATCGTGCCCGGTCTCGGCAGCGAAGGCCTGTTACTCGCAGCGTGGGGTGCTGCCCGGCTCGTGACTTGGGCCGACCGCAGTCGCTCGTGGATGCGTAGGCGGCTGTGGACAAAGGTGGAAATGTAGCTGACGGCTGCAGAGTGATCCGCGGTCGAGGTTGCTCGGGTAGACTGGGGCCACTCGATGAACGCTCCCGCGCCGCTCCAAATCAATCTTCACCAACTGCTGCGCGCGGTCGTCGAGAAAGGCGCTTCCGATCTTCACGTCACGACCGGAACGCCACCTCAGCTGCGCATCGACGGCTCGCTCCTGCCGATCAAAACCGCGCCGCTCACGCCGGTCGACACGAAAGCGCTCTGCTACTCGGTCTTGACGGAGGAACAGAAGGTCCAGTTCGAGCGCGACAATGAGCTCGACCTCTCGTTCGGCGTCAAAGGCCTCGCGCGCTTTCGCGGCAATATCTTCGTCCAGCGCGGCGCGGTCGCGGGTGTGTTCCGCCAGATTCCGTTTCGCATCATGTCGTTCGAAGAGCTCGGCTTGCCGCCGGTGATCGCGAAGCTCTCGAACTTACCGTCCGGCCTCGTGCTCGTGACCGGCCCGACCGGCTCCGGCAAGACCACGACCCTCGCCGCGATCATCGACAAGATCAACGCCGAGCAGCGCTCGCACATCCTGACGATCGAAGACCCGATCGAGTTTCTCCATCCAAACAAGCTGTCGGTCGTGAACCAGCGCGAAGTCGGCGCCGACACGAGCTCGTTCAAAGACGCGCTGCGCTACGCGTTACGCCAGGACCCTGACGTCGTCCTGATCGGTGAGTTGCGCGACCTCGCGGCGGTCGAAGCGGCGCTCACGATCTCCGAGACCGGCCACCTCGTGCTCGGCACGCTGCACACTAACAGCGCGATTCAGTCGATCAGCCGCATCGTCGACATGTTTCCGCCGCACCATCAATCGCAGATCCGCTCGCAGATCTCGTTCGTGTTGCAAGGCGTCGTCACGCAGATGCTCGTCCCGAACGCAAATGGTCCCGGTCGCGCGCTCGCGATCGAGATCCTGATCCCGAACGCCGCGATCCGAAACTTAATCCGCGAAGACAAAGCGCATCAAATCTACTCGGCCATGCAGATGGGCCAGTCGACGACCGGCATGCAGACGATGAACCAGTCGCTCTACAGCTTGTTCGCGCGCAAAGTGATTACGCGCGAGGAAGCGCTGAATCGATCGATGGAATCCGACGAGCTGGAGATGATGATCCGGACTGGGAAGTAGCGCGCGGCCGATTGGGTCCCCCACTCGACACTCCAGGACGCACGTAGAGCCCGCGAAGGCTCGAATCGCGGCATGGAAAGTCGGGATTGTCGTCCAGTGTAGCCCAGCGTCGGTTTTTGCTCGCGTCCGATGGGGCTGCGGTAGAAATTACCCAAAGGATCACTATCTTCTCGGGTTTCGTGCCGGGGCGGCGAGGTCGAACATCCTTATGAGGCGATTCACGGTTCTGTACATCCTCCTCTTCGCCGCATGGAGCGTGAACTCCACGGCGTCGGCGCAGGATGCGCGGCAGCGACAAGCTGCTGCTGAAGCTTACGACCGCGGGACTGCCGCTTACCTCGAAGGATCGTACGGCGAGGCGGCGCAGTGGTTCGAGACTGCAAATCGCATGGCGCCCGCTGCGCCGGCGCTGATGCAAGCGATCCGCGCACACGAACACGCGGAGAACCACACGCGCGCTGGAACGCTCGCGCTCGAGCTGCAGGGTACGTACGCAACAGAGTCGCAAGCGACCGACTACGCGAAGAACGTTCTCGCGACGACCGCACCGAAGCTGCTGCTCATCCAAGTCACGTGCGACGAGGACTGCAAGCTGGACGTCGACGGCAAGCTTCAAGAGTATCTGGCGTTCTTCGACACGCCCGGCCACGCGCACGTCCTCACCGCGACGTTCGAGACGGGTTCCAAAACGACCAAAGTAGTGGGCGACGCCGGCCAAACGCGCGACGTGAAGTTCGAAGCCCCGCCGCCTCCCCCGACGCCTGCGATCGATTTCTCGGCTGATGCGTCTCAATCGAAGGACGGCATGACGGCCGGCCGACCACTTCCGCCGCTGGTTACGTGGATCGCCGCGGGCGTGACAGGCGCCGTCTTGGGAGCCACGATCATCTCTGCGGTCGACATGTACAACGGCGTTCCTGAATACAAGCGTGCTGCAGCAGCCTCGAAAGGCTGCACATCGCAGAGCAGCAATTGCACGGAGCTCTCACGAAAAGCGCAAGACGAGCTCGATAAGGGGCAAAGTCGTGAGTTGCGTACCAATATCCTGATTGGCGCGACGGCGTTTGCCGCTGTAAGTACTGGCGTCATCGCGCTGTTCCTGACCGACTGGTCTTCGCACGACGCGAGCGGGAACAATGAGACTCTGGGACTACGTGTCGAGCCGCGGCCCGGGGGGCTGGCGACGACGCTCGAGGGACGCTTTTGAACGAGTCGCTGACAGCCTCCGCGGATCCATTCGCGAGTAGCCTGACGGGCAGAAGGCTGGGCCGCTACGAGGTACTGGCGCGTCTCGCATCAGGTGGGATGGCAGGCGTATATGTAGCCCGTGCGCTCGGTGTCGCCGGGTTCGAGCGGCTCGTCGCAGTGAAGGTGCTGCATCCGCACCTCGCGCACGAGGAAGAGTTCATCTCGATGTTTCTCGACGAGGCGCGGCTGGCAGCGCGCATTCGTCATCCGAACGTCGTCCCGACGATCGACATCAGCGATACGCCCGACGCCGGCTTCTACCTCGTGATGGAGTACATCGAGGGCGACCACCTCGGCGCCTTGCTCCAGCGCGCGTGGAAGCTGGGCAAACGCCTGCCGTTCAACGTGACTCTGCGCATCATCGTAGACGCACTCGAAGGCCTGGGCGCCGCCCACAACCTGGTCGACGAGGCGGGCCGGCCTCTGCAGCTCGTGCACCGCGATGTGTCGCCGCACAACATCATGGTCAGCACCGATGGCGTCGCGCGCATCACCGACTTCGGCGTCGCGAAGGCCGAGGTGCGTTTGAGCACGACGCGCGAGGGCCAGTTCAAGGGCAAGCTCGCCTACATGGCGCCCGAACACGCGAGCAACGGTGACGCCGATCAGCGCTCCGACTTGTTCTCGATGGCGATCATCCTGTGGGAGAGCCTGGCTGGGAAGCGGCTGTTTCGCGCTGAGAACCAGGCTGCGACGCTGAACAAGATCTGTCTCGAGCCGATTCCGATGCCGTCGTCGGTCGATCCGGCGCTCGCGGTCTTCGACCCGATCCTGGAGCGCGGCCTCGCGCGCGATCCGAACCTACGCTTTCAGAGCGCGGAAGAGTTTGCGGAGGCGATCGAAGAGACAGCGCCGACGCTCGGCGGTCTGGCCAAGCAGCGGGAGGTCGCGCAGCTCGTCCGCGAATACGCTGCGGAGAAACTCAGCAAAGACGCCGATCTAATCCGCGATGCGATCTCGCAGCTCGCGGCGAACAACCCGTCCGAGCCTTCGCCCGGCTACAGTGCGCCGATCAGCCCAGAGCCGCCGCCGCCCGCGCTGCCGCCGGCACCGCGCGTGTTCGCGCCGCCGCCAGCAGCGGCGTCGCCGAACCTGTCGGTGCCGCACCCGGCCGGGTTCGCCCCGCCGGCGGCCGCTGTGCCGATGGCTTCCGAAGTGTTCTCGCAACTGCGCGAGCCGCTGCCGCTGCTCGATCTCGAGCCGCACGAAGGCGCGCAGGCGAGCCGGCGTTGGATTTGGGCGGCTGCGATCTTCACGCTCGCAGCCGCGATCGGCGTCGCGGTGATCTTGAGCATGCGCGACGACCGCGTGCGGACCATGCCGCTACCAGCCGCAACGGTCGAAACGCCCGCCGCTCCGATCACGCCGATCGAAACGACGCCGGCTCCGTCCGAGCCAGCCGCACCGGCGAAGCCCGAAACGAGCCACGAAGCCCGGACTGGTGACCGGCCGTCGCGGCGTTCGACTGAGGCGCGCGAAAATACCGAGCCGAGCGAGCCCGCGCGCACCGCCGATGCACCGGCCGAGCCGCCCCCCGTGCAGGCGAACGAACCTACACCCGGGCGTGAACCTCCGACGAGCGCTTCGACTCCGTCAGTTCCGTCGACAGGGCGCCGCGAGCCGCGCGAACGAAGATCACGCGAGTCGGAAGGCAACGGACCGCAACCGGTGCGGCCGAACGTGCCCGACGACTTGATGCTGAATCCATATCGTTGATCGTGCGCCGCTGACGGCTGCAGACGCACACGGCCTGCGCGTGTACGGCAGCAACGCGTTTTGACCCTGCGCGAACGCTTCATATAAGCTTTCGAAGATCTCGCTGCTGCTGCCGGAGGGTGCATGGCTGAATGGGTCTGGGAAGCACGTGCACGCACCGGAGAAGTCCGCAAAGGCGTGATGGATGCGGACGACAAGGAGGCCGTCAATCAACGGCTTCGCGCGCAGCAGCTCAATCCAGTCAAGGTCAAGAAGAAGGGCGTCGAGCTCAAGCTGCCGTCGTTCGGTGGCGGCGTCACCGCGCAAGAGCTCGTCATTTTCATCCGTCAGTTCGGCACGATGATCGACGCCGGTCTGCCGCTCGTGCAGTGCTTGGACATCTTGAGCAGTCAGGGTGACAACAAGAGCTTCAACGCGGTGTTGAAAGACATCAAGGGCTCGGTCGAGCAGGGCGCGACGTTTTCCGAATCGCTCAAGCGCCATCCGAAGGTGTTCGACGAGCTCTTCGTGAACCTCGTCGCCGCCGGTGAGATGGGCGGTATTCTCGACACGATCTTGAACCGCCTCGGTGTGTACATCGAGAAACGCGTCAAGTTGCAGCGTCAAATCCGCGGCGCGCTCGTCTACCCGATCGCCGTCTTCTGCATCGCGGTCATCGTCTTGGGCGTCTTGCTGACGATGGTCGTGCCGACGTTCGAGAAAATGTTCGCGGACTTCGGCGGCACTGACAAACTTCCGCCGCTCACGAAGTTCGTGATCGGCATGTCGCACGGCGTCGTCGATCGGTTGCCGTACATCATTCCGATCGGCATCGCGACCTTCATCGGAATCTCCTGGTCGTACCGCACGACGCGCGGCAAACGCTTTTGGCACTGGCTGTCGCTCGTGTTCCCGGCGGTCGGGCCGACGATGCGTAAGATCGCAGTCGCGCGCTTCACGCGCACGATGGGTACCCTGCTCTCCTCCGGCGTACCGATTCTCGACGCGCTCAGCGTCGTCTCGAAGACAGCCGGCAACGTGTTGATCGAGCAGGCGCTGCGCGACGTCGCCGAGAAGATCACGCAAGGCCGTACGATGGCCGAGCCGCTCGCTGAGTCGAAGATCTTTCCTTCGATGGTCGTACAGATGATCGGCGTCGGCGAGCAGACCGGCGCGCTCGACGTCATGCTCAACAAGATCGCCGACTTCTACGAAGACGAAGTCGACGTCGCAGTCTCGGCGCTGACCGCGATGATGGAGCCGGTCATGATGGTCGGCATCGGCGGCATGGTCGGCTTCATGCTGATCGCGATGTACATGCCGATCTTCGACATCGCGGGTGCGGTCAAGGCCGAATAACCGAGGCGAGTTTTAGCTATGAGTACAAGGCCCGAGCCGAGCCCGACTCCGCCCGGACCTGCGCTCGGTTCGCCGTCGCCCTTGCCGACCGTGTTCGACTCGGAGGAGCAGCAGCAGGCGGCGCGCCGCCTCCTGCTGTTCATGGGCACGCGACTCGGAGTCGCGACGTTGCTGCTCGGCAGCACGCTGTGGCTCGCGCTCGAGAACACGCACGGCACTGACTCGTTCACGCCACGCTTCTTGATGGCGCTGATCGCCGCGATCTACGGCGGCTCGCTCGCGTCGTCGGTGTGGTTGTTGCGGCGGCGCGATCACGCGCGCGTCGCGACGCTGCAAGTCGGCCTCGACCTCGTGCTCACGACCGGGCTCGTCTACATCACGGGCGGCGCCGGCAGCGGGTTCAGTTTTCTCTACGGCGTCGCGGTGCTGATGGCCGCGATGGTGCTCGGTCCGACTCCGGCGCGCGTCGCGGGCATCCTCGCACTCGCGATGTACACGGCCCTGATCGCCGGATTGTCATTCGGCAAGTTGCCGCCGCCGGCCGATCAAGCGGTCGACGCGTACCAGATGCCGGCATCCGAGCTCGCCTACGCGTGGTTGTTGAACGTGTTTGGATTGTTGCTCGTGACGCTGCTCGCGGGAAGTTTGGCTGCGCGCGTCTGGTCGGCAGGCGGACGGCTGCGGCTCGCCGAGGCGAGCGCTGCATCGCTCGCGCGATTGAACGAAGACATCGTGCGCTCGCTCAACTCGGGGCTCGTGACGACGGATCTGAACGGGCGGATCCGCTCGATCAATCCCGCCGGGCTCGAGATCTTGCGCGCCGAGTTCCAAGGCTTGCTCGGCGAAGCGGTGGAGCGACACCTTCCGATCGAAGCGTTTCAGAGCGCGCTGCGCGACGGCGTGGTGCGTGCGGAGGGCAACGCGCGCGGCGCCGATGGCGGCACTTTTCCGGTAGGGTTTTCGCTGAACGCGCTGAACAACCTCGATGGTACGAGCATCGGCGCGCTGATCTTGTTCCAGGACCTGAGCGAGATCGTCGCGCTGCGAGAGACGGCCGCGCGCGGTGAGCGGCTGGCGGTGCTCGGGCGACTCTCGGCCGGTCTCGCACACGAGATTCGCAACCCACTCGGTTCGATCTCGGGGTCGGTGCAACTCGTGAAGGACTCTGCGCGGCTCAACCAAGAGGACCGCAACCTACTCGGCATCGTCCTACGCGAAGTCGAGCGGTTGGATGATCTCGTGAGCACGATGCTGCTCGTCGGGCGCCCTCGTGAGCCGATGCGGAAGCCTTGCGATCTGCGCCAACTCGCGGACGACGTAGTCGAGATCACGCGGCGCGGGCCTGCAGCGGACGGCGACATCGACATCGACGTCGTGCGCGGCGATCTGCCGGTGATGGCCTGGGCGGACGAAGATCAGATTCGGCAGGTCATGTGGAACCTGCTCAAAAACGCCTTGCAGGCATCGCCGCGCGGGACGGTGGTTCGCGTCGGAGCGAGCGTTCGGGCTGGGTTTGCGGTGCTCGAGGTTTCGGATCAAGGACGCGGCATCGATCACGGGCAGCGGACGAAGATCTACGACATGTTCTACTCCGAGCGAACGCACGGCGCGGGGATCGGCCTCGCGCTCGTGCGGCAGATCGTGGATGCCCATCAAGGCAAGATCGAAATCATCAGCGAGCAGAGCCGCGGTGCGACGTTCGTTGTGAGCTTACCGATGGCACCTCGGGCGTCCGATCCCGCGAAGTTGAGCGGACACGAGCTGCACGAGCGAACCACGATCCACTAGCCACTAACTCGCGACGCGCTCGCTTTCGCTCGTCCAGACCACCGAGCCAGCCGTGAGCTCGCTCGCAGCTTCGTAGAGTGCCGCTACGGGCGGCGCGTCGAGGTGCTCGAGCTTGGCGTCCTCGAGCGCCGCTCTCAGCTTCGCGTTCAACACTGCACCCGCTTCCGGTCGCCGCTCCGGCCGGCGCGCGAGCATCGCCCCGAGCAGCAGGTCCAGGCTCGCCGGCAGCGCGGGCCGCACGTCGCTCGGACACGCCGACTGCGCGAACAAGATCTGCGCGAGCACCGCGAACACCTCGCTCGCATCGAACGCCGGCGCACCGCACAAACACTCGTGCAGGATGCAGCCGAGCGCGAACACGTCACTCGGCCCTTCGACGCTCTGGGGATCGCGAATCTGCTCGGGGGACATGTAGCGCGGCGTCCCGATGTACTCGCCGTGACCGGTGTGCCCGGTGGGACCAGCCAGGTCGCGTGAGACACCGAGGTCCACGATGCACGCGCCTTCGACGCGGCCACCCGCCAGCAGGATGTTGCTCGGCTTCAGATCGCGATGGACGATGCCTCGCCCATGCAGCGCACCGAGCCCACTCGAGAGCCGCTGCGCGAGCCGCAAGCTTTCGATCGGCGTCAGACCATCTCGGGCGAGCCGCTTGGCGAGCGTCTCGCCTTCGATCCACTGCATCGCGAGAAACGGCGCACCCGAGTCCGTGTAGCCGTGGTCGATGTATCGAACGACTGCGGAGTGTTCCACCGACGCTAACGCGAGGGCCTCACGGAACGCGCGCTCGGGTCGTGCCGCTCGTGAGAGGTACGTCACCTTGAGTGCGACACTGCCGCCATCGCGAAGGTCTCGCGCGCGAAACACCAGACCCGAAGAACCCGCTCCTGCTTCGGATTCGATCACGAATCGCTCGGCGACGACCTCGCCCACTCGGGGTGCCCCTGCCGCGACGAACGCCGCACGCCCCGGTCCATCCTTGAAAGTTAGATTCACGCGTAACTCCTCTCAGCCGGCCCGGCTGAACCCGCGGCGCCCAACCGCACCGCCTCACGAGGAAGGCGTGACTTTTGGTGTCACGATGTGACGACAGAGCCGGTTTCGATCGGGAAGTCCGAGCCCTACGTTCCGGAAGACCCACTCTGCGTTACAGGCTGGGCTCACGATGTGAACGGCCGTACGCTCTCGGGGATCGGGGGGCCGCCTGAGCGTGGGGCAAACGTTCGGGGCCCGCCCGACCGGGATGCACGACTATGAAGCGCTTCACACCTTTCTTAGCCGGCTCTTCCGACTGCGCTCCGCACAACGCCGCCGTCGATCTGGACGAGATCCCGGAAGGAAGTCTCGGCGCATTCGGGGGTGTCGACGAGACGATCGAACATTTCTCGGGCGTCCCGCGAGCGCCGACTCAGAGCTTCGTCGGACGTGATCACGCGCTGTCCGAGCTCAACGCTGCGATCGTGCAGAGCCTGCAGGGGCGCGGCTCGCTCGTGTTGATCTCGGGTGAACCCGGCATTGGGAAGACGCGCCTGATGGCCGAGTTCGCGGCGCTCGCGCAACGTGCAGGCGTCATCGCGCTCTGGGGCAACTGCTGGGAAGGCGGCGAAGCGCCGGTGTTCTGGCCGTGGATTCAGATCTTGCGCGCGTACCGCCGCGGCCGCGATCCCGCCGACGTCCGGCGCGAGCTCGGCGCGGCGGCGCAAGCACGAGAGCTCCAAGCGATTCTGCCCGAGCTCGCCGACGGTTCTCTCAACGAGGCGAGCACAGCCGGCGGCAAAACAGCCGCGGCGTCGCAAGAAGCGCGCTTCCGCTTGTTCGATGCGGTCGCGGGATTTCTGCGACGCGCAGCGCAGGCGCGACCGCTGCTCCTCAACATCGACAACCTGCATGCGGCAGACGGCGCGTCGCTTCAGCTGTTGCGATTCATCGCGCAGGACCTGTGGGATGCACGCGTCCTCGTCGTCGCGAGTTACCGCGAGGGCGACGCGAGCAGCGACACGCCGCTCGGGCGATTGCTCGGTGAGCTCGGCACGAGTGTGCAGCGCATTCAGCTGACCGGCCTCGCACCCGACGACGTCGCGCAGCTGATTCGAGACTTCGGGGTCGAGGTCCCGGAACCCGAGCTCGCTCGGGCATTGCACGCGCGAACCTCAGGCAATCCGTTCTTCGTGCGCGAAGTGCTGCGTTTGCACGGCGCAGGCCAAGACGCGCTCGAGAGCGTGCCCGACAGCGTCGCGCTCGTGATCGAGCGGCGCTTGTCGCGGATCGGTGTCCGGCCGCTCGAGTTGTTGCGAAGCGCGGCAGTGCTCGGGTCCGAGTTCACTGCGGAGACGCTGTCGGCTGCGAGTGGCCAGCCACTCGAAGACGTGCAGGCCGGATTGCCCGAGTTATTGTCGGCCCGGCTGCTCGCACGCGATCGCAGCGGGGACAGCTATCGGTTTGGTCACGCGCTCGTACGCGAGGTTTGTTACGCGCAACTGCCGGATTTGCAACGGCGTCAGCTGCATCGCAATGCCGCACGCGCGATCGAGCGGCCGGGCGCCGATGCGCGACCAGCAGAGGTCGCGTTTCACTATGCCCGTGCCGGCACGGCCGAGGACCTCGAGCACGCACTCGCCAGCTCGGTCGTCGCGGCGCGCGATGCGCGGCAAGTGGGCGCACTCGAAGACGCGACGAGTCACTTCGAACGCGCACTCGAGCTCACCGCCCGTGTCGTAAGCGCGGACGATCGACGCCGCTGTCAGCTGCTGCTCGAATTGGGCAGCGTTCAGATGATCCGCGGGCTACTCGTCGCAGCCCAGAAGACGCACGTCGCTGCGGCGAAGCTCGCCCAGGCGTGTGGCGACGCCGAGCTCTCAGCGCGCGCCGCGCTCGGGTTCGGAGTGGAGTTCGGCGCCGGTGGCTCGGACGACCAGGAAGTCGAGCTGCTCGAGACTGCGCTCGCAGCGTTGCCGGAAGCGGATAGCTCGCTGCGCGCGCGCGTGACGTCCCGGTTGTCGCGCGCGCTGCTGTTTGGCGTGCGCCACACGGAGCGGGTGGCGCTCGCGGAAACCGCGCTCGTGATGGCGAGGCGGCTCGACGATCCAGCGACGCTCGCGAGCGTTCTCTACGCCCGCCACCAGTCGCTGTGGACCGGTGCACCGGCGGAGGAGCGCTGTCGGATCGCCGACGAGATCGTGCAGCTAGCTGAGGCGACGCGGGATCATGAGCTCGCGATGCAAGCGCGCGCGTTGCGGCTCGGGGACTTGCTCGAGCTCGCGGCACTCGAGCGATACCGGTCGGAGTGCGCGACGTACGCGCGGCTCGTGCACGACGAGCACGCCGTGACTTCGGCGTGGCACGTGCCGATGCAGCAAGCGACGCTCGCGATGTTGAGCGGGCAGTTTGCGGAGGCGGAGCGATTGGGGGCGCAGGGCTTGTCGCTCGGACGGCGCCTGTCGCAACCCGGGATCGAGGTGTTTCACCACAGCGTGCTCATGACGATCCGCTATCTGCAGGGTCGTCACGCGGAGCTCATCGCCGTGTTGCGTCACGGCGCGGACGCCTATCCGACGTTGCCGGTGTTTCGCGCGGGGCTCGCGTTGGCGCACGCAGAGCGAGGCGAGAAGCTCGAAGCGAACTTGGTGTTCGAGCGGCTCGCGGAGGGGGATTTTCGCGGCGTGCCGCGAGACATCTTGTGGGTGTTCAACCTGGCGTTGTTGAGCATCACGGCGCACTTTTTGAAAGATGCTGCGCGCGCGAAGCTGCTCTACGGCTGGCTCGAACCGTACGCGAAGTACAACGTGCGCGTGACGCGCATCGGAATCAGCAGCATCGGCTCGACGCACCACTACTTAGGTCTGTCAGCCCTCGCATTCGATGACGTCGGCGTTGCGATCGGGCACTTCGAAGCCGCGGTCGCGTCACATCAGCGCCAAGGCGCGCTCGCGATGTTGGCGAACAGCGAGCTTCAGCTGGCGCGCGCTTTGGAGCGACGTGGGGGAGACGACCGTCGCGCGAGGGCTGCGCGCGAGCGTGCGTCGGAGTTGGCGCGCTCGCTCGGGATTCGACTCGTGTTGGCGGAGCTCGACGCCGCGCAACCGCCGCCGCTGGCTGCAGCCGGGGCCATGACCACACCCTCGCACAGAAACGTCAGGCTCCGGCGCGACGGCCCGGATTGGCTCATCGAGCAAGCGGGACGCACGTTGCGTCAGCGCAACGCGGTCGGGATGGAGATGCTCGCACGCCTGCTTCGGGAGCCGGGCCGCGAGTTTGCAGCGCTGGACCTTCGCGGCAGTGAGGGTGTTGCGGGATCGGATTCGGGCGAGCTCTTGGACGAGCAAGCGACCCGCGGTTATCGCGAGCGTGCGGCGGAGCTGCGCGAAACGCTCGAAGCCGCGGAAGCGATGAACGATGCCGGTCGTGCGAGCAGTGTCCGCGAAGAGCTCGAGCAACTCGAACACGAGTTGCGACGTGCGATCGGGTTGGGCGGCCGCTCGCGGCGCGCCGGAGCGACCTACGAGCGGGCGCGGATCAGCGTCACAAAAGCGATCAAAGCCGCATTGAAGAAGGTCGCGGAGCAGGACGCGGCGCTCGGTGCCCATCTCGATCGCAGCGTGAAGACGGGCCAGGTCTGCGTGTACAGCCCTGACCCGAGCGCCGACATTCACTGGGTCGTCGAGAACTAGCTACCGACGTCGTTGACGGCGACGGCGACGGTCGTTTCACGTCGCCGTCGCCGACAACGTTCACGTCAACGTCAACGACACGTCAAAGCTACCGCTTCAGGATCTGCACGATGCAGGTCCCGCCCAGCCCGATCATGTGGGCCAAGCCGTTCGTCGGTCGACCCGGAATCTGGCGCCTTCCCGCTTCTCCACGCAGCTGCCAGAAGATCTCCGCGATTTGTCCGAGGCCCGTCGGCCCGAACGGATGACCCATCGCGAGCAAACCACCGCTGCTGTTGATCGGAATGCGGCCCGTAAGCTCGGTCGCGCCTTCGTCGATCAAGCGACCGCCCTCGCCCACCGGACACAAGCCCATCGCTTCCGCGTACAAGATCTCTTCGATCGTCGCTGCGTCGTGCAGCTCGATCATCCCGAGCTCACTCGCGCCGATGCCCGCGCGCTCGTAGGCAGCTTCCGCCGTTCGTTTCGTCAGACTCGAGAAGTCCGGCGCACTTGCGAGCGTGCTCTGGGAAACTGACGCGGCCACCCAAACCGGCTTCTCGATGCCGAGCCGCCGAACCACGTCCTCGCTGACCAGCACCGCTGCAGCGGCTCCATCGCCAAACGGGCAGCAATGCAGCACCGTGAGCGGCGGAACGACGACGCGCGCGGCGTGGACTTGTTCGAGCGTCACTTCCTCCTGGTACTGCGCGTACGGGTTGCGCGCGCCGTTGAAGTGCTGCTTCACGCTCACTTTCGCGAGCTGATCGATCGTCGTCCCGTACTTGTCCATGTGCGCTTGCGCGTCTCGCGCAAACGAGACCATCGGCCCCGTCGGCGCCTTGTCGGCCTTCGGCGCGCTCTCGGTCTTTGCGGCTTCGGGCTTGGCTTCCGGCTGCGGCGCTTCACTCGGCTTCGCGCTCGAAGCTTCGCGGCGCGGCAACATGTCCACGCCGAGCGCGAGCGCGATGTCGAACTCTCCCGTCGCAACGTCGAAGTACGCGCCACGGAAAGCGTAAGAGCCCGTCGCCGACGCGTTCTCCACGTTCGTGATCGAGAGCCCCGTCTGCCCGAGGTTCGCGAACAACCGCGCACCCGCAGTCATCCCGAGGCTCGTGTGGCCACACCATGCGCTCTGCAGATCTTTCCAGGCGAGCCCGGCCGTCTCGAGCGCACCATTGATCGCCGTCGTCGCCAAATCTTTCGGCTTCTTGTCGCGCCACTTGCCGTACGCGTGCAGGCCTACTCCGATCACAGCCACTTTCCGCATATCGGTTCTCCAGTGAAGAGGGCACACGAGCCCGCCCGCAGCCCTCAGCTGCGGCTGCCGCGAGCTCCACCCTCTGCAGCCTTCAGCTGCGGTTCGTGTTGATCACGTAGCGCTGCAGGTACGACTCGAGCCCCCAGCGCCCGCTCGCCTCGCCGATCCCCGACCACTTCGCGCCCGCAAACGGCGCCTTCGGCGTGAGCGCGAGGTGCTGATTCACCCAAACCGTCCCCGCCTCGAGCTCCTTCGCGACGCCGGTCGCGCGCTCCACGCTCCCCGACCAAACCGAAGCGCCGAGCCCGAAGTGCGTGTCGTTCGCGCGCTCGAGCGCGTCGTCCAGCTGCTTGTACGGCAACAGCGGCAACGCCGGACCAAACTGCTCCTCGGCCACGAGCGCCGTGCGGTCGTCGACCTCGGTCACGATCGTCGGCGGATAAAAATAACCCGCGCGCCCGAGCCGCTCGCCACCAGCGTGGACCTTGGCGCCGCTCTTCTTCGCGTCGTCGACGAGTCTCGCCACGCGTTCGAGCTGCATCGCGTTGTTCACCGGCCCGAGCTGCGTGCCCTCTTCGAGCCCGTCGCCGACGCGAACCTCTTTGGCGAGCTTCGCGATCGCAGCCACCAGCGGCGCAAACAAAGCTTCCGGCACGTACACGCGTTTCACCGCCGTGCAGACCTGGCCCGAGTTGTGAAACGCCGACCAAAACAGCTGCGGCGCGATCTTCGAAGGATCCGCGTCATCGAGCACGATCGCCGGATCGTTACCGCCGAGCTCCAGCGTGACGCGCTTCAAGTCCGACGCTGCGGTCTGCGCCACCCGCTTGCCGGTCGCAACCGAACCCGTGAACGACACTTTGCGAACGTCCGGGTGCCCGCTCAAGAGCGCGCCGAGCTCGTTGCCACCGCTGACGACGTTCAACACGCCGGGCGGCAACACCTGGTTCAGCACCGCGCCGAGCTGCAACGTCGCGAGCGGCGTGAACGGCGAAGGCTTCAACACGACCGTGTTCCCGGCGAGCAGCGCAGGCGCGATCTTCGTCATCGCGATCAAGATCGGAAAGTTCCAGGGCGTGATGCCGGCGACTACGCCATACGGCCGATAGCAGATGTCGATGCGGCCCTTGTCGTTGTCGCGCGTCACCTCGTGCGGCAACGGTTGGTCGGCTGTACTTCGCAGCTGAACCGACGCACCGAGGACTTCACCGATCGCGAGGGCGAGCGGCTTACCCTGCTCGAGCGTGAGCGTGCGACCGATCTCCTTCGCGTGCGCTTGCACGCGATCGGCGGCAGTCCGCAGCACCTGGCGGCGGAACTGCTCGTCGCGCTTCCAAGTCTTGAACGCGCGTTGCGCCGCGGCGACCGCCTCTTCCAGCTGCGCCGGCGTGCAGGCTGGCGCTTGCGCGAACACCTGCTCGGTCGCGGGGTTCAGCACGCCAAAACTTTCAGCAGCCCCGTGCTGCTTACCGTCGATCGACATCGTGTAGTCGGACATGGACGACCTCTCGCGTGAGTGTGTGCGTACCCGCTCTGTGTGGGAAGGACGCTACAACATACTTGTCAAGCGTTCAACAAGTTGTTACGAAACTGGGGTGAACGAGAGTGCGGAGGGAAAACGCGGGGATCGGAAGCCCGCCGGTGGCGCCGAAGGAATCCGCGAAGCGCCGTCCGAACCGCCCCCACCTCGCAAAGCTGGAGCACGGCGCACCCAGGCCGAGCGCACGGCCGAGTCGGACCGCAAGCTGATGCGTGCGGCGCTGAAGCTCATCGGCGAACGCGGCTATCAAGGAACGTCGCTTGCTGCGATCGGTGAAGAAGCCGGTTACAGCCGCGGCCTCGTTCACGAGCGGTTCGGTTCCAAGGCCGGCCTCTTGTGGACTCTCGTCAAACGCATGCTGCGCGTCTGGAACCACGAAGGGCGCGCGCGTACCGACGCGAGCCGAAGCGGTATCGACGCGCTGTGCGACATCGTCGACAACCATCGCCGCGCGATCGAGCGCGATGAAGGCATTCGCGCGTTCTACGCGATCTTGTTCGAGGTCCTCGGTCCGATCCCAGAGGTCCTGCCCGAGTTTCAAAAGCTGCACCGCGATTTTCGGGCGGACATCGAGCGCGCGTTGCGGGCCGGCATCGAAGCCGGCTCGATTCGTGCCGACATCGATCTGCAAGCGCAAGCCGTGACTCTGCTCGGCGTGCTGCGTGGAATCGCGATCCAGTGGCTTCTCGAACGTGACGCGTTCCCGCTCGAGGCGACGTACGAAGCCGTCAAATCCAATTTGCGCCGGAGCCTTGCCGCGTGAGCTCGCCTGCCAAGCCGCGAAGTGTCGAGCACTACGCGGAGCTCACGCCCGACAGCGTCGCGTTGTGGGAGGACGGTCGAACGCTGACCTGGTCCGAGTACAACGCGCGCGCAGACCGCCTCGCCGAAGTGTTTGTCTCGCGCGCAGGCGTGAGTGCGGGGGACCGTGTCGCGCTGTGCATGCAAAACCGCCTCGAGTGGTTCATCACGCAGACCGCAGTCGCAAAGCTCGACGCGAGCCTGGTGCCGGTGTCGCCGCGCCTCACGCCCGCCGAGGTCCATTACATCGTGGCCGACAGCGGCGCGCGCGTCTTCGTGTTCGACGCGGAGGACGTGGCAGCGGTCACGCGGGTTTGGACCAACGAACCCGAGAGCGAAAAACACTCGGTCGTGCGGCTGGCGATCGGGCTCGAGCGCGGCGGCCGAGACGACGTCACGGCATTTGCTGCCGCGGCTGAAAGCGGCGAGCGGGTCGAGCGCTGGGCCGCGCATGCCCCGCGCTCGATCGTCTACACGTCGGGAACGACCGGCCGGCCGCGCGGCGTCGTCAACGCGCGGCCACCGCGCGCGCCGCTGTCGATGACGCAGCTCGCCGAACAGCCCCCACGTTCGGGCGACGGCGGCACGCGCAACCTGCTCGGCGCGCCACTCGTGCACGCGGCCGGTCAATCCTCGGCGCGCGCCACGCTTGCCGCGGGTGGCTGCGTCTACATCCTGCCGAAGTTCGGCGCTGAACGGGCGCTGCAGATCATCGCGAGCGAACGCATCACGACGACGTTTCTCGTGCCGACGATGTTGAACCGAATCGTCAACCTGCCGAAGCAGACGCTCGACCGGTACGACGTCAGCTCGATTCGAACGATCGTCACGGGCGCCTCACCCTGCCCGCAGTCGGTGAAAGAAAAAGTCATCGAGTACTTCGGCGACCACTGCCTCACCGAGAGTTACGGCTCGACCGAAGTTGGCCTCGTCTCGCGCATGCTGCCCGAAGACCACCTGCTCAAACCCGGCTCGTGCGGACGGGTCTACGACCACGTTCAGGTTCGCATCGTCGACGCGCATGGCCGGGATCTGCCGCACGGCGAGACCGGCGAGATCACGGTCAAGACGCCGGGCATGATCGAGCGCTACTTGAACGAAGGCGCCCCGCGCGAGCTCGCGGGCGGCTTCTTTGCGACGGGCGACGTCGGCCGGCTCGACGAAGACGGCTACCTCTACATCCTCGATCGCAAGAAAGACATGATCATCGCCGGCGGCGTGAACATCTATCCCGCCGAGATCGAGAACAGCTTGCGCCGGCATCCGGCGGTGCTCGACGCGGCCGTGTTCGGCATCCCGCATCCGGAGCTCGGCGAGCAAGTCAAAGCCGTCGTCGAATGTGTGGACGGTCAGAGCGTGAGCGAAGCCGATTTGCTCACCTTCGTCGCGGCGGAGCTCGCGACCTACAAGCGGCCACGCGCGATCGAGTTCGTGGCTGAGATTCCGCGCAACGCGGCGGGTAAGCCACTCAAAGCACAACTGCGAGCACCTCACTGGGCCGGGACCGGCAAGGTGATCTGAGTCAGAGGGTTCGGAGGACGACGATGGATCTGGAGCTGAAGAACAAGGTCGCGCTCGTAACGGGGGCTGGACGTGGAGTCGGTCGGGGTATCTGTCTGCGACTTGCGGCCGAAGGTGCAAAGGTCGTCGTGAACGACCTCCACGACCGCCGCGCCGAGCGTGTCGCGGTCGAGATTCGCGAAGCCGGCGGAACGGCACTGCCGGTCGCGGCAAACATCTGCGACCTCGCTCAGGTGCGCGCGATGGTCGTCCAGGCAGCCGAGACGCTCGGTCCGATCGACATTCTCGTGAACAACGCCGGCATCCCTGGAACGTTGCCGGGCGAAGAAGCACCCAAGGGTGGTTGGGAAGACTTCCACACCACCGACCCGGCGAGCTGGAACCGGATGATCGACCTGAACATCTACGGCACGATGAACTGCACCCACAGCGTCCTGCCCGGCATGGTGGAGCGGCGTTGGGGCAAAGTGATCAGCGTGATGTCGGAAGCCGGCCGGCTCGGCGAAGCCAAGCTCGCGGCGTATTCGGCGGCGAAGGCGGGCATGCTGGGCTTTTCGAAGGCAGTTGCACGCGAGGTCGGCAAACACTGCATCAACGTGAACGTAGTCGCGCTCGGCGCCGTGGATTCGAAGGAGATGCCGTTCGAGCAGCTCGAGCCACACGTCCAAGAGCGGATGGGCAAGCTGTTCAAGAGCTACCCGATCGGCAAAGGCCTCCAGCGCCTCTCCCGTGCAAGCGACGTCGCGGACGCGATCGCATTTCTGGCGTCCGATCGCGCGCAGTACATCACGGGGCAAGTTCTTGGCCTCAGTGGCGGTTTTGCAATGCCTGGCTGAAAGAGGACCCTCATGACCGACACACCCACGCCGACCGACATCTTGCGCAGCGAAACTCGCGAGCAGGTTCTGCTGCTGACGCTGAATCGCCCCGAAGCGAAGAACGCGTTCAACGCGGCGCTGAGCCAAGCGCTCTCGGACGCGCTCGATCGCTTCGAAGCGGATCCCGCGCTCCGCGTGTGTGTTCTGACCGGCGCTGGCGGCAGTTTTTCGGCCGGTATGGATCTGAAGGCACTGCTCAAAGGCGAATCGTCGTCGACCGAGAAGCGCGGCGGCTTCGGCATCATGTCTCGTCCGCCCAACAAGCCGATCATCGCGGCGGTCGAGGGCTACGCCGTCGCGGGCGGCATGGAGCTCGCGTTGTGCTGCGACCTGATCGTCGCGACCGACACCTCGAAGTTCGGAATTCCGGAGGTGCGGCGCGGCTTAGTCGCCGTCGGTGGCGCGCTTTTTCGCCTGCCGAAGCGCATCCCCTACCACGTCGTGATGGAGCTCGCGCTGACGGGCGAGCTGGTCAGCGCCGAACGCTGCCAACAGCTGGGGCTCGTGAGTCGGGTCGTGCCGCCCGGAGCTGCCGTCGCCGCCGCGATCGAGCTCGCGCAGCGCATCGTGCGGAACGGTCCGCTCGCCGTGGCTGCGACGAAGCAGATTCTGCAGCGCTCGCTGGAGTGGACCGAGGAAGAGGCCTGGAAAGAGCAGCACAAGCTCGCGCGTCCGGCGCTGCGTTCGAAAGATGCGGCAGAAGGTGCGCGCGCGTTCGCGGAGAAGCGGCCGCCGGTGTGGCGCGGGGAATGAATCGCCGCGCGATAGCGCGCTGCAGATTCACACTCGCGCGTGCCGAATCGGCGACAGTGCGTGAACACGAGTGCCACGGTGTCATTGCGTAACGCGCTTTCGTTGCACGACTCAGCACACTCGCGACAGCGTTGTCGCTAGTTACGTCGAACGTCCGTACGACAGTCCGAACGTTTCGCCGCATTCCGGTCACCGCCGCGCCATTTCAGCGTTCGCGCGGCGAGGTTGCACCGCGAAAATGCCGTGCTTTGTAAGACGCGTGCGCGCGTCGAGCGCCGCCACCACCGGCGTTCACGAACTGGCCCGTTCCTTGCTCTTCATTCGGGCGGACCCGATCGAATGAGGAACTTATGGCACAGCTTAGTCACCGTGCACCGAAGGCCGGCGGTATGTCTTCTTCACTTTCCTCCCGCGAGATACGCCGTGCGTACGCGTGATGGCCCTTGTCCAAGGAGTGCGGCTTTCTGTCCCGGCGGCGCATGGTCGTCGGGCCATCTGGTGTCACGACGCGATCTGAGTGATTTGGACTGAGGCTTGATTCTGGGGCGGGCGCCCACATCGGCGCCGTTTGAAAAAGTTCGGCCGGCAAGGGCTTGAGGTAAAGTGCGCGGTCATGTGTGACTGCAGACCTCCTGACCTGCCGGACCTTGCGTGAACGACTCGACCACGAACCTAACGAAGCAACAAAACCGGCAGCGCTTCTCCATGCTGCGCACGTTCGCGCTCGCCGACGTGCTCACCCTCGCGAACGGCTTTTGCGGCGCGGGCTCGATCCTGGCGCTGATGCAGCACATCGCGACGGGGCTCACGAGCTGGCTCTGGGTCGCGATCGTGCTGTTGCCGATCGCCCTGTTCTTCGACTTCGCGGACGGGCGCGTCGCGCGGTGGCGCCATCGTTCGTCCCCGCTCGGGGCGGACTTGGATTCGCTGGCCGACGTGATCTCGTTCGGCATGGCCCCGGCCGCGCTCGGCTTCGCGGCGGGTCTGCGCAGCTCACTGGACGTCGCCGTGTTGCTCTACTTCGTCGCGTGCGGCATCAGCCGTCTCGCGCGGTTCAACGTCACCGCTGGCTCGATGTCGGACGAGAGCGGCAAGGTGAGTCACTTCGAGGGTACGCCGATCCCGACGAGCGTGCTGATCGTCGGGTTGTGGGGTTGGCTGCTCGCGATCGACCGCATCGGGCCGTCGATGTGGCTCGGCTGGTGGGACTACGGCCCGGTCGCGCTGCATCCGCTCTCGCTCGTGTACTTCCTGAGCGGGAGCGCGATGATCAGCACGTTCCGAATTCCGAAGCTGTAGCGAAGCACTTGTCGCTGCAATCGCGCGACTACTCCGCGGCGAGCGGCTTGGCCGGCTTCGCGAGCGCTGGAATCTTCACGCCGGCCGGCAGACCGCTGAAGCCCGCGACCGCCGTCTTGATGCCGCGCGCACGGATCTGCTCTTCGGCGCGGATCAATGGATTGTAGTTCTGCAGGTTGCGCTCGCCGTTCGGCGCGCCTGCCTTCAACCAGAGGCGCTTGCTCAACGTACCGTAGAGCAGCGGCATGTAGGGCAAGAACTCGCTCGAGCCTTCGGTCGAGCGGTGCGACATGAACGCGGTGAAGCCGCCCTTCTTGATGTTCGCGAGCGCGTCTTCGAGCGTATCCACGCCGACCTTGCCGCACTCCTCCATGATCCACTCGAGGTCGCCGCGCGCATCGAGGTACGTCTCGACCAAGTCGACGTCCGCGAGCCCGAGCACGATCTCGATCGCGAGCCGCGTCTCCGTGAACGTGCCGGCTTGGTTCAGCTTGATCAGCACGCTGTTGCCCGCGCGATCCTCGCGCTTCTTGCCGCAGAGGTACGGAATGATGAAACGCATCTGCGTGACGGCGAGGTCGTCCAGAACGATCTGCACGCGATCGCCGTACTTCGCGTTCATGAGCTTGTGCGCGGCGACGTCGTGCTCGGAGCCCGGATCTTCCATCGTCACGAAGTTGTCGGCGCTCTCCACCACGCTGCCGTCGAACTCGACCAACTCTTCGCGCGTCTTTCTGCCCGCGCCCGAAAAGCGCATGTCGTACAGACCTTGCTCGATGAGGTCTTCGCCCTTTTGGATCTCGCTGAACGCGTTGTCGGTTCCGATCGCGTAGTCGGTCGGCGAGAGGCCAAGCTGATCCGCGCACTCCTTGATGCGATTCAAACCTTCGAAGTTGTCGGCGACGGGAAACACGAAGCCGCGCTCCTTCGCAGTGCCGGTCGGCAAGCCATCACGCACCAAGTTGTTCTCGAACTGGCGGAAGAACTTCGTGCCGATCTCGAAGACCTCTTTGACCGACTTCGCCTTCATCGCGAAGAAGAACATCTCTTGGATGTCCTGCTTCGTACCCGGCACGTGTTCGCCACCGCACACCATGTTGAACGCGATGTTCGGGAAGTAAAACGTCTTGGTCGACTTGTCCGCGAAGATTTCCCACGCTTCGTAGCCGCTCGCCTTGAGCAACGTCTGAAAGAACGCAGTCGATGCCGCGAGACAGGCGTTGCCACCCCACAACTTCTTGTTCGGCCCCGCCTTTTTCACAAGCACGAGGTCGAAGCTGGCAGCGGCATCGAGAATGTCGGTCGGCCGCTTGATCGTGACCTTCTTCGGCAAGAGCGGCGCGATGTTCTTCTCGATCGACTTGATCGCTTTGTCGTTTGGAATGTAGACGGCCTCGTTTTCGCCGTCTGACGTGCCTTTCGGGATGCCGTTGCGCTCGGTGATGCTCCAGGTCTCTTTGCCGCGCGTCACCTTTGCGGTGATCTCGCCCTCGAGCGTGAAGCTGGCGTACGAGGACAAGATCTCGCGGCCACGCAGCGTGAAGTTGGAGATGATCGTTTCTTTCGGCATGACGATTTCCTCAAGCTGTACCGCGAGCCGCGGAGTTCGCCGCACCTTAGTGCAGCTCGCTCGGCGTTGTCACGAGCGCGCAGCGCGCACGGACACATGTTTCGCGAGACCGAAACGCGAGAGAAACCCACGCGTTTGAGCGTGACTGCGACTACGCGCGAGGTCAGTCGCACACTCCGGTGCGGACACCGAGCGCTTCACACGGAATACACACCTCGCCGGTGCTGCACGAAGACATCACGAGTAAGCTGGACAACGTGCCCGCGAGGAACGTCGGCGCGCAAGCGCCTGCCCCGAACCCGGTTCCCGCATCGCAGTGGTCGAAACACGCCGCGGGGTCCGCGACCTTGTTCTTCGGCGCGCACAGTTCCCCGGCTGCGCAGGTGAGCTGGCCCAGTTGTCCCGCCGCAGTGCCGGCAGCGTACGAGGGAACGCAGTAGCCGAGCCCCCCGTCACCACACTCCTTGAACGGCGAGGGCGGCGGTTCGAGCGGCGAATCGCCTGGCAACTCGCAAATGCCGGTCGAGCGGCCGTTCAGCGGGTTGTAACAAGGCGCGCAACTCTCACCTTGGTCGCACGTGGCTTGCGACAACCGCGTCGAGATCGGGCTCGCCTGCACGAAGCAGTTCGCGAAGCAGCGGCCCTCGTAGCTCGGCGCCGCCGCGGGCGAGCCGGGCAGTTGGACCCGGCAGCTCACGAAGCTCGTCGACATCCCAGCGTCTTCATCGGCGGTGCGCGGCTTCGGCACGCAGCGCAGATCCGGCGCGCCCTTGCAGGTCTCGTGCGGTAAGCCCGACGTGTTGTCGCCGGCACCCGAGCAGGTTCCCATGCCGCCGCAACAGTCGGCACCGCTCTCGCTCGGACCGCCGACGTCCCCGCGCCTCGGCTGGCAGGTGTACGCGGTCGAGTTGTCACTGCCGCCGGCACCCCCAGCACCGCCGGAGCCCGAACGGCCGCCGGTCGGTCGCGTCATGCCTGGCGCTTCCGCGTCCTTCTCGCTGCCCGCGTCTTTCGCCGGCTTCGAGGGCTCGTCGTCGTCCCCGCACGCACTCAGCACAAAGATCGCGGCGACGGCCGCAGGAAGTGCCCCGAACCGCAACAACGCGCGCTGCATTGCAAGCCTCCAAAAGAGCGCGTCGTCGTGAAAACTGCGACGCGTCCCGCGGAGCCTACACCTAAAAACGCACGCGGAGGTGGGCCTGGATTCGGAACAAAGAGTCGCCCCAAGTGATGGCCTCAGTCTCGAGCGCGAGCTCAGGGAACCGCGAAATCAGCGTGCCAATTGCGATTTGCGCTTCGAGCCGGGCCAGATGGGCACCCAGGCAGAAATGCATCCCGCCTCCGAAGGCGAGGTGAGCGCTCTGGTCGCGCTCGATCAGGAACTTGTCCGGGTCCGGGAACATGCGCGGGTCGCGATGCGCGGCCGCGATGCTCACGTAGACGGGCGTGTTCCTCGGGATGTGTTCGGCACCGAACACGACGTCTTCGTGCACGACGCGGCGCGTGCCGGGGATCGGCCCGTCGAAGCGCAGGCATTCTTCGACCGCGTTGGCGATCAGCGCCGGGCGCGCGCGCAACTTTGCGAGCTCGGTCGGATGCATCAAGAGCGCGCGCACGCCGTTTCCGATCAAGCCGATGGTCGTCTCGAAGCCCGCGATGAGCAGCCCCACCGCCTGTACGATCAACTCTTCTGGACTCAATCGATCGCCCGCCTCTTCCGCGCGGATCAAGGTGCTCAGCAAGTCGTCTCCGAGCTGCGCCTTGCGCTCCGCGATCAACTTCGTGAAATACGCGCTGAGATTCGCCGCCGCCGTCAGCGACTTCTCGAGCTGCGTCGGCGTGAGCAGGCGCGGCGCGAGCAAGTGCGTGACTTGCGCCGTCCAGTCCGTGAAGAGCTCGCGGTCTGCCAGCGGCACACCGATCATCTGACAGATCACGGTCGACGGGAGCGGCCGCGCGAGGTCCGCGATCACGTCCATTTCGCCGCTTCCTTGCACGCGATCGAGCAGCTCGCTCACGAGCGCTTGCACGTGCGTACGCAAGCGTTCGATCGCGGGCGGCGTAAATCCTTTGCTCACGAGCCGGCGCAAGCGGCCGTGGTTCGGCGGATCCTGCTGCAACATGAAGCGGCGCTGGATCAAGCTCTCGTCGATGCCCGGCAACTTACCATCGAGCGTGCGCACACCCACCTTCGTGTCTTTGAGCAGCCGCACCACGTCGGCGTAGCGAAACAGCTGGTAGTCGCCGTCGGAGGATTTGTGAATCGGGTGCTCTTCGCGCGCGCGATTCAAAATCGGATACGGATTGTCGCGATACGCGACGCTGCGATCGAAGACATTCAGGTGCGCCCACTCCGGAGAGCCTGCGGGGCTCACGACTTCGCTCATGCGATCAGCGTAACTCGCCGCGCTACGGCTTCCGAGCCGAATCCATTCGTTCCAAACGAAGCGCTGTGCGGGCACGCCGCGCACAGCTGCGCCTGTGAGCGCACAACTTCAGACGAGCTTCTCACCAGGATGCGTGATCTTACGAAGGGGCTCGTAGCGACCGGGGCTGCAGCGTAACGGGTACTCCGACTGCCCCGCGCCCCACTGCGGGTCTTCGATGCTGTCGAAGACCTCGCGAAGGCGCCGGCCCCACGTGCCGCGAATCATCGTGAAGTAAGGGTTCTGCTCGTCGATGCAAATCACATCGTCGCTGCGGAGCGCACCTTCTTTGTAGACGGTGAGGTCGATCGGCAGGCCGACCGACAGGTTCGATTTCAAGGTCGAATCGACCGACACGAGCGCGCACTTCGCTGCGACATCGAGCGGCGTCTCGGGTGTGAGCATGCGATCGAGCACGGGCTTGCCGTATTTCGACTCGCCGAGCTGGAAGAAACACGTCTCGCGCGTCGCCTCGATGAAGTTGCCCGCCGAGTAGACCAGAAAGAGGCGCATCGCTTCGCCGCGGATCTGGCCGCCGAAGATCATCGTCGCGTTGAAGTCGAGACCGGCCTGGCGCATCGACGGCCCGTCTTGATCGTAGACGCGACGCATTGCGCTTCCGAGGACGCGCGCGGCGTCGAACATGCTCGTCGCGTTCCAAATCGTGAGCGCTTCGCCCGAGTCGCCGCGCACACTCTCGACTTGCAGAATCTCCCGGACGGATTGCGAGATCGAGAGATTGCCGGACGAGAGCAAGACCATGAAGCGGTCTTCCTGGCGCTCGTACACGATCATCTTGCGAAACGTGCTGATCGCGTCGAGCCCTGCGTTCGTGCGCGAGTCCGAGACGAAGACGAGGCCGGCTGCGAGTTTGATTCCGATGCAATACGTCATGGAGTGATGGCTAGCGTCGCAGATCGCGCGGCGCTTTTGGAGAGCACAAACGCCTGCTCGGCTCGGTCACCCGTCCGGCAGAATGTTTCGCTTGCGCATGATGCCCTCTTGCGCGAGCGACGCGACGAGCCTGCCGTCCCGCGAGTACACCGAGCCGCGGCTCAGGCCGCGACCGTCCGCAACCGAGAGGCTCTCGTAGACGAACAAAAGCCAGTCGTCCCAGGTGAACGGTCGATGAAACCAGATCGCGTGGTCGAGGCTCGCGATCTGCATCTCGGGGTCCATGAACTTGCCGCCGATCGCCATCACGCTCGCGCCGAGCAACCCCATGTCCGAGACGTAGGCGAGCACGCAGCGCTGCAACACCGGGTCGCTCGGGATCGGCCGGCGCAGCCGCATCCAGGTTCGCGTCTGACCGTGCGTCGGCTTCGGGTTATCGAGATCCCAGGCGTCGACCTGAATCCCGTCGACCGGGCTGTGTTTCAGAAGGATGCGCCGCGCCGGATCGGCGCGCTCGAGAAGCTTGGCCGTGCGCTCAGCCTCGGGCGGATAGCTCTCCGGCAACGGAGCATCGGGCTGCGAAGGTTGAAACTCGGGGCCGGCGTGGTCGGGCCCGAACGAGGCCGTGAGTTGAAAGACAAGCTCGTCGCGTTGGACCGCGGACACGCTGCGAATCGCGTAGTTCTGTCCGTCGCGCACGGCCGTGACTTCGTAGTCGATCGGGCGGCCCGGAATGCCCGGACGCGCGAAGTACGCGTGGAGCGAGTGCGCGAGCACGTCTCCGGATACCGTGAAGCTTGCAGCTGCGAGCGCTTGTCCGAGCAACTGGCCTCCGAACACGCGCGTACGAAACGCTGCCGATTGCGCGGCTGGACCCGTGAACATGCCCTGCCCCGAGGACTGCAAATCGAGGAGCGCGAGCAGGTCCTCACGCTCATCCCCGTCGACTTCGCTCATGTTCGCGCTTGTACCACGCGATCGCTGCGATCACAGTCCGAGCAGCTCTCGCAGCTTATGCGCGGGGTCTGGTGCGCGCATCAAGCTCTCGCCGATCAAGACTGCGTCGGCGCGACCCGAAGCGACATCCCGTAAGTCCAAAGCGCCATGCACGCCGCTCATGTGAACGGCGATGCGCTCGGGCGGGACGCTCGCGAGCGCGCGCACAGCAGCGCTCTTGTCGACGTTGAACGTACCGAGATCGCGCGCATTGATGCCGACAATCTCGGCGTCGGTCTCGAGCGCACTGCGTAATTCCTCGAGATTTGCAGCTTCGACGACGGGCGCGAGCCCGCGCGCATACGCCGCGCGTACGAGGGCGTGCAAGCGTTGTTTCGGTAGCGCGCGTACGATCAGCAGCGCCAAGCTGGCGCCGACGGCCTGCGCGAGATCCAGCTGCACCTCGTCGAGCACGAACTCTTTGAACAAAATCGGCACAGTGACAGCGCGCGCAGCGCGTCTCACGTCGAGCGCGCTGCCGCCAAAGCCAGGGCCATCGCACAGCACGCTGATCGCTGCGGCTCCTCCAGCCACGTACGCATTCGCGAGGGCGACCACGTCACCGCGCTCGCGACGGCGAATCTCACCTGCGCTCGGACTCGAGCGTTTGATCTCGGCGATCACGCGGGGTAGCTCGCCCGGGACACGACGCAGCGCAGCAACGGCGCGCGCGGCGCCAGCTGGCGCTGCAGGCGATGCCGAGCGTTCGCTCGCCGCTCCCAGCTGCGAAGCCGAGCCGCCTGCAGCGGATGGCTGCAAGCGCGCTGCGGCGTGCCTGCGCCGGCGTTCGACCTCGATGCGTTTGCGTTCGAGGATCAGCGTCAGGTAGTCGACGCCGCCCATCAGGGCGCCTGGGATTCTCGGGCCCAGCTCTCGAGCTTGCGCGACGCGGCGCCCGAATCGATCGCGTGCGCCGCCTGCTCCGCCGCGGCGCGCAGCGAGGTCACTTGGCCCGCGACGTACAAACCTGCGGCCGCGTTCAACACGACAGCATCGCGCTGGGGCCCGCGCTCGCCTGCGAGCACCGCGCGGATCACTGCGGCGCTTTCGGCCGCGTCCTTCACGACCAAGCTGTCGGTGGATTGCCGCTGCACCCCGAAATCTTCCGGCGTGACTTCACGCGTCGTCAGCTCGTGGCCATCGACTTGAGCGACGAACGTCGGTCCCGACAGCGAGAGCTCATCGAGCCCGCCGTCGCCCCACACGACCCAAGAACGCGTCGTGCCGAGATCCGAGAGCACGCGTGCGAGCATCTCGCACAAACGCTGCTCCGGCACACCGATCAACTGATGGCTCGCGCCCGCCGGATTACACAGCGGACCGAGGAAGTTGAAGAGCGTGCGCACGCCGATCTCACTTCGCACGGCGCCGACGTGACGCATGGCCGGGTGATGCAGGCGCGCGAACATGAAACCGATGCCGGTGTTTTCGATGCACCGCGCGACTGCGGCCGGCGAAAGCTCGACGTGCACGCCGAGCAGCTCGAGCACGTCGGCGCTACCCGTCTTCGAGCTCGCGGCTCGGTTGCCGTGTTTTGCGACCGAGACGCCGCAGCCCGCGATCACGATCGCTGCCGCGGTCGAGATGTTAAACGTGTTCGAGCCATCACCGCCCGTCCCGCAGGTGTCGAGCAGGACCGGCCGCTTCGTGACTGGCACCGCCACGCAGTGACGGAGCATCACGCGCGCGGCGGCGCTCACTTCGCTCGCGGTCTCGCCCTTCATCCGAAGCGCGACGAGCAGCGCACCGATCTGCCCCGGCGTGGCTTCGCCGCGCAGCACGGTCTCGATCGCACCTTCCATCACGTCGCCGGGGACTTCGCGTGAAGCAGCCGCGGTCGCGATCGCATCCTTGATCATGCAGCCCCCAGAAGCGGTCTTCGGCCGCGCTCGGGCAAGCGCCGAAGAAAAGTCTCGAGCATCGCGTGCCCGTGCTCGGTCAAAAATGATTCGGGATGAAACTGCACGCCTTCGACCGGAAGGCTGCGATGGGCGAGCCCCATGATCTCACCTTCGGCGGTCCACGCGGTCACGCGCAGAGAGTCGTTCAAGGAAGCGCGGTCCACGATCAGCGAGTGGTAGCGCGTCGCCGTAAACGGGCTCGGCAGCCCCGCGAATACGCCGGTTCCATCGTGCAGGATCGGCGACGTGCGCCCGTGCATGAGCCGTTGCGCCCGAACGACACGCCCGCCGAAGGCCTGGCCGATCGCCTGATGCCCGAGGCAGACGCCGAGGATCGGGACTTCGGACGACAGCGTTGCGAGCAGCTCGAGCGTGATTCCGGCTTCGTCCGGATTGCCCGGCCCGGGTGAGATCAGAATGCCTTCGGGCTGGAGCGCGCGGACCTGGTCGACGCGCAGCTCGTCGTTCCGATAGACCGCGACCGCCGCACCGAGCTCACCCAGGTATTGCACCAGGTTATAGGTGAACGAGTCGTAGTTATCGATCACGACGATCATCGGGCTGCACTCAACCAACTTTTATGCCCCACGGCAAGCCGGTCACGCCGAGGGCGCAGCTGCCGCGCGATAGCCGTGTTCGTTCCAGAACTTCTCGATTCGCAGGTTCACGCGTTCCGCCTCGTCGAGCAGCGCGTAGTGCGTCGCGCCCGGCAGCGGCAAGTACTCCGCGCCTCGGATTTCGCTGACCAATCGCTCGACTTCGCGCCGCGACGTAAACAGGTCGCGGTCGCCCGCGATCACGAGCGTCGGCACGTCCACGCGCGGAAGCACGTCACGCGCGTCATAGCGCGAGAGTTGCGCGAGCGTGTCGGCGTAGACCGCGACGTTCATCTGCGCGAGCCCAGACGTGAGAGTCGTGAACTCGTCCGCCGTGACTTGCTCGCCGATCAGACCGAGCCGTCGAGCCCACGTGTAGGCCTCGGGCGATTGCAGGCTTCGCCGTAACGTATCGGACACCAAACGCGGTGCGCTTCGCAGCAGGCGCAACGTCCGTAATACGAAGCGTCCGAGCGCAGGCGCGGTGGGAACTTCCGCCCAGGTCACTCGCGCAGCGCCGCTCAGCAGGATGAGCGAGCTGACTCGATTCGGTGCGAGTGAAAATAACTCGAGCGCGGTCTGGACCCCCATCGACCAGCCGACCACGCAGCAGCGTGAGATCTCCTCCGCGTCGAGCACGGCGCCGGCATCGCGCGCGTGTTCGGCGATGCTGCGCGCGGAGTGCGACCCGCCGTTCGACTCAGCTTGTTGAAGCCCACGGTAGTTCCACGTGATGAATCGGTACCGGTCGTGTTGCTGCCGCACGAGGTCGGTCCAGACTTCACGCGGCCCGGCGAGGCCATTTGCGAGGAGAACGGGCATCCCCCGACCGAGCACCTCGTACTCCACCCAGGTTCCGTCACCAGCCGGGGCTCGCTTGCGCTCCCAGTGCAACACCTTCATGCGGGCGAGACTCTACACCCGAGACTTTGCGATCTGCGTCGGACCAAGCGAAAGCTCGTATGTTTTCGCGTGCGTCTTGCCATAGTGATCGACTATTCTGCCGTCAGCACCATCTGGGGTATATGGGCAATTTCGTACACTTACCCGACGCATCGCTTGACACCGGTCTACCCACACGGATAGCTTGCAGTGCCTCAACCGCCTCGCTGTATGCGTGTTCACGACACCTTAGTTTTACGCCGCAAGAACGCGGCGGGTGTGTTCACCGCGAAAAGCGCGGTAGTTAAGTCGCCGCTCGCAGCGGCGACTTCGAGCGCGCGCGAGTGCGCGAAACGATTTTAGCCCCGAAGTTTACTCACCCAGACAGGGCCAAGCGCATGGCAACTCCGAGCAACAAACCCCGCGATATCAAGAACCTGAAGGCCCGTTTGGGTCGGACGATCACGCCTGGACAAGCGGGGGTTCCCGGTTCACTGCCGCCCGGTAGCCAAGGCGCCGTTCCTCCAGGACAGGTACCGCCACCCGTAATGGGCGGCAGTGAACCGGGAACCCCC
>Ga0193752_1000439_pt1 | contig 40236 bp, 24 predicted proteins | sample H1c1metaG_FD_144924 | JGI IMG/M metagenome (GOLD analysis project Ga0193752, IMG submission 144924) | Soil microbial communities from a riparian zone of the East river system, Colorado, United States - H1c1 | ecosystem: Environmental > Terrestrial > Soil > Riparian zone | place: USA: East River... | reverse complement strand
TCGTGAGGCTTGGGATCGCGGATGGGCTTTCAAGCACTAAAATTAGTTCCCTGCATCGGGATGCGCGTAGTGACCTTTGGGTGGGTACCGAAAACGCAGGTTTGAACAGATTCCGCGACGACAAGTTTACCGTTTTCACCGCAAAAGACGGGTTGCCGGGCAACCGCATTCAAATCACGGCCGCCTACGAGGACGGCAGAGGTAATCTCTGGTTCGCAACTAAAACTGAACCGGGCTTATTCAAACTCAAACAAGGAGTTCTGAAGCATTACACATCCGCAAACGGGCTCTCAGGCAATGTCGTGCGGACTATCTATGAGGACAGGGAAGGCAGCATCTGGGTTGGCACAGCCGACGGAGGGATCAACCGCTTCCGAGAAGATGCGATACTAACCTATTCCACAAAAGATGGATTACTCTCAGGTAATGCATATCCAATTCTCGAAGACTCTACTGGGGCCGTATGGATCGGAACATGGCCCGGTCTCAATAAATTTCAGAACGGGAAATTTATTAGCTACGCCAAGACAGACGGCCTTACCTCAGAAATCATTACGGCGCTCCACGAAGACCGAGAAGGTTACCTATGGATCGGCACCTACGGCGGCGGAGTGAACCGCTTGAAAGATGGACGATTTACTGCCCTGGAAGGATTCGGCGGGGATGTCGCCAATGGCATTCTCGCCATATTTCAAGATCGCTCAGGAGTTTTATGGTTCGGAACGACGGTCGGCTTATATCGCTACAAGGATGAAATACTCAAACGTTTTACAACGGACGACGGTTTGCCGCACCTGCAAGTCGTGGTGATCGCTGAGGGAACGGAGGGCGACCTCTGGCTCGGCACCGGCGGCGGACTTGCTCGCTTTAAAAATGACGCTTTCACGGTCTACTCGGACAAGGACGGTCTTTCGAGTAACCATGTGCGTTCGCTTCATCAGGACGACGAAGGCACACTATGGGTCGGCACTTATGATGGCGGTTTGAACCGGTTTAAGGATGGCCAGTTCGTTCACTACACGACGCATGACGGATTGTTCGATAACGGCGTGTTTCAAATCCTTGACGACGGGCGTGGAAATTTCTGGATGTGTTCGAATCGCGGGGTTTACCGCGTGGCCCGACGCGACCTTGATGACTTCGCTGCGGGTCGGATCGGGACCATTACCTCGATCGCCTTCGGAAGAAAGGACGGAATGTTGAGTGCCGAATGTAACGGTGGGAGCCATCCCGCCGGCACGAAGACGCTCGATGGTCGACTCTGGTTCCCAACGCAGCAGGGCGTCGTTGTGATCGATCCGTCAGCGCTTCGTTCCAACCCGTTGCCGCCGCCCGTATTGATTCAGGATTTTATTGTCGAGAATCGCAAAGCGAAAATCATCGACGGGAGCGTTCGTGTCGAACCAAGTCAGGATCGCTTCGAAATCGGTTACGCGGGACTAACCTTCATAAAGCCCGAGCAGGTTCGTTTCAAGTATAAGCTCGAGGGTTTAGACGAAGACTGGGTAGAGGCAGGGGCGGGACGGACCGCTCATTACTCATACGTTCCGTCGGGACAATACGTTTTCCGGGTGATCGCTGCCAATAGTGACGGAGTGTGGAACGAACAGGGGGCGGCACTGCGAATCCTCGTAGATCCGCCGTTCTGGCGAACGTGGTGGTTTACGTCCGTCGTCGCTTCGTGTTTCGCATTGCTGTTAATAACCGCGTACCGACTTCGCGTTGCGCAATTGCAGAATGCCCAAGCAGCACAAGAGGCTTTCTCTCGTCAGCTTCTCGACTCTCAAGAGCAAGAGCGGCAGCGGATCGCCGGCGAGTTACACGACGGTCTCGGTCAAAGTTTGCTAATCATAAAGAACCGAGCTTTCCTCGCCACGAGTTCGATGGATGATCGGGGAACTGCGGAGGAACAGCTCGACGAAATCTCCTCGGCGGCCACTCATGCAATTGAAGAGGTGAGGGAGATCGCTCACAACCTGCACCCATACAAGCTTGAAAGATTCGGGCTGACGAAGACGCTCGAGGCGATCTTACTTCAGGCTTCGCGAGCATGCGGGATCAATTTTACGTCGAAGATCGAGGCGGTGGACAATCTATTTCCGAAACAAGCTGAAACTAGCATTTACAGGATCGTGCAGGAGTCGGTTAACAATATAATCAAGCACTCGGAGGCGACTCAGGCGAATTTAACGATTCGAATCGAAGTGGGTAAAATGATCTTGCGGATTAAGGATAACGGCCGCGGTATAGAGCCCAGAGAAGAAACGAATGGAAAATCCGCAGGCGGCGGTTTCGGTCTCGTCGGTATGTCTGAGAGGGTTCGTATGCTCGGAGGTGTATTCGCGCTAGAGTCGTCCACAAACAATGGAACTACGATCGAGGTCAGACTAACTATTCCGGAGAGAGTAGATGAATCCTGAGATACGCATAATCATAGCGGATGACCACCCGATCTTCCGGCAAGGACTGAAGGCCGTGATCGAACTCGACTCCAACCTTTCGATCGTAGCCGAGGCCGAGGACGGTGACTCGGCGCTTGCGCGGATCGAGGAGTTTCAACCACAGGTCGTGATTCTCGACATAGACATGCCTGGCAAGGATGGGTTCGAGGTAGCTCGCATGATCAAGAGTAATAGTTTGCGCGTTGAGATCATCTTTCTGACCATGCATAAAGATGAGACACACTTCAACGAAGCGATCAATCTTGGGGTGAAAGGTTTCGTGATAAAAGACAGCGCCGCAGCCGACATCGTCAATTGCATTAAGGCAGTTGCCGCCGGTCAGAGTTATATCAGTCCGACCCTATCTAGTTTTCTGCTAAACCGCCGCAACCGCTCCCGAGCTTTCGAGGATTCGGCCGCGACGATCAACGACCTAACGCCGACGGAGAGGCGTGTGCTTCTATTGCTGGCCGAGTATAAGACGAGTAAGGAAATCGCGGGCGAACTTGGCGTTAGTCCCCGGACGATCGAGAATCATCGGGCCAACATTTGTATCAAGCTGAAATTAGAAGGTACTCATGCCCTTGTTAAATTTGCCGCCCAGAACAAGTCGGAGATCTCTTCAATCCTTTCAAGCTGAAATCTCTAAATCGAACTGCGTTTACCGAGTTTTTGCCATCGATTCGTGCTCCATATAGGTATTCTTACCTAGAAGAAATAGGCAGTTCTACTCATTCAAATTGAGCATTTCTCGTCATTCACTCTGTATCCAAATCACGGGACAATAGCTTCATGGTCGAGGACGCGACTCGACGTGTGACTGATTCGGACGCCGAGTATCGGTCCGATAGTGCGCACAAACGTCGCCACGTTGAAAACTAGCAGAATGAAGATATTGATCATTGATGACAACATTGAAATGCGCCGCTTGATCAAGACCCTTGTCGGTAAGATGGCCGATGCGGTCTATGAGTGCGACGACGGCCGGAATGCTTTGCGTGAGTACGAAAAGCACCGTCCGGATTTTGTCCTGATGGATATTGAACTGGGAGAAAAGGACGGTATTAGCGCGACCTCCGATATAGTCAATTCATTTCCCGAGGCACAAGTTATCGTCGTTACCAATCATGACGACGTTAACTATCGTGCCGCAGCATTTGCGGCGGGGGCCCGAGAGTATGTTGTAAAGGACAACTTGGTTCAACTTAGGAAATTACTCATTGAGGCGGACGAGAAGGGAACATTGTAGTTCCGAAAATCGGCTCGGCGACAATTGAAGGTTTAGCCTGACTTTTTGACCAGTAGGCATTTATACAAATTAGAAGGAGAGAATATATGAGAGATAGAACACGAAGAATATCGCATAAAGTCGTTGTTATTGGCCTTTTGGCGCTAATTCTATTAGCGGGTGATGCGCTGGCAGCTTCGAGAATTAAACGAGCCATCATTGGTACCGTGCAGACAGTGGATAAGACTGCGAAGACAATTGTTGTCAAGACGGCGAACGGGACAGTGGAGACGATCAAATGGACCGGAAAAACTACCGTTAGCGGGCTCGCACACGGAGCCAAGGCTGCTGACTTTGTCGGTCGCGACGGAACCTATGTCGTTGTTCACTACACGGTAAAGGGAGCTAAACAAACGGCCATCGCCCTCGAGGACATTGGGAAAGAAGCTCCTAAGATCGCCGTCGGTACGTTGAAAGCGACCGGTAGTGGCGCTCGAAAGTTAGCGATCCTAACTGCGGATGGATCCGAAGAAGTCTTCGATTTGTCAAAGAACGCTATGGTCTATACCGGAACGGGTGTCAGTCATGCGGCAGCATTTACCGCCAAAAAGGCCGCAGCGAGCGCGAAGATCACTATTCATTATACAGAATTGGGAGGTCGCAAAGTTGCACACTTAATTAGGCGAATGTAAGTCGGTGCGGACTAAACAAACAGCAGCGGGCGGTGGCCAAGTGTCCCGCCCGCTGTTCTTTTGGTCACAATCCTCCGACAAGACCTCAGCAAATACTTGTTTGATAGTAGCTGAAGTAGGGAAAACTTGTGCTTCCTCAATCGATTGGAGGAAACATTGAGCAATCGCCTCGAGCATTCGCAACGTCCAATCCTTCGTAGCCCAAATCCGCTCTGACAGCCTTGCCAATAGCCTGCACTGACCTTGCTTAGGTAATCCTACTTAGAAAAATCGAGCACAAGTACCTAAGCAATTTGAGCATTTATCGCTATTCACGCGAGATCCAAAGAGGTCGAGAATAGATTTCAACGGAGGGACGAAATTCGTTTTCGACCACCTAGGAAATCAAGACAAAACTTAAGGAGCAACCAAAGTGATAAACGCAAGGAATATAATCAAGTTGATAACAAATGCATTTAACGCATTAACTATCCCGCAGGCTTTCAAAGGCAATCGTTTTTGGACGGTCGCAAAGACATTAACAAATCACAAACGCTTTGCCGCTGTGCTGACACTGTCGGCCACTGTACTCGTCGCGGCAGCGATGATCATACCGACTGTTGTCGACGCACAGTCGAAGACCAAGAAGAGTGGAAAACTAGCCTCCACACCTACCCCAACACCGAGTCCCACGGGAAGTCCCGCAGATTACACTGACGTTCGTAGTGCTCTCGGCGGCGTCACGCACCTCATGCGCCAGGACGACGTGGTCGTGAACCTGGGCGGTTACACGCCCGCGAATGGAACGGGTTACACCGCGGCTACACTTTCCGGGATCACGACCGCCAATTCGAAGGGCACGCAAAACTACGACGGGTTCGAGATTCCCCAGGAATGCGACTCGTGCCCCTACGCGACGCTTTACAACGCGCAGGATACGACCGTCACGACGGGCAGGTTTTTCCATACTTCCCAGGACACGGTGGTTTCATATCCTTCCCGGAGACAAAACCAGGATCTCGTCGACATTATGACCGGTACGCGCAACGCTAACGGGAATGCTTCTTTTCAGTGGAATACCTCGCAGCCTCTTCCCTACGGAACCAACAGTACGACGGTCAGTCAGGGGTACCCGGGCGATTTCAACGGAGATGGTTATGACGATCTTCTGATGGTTTACTACGATTACACTGTAAATCAGGCCGGTAATGCCAGGGCGCGGATCGCGACCGCGAAGGATGTCAATGATCCATCTCAAGGGTTCGATTTCGGAACGGAATCGAACCTTGGTGGGATCAGCGAGGGGATTCGCGCGACGGCGATCGGCGATTTCAACGGCGATGGACAGCTTGATATTGCAAACCTCCGAGTTCAGAATGACCTCGATCTCTGGCTCACAATCTTCTCGGTAGATCCGCAGACCCTCCAGATCTCATACCAGCAAGAAGTGGTCGTTGAGACGCTTCCCGATTTTGGTGTCGATCAATTCCAACTGGTGGCGGGAACTTTCACGGGCGCTGGGAACCAGCAGCTGGTCGTGGCCAATCAATCAGGAACAAGCAAGAATATCAAACTCCGCGTCTTCGATTTTGCCCAAGGTTCCTATCTGCCGGTTGTGGAACAGACGTACGATAGCGGCACGACCGCTACGAACATCAAGCTGTTGACGAGCAAGTTCGACTGGGGCAGTCCCTATGACGTGATCTCCTTTATGCAGACGACCGCCAATGGCTGGAACTCGAAGAGCTATGTCTACCTTCTGACGGTTGACCCCGGAAGCTACGCGATCACCCAATCCAATGTCGTCGATGTACAGGGGACTTATGGCGGCTACTTACCTGCGCACGAATCGCAGGCCGTCGCACTCGATATCGCGGTGGGCAATTTCAACAACCAAAAACCGAACCCAGCCGACCCGAGCCTGAGGATCAATGACCCGAACCTCCAATTGGCCGTCGCGATCGCGTATGATGCCGCCCCGGCGCCAAATCGATTCGCTGCAAGCACGGTGAATATTATTCAAGTCATCGATCAGCAGACGGGCAAGATGTCTTTAGCTCCGGTCGGAACGATTCCCGTCTTTGAGCCCAACTCGACGACTGCCGACTTTTTTACCAAGCTAACCATCAATGCTGCCGATCTTCAAGGCCGGTCGCTGCGGCTCGGGGCAGGTCACAAGATCGCTATCGACAAGGCCTCGCCCACGCTCATCCTCGCCCAGCCGCCGCTGCACGTCGATTGGGCGCCGCTTAACCTTTCCAGCCCCAACCCAACCGTTGTCAACCTGAGCTTTGCCAACGACCGTTTCAACGCGACCTACACCACAACTGACTCGACCAACAACACCAGTAGCAACACCAAGACCACCGGCTGGGGCTTCTCCGGGGAAGAGTCGATCGGCGAGTCATTTACCCTAGGGCAAACAGATGGGTCTGGCAACCTCGAAAACGGCGTGAAAGCAAGCGAGACCTTCACCGCGCAGCAGGAATTAGATCACAGTCTTGAAACAACGAACGGTTCGTCAACCACGACCACGCAGAGCATCGCTCAAGCTACCGGTACTAACGATGTGGTGTGGTTTCAAGACGGAATTACTTACCTCTACAGCTATGACGTGATCGGCCAAAAGACCTGCCCCTCGGATATACCCAATTGCGCGGACTCAGAAAAAATCCCGCTGACGGTTATGGTGAGTGCTCCAGGCCCTACCAGTACACAGTACCTCTCAGGCGAGGCCCTCGAGTGGTATCAGCCGACATGGGAGAACGGCAACGTCCTGTCCTATCCGGCAAACAACAATCAGTTATTGAAGTATATGCCCAATACCTCGGTGTTCGGCTCAGCAACGCAACGCACCGACAACGCCGTGTCGAGTTTCACTACGACATGGGCCGGTACGCAAAGTCAGGGACAAAACGTGGGATATTCGCAGGTGTTCAAGGAGGACAGTGACACCAACATCGAGGTCGCTGCCGGAGAGAGCGTTTGGGGTACGGGTATTTCAGAAGACACAAACTTGAGCTTTGATTTCGGCGGAAGCGATTCTCTCTCTACTCTGCGGACCTCTTCCTCAACGATCGAATCGGCAAAGGGCATGACGGTCAGCAAGAACGTGAACTTCCCGGACTCGAACGTTTTTGGGTACAACTTCTCGGGCGTCATCTTCGGAAAGACCGCCCCGCTCAGCTACTTCGACGGTACCGATCCGCACACCCCTGGTTCGGGACTGCCGCCGGTAGACACAAACTTAACCATATTCGGGCCGATGCGCTCGGCTTTCACCGTCGATCCGCTGGCCAATAACCAGGGGGGCTGGTGGGCTCACAGTTATACCACGGCGCCGGACATCGCGCTCAATCACCCGAACCGCTGGAGCCAAAACAAGATCGGATCGACTACACCGGTGCCGAGCAATTGCCTAGATACAAACGACGGGTACATGGACTGCGCGACGCAGAAGACACGCCAGCCATCCGATCCATGGGACGACCAGTTCCACTCGATGCGCGGTTTCTTCATCTTCAAAGCCGGCGATGCCGATCTAAGCGTCCCCAATAATCAGGGCATGCAGCAACAAACAGCGACGGCGGGAGATCAGCTATCGCTACAAGCGCGCGTCTACAACTACAGCCTTAAGCAGATGCCAGCGGGAACGCAGGTCAAAGTCCGCTTCTACGGTATGCCGTGGGATACGACGACCATGGTGCCGAAGGATTACGTCGATGCGAGCAATCCCGGCGGTGCGAGCTTTCTGATCGGCGAGACTACGCTCACGCCGATTCCGGCATGGAACAACAATACGGACGATCCGAATTACAGCCTAGCCACGGTCAACTTCGATACGACCGGACGCGACGATCAAGATCTGGTCTTCTGGGTCGCGGTCTGGATGGAGGACGCAAACGGCAATCTCGTCGGAGAACTGCCCGGCAAGGGACTGACCGCGTTGCCCACAACTTTGTCGTCACCGAGTTTTTTCCAAATGACCGGTCTTGAGCCGACGACCGCGAATAATTGGAAAGAGTCCGATTCTGATCCGGACATGACTTCGTTCAGCAACAATGTCGGCATCTATAAGCAACCTTTCTATATCGCGTCGAAGGGGCTGGGGGCAACACCTTCTGGCTCGACTGAGGTATCGGTTAGAAAAGTTGATGTGCGTAAACAGTCGATCGATCTTGGACAATCAGTTGAGGTATTTGGATCCCTACACAATGGATCAAAAGGGAAAAGTATCGACGGGCTTTCGGTTTACTTCTATGACGGCGACCCGGCAACTGGAGGCAAACTGTTCGATATCGATCGAGTCGCACACGTTCGTGATGACGCAGATTACAAAGTCAGAGCACGATTTACTCCTAAGACTTGTGGCATGCACGACATCTACGTCAAAGCGATGAACTCCGCAATGGAAGGAGACACCGGTGCGAGCGCTACGCAGCTCAGGGTCAGATGCACGATTCCACCAAATCAGAATTATCTTCCAACTAGCTTAAGCGTCAAACTGATCCCCGGAGTGATGCAGAAGTCCGATATGGTACCTGTTACTGCCGAGATACAGTCATTCGATACACGTGATCCGCGGCCCGATGTCAGGCTTATTGCGATTACCTACAAACAGGCGTCTGACGCTAAGAACGATGTGGCTGAAGCAGACTTCGGAACGGACGACCGGGCATTCTTGCTTCGTCCCGGTCAGGGCAAGGAAGGCAACGTTTATGAAGTTCTGTATTCGGCAACCAACTGGATGGGTAGCGTGACTTACGCTAAAGCCTATATCACCCTAGGTCCAAACAAGGATCAACCTTTGGGTCCGACCAAAGGAATGCCTCCAGGTTCGATCCAAGATATACCTCCAGGTCCGACCAAAGAAATACCCTCGGGTCCAACCAAAGAAATACTTCCAAGTCCAACCAAAGGAAGATCATCGGGTCCGTCCAAAGATATGCCTTAGACGAGCGGGAGGCATTGACTAAATCGAAAGGCAGGCGCGAAGATTTCCTCCGCCTGTCTTTCTATCATGCCGGCATTCGCGGATTCGATCTTCCTGCTGCTGCCTCAAACTTGATTTAAGTATCTCTACTCAGAAAAATCAAGCATAGATACTCAAGTAAAATGAGCAGTTTCCTCTATTCAAACCACCGTCCGTACGCCAGATAATAGATACACGGGGCCGCCTTGAGCTTGGATAAAAGGTTATTAGGAAAAGACTCAAAAAGGAGAATTACAATGTCACAACAAGCAACTAGCGATGAATTACAAAGACCTGGGAAACACACCGGCATCGTTTCAAAGTTAACATTCATGAGCCCTTTGAAGTCGGACGGAGCCGATATCCTCCGCACCAAATTTAACGGCCAAAATGGCGCCGGATACTCAAGAGGCGCTGATAAGGTCGGAACCCTTCAAGACATGCGATGGGTGACCTTCGACAATGACTCCCGCCTGCTGTCCTGCACCGCTTATGATGGCGACTGGGATGCCTACATCGACGATTTCGAAACGAAAATACCAGAAATAATGGACGATCCGTTCTCGGTGATCGAAGGATGGCCGGGCATCGCGAGTCCAGATGTCAAGGACTTCATTGTCCAGCGACATATCACCGCAACGGGTTGGTCCTGCGCTCATCCTTCGGCAAGTGTGAAGCAGGTACTCAAGGGTCAGAAGATCCTTCAGGCCTTCGAGGAGCTATTGGATACGGCCGCCAGCTAAGTGGCTATTGCATTGCCCGTCTCGGCCAAGGCTGGGGCGGTTAAGAAAGTTTCCACAGCATTTAAAACGTAAATAACACTGATTCTTAGACGGAGAAACATCATGAAGAAAATCATATTCACTTTAATCGCCTTTTTTGTCGCATCGGGAATCACTTTCGGCCAAAGCGACAAGCGGGAAGCTCAACGGCAATCGCAGTTGCCCACCGACAGATCCGCAATGATGACGCAGGTTCCGCTCATCAATGAAGTCCGACATGAGGTACTGATGGTGCCTTCCTATGGAGTATTTGACTGGATTGAATTCCAAGTCAGCGGCGAAGGAACGGTTAGGTTGAACGGTCAGGTTGCTCAGCCGACGACGAAATCAAACGCGGCAGCACGAGTGGGAAAGATTCCGGGAGTTACGCAAGTGAACAACCAGATTCACGTCCTGCCGCTCTCGCCGATGGATGACCAACTTCGTCGGCGTGTTTATCGGGCAGTCTATAACTTTGATTCACCCCTTTATCGCTACTCTATTCAAGCCGTACCGCCGATCCACATCATCGTGGATGGAGGGAAGGTAACGCTCAAAGGGATAGTCGCGAACAAGTCTGACAGTAATTTTGCAAACATCGCGGCGAATGGCGTGACCGACGTTTTCAAGGTCATGAATGAACTGCAAATCGAACCCGCAGTCCGATGAGGATTAGGAAAATGGGAACCGGTGACGCTTGCTCAGGTACGTCATCGGTTCGCCAACGGCACGATTAACCAATTGACCGAATGGATACAGCCCGGCAATAAGTAAGGAACCTATGAAGCCACTTAATTCCTATCACGCAAAACAATTGATTTTTGCAGTTTTGATTGCATTGATTTCGTTTAATTTCTCACGAGCCCAAGCAGACGTTGAACGGTCAGCTGAGTCCGCTTGCTCACCACAGCAACCCAAGGTAATTCTTGTGCTTGGCGGAGGAGGAGCGCGCGGATTGGCCCACATCGGTGTCATTCAAGTTTTGGAGCAGGCGAATATTCCGATCGATATGATCGTCGGAACTAGTGCCGGTAGCATTGCCGGGGCACTCTATGCTGACAATCCGAACGCCGCGGACCTGCGTACAATTTTTACAAACGCTAAACGGAAGGATTTTATCGACTTTTCGTTGCTGCACATTTTCAACGGTCCGATTACGGGAAAAGCGCTGGAGCAATTTCTTCGCACCAACATGCACGCGAGTGATTTTCGCGAATTGAAGATACCGTTTGTCGCTGTATCAACAGACCTGGAGAAAGGGGTCAGCTATCCGATTGACGCTGGACCAATAGCACCAGCCGTTCACGCCTCGGTCGCGATGCCGCTCTATTTCCACTCGGTCCAGTTAGATGGCCGCACTTTAGTGGACGGAGGCGTAACCGCTCCGTTGGCAGTCAGCATCGCACGTAAGTACCGACCAGATGTAGTTATCGCCGTGAGCGTTTCAGGATCGCTTCCGCCGAAGATGCCAAGCAATTCACTGGGCGAGGTTGCTCGTAGCTACTCTATAACGCTCGATACGCTGGAAGGGATCAGCAAGAGCTCCGCCGATGTCGTAGTAACACCGGATATTGGTACAAGTGGCACCTTTAAAGTTTCCGACAAGCAGTTTCTGTTTGACGCTGGAGCCAAGGCGGCTATTCAAGCATTACCGCAGATCAAAAAGATCATGGCGGATAAGGGAATCGCATTAAGAACTGCTAGATGAGTCTTCTGTCGATCCTAGAGCTTTGTAGATTGGAACGCCTTCTATTTGAGGTCATATATGCAAAACATGATTGTCATCGTCGAAAAACTTATCATACGGGCGCTGATATTAATGCTTCTACTCACGATCGCGCTTGGGACTGCTGAACTCGGTCGCGTATTGATCCTGGACATTTTGACGCCGGTATATGGCCTTGTGGATATACCGACTGTGTTCGATATTTTCGGCATCGTGCTGGTGATCTTAATAGGGATCGAACTGCTCAAGTCGATGAAGATGTTTCTGGCCGAAGAAAAAGTGAAACCGGAACTAGTTATCGAGGAGGCTCTACCGGAACCGCCCCATCGAAGACGGCTGCTAAGCGAGAAACAAAAGAAAGCGCTATGGACGGAGTTGGAGAAAGATACGCTGCTTTATCGACTGATAGTCCTCGCGGTGAATCTTCCACTGCGCCGTGGCCAACTCGTCACGATCACTGAGGACGTAATCGATTTCGAACACGAACATGTTTTTGTGATTGGATCGAAGGGAAGACCGCCGCGCTTGGTTCCGCTCAATGCCACAGCCACGAGAGTTCTGAAAGCGATGATCGAGGACGAACAGTTGCCTTTTCCGGTCAAGGACTTCCGTAAACGTTGGTATACCGCACTCAGAAATGCCGGAATCAATAAGAAAGAAGGTACGAGAGAAGAGAACTACCACTTCCATGATCTTCGCAGTTACTTCGCAAGTGAACTGATCCGACGAAATACCAATCCTTTGATAGTGCAGAACCTGTTCGCCCACTCCGACATGAGCATCACGACCATTTACGCACAAACCGACGACAAATTGCTGCTTGAAGCTGTGAAACGACTCGACGAATCGGGATAGGGGGTGCCACAATACCACGTATCTTCGGATGTCAGATCAGGCTACGAGAACCTAATAGTGGTAAAGTCCAAGCAAAGTTTCATCATTTCCACAATGAGAAGGAACCAGCACCAACAGATTCTCGAAAAGTGATTTAAAAGAGCATTGTAACGTTAGGGCGAGTCCGATCATTGCAGGTGGAAAGTGATCACTTCGTACGAATCCCGTTCGACTCACTGTCGTTATGGATGCCACCTCACGACCGATGCGGATTTCCAGAAACAAGCGGTACAATGACTCGTGGACATTTCGTGTGCAACTGAAAAAGCGACTAAACCTGGCACGCTAAGTTATTAGTTATACTGGAGGTGGCGATCGGAATTGAACCGATGAATAAAGGTTTTGCAGTCTTGGCTGGTGAGGTTACTCAGGTATCGATAAGTTGATTTTCGTATTGCCCGGATTGCCTAATTCCGGTTCCGTCCTATTCTCCGTACCATCTAGTTTCACTTAGATTCAAACAGTTCGTGGACAGTTTCGTGGACAATTACAATAGAGTGTTACACCTTTCGATTCGTAGAAAGGTGCCAACACCGAACGTTTGGCAGAAGTCTTATTCGTTGATGCTGACACGGGCCGGGTGCGTGCGTCGAGGTGATCACAGAATCTTCTGGTTTCAAAGAACAGACAATCCCGCGTCTGGGAATACTTGAACTTTTGTCCCATAGCATTTTAAGGAGTAGTACTGCTCTTCCAGATCACCTTTTTTCCATTCCCTAACGTTCGCACTTAACTCCCTTATTTTGCGCATCCCAAGTCAATACACAACCATCCTTTTTGCCATCACTCTTCACGGTCCTGAGGGTTAAACCAAGACGCGATTTACTCAAATAGCTTTTCGAAAGGTCTGGCGGATTTTGTAGCCATCGTTCGACAATGTCAACCTTCCCAAACGAAGAACTCGAACGCGATGTTAGGACTACATCATTCCTAGTTTGGATTGAGCCTTCCGGCTGCCTTTCGTAGCCAAAACAATCCTCGGACAATATCTTTCTTCGTACCGACGCCGTCGAGATATGCAACTGACAAATTGCATTGTGACGCTACGTCGCCCATTTTGCGCCCTTCTTTAAGAGAGCGAAGGCCTTCCTGCGATTAACCCCATCGCTGCCGCTGGACGCCTAAAGGAGCAGGGAATTCAGGCTGGAATCGATGAAATTGTTGGAGGCACGGATAGACTTCCAAACGCCCTATTATCAAAGCTTTCCGCGAACGGCGTCCAGCTACTTTTTGACCATTCAATAGTCTCGATAAACAAACAGAAAACCTCTGTTCAATTGGGAGTTAGGTCTCCTGAAGGAAAGGTCGATCTAATTGACTGGCCGTACGCAATATGTACCCTACCATTTCCCGTTCTCAGGCGGTTGAAGTTGCTCGGCCTAAGTCGGACAAAGATGAGTGCGATTCGAAATCTGACTTATGCCTCGTCTATCAAAGTCCTGCTGAATACTTCGGAACGATTTTGGGAGACCAAGTACGGTATCATAGGTGGAGCCTCCCAAATGGATTTGGTAAACCGCCAAGTATATTATCCTTCGGATAACGCAACAGTTTCAAAAGAAAGGAGCAGTGGCCCCCTCAAGAGCGTGAATGCTCAATTCCAGCGATTCGCAAAGAAATCGATTTCCGATAGCGAGGTGAGTCATGGTGCAGGTGTGCTAGTAGGTAGCTATTGTTGGGGACAAGACGCGCGTAGACTCGGGGGGTTAGAGCCTCAAGCCAGGGTGGATGTCGTGGTGGAAGCCATTGCGAATATCCATCCCGAAATAATAGAAAAAGGAATGGTAAAGGAACACGCTTCAATGTTTTGGGATGAGAACAAATATGCAGGTGCGGCATTTTCGTTCATGAGACCAGGGGATTTTAGCTCCTATTACGTGGACACGATTAAACCGGAAGGCAATTTATTCTTCGCTGGCGAACATTGTTCTCTGGACAATGGCTGGATACAAGGAGCGATTATCTCTTCACTAAGGGCAGTCGAGAACCTTGTCGAGCGTCCATAATCAAGATCGATCTGGCACGAGCTAATTCGTTCCCTGGTAGCAAGGAAAGATCAATTCAGGTTGATTCCGACAGAGGCATAAACAAAATGATTGCCCGCTCTTGGGTTTGCGTTTCCTATCGAGTAGCCGAAATACGTTGTTACTTTCTTGTTCGGTTTGAAATATATCCCCGGAGTAAAGTAGCCCGCTGCGTGTTTACCGATATAGTAATCCGCGATGATGCCCATATGGATTGCGATCAAGGATGGGCGCGGCTGGCGAATTTGAAACAGCTCGCTGTCGTGTTGAATGGCAGTATTGTTTCGGCACAGTGCTGTCGATTGGTAATAACTATCCTAATTTGGGGCTGTATGGATATTATGAATGAAGTCGAAACAGCGCTGCGGAAGTGCCACTTTTCAATACAGGATTCAAGCCGTATTAGGATTTGGAGTTGTTGACTTTTGCGGTTGAGTTGCGAACGATAAGTTCCGGTTCGACCATTTCAATTTTAGGTATTTCTTCCTTGTTTTCTATTTTGGATAGATTTCTAAGCAGAGTTTGGGCGGAAAGTTTGCCCATCTCAAAAAGCGGCTGACGAATTGTCGTTAAGGAAGGCTGGAAATAAGGGGCGATATATATATCATCAAACCCGAGCACCGAAACATCTTCCGGTACTCGGAGACCAGCTTCCTGCAAAGCCCGGATAGCACCAATTGCGGATATATCGTTGAAGGCAAAAATCGCGGTAAAATCCCTTTTGTTAGCTAGTAATTTCCTGGCCGCAACATACCCAACTTCAGGAGACGGATTTATTCCTTCAAGTTCGACGACTAATTTCTCATCAATACCTATGCCTCGATCTCTGGCTGCCTGGACAATCGTTTCCCATCGGATCTTTGTATCCGAGCTAAAATCCTGTCCCTTAATTACTGCAATTTTCCTATGTCCGAGCGAATAAAGATGTTCGATTCCAATCTCTGCTGCTGTTTGATGATTCAAGATGACATTCGTAACCCCCTCGATCTCTTCGTGACCGGCAATCGAGACGATCGGTAGGTCGCACTCAAAACGAATCGGCGTATCGATCGTGATAATCCCCTCCACCTGTCTCTGGATCAACATTTGTGAATTATGCTTAAGCAGATCTTCACGGTGCAGATGACTCGTATTCAGGTAAAAATAGCCCTGTTCGGTCGAACCGGACTCGATCCCATTCAGGATCATTGCGCAATATCCGTCGCTCAATTCGGCGGCGATCACGCCAATTGTAAAGCTGCGATTGGCTCGTAAAGAGCGGGCGAAATAATTGGGGCGATAATTTAGGTCTTTTGCTGCTTTAAAAATTCTTTCCTTAGTTTCCTCAGGAATGGTGCTAGCGCGATGAGTATTATTCAGTACGACTGAAAGAGTTCCGGGCGTCAATCCAACGGCATCGGCGAGTTCTTTGAGGGTCACTCCACGGCCGGAACCGGCTGTTTTTACGTCTGATATTCGATTTCCATCCTTTTTCGCGACCATTGTTCATTAGTCTTGCATAAATTTTCAAGGCAAGAAATGAGGAATGACTGAAAGCCACCCGTAAGAAGCATTAATTAAATTAATCACGATCATTAAATTTATTATTGACAACTATAAAAAACGATGTTAATTTACGACAAATCGTTTTGGCAAATCGTTTTGTTAACTTATTCATAAAGATTCTGGTGATTCAATTTTTCTTAGATCGCACTTTATGAATTGCGGGCGAAACGCCCCGAAACACGTAGAAAGTCATAAAAAGTTCTAAAACTCATCAACTTTGTAGGGAGGCTAGCCGAGCCGTATGCGTATAAGAATCCTGCTGATACTTATGTTGCTCCTGGTGTTTTCCACCGGGATAATTTTTTCACAAACAACGAGTGGCTCGATCACCGGAAATGTCGTCGATTCACAACAGGCCGTTGTCATGGGTGCGAAGGTAACAGTGACAGAGGAAGGCAAGGGCTATTCTCTGACGGCGGTCACGGATGGCGATGGGCGATTTGTTTTCCCTATCGTCCCACCCGGCATCTACAGCATCAACATTGAGGCCGACGGCTTTAAGACGCAACAACAGAAGGGCCTAAGCCTCGTTCCAAACGATAGGCTGTCGCTGGGCAATTTAAGTTTAGAAGTAGGTGCCCCTAGTGAAATAGTCAATGTAACGAGCGAAGCAACCCCTATCCAAGCGGATAGCGGTGAACGTTCGTATGCTATTCAGCAAGAGACGATTCGCAATATGGGCGTTAGAACCCGTAGTTTTATTTCGTTTGCGACGCTGGCTCCGGGCGTAATTGTAAACGGTGCGAGTGACGCTAATAGTACATCAAATATTAGCAGCATAAGCGTCAATGGCGGCAGGCTAAATTCAAACAATATTCAGATCGACAGCGTCACCAGTATCGACACCGGAAATAATTCCGAGCTTTCGAGGATCCCGCTGGATTCAGTTGGCGAATTCAAACTTCTGACTTCTACATATCAACCCGAATATGGACGCTCGTCCGGGGCGCAATTTATTGTAACCAGCCGCAGCGGCTCGCGAGATTTTCACGGGTCGGTATATTACTATCGTCGCCATACGGGGCTGAACGCCAATACCTTTGACAATAACCGGAATAATCGGACTCGACCGATTTCCGATCAAAGTGAAAAGGGTTACTCGATCGGCGGACCGATCTATATCCCGGGTTTTTTCAATAGAGATAAGAAAAAATTATTCTTTTTTGTGAATCAAGAATGGGCGCCGCGTGTAACTCCTAATGGGGCGCAAAATGTACGTGTTCCGACTGCTCTTGAACGAGCGGGTGATTTCTCGCAATCACGGGACAATAACGGGAATTTGTTTAATACTATTCGGGATCACACGACCGGACTGCCGTGCCTTTCTTCCGCCACGGGAGCAAATCCTGGAGGATGTTTTGCGGATGGAGGTGTTTTAGGAAGAATTCCCACAGCCAGATTTTATACTTTGGGTCAACAGATTCTAGGTTTGTTCCCATTGCCGAACACTACCGGTACAAATTTTAACTACACGAGTCAACTTTCGAATGAAACGGTAGAGCGAAACGATACGGTTCGCATTGATTACAACATTACCAAAGATTGGCGAGTTTACGGACGGATGCTTAATAATGTTAATTATGCGAACGTTCCATACGCCTCGCTTGGATTTATCCTTGGCGGAAACATAGATACGTTTAGATGGAAGAATAATACTCCGAGAATCAGTTATGCGGGCACCGTCAATGGAACGCTCAGCCCGACAATGGCGGTTGAATTTACATACGGATTCAGTAAAAACAAGATTGAGGCCAGAATGGAAGATGATGCCTATACAAGGACTGCGAGCGGTCTTGGGGCATTACCTCTAATTTACCCGGATGCAGTTCAAGAAGATCTTCTGAGTCAACTTGGTTTTGGCGGCAAAATTGGTAATAGCCCCAGTGTTCGGACTGGAAACGGGCCATTTCTCAATTCAAACAGGACCGATGATATTTCAGGAGCTTTGTCTAAGGTTTGGGAAGAGCATCTAACTAAGGTTGGCGGTGTCTATCACTGGGCAACCAAGCAACAAACAAACAGGGTCCAATTCAACGGCAATATCAACTTTGGAGAAAGTACCAATAACCCATTTGATACAGGATTTGGATTTGCGAATGCCCTGCTAGGTATCTATAACAACTATACACAAGCCTCGGCAAGCACAAATGGTAACTATAAATACACAAACGTTGAATGGTTTGTTCAGGACAACTGGAAATTTACAAAGCGTTTGACGCTTGATTATGGCGTGAGATTCTCGTGGTTGCCGCCAACGTATGATGCCAGCGGTCAAGCATCTAATTTCGATCCAACTCAATATAGTCTTTCCGCAGCACCAAGGCTTTTTGTGCCGGTTTGCATCAATGGAGCGGCTATATGCACAGGCGGAACGCAAACTTCTCCTCGTCGTGCGGTTGATCCTGCTGTACTGGCTTCCGGTGTTCCGCTAACCTTAGCCAATACTTTTCTTGATACGGTTTTTGTTGGAAGAATCGTTCCCGGTTCAGGTGGTCTCGCAAACGGGCTTTTTCCTACGGGTACAAATGGGATACCAAAGAGGATGACCAAAGATCAGGGGATCCTTATTGCCCCAAGATTTGGTTTTGCGTATGACGTAACGGGAAAGCACGAATTTATCATTCGCGGCGGTTTTGGTATATTTTATGATCGTCCGCAAGGGAATCTCGTTTTTGATTTTAACGAAAACCCGCCAACCACAGTTACAAATATTCTCGACTTTGGTTTCCTTCAGACACTTACGAACGACATCGCCACTTCTACCTTTAACCCGCCAGGGGTGAAGGCAATTGAACTCGATGCGAAGATACCCTCAACCAATTCCTACAACATAGGTATTCAGTATAAATTACCGTTTGACACTGTGCTTGATGTTGCTTATGTCGGTTCGCAAGGGCACCACTTACCGCACGTTCGTTCGATAAATTCGACACCGTTTGGTTCCGCATTTTTGCCGGCGAATCAAGATCCGACCAAGGCACTGAATCCCGGTTTTGACGGCAATCCGGGCGCACCAGGGTCAAACGCTCTTCCGGCGAATTTATATCGTCCGTACAAAGGATTTGCTGACATCTCTTACACTGAATTCAGGGAAAACTCAAACTATCATTCACTCCAAATTTCCGCTAACCGCCGTTTTGCAAAGGGGCTGTTGATGAATGCAAGTTACACTTTGAGTCGAGCAAGGGGTATTTCAAACGGCGATCAGGATGCTTCAAGAATTGACCAGCAAGACTGGATTAACTATGGCCGCTTGGGTTATGACCGCACTCACAACTTTATCTTTAATTGGGTTTATGACTTGCCGAGTATAACTAAGAATAAAATCTTAGGCTTGGCTGCCAATGGATGGCAACTCTCGGGTATATATCGCTTTCAATCAGGTGAGCCGGAATTGGTTTCATGTGGTGTCAATGTCCCTGGAACCGGGGCATACAGCACGGTCAATCTGACCGGATCTTCAAGCGGTAATAGTGCTCGCTGCGTACTCATTGGCGACCCAACCGCTGTCGACCAGGACGAATTTCACTGGTACAACCTTGCAGCGTTCGCGGCTCCAAATGTTCGAAGCACCGGAATGGAAACCAAACGTGACGATCTTCTTATCATCGGACCGCCAATAAACAACTGGGATCTTTCGCTCTCAAAGAAGTTTTTCATCTGGGAAAAATTCAGACTTGAGGCTCGGCTTGATGCGTTCAACGCTTTTAATCACACCCAAGGCGGCTTTAGTAACTTTTTCTCTGCGGTTTATATCGCTCCGGGAAGCAGTGTTTTGCAAATTACTCCGGCAAATTCGACCACCAATCAAACCGGTGCTGGTGCGATCAGCGGATATAGACCAAACCGCACCGTGCAATGGATGCTGCGGTTCGAGTTCTAGTCGGGTAAATATAGCCGGAGAATGATCGGTACGATTTTCTCCGGCTATTTCTATCTAAGTCGTCAACGCAAATTCTGATAATGAAATCAACGCGTAAAATTATTGGTGATTTTATGTTCGTGGCTAAGGCGATTTTAATAATTTTCATTTGGTTTTCTTTCGCCCAAATAAGCCTTGCTCAATCGAATTCCGTCGAATTTTGGTTGACTCAGAGCGATCGATCCGCATTGCTGCAGAAACAATCCGCAAAGTTGTCTTTCGGTACCCAGAGCAATAAGCACCCTGTAATAACTGTGGATGAAATGCAGTCGTTTCAAAGCATTGATGGTTTCGGCTACACATTAACCGGAGGAAGTGCTTTTGTCATTAATAAGTTAAATAAACAAGAGAAGTCGAAGATCTTACTTGAATTATTCGGAACCGATGAGAATTCGATAAGTATCAGTTACCTGCGTGTCAGCCTCGGCGCGTCCGACTTAGATGATCGTGTCTTTTCTTATAATGATTTGGGAGAAGGAGAAACGGATTTGAATTTAAGCCGTTTTGATTTAGGCCCTGACAAAACCGACGTAATTCCTTTATTAAAAGAGATCCTGCGGATAAATCCGAAAATCAAGATCCTCGCATCGCCGTGGTCGCCGCCGGCCTGGATGAAGGATAACAACAGTACTAAAGGCGGAAGTTTGCGGCCGAAATATTACGATGTTTACGCACAATATTTCGTAAAATATATTCAGCAGATGCGTGCGGAAGGCATTAGAATCGATGCTATAACCCCGCAAAATGAACCGCTTCATCCCGGCAATAATCCAAGTTTGCTGATGACCGCGCCGCAGCAAGCCGCATTTATCAAAGACAGCCTCGGTCCGGCCTTTCAACGGGCTAAGATCAAGACAAAAATAATCATTTATGACCACAATTGCGACAAGCCTGATTATCCGATCGACATCTTAAATGACCCCAAAGCAAAAGCTTTTATTGACGGCTCGGCTTTTCATTTATACCGGGGAAATATTACCGCCCTAACCACCGTTCGCAACGCCCATCCTGACAAGAATCTTTATTTTACCGAACAATATACGCCGTCGAACGGGAATTTCGGAAATGATCTGAAGTGGCATTTAAAAAATGTCGTTATAGGTTCCACCCGAAATTGGAGCAGAAATGCTCTGGAATGGAACCTGGCAAATGATGCGGCTTTTAAGCCACACACAGTTGGCGGCTGCACGACCTGTAAGGGAGCGTTAACGATTGAAAATAATCAAATTACCAGAAATGTCGGCTACTACATTATTGCCCATGCCTCGAAATTCGTACCGCCGGGATCGATTCGCATAGACAGCAATATTCCAGGTGACCTGCAAAATGTAGCTTTCAAAACTCCTCGCGGAAAGAAAGTATTGATCGTCGAAAATGACGGCAAGGAAACAGCTGTATTCAATATTGCATTTAAAAATAAATGGGTGACCGCGTCGCTCTTAGCCGGAGCGGTTGGAACTTTTGTCTGGTAAACCAAAGTATGTTTCAAGAAAATATTCGTCGAATAAATAGACTCAAGGGCTTACTGGCTGTTTGTCTCCTTTTACCCGTCCTCTCGTTAGGTCAAATCAATAACAAGCCGGCACTTCGAAATCGGTCGGTCAGGCCGTTCTCAACAAAAAATAAAACCGTCACTGTTTATACGACCGCAGATTCTTCCGATTTGAGATTGGCATTAACTACCACAGTTAAATTTAGAGAATTAAAACAGCCGCTGGAAAGTCAGATCAGTGTTTTCGTCAATCCGGCAAAAACCTTCCAATCCTTTCTCGGTATTGGAGGTGCCATCACGGATTCAAGCGCCGAAGTATTTGCAAAATTGCCGGTGGACAAGCAACAGGAATTTCTTGATGCCTATTACAGCAAAGACAAAGGAATCGGCTATACATTGGCAAGAACCACTATCCACAGCAGCGATTTCAGCAGCTCTAGCTATACCTATGTCACCGAAGGCGACAAAGATTTAAGATCATTCAGTATTGACCATGACAAACGATTTCGACTGCCGTTAATCAAAAAGGCAATCCAGGCGGCGGGTGAAAAATTAAATCTGTTTGCCAGTCCCTGGAGTCCGCCGGCATTCATGAAAGACAACAATAGCATGCTCAAAGGTGGAAAACTGCGTCCGGAATTTTACCAGCCGTGGGCCAATTATTTTGTCAAATTTATTAAGGCATATGAAAAAGAAGGGGTTCCAATTTGGGGGTTGACGGTTCAAAACGAACCGATGGCAACGCAGCGTTGGGAGTCATGCATTTTTACGGCGGAAGAAGAACGTGATTTCCTCAAAAATAATCTCGGACCGACACTAGCAAAAGAAGGGTTGAGCGGCAAAAAGATCATTGTTTGGGATCACAACCGCGACATGATAACCCAGCGAGCAAGCACGATTTTAGATGACCCCGAGACGGCTAAATACGTCTGGGGAATTGGTTTTCATTGGTACGAAAATTGGAGCGGCGGGCTGCCAATGTTTGAAAATGTCGCCAAGGTTCACGAAATGTACCCGGAAACGAACCTCTTGTTTACGGAAGCGTCGGTAGAAAGATTTAACGCGGCAAATTATCAATCGTGGCCAAATGCCGAACGCTACGGACGTTCGATGATCAACGATTTCAACAGCGGAACGGTCGGCTGGACGGACTGGAATATTCTTTTAGACGAAACGGGCGGTCCAAATCACGTGGCGAATTTTTGTTTTGCACCGATCCACGCCGATACCAGAACCGGACAGTTGATCTATACACCGGCCTACTATTACATCGGACATTTTTCCAAGTTCATCAAGTCGGGCGCGAAAAGAGTGAGCAGTGCGGGCAGTCGAAGCCAGTTACTTACAACCTCGTTCATAAATCCGGACGGGCAAGTAATAACTGTCGTCATGAATCAAAGCGAGAAAGAGGTGAAATATAACCTGAGCATCGGAACCGATGCCGCCGAGCTGACTATTTTGCCTCACGCAATACAGACCTTGGTTTATTAGAAATAAAATATGAAAAAGAAATTCGCATCTTATTCGGCAACGGTTTTTGTGATCTTTCAGTTTCTGGCAGCCGTAACTGCTCACGGTCAGATGTCATCACCATCTGGTCCACCGGAATTAGAGAATCGAATTAATTCAATTCTTACCAAGCTGACGCTTGACGAAAAAATTGACCTTCTCGGCGGCACGGACGGTTTTTATGCCCGGGGTATTCCGCGCTTGAATATGACGCGGCTGAAAATGGCCGACGGTCCCATTGGAGCCCGCAATTTTGGTCCCGCGACGGCGATGGCCGGCGGCATCGCGTTAGCCGCCACCTGGAATCTCGCTCTCGCCGAGCGCGTTGCCACGGAAATAGGGCATGATGCACGCGCCAAAGGTGTTCATTTTCTGCTCGGTCCGGGTGTGAATATTTACCGCTCACCGCTTAATGGCCGAAATTTTGAGTATTTTGGCGAAGATCCTTTTTTGGCATCAAGATTTACGGTCGGGTATATAAATGGCATTCAGAGTCAGGGTGTAAGTGCAACGGTTAAACATCTTATGGCTAATAACTCTGAGTTTGACCGTCACAAGACCGATTCGATAATCGATGAACGCACCATGCGCGAAATTTATCTCCCTGCCTTTGAGGCCGCCGTCAAAGAAGCCCATGTGGGGGCAATCATGACTTCTTACAATCTCATCAATGGCATACACGCCTCCGAGCACGGGTGGATGAACAATGAACTCGCAAAAAAGGAATGGGCGTTCGACGGGATCATTATGTCCGACTGGACCTCGACCTATGACACGGCCGGAGCCGCGAATGGCGGGCTCGATCTGGAAATGCCCTCCGGCAGATTTCTAAACAAGGAAAAACTGCTGCCTCTGATAAAAGAAGGGAAAGTTTCGGAAAGTACTATTGACGACAAAGTTCGTCGCATATTGCGGGTTGCTGTTCGGTATGGCTGGTATGACCGCGACCAAACCGATTTTTCAATACCGCGGTTTAATTGGCTGGGCCGTCAAGCCGCACTTCAATCGGCCCGCGAAAGCATGGTTTTGTTAAAAAATGAAGGTAATCTATTACCCCTAAACAAAGCGAAGGTAAAAACGATTGCCGTTATAGGACCAAATTCCTTTCCGGCCGTTCCGGTTGGCGGCGGCAGCGCTCGGGTTGAGCCTTTTAGCTCCGTTAGTTTTCTTGAAGGCATCAGCAACCATTCGCGCGACTCCATTAAGATTCTATCAGCCCGCGGGCTTCCGACATTATCTGAGTTAGCGGATAGAACCAATTTTAAGACGACCGAAAACGGCACCGAGACCGGGCTTCGGGCGAAGTATTTCAAGGAGGAAGACGTAAGCGGGACGCCTGAAGTAACGCGGATCGACCAACACATTAATTTTGGCGATGGTGTACGCGCATCTTTTCCGCCGCAAACTGCGGCATCGAGCTGGACAGGATATTTTACTCCGCAAACCGCCGGCGATCACGAGATCTTTGTGCAAACTACAGGAGAAGCAGGCGGGGCTTTCCGTCTTTTTGTGGACGATAAATTGGTCTTTGACAACTGGGCTACCAATAAGGGTTTATTAAATTCCGTGATCCAGAATCTCGATGCGGGGCCGCATAAGATCGTCTTTGAGCGAAAAGGACGTCCGGGGTGGTTAGGAAGCAGACTAAGGTTTGGAATTGTAAAAAGCGGAACATTGGTCGAAGACGACGCACTTAAAATAGCCGCGCAAGCGGATGTCGTCGTTCTAACACCCGGATTTAATCCGGAAAGCGAAAGCGAGGGAGCCGACCGTGGTTTTCGACTGCCGCCCGGTCAGGATGAGTTAATAGGCAGAATTTTCGCCGCCAATAAAAAAACCGTTGTCGTCATGACGTCGGGCGGAAACGTGGATATGAATTCCTGGGCAGAACAGGTTCCGGCGTTAATTGAAGCATGGTATCCCGGTGAGCAAGGCGGCACGGCCCTCGCCGAAATTCTCTTTGGCGACGTTAATCCGTCCGGAAAATTACCGGTAACTTTTGAAAGAAATGCTAAAGACAATCCGACCTTTAATAATTACTACCCGGCCAACGATACTAAAAAGGTTATGTACAGCGAAGGCGTTTTTGTAGGTTATCGTGGTTATGAGTATGAAAAAATAACCTCGCGTTTTCCTTTTGGGTTTGGCCTGTCATACACGAGTTTCAGTTATAGCGGATTAAACATCCAACCGGCTAATAGTTCGGATAAGAAGGGACTCTATGAAGTAACTTTTACCGTAAAAAATACGGGTAAGGTCGAAGGCGCTGAAATTGCGCAGATCTACGTTGGCGAGGCTTCGCCAAAATTACCGCGCCCGGAAAAGGAATTGAAAGGATTTTCAAAAGTTAATCTGCGTCCGGGAGAAAGCAAAAAGGTTTCCGTTTTACTGAACAGCCGCGCATTTGCCTACTATGATACGGCTGCCCAAAAATGGACCATTAACCCAGGCACATTTAACATCATGGTCGGTCGCTCATCGCAGCAGATCGATTTACGCGGAACGTTAAAAATAGATTCTACAATTGTTTACTAAAATGAACGGCTTCAAATGGCTTCTTGTGCTTGCGCTGCTGGCAACTCCGATAGGTGCCCAGTCCTACTACCCGCTAAGACTCGACGATCCGAAGGCTGTGTATCTCGCGAAGGAAAACTTTCCGGTGCGCGGCGACGGTGTTGCCGACGATACCGAGGCATTGCAGGCCGCTATTAACAAGGTGCAGGAAACCACCGGCGAAGGTATCGTCTTCGTTCCGTCGGGCCGTTACCGGCTGACGACGACAGTATATGTGTGGGGAGGAATTCGAGTGATCGGATTTGGTCCGACGCGGCCGGTACTCGTGCTTGGCGAGAAGACGCCGGGCTACACCGACATGGCGCAGGAAAAGCAAATGGTCTTCTTCTCGGGCAATCGTCCGGGGACACGACCTGCTGGTGCACCAGTCAATCCGGGTGCGGTTGGTCGCAGCGGAGTTCCCCGCGACGCGGGTGCTGGCACGTTCTACTCCGCGATGAGCAATGTGGACATTGAGATTGGTGACGGTAACGCGGGAGCTGTCGGCGTGCGTGGACGATACGCTCAGCACTCGTTCCTCGCGCACATGAACTTTCGCATCGGATCAGGTCTCGCGGGCGTGCACGACACAGGGAATGTCATGGAAGATGTCCATTTCTATGGCGGCGATTACGGAATCTGGACACAAACGCCTTCGCCGAGTTGGCAGTTCACCGCCGTGGACGCCACGTTCGAAGGCCAGCGCGTGGCAGCCATCCGGGAGCGAGCCGCCGGACTCACACTTATTCGTCCGCGTTTCTTGAACGTGCCCAGCGCTGTTATGATCGAGCCGGGTTCGCATGACGAGCTATGGATCAAGAACGCGACCATGACGAACGTAACGGGTCCGGCCATAATTATCAGCAACGAAAAGAATTCGCAGACTCAGATCAACATGGAGAACGTCATCTGTGATGGCGTACCCGTATTTGCGAAGTATGACGAAAGCGGTCGGCAAGTCGCTGGTCCTGGCAGGCGTTACGAGGTCAAGACGTTCTCGTATGGACTTAGCTATTCGAATATGAGCGCCTCGCCTGAGACACGACAGGTATTCGAGACCTCGCCACTTGCGTCGCTGCCATCGCCGTTCGCGTCCGATTTGCCTGATCTTCCTGCGCGAGATAGGTGGGTGAACATACGTACCCTCGGGGCAAAGGGCGACGGTATCAGCGATGATACCGAAGTCTTTCGCAAAGCAATCGCCGAACATCGCTCCATCTATATTCCTTCCGGCTATTACGTCGTTACCGACACGCTGACACTAAGATCCGACACGGTTCTCATCGGACTGCATCCGAACCGTACCCAGATTCTTATACCGGACCGGACACCGGCGTTTCAGGGCGTCGGGGGACCAAAACCGCTGATCGAAGCTCCAAAGGGAGGCACAAATATCCTGATTGGTATTGGCCTCTACACGAACGGCATCAACCCGCGCGCCGTCGCAGTGAAGTGGATGGCAGGATCTGCGTCGATGATAAATGACGTTCGATTTCTTGGCGGGCATGGCACTGGCAAGCCCGACGGTACGCGTGAGAATCCGTATAACAACGCCCACACCGCCGACCCCGACCTCAACCGACGCTGGGACAGCCAGTATTCGAGTCTGTGGGTAACGGACGGCGGCGGCGGTACTTTTTTTGACATCTGGACGCCGAGCAGTTTTGCCCAGTCCGGCATGCTCGTATCTAATACATCGACCGAAGGGCGTATCTACGAGTTGTCGACGGAACACCACGTGCGTTACGAAGTGCAGCTTCACAACGTGTCGAACTGGCAGATCTACTCGCTGCAGGCGGAGGAGGAGCGTGGCGAGGGCGGCTTTGCGCTGCCGCTTGAGATCGTAAATTCATCCAACATTACAATCGTGAACTTATTCATCTATCGTGTCATCAGCATGTTTCAGCCGTTCCGTAATGCGATCGAAATTGTGAACTCGAAGAATATAAAGTTCCGAAATGTACATTCGTATAGCAACAGCAAGGTGTCGTTCGACACGACCGTCTATGATCGCACTCACGACATCGAGATCCGGCAACGTGAATTCGCGTGGCTCGATGTTTCCGGCACAGCTCCACCACCGAAGTTGCTCAGTCCGGCCGTCTCTCCCGTCGTCGAAGCCAGGGCTAAGGTCGAGCGTCTTCACACAGGCTTTTACAACATATCGGGAGGAGCCGTTGATCCGTCGGGCAACTATTACTTTGTGGATGCTCATTGGCAACGCATATATCGGTGGGCTCCCGAGACACGCCAGCTTTCTGTTGTTCGAGACAACTCGCTCGATCCGGCGAATCTCGCGTTCGATAAGTCCGGCAATCTGATGGTGACTTCTACGTCTGGCAACGGCACTGTGTACACCTTCAGACCTGAAATGGCGGATTCCGAAATCGTCCTACTCAAGCCACAGCCTATGGCACCACGACTTGGTGCGACCATCTTCTTGCTGGTGAGCGATTGGCACATCAACAGGTCCGCTTTGACCAAGCCTGCCGGACAGTTCGTGTCGCCCGACGGGACGACATTCCTTCCAACGGGACAGGATTTTTTGGACGGCGCCGTGAGCTACGGTATAAAAAGCAGCGGTCAAGTGCGAAGCTTCGGGTTGGCTTCCGCAGCAATCGGACAGCCCGCCTATATCGGCAGCGAGGCGAATCAGACGACCTCGGTCGGTACGGTCGGTCCAGACGGTTCGCTGACTGATATTAAGGTGTTTGCATATCGTGGGGGCGAGAGTGTCGCCGTCGACTCGCGCGGTAATGTCTACATTGCCGCCGGTCAGATCTACGTATACGATCCGACGGGAAAGCAGATCGACACGATCAACGTACCCGAACGTCCAATTCAGCTTTCATTCGGCGGCAAGGACCGCCGCACGCTCTTCATTGCGGCGCGGACTTCGCTGTACTCAGTCAGGATGAAGAATCCGGGTCGTTAGACTAATTATGATTGAAGCCTTTTTTATGGGAAGAACATTCATAAAACTTCTAATGCTTACTGTGCTTTGCGCTTCGGCAGTTTCGGCACAAAAGTCCTCTCGTAAATTATTATTTGCCGATGAGTTTAAAGGTGTGAGCGGCTCTTCAATTGATTCAACCAAATGGACAGCGCGAATCGGCGGTAACGGTTGGGGAAATAAAGAGTTGCAGTATTACACCGACAGCGTTGAAAATGCTTATCTGGACGGCAAAGGTAATCTTGTTATCAAGACAATCAAGCAGGGTTTACCACTCACCTATAAATGCTGGTACGGGCAGTGTAAATATACCTCGGCGCGGCTGTTGACCAAGAACAAATTTGACCAAAAATACGGTAGGTTTGAGGCGCGGATAAAAATTCCGCGCGGGATTGGGATGTGGCCGGCTTTCTGGATGCTTGGAAACGATATAGACAAGGTAGGGTGGCCGCAGTGCGGTGAAATTGACATCCTGGAAAACATCGGATGCGAACCATCAACCGTTCACGGCACGATTGACGGACCCGGTTACTCCGGTGCAAACGGCATCGGTGCGCCTTACAGTTTGCCCAAAAATCGAGTTTTTGCCGATGATTTTCACATTTACTCGACCGTTTGGACCAAAGATCAGATCAATTTTTATGTTGACGGCAATCTCTATAAAACGATCAGTCCAAAAGATTTGCCGACGGGAAAACAATGGGTTTATGATCATCCGTTCTTTATGATCTTAAATCTTGCTGTCGGTGGAAACTGGGGCGGCCCGCCAGATGATGCGACACTATTTCCTCAAATGATGATAGTTGATTATGTCCGTGTTTATAGTGAGTAAAACAAGTCAGTTTTTGTCCCAAAGCTAAAGCTGGAGATTCGCCGCGATCTGGCCCAAAATAAAAAAATGAAAGGTATTTTGATTCTCGTCTTACTCTTAGCCTCATTTATGTGCGTCCGGGCACAGCAAACAAGCCTGATCGCAAACACTGACGATCGCAAAACCGTTAGTCTTGACGGCCAATGGCGAACGATCACCGACCCATACGAGACGGGCTATTACGATTATCGTTATCTGCCCAGCAAGGACGGCTATTTCAAAGATGCCAAGCCAAAGAGCAAAAGCGATCTGATCGAATACGATTTTGACACCTCGGAAACCCTGTCGGTGCCGGGAGACTGGAATTCTCAAAAGGCGCGTCTGCTACTTTACGAAGGCACCATCTGGTACAAGAGGTCCTTTGACCATCAAAAAAAGGTGAACACTCGTTTGTTTGTTTATTTTGGAGCGGCAAACTATGTAGCCGATGTTTATCTCAACGGAGAAAAGCTCGGGCATCACGAGGGTGGGTTCACTCCATTCAATTTTGAAATTACCAATCTCGTTCGGGACAAAGCCAACTCGCTGATCGTCAAAGTAGACAACAAGCGCCGACGCGACGCCGTCCCAACACTAAACACCGATTGGTGGAACTACGGCGGCCTGACACGCGAAGTAAAGCTGATAGAGGTTGCGGATACCTTCGTCCAGGATTATTTCATTCAGCTTCAAAAGGGCTCGCGAAACCGCATCGGCGGCTGGGTAAGACTAAATGGCGTCAAACTTGATCAAAAAATCACAATCCGAATTCCTGAAGCAAGAATCACCCAAACATTCACTACCGACGCGAAGGGGTACGCAGAGATCAGCTTCAATGCCGATCTAACCTTGTGGTCACCGGACAATCCTAAACTCTATGATGTGGTCATTGAGGCTGAAACGGATCGCGTGCAGGACCAGATCGGATTCCGCAGCATTGAGGTCAAAGGGCCGGAGATCTCGCTGAACGGTAAATCGATTTTTCTGCGCGGCATATCGATACATGAAGAGGCTCCATTCCGGGGTGGACGCGCCTACAGCAAGGAAGACGCCGTTACGCTTCTCAATTGGGCAAAAGAGTTGGGCTGCAATTTTGTCCGCCTGGCCCACTATCCGCACAACGAAAACATGATTCGCGAGGCCGACAGGATGGGCATTATGGTCTGGTCCGAGATACCGGTTTACTGGACCATTTTATGGGGAAACCCCGAGACACTCGCGAATGCCAAGACCCAGCTGAGTGACATGATCGCCCGCGACAAGAATCGGGCTGCTGTTATTATCTGGTCGATGGCCAACGAGACACCGCTCGGTGACGCTCGGCTCGTTTTTCTCACGAAACTGATCGAGCGTGCGCGAAGCCTGGATTCGACGCGGCTGATCTCGGCCGCGCTGGAACGGCACTATCTGGACGACAAAAAGACCCAAATGATCGACGACCCCGCTCGGCGATGTATTAGGTGTTAATGAGTACGTGGGTTGGTATGATGGTCTGCCCGAAAAGATGGAAGGTATGGAATGGAAAACGAAATACCAGAAGCCGCTTATAATGAGCGAATTTGGAGCCGACGCTCTTTATGGGAAACACGGCGATTCGTTGACGCGCTGGAGCGAGGAGTACCAAGAAGACCTCTACCGCCGAACGGTGAAAATACTGAAGCGGATACCTTTCCTCCGAGGCACCTCACCTTGGATCCTGATGGATTTCCGCTCTCCGCGCAGGCCGCTCCCGGGTATTCAGGACTTTCACAACCGCAAGGGACTGATCTCGGATCGTGGCGAAAAGAAAAAGGCATTCTACGTGATGCAGGAGTACTATCGCGAGTTAGGTGCTCCACTTCAGAAATAAACTCGTCAGTTTTAACCGTGCACGAAAGATTAATCGTTGATCCCAACATCAGTTCTCGATTCGTAGACGCAAAGGCGGAGCGTTAAGATTCGCAGCGAAAAATCCAACCGAGAACGAAAGCCTGAGTCTAATTTGGTTGCAGGATGGTTGCACTTTTTTCCAACAAACACGAGTCACAAGAACTCGATCGTGAGTGAATAAGCTTGATTTAATAGAACCGACTTTTGTAGTATGTCGATGCTATCAAACCTAGTTCACAACTTGAGGCCACGCAGCTGTTCCTTACCTGACTCGGTCCCGATCATCTCGATTCCTTAATAAGCTCAACCTTTGTATGGATCACTGTTTCGCGTAGCCCACCCGAGTTGATCAAAATTGAGAATGTGGGATTTCCCCAGCTTCGTATCGACCTCGACGAGCATATAGTTATTTTCGTCATATCGGGTCGAAGCAACTGCGTAATGCTGAGGGCCGAAGGTCCGGGCAAAGTCGAACCAGCGATGCCAATGGCCGCAAAACAAGATCTGAATCGTGTCTTTGTATTTTCTGAGCAAAGGCACGATACCGTAATCTCGCACTTCGACATCTCGCACGCTTGCAAACGGATAGTGTTGAAAAACGAACGTCGGTTTTTGCTGCTTTAGTTCGGCTTCGAACCAATTCAACTGCTCTTCGCCGTAGGATCCGGTTGCTTTGTTGTATTCCTTGCTAGCCGGATTCCACGTTTCGCCGATGAAGTTATTCAAATGAATGAATTTATGATCCCGGTGCATGACCGAATAGTATGGATCGATCTTCAATTTTTCCTTGAATAAGCGGTGCGACATTTCGCCTGGAACGAACCGCAACCTGACATTGACCGATACTTGTGGGTCAACGTTCGCCTCAGTAATTCGAATCGCTCTCGCAACCTCCGGCACAAATACGGCAAATAACAACACGTTCAAGAATCTCATCATTAACGGCAACGCACCCGGCTTGAATATTCCGACGGAGACTAGTGTTGATCTCAGCCGTGCGAATACTACTTACGGAATCTTTGCAGCGTCCGGTGCTTCGACTTCCAACCAGACAGCGGCTCCGACGGCGATCACCGGCAGATTTACCAGTATCGGCGCAGGCGCGACCGCAACCAATCTGACGATTTCCAATAACCGGATTACGAGCGTCGCCCGTGGGACCTCCATTCAGGGTTCGGCTCTAACGGTTTTCCCCGGCCTGCTGATCTCAAGCAACACTATCGGAAATCCGGTGGCGGGCGATCCGGACGGCGTTTACAACACGGGCGTCAGCGCGTCAGGTTCCAACAATGGGGTAATCCGCGATAATACCATCTGGGTCGAAAGCTATATCGCAACCAGTCAGACCGGGATCGATCCAACTGCGACCAGCGTCAACACGAGCGGATTCACGATCGAAAGAAACCGCGTCCTGCGCGTGGTAGGCAAAAACAATACCGGAGCGATCACATTCGGGATCAGCCTGCTGTCCGGCGACGGGCACATTGTTCGCAACAACTTTATTACCGGAATCGTTAACAGGCCGACACCGACCATTCCTTTTAACCCATCTATTGGGGCAATGGGCATCTGGATCAACAGGGGTGCCGGACACAAGATCTATCACAATACTGTGGTTATGTCCGGTAACACGCCCGACCCAACAGGAAATTTAACGGCTGCTTTCGGCTTTGGCAATTCGAGTGGAGGCAACTCCGATGTGCGTAACAATATCTTGGTCAACACTCAGACGCAAAGCGGTGCGGTAAACCCGGGGGCGTCCGGATTTGTATGTCTTTATGTGCCGAGCGGACGCACCAGTACGTTCAACACGATCTTCAACAACAACGATTACTTTCAGGGGTCTGCGGTTAATAACGGCATTGCGCAAGTGGGACAGGTCGCCGGAACAGGCTTTTACACAGCGGCTGATTTTGACGCGGGTACCACAACGCCAGCTACCAATTTCCGCTCGATAAGCAGCACGTGGTTTTTGGCGGGAACGAATGATAACGCTAGTAAAGTCGTTGATCCGATGTTTGTCTCAGCCACGGATTTTCACATTTTTGCCGGGTTCGCCGATGATCAACGCGGGTGTTGATGTCGGTGTCTTTAACGATATTGACGGTCAGGTTCGCGTCAACGCGCGCGACATCGGAGCCGACGAGGCCGACGGTCTTGCACCCAACCAGAACGACATTGCCGCAACTGCTTTGCTCAGTCCTCTAAATGGGGCTTCCGTCGGAAACACCGCAGTAATAGTACCTTCAGCATCCTTCACAAATTATGGCGTCACGACACAAACAAATGTGCCGGTGCGTTTTCAAATTCTCGATTCGTTAAACGCCGTCGTTTACAACCAAACGGCGACGATCCCTTCGATCGCTCAGAATGCAGCCGCAACGGCAAGTTTTCCATCAACCACGCTGGCAACAGCCGGAACCTACACGATCAAGGCGATCGCTGAGCTTGCGGGTGACAAGACTACCGCGAATGACACAATAACTGGAACGATCACTGTTCTTCCGGCATTTTCCGGCACCATAAATGTCGGAGCAGGACAAACCTATACATCGCTGACCAATGCGGGCGGCCTGTTTGAGGCTTTCAACGTCGCGGGCGCAAGCGGCGCCGTCACCATTGATAATCAGCAGTGATCTTACCGGAGAAAGCGGCACGATCCGATTGAACGAATTGGCGTAGGTGCGACTTTGACCATAAAGCCGAGCGGAGCGACTCGAACGATTAGCGGCTCCCCGGCGAATAACTCAGCTCTGATAGCCCTTAACGGTGCGGATAACGTAACGATCGACGGTTCGCAAAACGGTGGCACAGACCGGAGCTTGAACCTAAGCTTCAATACCGGTTCGGCGGGCATCAACTTGGGTACCGGATCAAACGGTGCGCAGAACAATACGGTTAAAAACGTCAACGTCACTGGTTACTCTACCAGCGGCAATATCTACGGGATCATCAGCGGCGGCAACACGGTCGGAGCGAACGGAGCGGCCAATATCGGAAACCGCATTCAGAACAATAATGTTCAAACCATTATTTTCGGTATTGCATCGCTCGGCGCGAGCGCGGCAAACAAAAACACCGGCACTGTAATTACCCAAAATACGATCGGGATCGTTGGGACAGGAACCGGGGGCACGGGAATCTTAATTACCTTCGACGATGGGGCACAGATCCCACGAAACACGATCTCCGGCATCAACGCAGTTGGTTTTGGATCTGCGGTAGGGATCAATGCCGGTCTTGGGAATCTTATCTCAACATCGACATCGACCGGTTCCGTGGTAAGCAACGCCGTTATTACCGAAAACAATATCGGTTCGGTGGTTCATACGGGAGGTTTCTCTGCGGTAGGTATCGCATTGGCTGCAAGCAACACAGGCACAAACATCATCGCCAATAATGTCATATCCGGTGTGATCGGCACCTCCATCACGGCAGGTATTTTTGTTGGGACCACGACCGGAGGCACTCAGAATATTTATCACAACTCGGTTTCGATGACCGGCGACCGCGGAACGAATAATTCACTTTTTGGAAGCTTCGGCCTCGCTATCACCGGCGATGACAACCCGATAAACGTGAAGAATAATGCCTTCTACAACACGCAAACTCAGACCGGACCGTCAACAGTTGGCAAAAATTACGCCATCGGTATTGGCCGTTCTACCTTCACAAATCTCAGTTCGGACAACAACGTTTTGTTTTCAAGCGGGCCGCAAAGCAAATTGGCGATAACAGGCGTGCTGGACAACTCGAATCCGAATGCTCTGGAGTACTTTGCTTTGTCCGCTTACCGCACGGCGACTGGACAGGAAACGAATTCGCTTGCTCTCGATCCTAAATTTATCTCGGTAAGCGATCTGCACATTCAAAGCGGCGTGCCGACCCCGGTCGAAAATCGCGGAACCGCTTTAGCCAGCGTTACGACCGATATCGACGGTGATGCACGCAATGCTACAACGCCGGATATCGGAGCGGACGAAGGCACGTTCACGCCGCTCGCTGCTAACGACGTCGCGGCGGCCTCGATCGTCTCACCGATAGCGGGCAACGTGATCATCGGAGGTAGTATCGTGTCGCCAGTGGCGGTGTTTGCTAATAACGGTGCAAATACGTAAAGTAATGTTCAGGTGCAGTTCACCATTACAGGTCCGGGCGGCTATAACTATTCGAACACGTTTTCGATCGCCGGCCTTACATCCGGCACAAGTTCCTCGGTGCTGTTTGCCACGGCTCCGCCGATGACTGTAGCGGGAACGTACACGATGACGGCGACCAACCTGTTTGCCGACTCAAACACCGCGAACGATTCGGTAAGCTCAACCTTCCCGGTACTGCTTCCGTTAAATGGCAGCTATGATGTCGGGGCGGGACAAACCCATGCGTCGCTGACAAATACTGGCGGCATTTTCGCTGCTATAAACTTCCTCGGAGCGAGCGGTAACGTAGTCATTAATCTTACATCCGATCTAACTGCCGAGACCGGCGAGATTGCGTTGAATCAGTTACCGGCAGGCGTCAACGTGACGATCAAGCCTTCGGGAGCACCACGAGTAGTTTCTGGAGAAGCCTTCCCCGCATTGATCACCCTAAACGACGCTGACAATGTAACGATCGACGGTTCGCTAAGCGGCGGCACCGACCGCAGCCTGACGCTTATTAATACCGGCCTCAATTTTCTCGGCAACCCTCCTCCGGTTATTTGGCTTGCTTCCAATACGAACGGTGCGACAGGCAACACGATCAAGAACTGTATTATAAAGGGGGCTAACTCATTCAACGGTTCGGATGGCATTGTCTCAAGCGGCGCCCAGCAGTCCGGCTTTCAGGGAACATTCCCGAATTCGAACAACACAATCCTAAACAATCAGATCTCCAAGGGCCGAAACGCTGTTCTGATCATCGGCCCCACTGTTCGTGACCAAAATTGGAAGATCACTAAAAATACTTTTGGCAGCACGGTGGTCGAAGACAAACTGGGCTGGCGCGGCGTATTCATCGCTTGGGCCCAAAATTTCAATATTAGTGAAAATGTTATCAGCGGTATAAGTTCGGATCCCAACACGTTCAATTTTATGAGCGGTATTTGGACCGACTACGGCAACGATACCGGTGTCATAACCCGTAACGAGATAAAAGATATCAGGCAAAATAACTTGAACGGCGGCGGCAGTAGTGGAATAGTTCTGTGGTCGAACACTGCAACCACTAACATAACTGTTGCCAACAACCTCATTTCGGATATTGCGTCCGATGGTGCTGACAGCCCGTTTGGTCTCGATAACGCGTCCGGTATGGCCGTCTTCGAAGGAGCGGGCTTTAAGATCTGGAACAATTCAGTAAGGCTGAACACGAGCCAAACCGACCCGGGTGGCATCACCATGGCTCTCTACGTCGGACATAACGTAACAACGCCCGGTGCGATCGATCTCCGCAACAACATTCTGACAAATGAGGGAACCGTCGGATCTCGTTACGGTGTTTATGTGAACGGTCTCGGTATCGGGGCCCCGGTGTTCTCAAACATCAACTACAACGATTACCAAGGGCAAAAAATCGGGTTCCTCGGCAGTGCCCAGGCGACATTGGCGAACTGGCAGACGGCAACCGGACAAGATGCCAACTCGCTGTCGGTCGATCCGTTGTTTGTATCGACCACCGACCTTCATTTACTCGGAACCAGCACGCTGATCAACTCGGGAACGACGATCGCCGGCATTACAACCGACTTCGACGGGCAGACGCGAGACGCAACACCGGATATCGGAGCTGATGAATTTATGCCGGCGTTTGCCTCGGTTATGGGCAGAATTATGACATCGGGCGGCCGAGGCATACAGAATGTCCCTATTGTGATCTCAGGTGGAGGGTTGTCCGAACCACGCTTGGCACGATCGAGCTCGTTTGGCTATTACCGCTTTGAAGATCTGCCTACGGGCCAGACATATACGATCGAGGTTGCACCAAAGAGGTTTACGTTTGCTCAACCTATCCGTACGATTGACTTGCAGAATAACGTGGCCGATTTTAACTTTGTCGCACAGCCCTAAGCGGTAAACCCATCCGACCTCCATTCCGCACATAAGCCACGCGCCGCCGAACCATGGTTCGGCGGCGCGTGGCTGTTCAGGTGATCCGTTTATGAGGACGGAATGCGATATGCTCGCCGTACGCGCGAATGTTGACCGATAACCAGTTTGAAGCCACACCGGGTTGGATTCCGTTTTCGGAGCAAGAAGAATTTGAAGTAGAGGCCGGTCCGAAACCATGCACCGCGCGGGGTAATCGAGAATCGCACGTTAGCATAAAGCATACATGAAGAGAACGTCGTATCATCATTGCACACATGTCGTTTTGGGAGATCATTGCCATGAGACTCCTAGAAGATCTTCTGGTATATCACTTTTCACAAATTGAAAACTCGATTAGAATTCGTGGAGATTTCAAACGACAGTTCGTGGCGCGAATATGACATTTCCGGGAAGATACTTGATTGGTTTTCTTTTTTATTTTCTCGCAACCACCGCTGCGGCCCAGTACCGGATCGACTCATGGACGGCCGACGACGGACTGCCGCAGAACTCGGTTTACGCCATGGTTCAGACACGCGATGGTTATCTCTGGATAGCTACACTCGACGGTTTGGCCCGCTTTGACGGTGTACGGTTCACAATTTTCAACAAAAGCAATTCACCGGGCATCACCAACAATCGATTTGTCGCGCTCTTCGAAGACTCCTCGGGAGATCTTTGGGCAGCGACGGAAGAAAGCGGCGTTGTTCGTTTCAGCAACGGTCGTTTTTCCAGTTACGGCGAGGAAAACGGCATTCCGCGATCTGTGACCTGGATCAACGGCGATACGAACGGAAAGGCTGTCTTTTATGTGAATGGTACAGGAGCGTTTACTTTCTCAGACAATAGATTTGTTCAATTAAAGCAGGATGGGAGTTTTCGACCGACCTGGAATCGACGAAGTATATCCATCGGCTGTGCAGTTGCTCCCGGGAACAGCCTAATATGTCACCCACAAGGTTACGAGGTGAGCTTTCCAGCCGCCGACTTCAACCTGGACGGATTTTACGCGGCAATGCAGAACGGCGATGGAAGTGTCTGGATGGTGACGGGCGGGCGTGAGGTCGCACGATTCTCGAATGGCGAAATGAAAATCGCCCTGAGAAGAGCAGATCTCCTACAAAAACGTCCCCGGAAGTTCGTCACGGGAGTTTCGACGCATTTAATATCTACGGACGACTCTGATTCTTTATGGATCACCGATCTCTCTTCCCTAACTACCGAGTTGCTACTACCGCGGAGTGACGAGTTTCCAGCTCAGCCGGGTGATCTCCATCCGCTCAATGCGAATGAAGACATTTTCTATTCATCTTATGGTGACGGCGAAGGTAATCTTTGGTTCGGCACGCTGCGCGGCGGCTTGTACCGGGCACGAAAGCAGATCATTACCACTCTGTCATCCCGCAATGGGCTAACCGAAAACAATATCTATCCCATCTTTCAGAGCTCCGGCGGCGTCATGTGGGTTGGAACTACCGGAGGGCTTTACACACAGCGTGGAGATCGGTTTGAATTAGCAGCTACGACCGACGCTCTGAGTATCTCGACGATCGGCGAACTGTCCGACGGGCGTATCGTCTTTAGCAACGAAGGAGAACTCCATATTCAGGATGGAAACCGGTTCGTTCGTTATTTGGATGGCGTCGTGCCGACACTCGGGGCGATCTTCGCGATCCATGGCGATCCTGCCGGCAATCTCTGGATCGGAGGATTCGATCGGCTGACACAGGTCAAGAACGGCTCCGTGACAGCCTATACTCCTGCGGACGGACTTGTTGGCGACAGCATAAAGACCATCATTAATGCCCGGTCGGGCGGTATTTGGGTCGGCAGTTACGGCGGCCTTTCGCGGTTTCAGGATGGCCGCTTCACAACATGGACGGAGGCGGACGGGCTTCCGAGCCGGACAGTAAGAACGCTCTATGAGGACGCTGAAGGCATCCTTTGGATCGGAACGTATGACGGCGGGCTGACACGTTTCAAAGATGGAAAGTTCGTACATTACTCTACCAGTTCAGGACTTTTTAACGACGGTGTTTTTCAGATCCTGGAAGACGACAACGGTTGGTTTTGGATCAGCTCAAATCGCGGTATCTACCGTGTGAAGAAAAGTGAGTTAAACGAGTTTGCGGATGGGACGCGGACGTCGATCACATCTATCGGATACGGGAAATCCGACGGAATGCTTAATGTCGAATGCAACGGAGGACGCTGGCCGGCCGGTATTCGAACTGCTGACGGACAATTGTGGTTCCCGACACAAAACGGCGTCGCGGTGATAGATCCGAAGGCGGTTAAGATCAATTCCCAGACGCCTCCCGTCGCCATCGAGAGTGTTCGGATCGGAGACCGATCGCTTGAGCTGAATGCCGTAACCGCCGCCACGCAAGATCCTGACTTCGAGATCCGTCTTGAGCCTCACGAACAGAACTTTGAGATCCAGTACACGGCGCTGAGCTTTATCAATTCTGAAAACCTTCGTTTCAAATATCGTCTCGAAGGACTCGACGACGACTGGATCGATGCTGGAACGCGGCGGACCGCTTATTTTTCTTATGTTCCGCCGGGATCCTATCGCTTTCAGATACTCGCCGCCAATTCCGACGGTGTTTGGAACACTGAAGGTAGAAGTTTGCGATTCACCATACGGCCGCCGTTTTATCGAACCTGGCCTTTCATGCTGCTTGCGGCAGCATCTCTCATTGCGGCATTGCTGTTGATCTATTGGTGGCGCGTTTCCAAACTCAGAGCCGAC
>Ga0193752_1000438_pt1 | contig 40328 bp, 43 predicted proteins | sample H1c1metaG_FD_144924 | JGI IMG/M metagenome (GOLD analysis project Ga0193752, IMG submission 144924) | Soil microbial communities from a riparian zone of the East river system, Colorado, United States - H1c1 | ecosystem: Environmental > Terrestrial > Soil > Riparian zone | place: USA: East River... | reverse complement strand
AGCCAGATGGCCTCGGTGAAGGCCGTGATCTCCCCTCCAGCTCTCCGATACTTTGCGACCGCAAGCGCCGGTTGCCAAGCTTCGGCGGGGGCGATGATTTGGCCAATCCCATGGGTATGGTCGTTTCGCGGGGCTTGAAACGCCTATTCCCGCTCGCCACGGTGCTTTTGAGGACCATTGGCACCTACCCGGTGCAACTCAGCCTCTCATCGCGGCATTTAGCTTTTTAACGCAGGAGGCTTGGGCGAGGCCGACGGCGCGGTCTGAAAGGTGCACGAGCATCGTCGTTGCCTTGCCGGCATCGGCCAGTTCATCGCTGTTTCCCTGACGCGGGACGGGTCGTCGCATCGATCGCATCCGCCGTCGGGTCCATGCCTTTCAAAGGCAAGGGAGATGTCGACATGATCATCGCAATCCTTTGGCTGATTTCCGCCTCTATCGCATTCGGCCTCGTATGGGCCGCCTTGCAAACTCGCACCCACAACGTCGAAGCGGCCTGGATCTCCATCGCAACGCTTGTCTGTATGGCGTTTTTCGTTCTGCTGGTCGTCCAGCCCGCACACTCCTAGTCGGATTTCATGGCGCCACTTGTCCGGTGGAAATCCGACATTTCACCCGCAGATCGAGCGAAAGGCTCCCTGCGTTCGCTAGGGCTGCTCGGAGAGCGTCAGGATCGCATAGCGCAAGGCGAGCGCCAGAAATCCGTCCATGTCGCCCTCGAAGAATTCCTGCTTCACGATATCACCGGCCGGCACGGCTCTGTCCGAGCCGGCCACGATACTTGCAGATTTCACGTTGCTCAGCCGAGACGTGATGAAAAACGACGCCTGTTCCATTTCGACAAAACCCGGCGCTTTGCCCGGATCGAATGGAAAGCCCAGAAGCGCCTTGATCAGTCCGACCTTCTGAAAATAGTAAATCGGAGAGGTAAAACCAAGGCCGCGTGCATGCGCGACACCAGCCCGCATCAATTGTTGCTCGATGGCGTCGCTGAGGTTTGCGTCGGGGTAGGCGATTTGCTCGGCAGCTTCTTCGGCGCTTGAAGAGAGCAAGAATGCGGCTCCGTCCTTATAGGATCCGGAGGAGACGATCAGCGAGGCATAGGGAAGCCGCGAGCTCAAAAGCCCCGCGGTGCCGATATGAATCGCGGACGTAACGCCAAGAGCCGCCAGCTCGGCGACCTGCGTGCTGACGCCGCCCGCCCCCGGCATGCCGCGGTTCACGATAAAGCCCCGCCCCACCTTCGGCCTGACGACGAACAGCACATTCGAGTCCGTGTGGCCTGTCGAAATTTCTTCTATTTCCGCGTCGCCATAGCCGAGCCCGTTCAGCATTTTTCTTACGTCGACGTAATGGAGGACAATTGCCCTGGTGGGAAGATTGTCCAGCTTGCCGCCCTGAAATCGCGGCTGCTGCTTCAGCCAATCGATGTAATCGCCGGGGTTATTTACGGCCGGGCTGCTTGCGTAGCGCGTGTAAGCGTCGAGAACCTTGAATTCATCCGCACGCACCGGATGCTGGGCCAAGAAGAGGGTTACGATGCAGATTGCCGCCTGGACGAGCCTGATCACGCCATATCGCAGGCTCGTCGCATGATCCAGGCGGGAATAGCTCGGCATCGGATCACCCTCACATTGCATATTGCCCGCCTGGAGCGGCCCCGAGAAACTTTTCTTTAACACGCGCCGGCGATGGCACGGAGCATGCAACGACCAGCCGGATCTGGCGGAGGGAACATGAGACAGACCGCTTGCCGCGCCGTCCTGGCGCTCGCCCTTTCTCTCGCTGCTTCCTGGGCCGCCGGTGGCGCTCTCGCCCAGGGCAATCTGCGTATCGGGCTGGGCGACGACCCCGACGTGCTCGATCCGTCACTCTCCCGCACCTATACCGCCCGCATCGTCTTCGCCGCGATTTGTGACAAGCTGTTCGACATCGACGAGAAGCTCAATGTCGTGCCGCAACTGGCGCTCAGCCACGAGACCTCGGCGGACGGCAAAACGGTGACGATCAAGCTGCGGCCCGGCGTCGTATTTCACGACGGCGAGGCCTTCGACGCCGCCGCGGCGAAATACAGCCTCGACCGCCACCTCACCCTGAAGGGCTCGTTCCGCAAGCCCGAGCTGGCGTCGGTCGACAGCGTCGAGGTAGCCGATCCGCTGACCGTCAAGTTGCACCTCAAGGCGCCGTTCTCGCCGCTGCTGGCCCAGCTCACCGACCGCGCCGGCATGATGGTCTCGCCCAAAGCGGCCGAAGCGGCAGGCGACAAGTTCGGTCTCAAGCCCGTATGCGCGGGCCCGTACAAGCTCGTCGAGCGCGTCCAGCAGGACCGCATCGTGGTCGAGAAGTTCGCCCGATACTGGAACAAGGACCAGGTGTTCATCGACAAGATCACATATCTGCCGATCGTCGACGGCACCGTGCGGTTGGCCAACCTGCAGTCCGGCGGCCTCGACCTGATCGAGCGCCTGCTCGCCACCGACATCAAGACGGTGCGCGACAATCCCAAGCTCAGGCTCAGCAAGACGGTGTCGCTCGGCTGGTTCGGTCTCATGGTCAATGTCGCCAACGGGCCCAAAGCCAACAACCCGTTGGGCCAGGATGCCCGTGTGCGCCGCGCCTTCGAGCTCAGCCTCGACCGCGAGGCCATCAATCAGGTGGTGTTCAACGGCGAGTTCGTGCCGGGCAACCAGTGGGTCAGCCCTCAGAACCCCTACTATCAGGCGGCGTTTCCGATTCCCAAGCGCGATCTCGCCAAGGCCCGGGCACTGATGAAGGAAGCCGGCGTGACCGGACGGTTGCCGATCGATTTCATGGTGAGCAACACGCCGGAAACGCGCGCCGTCGCCGAAGTCGTGCAATCAATGGCGGCCGAAGCCGGCTTCGACCTGAAGCTCCGCGTCACCGAGGTGGCGACCGCGCTCAAGCTCGGGGAGGACGGCGACTTCCAGCTCTATATGAACACCTGGAGCGGGCGCAGCGACCCCGATGGCAATTCGGTCATCTACCAGACCTGCGGCGCCCCGCAGAACATGGGTCACTACTGCGACACGGAGGTTGACGCCTGGCACCAGGAGGCGCGGGCCGCCACCGATTCTGCCGCGAGGAAGGCGGCCTATGAGAAGGTCACTGCGCGGTTCCTCGCCGAAGGATGGATCTTCTACCTCTACCACCCACAGGTCCTGATCGCCTTCACCGATCGGCTGGAGGGCTTCACGCCGATGCCGGACGGGTTGGTGCGCGTGATCGGCCTGCGGTTGAAATAGGCCGTGCCGGTCGACGAGAAAACGCGGCCGGTCGCGGCTGGCGTTCAGGAATTCTCGCTATCGGCCTTCGCAAGCTGGCTGAGAACGAGGGCATAAAGCGCCGACATCGCGAATGGCTTGTCGAGGATGGGCACCTTGGCGGCCGCGAGGTCCGCGCCGGGGTCGGAGTCGTGCAGATGTCCGGTCATCAGCAGGCAGGGGCATTTGCCCTGCGAACGGCCGATTACCCAGCGCGCCAGGTCGATGCCGTTGCCATCGGGCATGCGCACATCGGTAATCACAAGACCGATGGAGTCGGCGTTGCCCTCGTAGACACGCTGCGCCTCACTGAACGACATGGCTTCCATTACAAGCTGCCCGCGGCGGCGGAGGTAGCGTGTCACTTCCGACAGCAGGTCGAGGTCGTCATCGACGACGAGAATGCGATTAGCCAACTGAGCCATTGGGTGTGGAGATTAGAGGAAAGCGCGACACTCGATCAATAGTGGCGCGTGTGCCCGGCACGTTTTCCAGCTACGTGCAGCCGGCCTGGAGGGTCATCACGCTCCCCATGGTTTTCAGCACTTCCGGCGTCAGTATCGACGTATCGCCCTTGGCCATCGCCGCATTTGTCCTGTTCATGGCATCGATCGCAGCGGCCCGGTCGGCGCCGCTTGTTTTGTCCGACATGCAGTTGCAGGCCTTCTCGCCGTCAGGGCCCGGGTTGCCAGTTCTGCATTCCTTGACGAAATCATCGGCCAAGGCTGCGAAGGCAACACCAACGGTCAAGACAAAGGCAATCGCCGCCGCTCGATCAATCACGACTTCTTCCTTTTCCTGTTCCACCGCGTCACAAGCCCGTCGACGAAACCCTCATCTCGCGAGCGCGCTCATCGAGCGAATGCGCTACCTGCTTGCGAAAGCGGTCGAGGTCCGGCCCGCGCAGTTGCGCGGCCTTGAACTCGAGACTGTTCATGGGATTGACCGGCTTGTCATTGCTCAGAAGCTCGAAATGCACATGCGCGCCCGTCGAACGGCCGGTGCTACCGACGAAGCCGATCACTTCGCCGCGCGCCACCGCGGTACCGGGCACTATGCCAGGAGCAAAGGCCGAGAGATGACCGTACACGGTGCTGAGATGGTCCGCGTGGTCGATGCGAATCCAGTTGCCGTAGCCACCGTTGGGGGCGGCACCCATCACCACGCCATCGGCGGCGGCGTGGATCGGCGTCCCGACCGATGCCACCAGATCGACGCCGGCATGCAGGAAAAGAGCGGGCGCAACGCGCTGCTTCGCCGGCAAGGCCCCGTAGGCGAACGGCGGGGCGCTGAACCCCGCCAAGGCATTGCTCTGGCTGCCGCTCAGGCTGACACCGCCGGTCGGCAGACCAGGCGGCAGCGTCGGCGGCAGCCGTATCGGGGGCGCCGTCACTCGCTTGGGACCGCCCATCGCCCAGGCCTTGCCCACAGCGGGAGGCGGCTGGTCGAATGGATCGGCGCGCAGCCCGAAACCCGAGGAGATGGTAATGGCTTCGAGCGGCAGGCGCATCGGAGGCGGCGTCGCCTCCTGTCCGTTCGCCAGCCAGAAGCGTTCCACGCTGTCGCGCGTCCGGAAACGGTGAATGGCAACAGTCCCCTTGGCGGCCGTGCGCAGTTCGGCCCATAGCACGTGACCGACGCCGATCGGGGCGCCTTTCAGGGTGAAATCCTGCGTGTAGCGGACATAGAAGCGATCACCGGCATGAATCTGGCGATCGTCGATCACGCTGGCGAGCGCGCGCCCCGCCCCAAGCATGGCCGCCGCCGGCACACCCGCCTCGGCGAGCGATGCGTCGAGCGATCCGGAGATGACGCCGCTTGCCGCGATCTCGCGCGTAAAAGGCTGGCAGGCGAAGTACCGCGCCTCCTCGTCGGCGCTTCCAAGCAGGCGCTCTTCTGCCGCCACGGCGCCATCGGCTGCAATGCCTTCGGACATGGAGCCAAGCACGAGCAAGACGGCAAAGGCTGCAGCGAGCGGTGCCCTCTTCATGAATGATTTTATGCACTGGAATTGTCATAGCCGCCAGTGCCGCAGAGCCGGCCCAATATCCCTCATCTTCATATGGTTTTAATCAAGGCATCGTACACGAAGCGAGTTGGCAAATCCGTTGGTGGCGCGATGCGGCCAGCCGCTGCTACGTTGTCAACCGGAGGACGAGTGATGCTTCATGGGAAGCGAGTCCTGACGGGATCGGTTGTGCTGCTGGTCGTGATGGGACTTCTAGTGGTGCTGATCATGTGGCTTGTGGGATCCCTGCCGCACGCGCCTGTCAGGTCACCCCTGAACGGCCCTTGAGCCGGACACATCGACGGTGCAGAGAGGGCAAGAGCCTAGCGTATCTTTCATCACTTGGGGGCGCCGATGTCGATCACGTGGACGGTCTTGCATCCCGTGCGGCTGGTGGTGGCCATCGGCAAGGGTGATCTCTCGTCCACCGACATACTGTTTTGCGCGGACGCGTTCGCGAAAACCGGGGTGAACCCCTATCGCAAGATTTTCGATCTGACCCGCATTGTAGACGCGCCGTCGCAGGCGGATATCCGGCTGGTCGGAATGAGCATGGCCGCCCGTGCGGCCGACCAACCGTTCGGACCCATCGCCATCGTCGCAGCGTCGAGCGTCATTGCCGAATTGGCCAGGATCTTTGAAGAAACATCGGCGGCGAATCGACCGGTCCGGATCTTCCGCGACCTCTATGCCGCGCGGGAATGGTTGGACAAGGTAGCCCCCGTTGCCGATCCGGACGCTACACCCGAGTGACCCGCCAGGCACGCTGTCCTATCGGCCGAATCGCGCGGGAAAGAAGCGTAGACAATGTGCATCACCGCTCACATATGTAGCCGGGTGGCCGCGATGGGCGCACCCACATCACCTTTACAATCAGGATACAGCTAATGGCTTCAGGCACAGTCAAGTGGTTCAATTCGGCGAAGGGCTTCGGTTTCATTCAGCCGGACAACGGCGGCAAGGACGTGTTCGTCCATATCAGTGCGGTTGAGCGCGCCGGCCTCAATGGGCTCAACGAAGGTCAGAAGATCACCTACGAAGTCCAGCAGGACCGTGGCAAAGACGCGGCCGTGAACCTCCAGGCCTGATCCAGCGTCGACGCCCTCTGTCGAACGGCAGAATGGCCAAGCGGCCGCCGCTGCCCGCGGAGACATCGGGCGGCGGCGGTACGCGCGCCCAGCATCGATCAAAGGCAGAGAAGTGAGCGACGGCGCTTTCCGCAGATTTATTTTCATTGGGCTGGCGGTTCTGGTGGGATGGTGCGGGCCGGTCGGCGCCATGGAGGTGCCAAAGGATCTGGCGGGTCGGTATGCGCCGCGTGGCGATTGCACGCGCGAACCACGGCTTACGGTGGATACGCAGGGCATATTGGTGCAGTACGGCGGCAAGCAGAGCAAGCTGGCACCGGTTGATGTCTGCCTGAGCTGCGCCGGAGGCGCGCGATATCAAGGCATCGAGGTTCAGATCGGGCCGCAGACCAACGGAGGCCCCCAGCCCTTCGTCTTCCGCTTCAATGCGAACGAGAAGCGCGGAACCGTGATCATCGAGAAGCTGGACAAGAAAGTGCCGCCGATCGTGACGACGATGGTAGCAGGCTCGCCCTACCTACGATGCCGGGGGAGCTGACCGACACCCGCGGCCCTTCATAGTTTACGGCTGGGTCGCGCCCTCCCCGACTGATGGCGCGCTCTGGCGTCGACGCGGCGGCCGCGATAGACAAACGCGAGAGGGCCATCGCTCGCTTTTGCCGGTCCTGCCCCGGGAGAGGGACGAACATGAAGTCACGCCGTTTCGGAGTCGTCGGCCTGTCCATCGTGGGCTTGCTGTGCATGGCGTCGGGGGCCTGGGCACAGGACCTCCATGTAATGGCATCGAATCCGGCGGCGAGTGCGGTGATCGAAAGCCGCAGCAGCGAGTTCTTCGTGCGCTTCGACAGGCCGGTCGATCATCTTCACTCGCTGCTCACCATCTCGCGCGACGGCAAAGTCGTCGAAACCCTCCATCCGCGCGATGGCTCGGCCGCAAGTGTGCTGTTTGCCAGGGCACCAACCCTGACGCCGGGCGGCTATACACTGCATTGGTCCGTCCGGTTGATGACCGGCAGCGACGTTGCCCAAGGCGACATTCCGTTCACCGTAAGCAACGCGAAGTAAAGAGTTCCTTGGATGCGTGTCGCGACAGCCGCGTAGACCAGCCGGAAACTCTGAACGCAGCTTAGTTTAGCGTGCAGGCGGTTTCTTAACCACCACCTGTTGTTTTCTGAGCGCCTGCTGATACTCGTTGGCAAAACCGGTCAATGACACATTGTACGGGCCAACGATGTTTCCGCGCTTTGTCACCATTTCCACCGATAGGATCGAGCCGGCCCGCATCTGCTCGAGCAGCGAAGTCGACGGCTGTGACGGCAGCGGACATATGGCGTTCACGCATCCGGTCATCTCGAAAGCCTGATTGGCATCGACCTGGATATGCGCGCGGCCGGCCTCTTTGGGACCCACGACCGCAAACGAGCCTTTCGACAGCGAATACGACAGGCTCAGGATATCGTCCGGCTTGCGGGTGATCCCGGAGATCATCATCCACAAAGTGCATTCCTGCTTCTCGGCCGCCTGGTCAATCGCGCAATCCGTCATCCATTCGTTGACCGGCTGCGCAGCAACCTGTCCCGACGATAGCGCCGCGACGGCGAATCCAATGAAAGCAATCAGCCGCTGTGCTTTCATGCTGCAGGCTCCCCCGAAAAGGCGACGCGCCGGGCACTACCGTCGCCACGATCGGCATTGGCGTCGTATCGGATCATGTCAGCCCATCCCCGCTGTTTGCCGGGACCTTACCCCGAGCCCTTCGGACCTGCTAGGCCACCGGACGCGTAGCTTTCGCGACCGCGTCGAAGCCGGATTCATTTTTTCGTGATTTGAAAGGCGGCAAACCGCCAGAAGAGGCCAATCCGAACCGTCGGCAACATTCCAAAAATAGGTTAAGGCTTGACCAAAGACCACAAACCGACTTCGGTATCGGCATGAAATCGCAATCCGAAATTTGGGCCTTATTAACTCTCGCACTGGCGCTGGCGGCCTGCATTTCATGGTCCGCGCAGGCACAAGTCATCCGCCGGGACGCGATCGACCGGATGACCGACAAGCGCAGGCCGTTGCTCATCGTGCCCAGCAACGACTTTGGCCGCAGCAATCTCTCCATCGGGTGCGAGGGCATGATGGTGTCGCCCATTTTCGGTGCCTCCATTTCTGCCGAGCTCCAGACGACCTATCTCAGTCGCATCGACCACCAGCCACCTGTGACGGGCAATGGTCTCATCCTGCCGGGGCAGGTGCTTTCCCTGGAGCGCGGCAATGCCCATCCATTGCGCGAGGCACTGCGCGATGGCCATACCCTGGCCTTGCAGACCGCAAGCGGGCAAGAATTCGAGTTCTCCTATGGTGAGGACAACAAAGAGGCCTTTTCGCTGATGGCCGAGTTGCATGGGGCCGATCGGAACAACGCGCGCGGCAGCTTCATCATCCTCGACGAAAAGCTGGACAGGGCAATCGCCGGGCAGAATGCGGAGCTCGTGGCGTTGCTGAAGAGGCTGGCGATCCCTTTGCGCGATGGGCAGCGGATCCGAACGACGGGCGAACTCGTTCCATCGATTGTCCGCGCCTTGCGGGCAAACCGCGAGAAACAGGGCGTGGAGGAAATGGGGAATGTCTTTTTCGGCTTCGGCTGGCCGGGCCTGCGCGTCTGGTTGCTGACTTCCGACGACTACCTCTTGGAGAATGGTCCGATGCCGATGCAACTCGACTGGCTTCAGAGACGCTGCGCAGAAGGCTAAATCCGCCACTTCCCAGCTTCGACGAAGAGCAAGTGCGGCGCGCCGTTACGCGGCCGGCTGATGCCGGGGTTCCTGGCGATGACGCGCCTCTTCGCTGATCAGCCACCGGTGAAGCTGGTGGGCCTGCTCAGCGGTGGCCACGGCCGCCAGCGAGATCGACAGTCCATAGCTGGCCGCGCTTACCGTGCATTTCCCAGCAATGGTCGGACAAGCCGCATGCAAGCGCTTGCGTATCGACTCGATCTCGGCGGCGGTAAATTTGGTATAGATGCTGATCTCGGTAAATCTCTGCACCTCGGCGTCCGGAAATGGCCGGTCATGCGGCATCGTCGCTGTTCGTTCGGAAATTTCGGCGAAGCTGCCGCAAGGTCCGCCGATCAGGAAGGCGCCAATTCGGATTCTCTGCGCTGGTGTCATCGTTTTCTACGCCGGCAGCATCGCGGGAGACCTCAAGGAGGACGGTGCCAACGTGACCGGCGTCACACGGATAAGAAATCGCACCTGCAACGCGTCGCCGACTCTAGCCACCAAAACCGCCGGAAACGTCTATCGGCTGACGTATCAGCTATCGCCAATCCTCGCTAGGTGCATCTGCGGGCAATATTTTTTATTCAAGATGATATTGCAGTGCTTGAGAGCATATTTTTTAATGTCGACGAGCGAAAGTCTTTCGGCATCCAAGGCCTCCCGCCTGCTGCTATGAGTATTCAGGGACGAATGGCCACAACATCTAGCCCCAAGCGCAAGCTTCCAATTTTCCCCGCCGCGTACCATTGAATTTTTCTATGGGAATGCAATCGACTTTCAAAGTTCACTTTGCACGTGATGTTGAACGGCTCGTTGAATAGCCAGCCGAACGATCTCATCAGCAATCATCCCGACAAGTATCTGAGGCGATGATCCAGTCCTCAGGATTCGACCAGCCATCGACGCTCGGTGATGAACCGCGCGGCGACGAGGCCCAGCGCCATGGCCCCCACGACAAAAGCCGTTAATACGGCCGCCTCCAGTCCGGCCAACGCGTTGCCTTGGGCAAACTGGACCACGGTCTGGAAGGCGTAGAGGCCGGGCACCATGATGATGATGCCGGGCACGGTGAAGGCGATGCGCGGCTCGCGCAGGTTCGACTCGACCACGCTCGCCAGCAATCCGACCGTCAAAGCGCCGATGAACGTCGCGGACGGCAATCCCAGACCGAGATCGTGCAGCCCAAGCCGCAATTCGTTGCCGACGACGGCCAGGGCGCCGACGGTCAGCACCGTGCGCCATGAGCTGTTGTAGAGAATCGAAAAGCCGCAACCGCCGACGAAGCTCGCGAGGCCGCGCAGGGCCAGGATCATCGCCATCCCTTCGGTTGGCGGCGGCGGCGCAGTGACGGTGAGGCCCGCCACCGCGGCAACGATCGATAGCCCGAAAGCTGCCGCCAGCAGCAACAGCATGCCATAGGCGAGCCGCGCAATGCCCGCGACCATCTGGTGCTGCAGCAGGTCGAGCAGGGCGGCGACCAGCGGGAAGCCCGGTACCAGGAACAGTACCGAGGAAATGAAGCCCGCTGCGCTGTTCCGTCCAATACCGGTGCGATCCTGCAATGTAGCAATGAGACAGAACAGGCCGGCGGCGACCACCGCGCAGAGCGCTGTCACGGCATACTGGTTCAGGCGTCGTCCCAACAGCAATCCGCGCAGCATCTGGCCAAGACCGCCGGCGATGAAGGCGGCAATCAGCGCGGGCACACTGCCGCCATTCAGGTAAGCAAAGGATGCGGAAGCCAGACCGACCGCCGCGGCCACCACGAAGGCCGGGTGCAACGGCGGAGCCGCCTCGATGGCGGCGAGCCGTGCGGCGAGCGTGGCAAGCGTGAGGCCGGCCCGCTTTGGATCGGATGAAGCTTCCTCCACCACGCGGCTGAGCGCCCCCATCCGCCACACATTGATACCGAGCGGCGCCACGTCGACCGCGAGCGTCGCATGTTCCTCGCCCCGCCGCGCCGTTGCCGTCATGCCGTTCAACGAGACCTCCAGCGCCAGCGAGTCGACGGCGAAATGGCGCGCAAGCAGGCCCGTCGCCTCGCGGACGCGAAACGACGGATTGCCGGCCCGCAGCGTCAGCGCACCGAAGCGCAGCAGGCCATCGAGCATGTCAGCAAGAGGAGGCTGGTCCTTCAAACGAACTGCAGCTTCAGCACGACGTCATCGTGCGTCAGGAATATAGTTGGCATGGAAGGACGGTAGCGCCCTCGAGTCCACTTGCAAAGACGCTGCTCCTTCCGAGCATTCGCGTTGTCGTTGTGCCCGAGCCGGGTGCATGCTGATCCAGAGGTGCCGATGACATTCGCGCGACGCCTGTTTCTGCAAGGCAGTGCGGGTCTCGCCGCGAGCCTGCTCGCCGGCCGGCTGGCGGATGCCGCGGACGGCGATGCGATCCGCATGGTTCAGAACCGCATCGACCTGGTCGCTCGCAACGCATTCAGGGAGAGCGGGGCAAGAGTGGCGATCGTCGCCGGCATCGTCACGCCGGATAACGCCGGCGGGCAATTGCTCTTCGCCGGGCGGGACACGCTGGTCAATCCGTTTGGCACCGCGCTCGTCCTCGATGAGCGAACGCCGTTCGAGATCGGTTCGGTATCGAAGGTATTCACGTCCGGCATCCATTACATGCTCCGCGGACCGTATGAGGGCACGCTGGGCGAATCGCTCGGCCGCCGCATGCCTCTTTCGAAGGCCATGGCGGATATCCGCCTCAGGAATCTTGCAAATTACGAGCCTGGCCTGGCGCAGGACAATCAGGGCGGCGTCTATCCAGCCGGCATGATGAAAAGCCTGAGCAATCTGTTCACCTACATGACGACGTTCTCCCCACCCGCCCCGCAAGGCACCTGCTACGCGTATTCGAACATCGGTTGGTCCCTTCTCAGCATGGCGTCGCTCGAAATCGACAATACCGACACCGAGGCCTTCGTCGCGGCATATGACAGGCATCTCAGGCAATTTTGCGCAGGCTTCGGTGCACCCGATACGACGGTCTTCCGTTCCGGCATGAAGCCGCACTTGCCGATCGGCCACACCGCACGCCTCGCGCCGCTTGCCGTCGGCGATGACTATCAGCCGTCCAATCCGCCCGGCTTCGGATCGGGCGGCATCGTCAGCAACGGCGCCGATATGCTGCGTTACCTTCTCTACAACATGGGGCGCCTGGCACGGGGCCCGTCGGATCCGGCGCTTGCCTACCAGCAGACGGAGACTTTCAAGGCCGCCGCCTGTTCCGCCAAGGGCGGCGCGCCGGTGACGAGCTATGGCTGGTTCCATGCCCCGGTTCAAACCGCGCAGGGACCGGCCATCGTGCTCAACAAGAACGGCGGCGTGGCCGGCTTCACCTCCTGGATGGGCTTCACGCAGTGGCAGGGAACCGGCAAGCCCTCCCCTCATGGCGTCTTCGTGCTGAGCAACGGTCCCCGCAGCACAGCCATCGGCATGAACACGATGAAACTTCTGTTGCGCCGCTGACCGATCCTATTGCTCGGTCGGTTCAACCGATTCTACCGGTACCGCATTGCGTGTCTTTGCCGCCGCCGCAGCAGCGGCTTTGGCGGCGCTGCGGGCGCGCATATCGTCGAGTACAACCAGAATTGCCGCGGTCAGCTCGGCATCTTCGCTCCGGCCGAGCGTGAAGGCATAAGCGCGACCGTCATTGGCCCGGGCCACGACGTTGCCATCCGGTCCCATGCCGGCGATCTCGATCTTCTTCCAGGTCAGGCTGGCCTTGCGTTTGCCAAAGAAACAAATCCTGCGACTCGTCGCGACGAACAAGCCGTCGCCAAGATCCTGTTTCGCGTCCGTCCGCTCGGCTTTGGCGACCTGGGCGCAGATATGCACGATTTCACGCTCCGCGAGCTTCATTGCCGGCGGCGCGGGCACGGCGGGCAACTGACCCGCCCGCACCACTGCCAAAGCTTGCCGGCGTTGCTGCGCGCGTTCCGCCTTCACCCGCTTCAAATGCAGCAAAAACAACACGCCCCCGGTCGCGAACGCAGCCACGCCGGCGATGGTGGTCTGGTCGAGGGACATAACCTTGCCGGAATCCTTGAGTATGAAGTCTACGGACCGTTGCCGGCGGCTCTCGAAACCGGGGCCGACGCATACGACGGTCTCCGACCGCATTCCACCCTAAATCCCGGCTGCGACCACTTCGCCCAACGGACGGGGGATGGCCGGTGCGGCCACCCCGTACCTCAGAGAGAATTCAACCGTGAGGTGCCCGTGGAACACTCGACATCCAGGCCCGGCGCTCCCGCCAACCGCCGCAAATTAACGTTGATCTGGGCCGATTTCCTGGTCATCGCGGCGGCTATCCTTGCCTTCGCCGTCGTCGTTGCCAATAACCCGCCCACCCGGTCTTCAACCGGCACGAGTCTGCGCGTGCCCGGTGGCAGCGTTCAGACGAGCGAGCAGCCGGGAGATCCAGGTCTCGTGAAGGCGCGAATCAGGTTGGCGAACGGCGGTCCGTGGTCTTGACCGCCGATTAGCGCGACAGCTCCGAGACGGTAGCGTCGTCTAACGCTTCGGCATCTTGGTGATTTCCGCCGCCAGCGCGCGATCGATCACCGTGAACAGATAGGCGTCCGGCGCAAGCGTGCAGCCGCCACGCACCAGATGGGCGAGCTGCGCGCCGCGCTCGTCATCGGGAACCGTAACGCCGCGATGGCTCGCCGCATGGTTGGCGAGAAAGACGGCAAGCGCCTTGCGCGGCTCCGGCTGCATGGCCTGGGCCTCGCGGCAAGTGACATAGGCTGCCTGGTCGAAAGTGAGCGGCGCCGTCTGCGCGTACGCGGTGGTGGAAGCGACGAGCAGAGCGCCGCTGGCGACGAAGACCCTGAGATTCATGGCGTAAGCTCCGTCCTATCTGCTGTTGCCGATCGCGGTGCCGCCGAGATAGCCGACTGCGCCACCGATCAGGCCAGCGCCGACCACCGCGCCGAAGCTGCCGCCGGTCGCCAAGCCGATGCCCGTGCCGAGCGCGCCGCCTGCAAGCATGCCTTTCTGGCCGGTGGACAAAGGCTTGTCGCAGCCCCCAAGCAGGGCCGCCGCAGCGAGCACCGAAATGATCTGGGCCTTGAGCATGAATTACGTCCCCCCGCTTCGCTATCTTTCTGCACGAGCATACACCAGGCCCGGGTGTTCTCACTGTGCAAATCGCCCGGCCCGTGGGTCTTGTGTGAATTTTAAGTGGCCACCCATAAATCTGGTAGCGAGCCCGTCCTGTTCGGGTTACGCTTTCCGTGGTTGCTGAAGGAGGCTGCTTATCCGTCCAAGGACGCTGCGCCCCGACGGAGTCTGTATCACCGGTGACACCCTCACCGCGTGCCCAGCGAGCCGCACTTTTCAGCCAGCCGCCGATCGTCCACGCCTCCGCTTCGCGGGGGCGTTTTTTATTGGCCGATCGACCCTGTCCCCCTGCTTAGACCCTCGGAGTACGCAATGGCAAAACGCGCTGCACGCCGCGCCAAGCTTCACGCCATCGATACGGGCCACGACACGGGCCGCGTTCACAATGTCATCTTCGACAGGGTTCCCGCCATCGAGCGCGATCAAAGCTATATCCGGAAGGTCCGACCGCGCAGCGACAACCAACGCCTGCTGATGGAGGCAATAGAGAGCAATCCGCTGACTCTGGCCCTCGGGCCCGCCGGCACCGGCAAGACCTATCTCGCCATCTCAGCCGCCGTCGAGGCGCTGGAGGCCGGCACCGTGGCGCGCATCCTGCTGTCGCGGCCTGCCGTCGAAGCCGGCGAAAACCTGGGGTTCCTGCCCGGCGACATGCGCGACAAGCTCGATCCCTATCTGCGCCCGCTCTACGATGCGCTGAACGACCGGTTGGGCAACAAGCGGCTGCGCCAGTATCTCGACGACGGCACGATCGAGATCGCACCGGTGGCCTTCATGCGCGGCCGCACCCTCAACAACAGCTTCGTGCTGATCGACGAGGCGCAGAACTGCACCTATGGCCAGCTCAAGATGCTGCTGACACGGCTCGGTTGGCACTCGACCATGGTCATCACCGGCGATCCCGACCAGACCGACCTGCTGCCCGAGCTATCCGGCTTGAGTTCGATCGGCACCCGCCTGGACGCGCTCGACGACGTGGCCGTGGTCCGCCTCACCGACCAGGACGTGGTGCGCCATCCACTGGTCGGACGCATGTTGTCCGTGCTGTAAATAGACTCATAGTTATCCACAATTCGAAGCGAGACAATCGAAAAGATCAAAACAAGAACAAATGAACTTGCACGGTTCTCGTTCCCGAATGGTAAGCACCAAAATATGTAGGTGAAACAGCCGCTTGGCACCCTTCAACCAAGCGGCTGCCACCGTCTCCATATTGAGTCAATACTGTGACGAGACTGTAACAGCAAACAGGCCGGAGGTTTGCTCACAGCTTTCCCCACATGCTGCATTTGCTCACAAATGCATGTCGGGCGGCTTGTCGCCGCCGACACTCCGCCGCATTGTGCGCGCCCTCTGTGGGGCTTGGTCCCTGCGCTTCCGGCTCGAATGACAGACGAAACCGACGTCGAAATCCAATCTCCTCCCGGCGAGGGCACGCTTGCCGACGGCATGCGGATCATCGGCGAATTCGTGCGCACATTGCCGCGCAAGCCCGGCGTCTACCGGATGATCGATGCCGCGGGCGAGGTACTGTATGTTGGCAAGGCGCGCTCGCTGCGCAGCCGCGTCGGCTCCTATACCCAGCCGACCCGGCTCTCCACGCGCCTGATGCGCATGGTCTCGAGCACCGCGAGCATGGAATTCTCGGTGACCGGCAGCGAGGCCGAGGCGCTGCTGCTTGAAAACAACCTGATCAAGCGCTTCCGGCCGCGCTTCAACGTACTGCTGCGCGACGACAAATCGTTCCCTTACATCGTCATCCGCCGCGACACGCCCTGGCCGCAGCTTGCCAAGCACCGCGGCGCGCGTGAGGCGGGCAACGAGTATTTCGGCCCCTTCGCCTCGGCCATGGCGGTCAACCGTACGCTTTACGCCCTGCAGCGCGCCTTTCCGTTGCGTTCCTGCTCCGACGGCGTGTTCTCGTCGCGCACGCGGCCCTGCCTGCAATATCAGATCAAGCGCTGCACGGCGCCGTGCGTCGGCCGCATCGAGCAGGCCGAATACACCACCATCGTCGACGAAGTGCGCGGCTTCCTGGGCGGCCGCAATCGCGAGGTCCAGCAAGCTCTGTCGGCGCGCATGGACGAAGCCTCGAAAGCCCTGCAGTTCGAATCCGCCGCCGTGCTGCGCGACCGTATCCGTGCCTTGGCGCAGATCCAGTCGCACCAGGCGATCAGCCTGCCCTCGATCGACGAGGCCGATATCTTCGCCGCCTATGTCGATGCGGGCCAGGTGTGCATCCAGGTGTTCTTCCTGCGTGCCGGGCAAAACCTCGGCAACCGCGCCTATTTCCCGAGCCACGGCCGCGATCTCGACATCGCCGAGGTGCTGGCGGCTTTCATCGGCCAATTCTACGAAGCGCGGCCCGCGCCCAGGCTGTTGCTGGTGAGCCACGACCTGCCCGAGGGCGAGTTGCTGGCAAACGCGCTCGCTTTGGCGGCCGGGCACAAGGTCGAGATCCAGCATCCCAAGCGCGGCGATGCCAAGGACGCGCTGGACCAGGCGGTGGCCAATGCGCGCGAGGCGCTGGCGCGGCGGCTGGCCGAGCGCGGCACCCAACGCACGCTGCTCGAGGGCGTGGCGCGCGTGTTCGGGCTGGATGCGCCACCCGAGCGCATCGAGATCTACGACAACAGCCATATCCAGGGGACGGCCGCGATCGGTGGCATGGTCGTGGCAGGGCCTGAAGGCTTCATGAAGAACGCCTATCGCAAGTTCAACATCAAGACCGAGGGCGCCGCCGGCGACGACTTTGCCATGATGCGCGAGGTCCTGACCCGGCGTTTCGGCCGTGCGCTGAAGGAGAATCCCGAGCGCGACGAGGATCATTGGCCCGACCTGCTGCTGATCGACGGTGGCCAAGGACAGCTGGAGGTGGCGCGCCAGGTGCTGACCGAATTGGGACTGGAGGACATCGTTGCCGTCGGCATCGCCAAGGGACCCGACCGCGATGCCGGCCGCGAGCGTTTCTTCATGCCCGGCCGTCCGCCCTTCTCGCTCGAACCGCGCGATCCCGTGCTCTATTTCCTCCAGCGCCTGCGCGACGAGGCCCATCGGTTCGCCATCGGTACGCATCGGACGCGACGCGGCGCGGATATCTCACGATCCGTGCTGGATGAAGTGCCGGGTATCGGCGCGCACCGCAAACGGGCGCTCCTGCATCACTTCGGCAGCGCCCGAGCCGTGGTCGTGGCAACGCTCGAGGATATCAAGGCCGTTCCGGGCATCTCAGGCACCATCGCTCAGAAAATTCATGACCACTTCCGGGGCGGTCGCTAGAGTGGGTCGCATATAGGCCCCGATGTTGTTCAATCTCCCCAATCTCCTCACCCTGTCACGGATCGTGGCCATCCCGCTGGTCATCATCTGCCTGTGGTTCGACACAGCCTGGGGTCAATGGCTGGCGATGATCATCTTCGTCGTCGCCGCCGTGACCGACTGGTTCGACGGCTATTTCGCGCGCCGCTATCACCAGATCTCCCGCCTCGGACGGTTTCTCGATCCGATCGCCGACAAGCTGCTGGTCGCCGCCGCCCTCGTGATGCTCGTCGCCAACGGTCCACTGCACGGCGTGCATGTACTCGCCGCCCTCATCATTCTCGCGCGTGAGATCCTGGTGTCGGGCCTGCGCGAGTTCCTGGCCGAGCTACGTGTCGGCCTGCCGGTGAGCCAGCTCGCGAAATGGAAGACCGCCGCGCAGATGACTGCGATCGCCTTCCTGCTGGTGGGTGACGCAGGGCCGAAGGAAATCCCGGTCGTGCCCATCGGCCTGACCCTGATCTGGATCGCGGCGGCTTTGACCATCGTGACGGGCTACGACTATCTGCGAACGGGCCTGCGCCACATGGCCGACGATATCCCTCCCGGAGGCGCGGAATGAAGATCCGCTACTTCGCCTGGATGAAGCGCATGGTCGGCACCGGCGACGAGCAGGTCGATCTGCCGGCGGAAATACGCACGGTGGGCGATCTGGTGGAGTGGTTGCGCAAGCGCAGCACCGGCCATGCCGAGGCGCTGGCCGACGGATCGGCCTTTGGCGCCGCCATCGACCGCCGCACGGTGCCCTTCGACACTCCGCTCGCCGGCGCTGCCGAAGTGGCGTTCTTTCCGCCTTTCACCGGCGGATGACGCCATGGCCGTACGCGTCCAGGAAGCCGACTTCGATGTCGGCGCCGAGCTCGCCTCCCTCACCGACGGCAACAAGCGGATCGGCGGGCTAGCGGTGTTCGTCGGGCTGGTGCGCGAGATGCATGTGCGCGAGGGCCTGCATCGCGACCGCATCGACACGCTGACCCTGGAGCATTATCCCGGCATGACCGAGCAGGCGCTGGAGGCGATCGAGGCCGAAGCCAGGCAGCGCTGGCCGCTCGAGGCGACGCTGATCGTGCATCGCTACGGCAGGCTGGAGGCCGGCGCGCGCATCGTGCTGGTGGCCGTGGGCTCCCCCCACCGCGAAGCCGCCTTCGAAGCCTGCGAGTTCCTCGTCGACTGGCTCAAGACCAAGGCGCCGTTCTGGAAGCTCGAGGAAACGCCCGCCGGCGAGAAGTGGGTCGGCGCGCATCAAGAGGACGACAAGGCGGCGGCGCGTTGGGAAAAGAAGCAGTCATGAGGCTTTCGCCGCGAGCCGCGCGTGCAGTTGGGGCACGACGGCAGCCCCTTCGCCGATGCCGGCGCCGACGCGCTTGACCGAGCCGTAGCGCACGTCGCCGACGGCGAAGACGCGGGGAAGGTTCGTCTCATACGGCAGGGCTTTGCCGCCTTCGACATCGGCGCCGGTCTTGATGAATCCACTCTTGTCGACGTCGACGCCGCAACTCTCCAGCCATTCCGTTGCCGGGTCGGCACCGACGAACAGGAAGACGTTGCGGATCGGCAACGACGTCTCCTTTCCGGTGGGGATATGGCACCACCGCACGCCATCGAGCCCGGTCTCGTGTGCACCGCCCAGTTCCACAATCTCCGTCTCGGTCAGAAGCTCGATGTTCGGCGTCTGCGTGATGCGGTCGACCAGGTAACTCGACATGCTGTCGGCAAGCCCCTTGCCGCGCACGAGCATCCAGACCTTCAAGGCATTGGCGGAGAGGAAAACCGCCGCCTGGCCCGCCGAGTTGCCGCCGCCGACCAGCACGACCTCGCTGCCGAGACAAAACTTCGCCTCGATGGGGGAGGCCCAGTACCAAATGCCGCGGCCTTCGAAATGATCGAGCTTCGGGATCGCCGGCCGGCGATATCGGGCGCCCGACGCGACAACGATGGTGCGAGCAGCGACTTTCCAGCCATCCGTCATCTCGAGCATCAGGGGCCGACTGGGACCGCCCTCGCAGTCGAGCTTGGCGATTTTCAAGGGAATGACGAAATCGGCGCCGAACTTCTGTGCCTGGATGAAGGCACGCGCCGTCAGCGCCTGGCCGGTGATGCCGGTGGGAAAGCCGAGATAGTTCTCGATGCGCGCGCTGGCGCCGGCCTGCCCACCAAAGGCGGCCCCGTCGACCACCAGCACCGACAGGCCCTCGGATGCGGCATAGACGGCGGTGGCGAGCCCGGCCGGTCCGGCGCCGGCGATGACCACGTCGTAGATGCCCTCCGCCTTCGCCAATTTCTCGTCGAGCAGGCCGATGCAGCGGGCAAGGTCTTCGTCCGAGGGATTGCGCAGCACCGCGCCGTTCGGACAGACCGCGAGGGGAAAATCGCCTTCATGGGCGGCGAAACGTTCGATCACGCCGGCCGCATCGGCGTCGATCTCGGGATCGAGCACGGTGTGCGGTTGGCCGTTGCGCGTCAGGAAACCCTGCAACCGGATCATCCCGGGCAGCATGCGCGACCCCACCAGCACCGGCCCGCCGGCACCGGATTCGAGCAGGTGCATGCGACGCAGGATGAGTGCGCGCATGATGACTTCTCCGAGCACGGCCTCGGCGATCATCAACTTGCGCAGATTGTCCGGCGGCACCAGCAAGGCCTCGACGTCGCTCATGGCGCGCACATCGACCAGGGCCGGCTTTCCCGAGAGCTCGGCCAGTTCGGCCACGAATTCGCCGGGGCCCATCCGCGAGACGGGGAAAACGTGGCCGAGCCCGTCGCGCCGCGACAACGCCACTTCACCGGAGAGCAGTACGAACATCCCCGGTGTGGCGCGGCTCGACTCCGCCAGCAACTCATCCTTGCGGTATCGATGGATGTCCCCGAACCGGCAGAGCCGTTTCATCTGAACATCGGTTAGAACCGGATAGATCTGGCCATGACGAGAGTCCGCAAACGATGGCGCGGCGGCTTCGGCCATGTCGCGCTGTCCGCTCAGGTCGTTTCGTCCCTGTAATGCTCGACGACGCTGGCCGGGCGCACCTTCGCCTCGTCCGGATTGCGACCGAACTCGCGCAGGCCGCGACGCTGACGCAGCAGGTCCCAGAAGCGATCGAGCTCGACGCCGATCTTCTTCAAGCGTTCGCGATCGGCCTCGGTCGGCGAACCATGCTCGTAGAGCTTGTGCTCTTCCGCCACGAGCGCCTCGATATGCGCCATCACGCTCTGATCCTTGGTCTTGTGGTCGGTCATGGCCATTCCTTCCGTTCCAGTTGAACCTCTAAGCCTCCAGCTTGGCATCCATCGTGATCTCCGCCTTGAGCACCTTCGAAACCGGGCATCCGGCTTTCGCCGCCGCCGCTGCGGTCTCGAAAGCCTGCTGGCTGGCGCCGGGGATCTTCACCACCACGTCGAGATGCGACTTGGTGATGGCAAAGCCCTCACCCTCCTTGTCGATCGTGACCGTCGCCGTCGTGCGGATGCTCTCCGGCGTCAGGCCCGCCCCGCCCAATACCGCCGACAGCGCCATCGAAAAGCAGCTGGCATGCGCGGCGGCGATCAGTTCCTCGGGATTTGTGCCGATGCCCTGTTCGAAGCGCGTCTTGAACGAAAATTGCGTGTCGGAAAGGACGCGGCTGTCGGTCGAGATTGTCCCTTTGCCGTCCTTGAACCCGCCCTGCCATACGGCGACTGCATTCCGTTTCATGGTCAAATCCCCTGGTTGGATGAATGAGTAGCCTTTTCCACCGGCTCGATGTCAAGCGAGGGGCCGCGTCGCAGAGATCCAGGCTTTCGCCTGCGCCACCGGGTCGGCATTGGTGACGATGTCGCCGACCACGGCGGCGCTGTCGGCCCCGGCGTTCAGGCAGAGCAGCGCGCGCTCGATCGTGAGCCCGCCGATTGCCACCAGCGGCCGCGCGCCGACCAGGCGCTTCCATTCGGTGACTGCGGCGCCCATGGCATTTGCTTCAGCTTGGTCGGGTAGATCGGCCCCAGCGCCACATAGTCGGGATCGACGGCGAGTGCTTTCTCCAGTTCGGCATGGTCATGTGTGCTGACGCCGACCCGAACCCCGGCCTGGCGAATCTTCTTCAGGTCGGCACCGACCAGATCCTCCTGGCCGAGATGGATATAGTCGCAACCCTCGTCGAGTGCGATCCGCCAATAGTCATTGACGATGAGCTGGGCGCCGTGCTGCCGGCAGACATGCTTGGCCTCGCGCACCTGGCGCGCCACCTCCTCATCGGGAAGATCCTTTATGCGCAGCTGCACCAGCTTCGCGCCGGCCGGCACCAGGCGCGCCACCCATTGGCTGCTGTCGACGACGGGATAGAAGCGATCGAGCACGGTCATCCTCCCAGAACGGCTTTGCCGACCACCGGCGTGGAGGGCGCCGCCATGTCGCGCGGCTCCAGCGGCTGGGCAAGAAGGGCCAAGCGACCGGCCTCGATCGCGAGGGCAAAAGCGCGCGCCATGCCGGCGGGATCGCCCGCTTCCGCCACGGCCGTATTCAGCAGCACCGCATCATAACCCAGTTCCATGGCGGCGGCGGCATGCGAGGGAACGCCAATCCCGGCATCGACGACCAACGGAATGTCGGGGAAGTGGGCCCGCAGCGCCTTGAGGCCGTAGAGGTTGTTCAGTCCGCGTGCCGAGCCGATCGGCGCGCCCCACGGCATCAGCACCCGGCAGCCGGCCTGGACCAGGCGATCGGCCACCACCAGATCCTCGGTGGTGTAGGGAAAGACCTCGAATCCGTCTTCCGTCAGGATGCGGGCAGCCTCGACCAGGCCGAACACGTCGGGCTGCAAAGTGTCGGACTCGCCGATGACTTCCAGCTTGATCCAGGGCGTGTCGAAAAGCTCGCGCGCCATGTGCGCGGTCGTCACCGCCTCCTTGACCGAATGGCATCCCGCGGTGTTCGGCAGGACGCGGACGCCAAGCTCACGAATGAAGGACCAGAAGGTCTGGCCGGCGCGTTGCGCCCCGCTCTCGCGGCGCAGCGACACCGTGACGACCTCGACGCCCGACGCCTTGACCGCTTCGGCCAGGACCGCCGGCGAGGGATAGCGCGCCGTGCCAAGCAGCAGGCGTGAGGAGAGATCGACGCCGTAGAACGACATTGGCCCTAGCCTCCCTGCAACGGGGCAACGACTTCGATCGTATCACCTTCCGCGAGCGCGGTGGCCGGGCGGGCGCCCTTGGCGACGAAGCGACCGTTCAACGCCGTCGCCACGACAGCGTCGCGGAAACCGAGCACGTTCAAGGCAACGTCCAGGGTTCCGGCCTCGATGTCACGCGCGTCGCCGTTCAGGAAAATCCGCATTCCCTCTCTCCAGTGTCGAATCGAATACGGCGCCCACGACCTCTCGGGCGAGCGCCGGCGCGAGCAGAAAGCCATGCCTGTAAAGGCCGTTGACCCGCAAGATGTTCCCCTGCCGCGTGACGCGGGGCAGGTTGTCGGGGAAGGCCGGGCGCACATCTGCCTTCATCTCCAGTATCTCGGCCTCACCGAAGGCGGGGTTGAGGGCAAAGGCCGCGCTCAGCAATTCGATGGTCGAGCGGACGCTCACGCGGCCGCGCTCCTCGCTCTCGATCATGGTCGCGCCGATCATGAACACGCCCCCGCCCCGCGGCACGATATAGAGCGGGATGCGCGGATGGAGCATGCGCACGGGGCGCGCAAGGTCGAGATCGCGCGAGCGCACGACCAACATCTCGCCGCGAACGCCGCGCAGATCAGGCAGCACATCGCGCGCGGCAAAGCCGCGGCAATCGACGACGATGCCGTCGCCGGCCGCGGATGGCACCAGATCGACGCCATAGCGGATCGGCACACCGTGCCGCGACAGGGCCTCGGCAAGGGCGGCGAGGGCACGGCGCGGATCGAGATGCGCCTCATCGGGAAAGAACAGCGCCTTCTGGAAACGCCCGCCAAGGTCAGGTTCGAGCTCGGCGATGCGCTGGGCATCCACCCACTCGAAACGTTCCGTGCGCTGAGCGAAGCGGGTGAGATCAGCCATATCGCGCCCCTGCGCCACGACCAGGCTGCCGTTCCGCACCGTCCCCGGGTAGCGCTCCGCCCACCAGGCGATGGACGGCGCACCGAGCGTCGCGACGATCGGCTCCGTCGTCGCTTGCTCACACCACGGCGCCAGCATGCCGCCGGCCTGCCACGAGCAGCTTCCGTCGCCGAGCGCACTGCCGCGATCGACCACCTCGACGGCGGCGCCGCGCTCGGCGAGGGCCAGCGCGCAGGTGAGGCCCGCGACGCCGGCGCCGATGATGGTGACTGGAAGATTCAAACGACAGGCTCCTGTTTTCAGGACGAAAACGGAACCGGGGAAGCAGCGTTGGTGGCGGTTAATGATCCCGTCCCTTCGCCGGCATGACCCGGATCAGGTTCAAAGGGTTCAGCCGCAATTGGCTGTCTCAGACCGGGCTCCCTGCGGAATCCGGACACCCCTCGGACGTCGTTGAAACAAAGTGGATCGCGGGCTCCCTGTCAAGCCGGAGGTTCCCGTTAAACAAACGGGGAAAAAACGGCAGATGGCTGACGGGTGGGGTGCAAGATGCGGCATGGCGCCATCATATGCGCGGCAGACCCGAGTCGACGACTATGGTCCTTGCTCCGCAATGCCATTGGGATTTGCTTTCCTCCTCACGGCGTGGGGAGGTGATCACTAACCCTGCCCCGCGGGGAGAATCCACCTCAAGCCGCCCGCTTCTCGCTTTCCTCAGCGAAATGCGCCGATTCACCGAAGCCTTCGCTGTCGGGCTGGCGGACCAGGGCGGCATAGTCGGTCATCAGGCCGCGGGTCATCGGGCCGATCTGATAAGGGCGACCGTCGATGGCGCCCACAGGCACGATCTCGGCGGCGGTACCGCACAGGAACACCTCGCTGACGTCGGCCAGCTCCTCGGGCATCACGGCACGCTCCTCGACCGACCAGCCGCGTCGCTTCGCCATGCCGATGACGGCGCGACGCGTGATGCCGTCGAGGAAGTTCTCGACCTTGGGCGTCACCAGCTTGCCCCCGAGGCCAAGGAAGATGTTGGCACCGGTCGATTCGGCGAGGCGGCCCTGCCAATCGAGCATCAGGGCATCGTCGAAGCCCGCGTTCAGGGCTCGATCCTTCTCGATGCCGCAGATCAGGTAGAGGCCGGCCGCCTTGGCGCCGCCGGGCGCCACCTCCGGCGATGGCCGGCGGTACTTCGCGAGCGTCACGTTGATGCCACCGTCGCGCACCTGCACCGAGAGCCGGCCCTCCTGTGCCCAGGGAGCGATGGCGAGATGCACCGAAGTGCCGATCGCCGACACCCCCAGCACCTCCGAGCCGCGCCAGGCGATCGGTCGGACATAGCCGGAATCGAGATTGTTGGCTTTCACCACCGCCCGCGTCGCTTCGTCGATCTGCCGACGCGTCCACGGCAGTTCGTAATCGAGCAGCCGTGCCGAGTTGATCAGGCGGGCGCTATGAGCGGCCAGGCGAAAGACGCGACCGTCATAGATGCGCTCGCCCTCGAAAACGGCCGAGCCGTAATGCAGCGCGTGCGTGAGCACGTGGGCCTTCACCTCGCGCCACGGCAGGATTTCGCCATCGCACCAGATGAAGCCGTTGCGATCATCCATTGTTAAGGACATTGCCATATCCTCTTTTCAAAGATTCCAAACAAACCTTTTAGACGCCTTGAAACGCAATCTTCATTCCAAATAGGTCAATACTACTGACCTTGTCAATATCATTGCCTCAAACAAAAACGGAGCCCTTTCGGGCTCCGTTGCAGGAGGTATCGCAATGCTCGACGGACTATGCGGTCACAGCACCTTCTTGACCCATTTGTGGGGATCGGGCGTGCGTCCGTACTGGATGTCGACGAGCTTCTTGCGCAGCGACATCGCGACCGGACCGGCGACGCCGCCGTTGATGACGAAATCGCCGCTCGTCGAACACACCTTGCCGATCGGCGAGATGACCGCCGCCGTGCCGCATGCGAAGGCCTCCTTCAGCTTGCCGCTGGCGGCATCGGCGCGCCATTCCTCGATCGTGTAGGGCGCCTCGCGCACCGGCGTTCCGGCATCCTTGGCGAGCGCGATGATGGAATCGCGGGTGATGCCCGGCAGGATGGTGCCGAGCGGCGGCGTCAGCAGCGATCCGTCGTCGAACACGAAGAAGACGTTCATGCCGCCGAGTTCCTCGACATAGCGGCGTTCGATCGCGTCGAGGAACACGACCTGATCGCAGCCGTGATCGATCGCTTCGGCCTGTGCGCGCAGGCTGGCGGCGTAATTGCCACCGCATTTCACGGCGCCGGTGCCGCCGATCGCGGCGCGCGTATAGTTCTGCGACACCCAGATGGAGACGGGCGCCGGGCCGCCCTTGAAATAGGAGCCAACCGGCGAGGCGATGACGGCGAAGAGATATTCGGCCGAGGGTTTCACGCCGAGGAAGACCTCGTTCGCGATCATGAACGGGCGAAGGTACAGGCTGCCCTCGCCGCCCGGCATCCAGGCACGGTCGATGCGGATGACCTGCTCGACGGCCTCGATGAACAGGGTTTCGGGCAGCGGCATCATGGCCATGCGCTCCGCCGAATCCCTGAAGCGCCGGGCATTGGCGTCCGGGCGGAACAGATTCACGCCGCCGTCGTCGCTCTTGTAGGCCTTCAGGCCCTCGAAGATTTCCTGCGCGTAGTGCAGCACGGCCGTAGCGGGATCGAGCGAGAAGTTCGCCCGCGCCTCGATGCGCGCCCCGTGCCAGCCCTTCGCCTGGTCGTACCGGACGACGGCCATGTGATCGGTGAAAACCCGACCGAAACCGGGGTCGACGAGTTTGGCGGCGCGATCCTTGTCCAGGGTCGGTTTCGCCGTAGGCTGGATTTCAAATTTCAATTTCATTCCGTTGCATCCTACCGTCGGAACCGGCGCGCCGGCCCGATGGGTCCGAAGTCGCGCGGAACCATATTTGGACGCGGCGAGGAGCGAAAGAGGTTTAATTCCTCACCGATCATAGGGAGGAATCAGAGGCCAAATCGAAAGAATGTGTCCAAAAAAAGAGGGCCGGCCCGTAACATCGGGGTTCACGGGGTGTCAACGCGACGAACCCCGCCCTATATTGCGTCCAGCGCAGACCGAACGTTCATAGAAGACATGGTGGAAACCAAACCTCCTGCCAACCCGCTGTTTCTGCGCGACGAGGAGTTGCGGCAAGGCATCGAGCTTCTGTTCTACGCCTATCGCGATTTCACGTTCGAGTCGGATCAGCAGCTCAAACGCCACCATCTCGGGCGCGCCCATCATCGCGCGCTTTACTTCATCGGCCGCCATCCAGGGCAGACCGTGGGCCATCTCCTGGCGATCGTGAAGGTGACCAAACAATCGATCTCGCGCGTGCTCAAGGACCTGATCGAACAGGGCTATGTCGAACAGAAGAGCGGCGCTCGCGATCGTCGCGAGCGGCGGCTGTGGCTGAGCGAGACCGGCGCCACGCTCGAGCAGGCGCTGACGGAGCGCCAGAGCAAGCGCTTTGCCCGCGCCTATCGCGAAACCGGCGCCGAAGCCGTCGATGGATTTCGCAAGGTGCTGCTCGGCCTGCTCGACCCGCCGGAACGGGCCGAGGTCGAGAAGCGGCTGCGCAGCGGACGCTGAGACATGGACGCTTCGTCCGACAAGCCGCACATCCTGGTCGTCGACGACGACACGCGCCTGCGCGAACTGCTGAAATCGTTCCTGTCGCGCAACGGCTTTCGCGTCAGTACCGCCGGCCATGCCGCCGAGGCGCGCGAGCGCCTGCAGGCACTGGATTTCGACCTGATCGTGCTCGACGTCATGATGCCGGGCGAGACCGGCCTCGAATTTGCCGCCGAGCTGCGCAAGTCGAACGAAGTGCCGATCCTGATGCTGACGGCGATGGTCGAAACCAAGGACCGCATCGCCGGGCTCGAGCGCGGCGTCGACGACTATCTCGGCAAGCCCTTCGAGCCGCGCGAGCTTCTGCTGCGCATCCAGAGCGTGCTGCGTCGCGGGCGCCCCGCCACCGCGGCGTCGGAGTCCGCCGATCCCGAACGCGTCACCTTCGGCGACATGGAATTCGACCTGCAGCTTGGCGAGCTCAAGCACAAGGGCAAGCGGATCGCCCTGACCGATGCCGAGACGGTGCTGCTGCGCGCACTGGCGGCGCGCATGGGCGAGGCGCTCAGTCGCGAGACGCTGTGCAAGAGCGTGGGCAGCGACGTCAACGAGCGGGCGATCGACGTGCAGGTCAACCGGCTGCGGCGCAAGATCGAGCCCGACCCCACCTTCCCGCGCTACCTGCGCACGGTACGCGGCCAAGGCTACCGGCTGGTAGACGCGTGAAAGCCACCGCCATTGCGGAACGGCCATGAAGGCCGGCAAGGTCCGCGATCTGTTCGAAAGCGTCGCGCGCTGGGCCGACCGCCACTCGCCGCAGACGGTGTTCGCACGCGCGCTCATCATCATCGTCGTGCCGATGCTGCTCTTGCAGGCGCTGAGCGCCTGGTGGTTCTACAGCCAGCGCGGCGACAACGTCACCAATCGCCTCGCCCTGCTGGTGGTGCGCGACCTGCGGATATTGATCGCCCTGCATTCCGATTTTCCCGATGCCGAGCATCGTAGCTGGATCATCCGGCACGGCCGCCAGGACCTGCTGCTCTATATCGGTTTCCGCACCGGCATCGTGCGCGAGTTCAAGACGCCCGAGCGCTTCGACATCGTCGGACGCGAGCTGCAGGGCGCGCTCGAAGCCGATCTCCGGCGGCCCTTCTTCGTCGACACATCGGTCGGCGGCGACCAGGTCCTGGTTGAGGTCCAACTTTCCGACGGCAATGTGATGGACGTGCTGATACCGATGGTGCGCCTTACCTTCGGCTCGAGCTTCGCCTATGTCGGCGCCCAGCTCGGCCTGGCGCTGGTATTGTTCGGCCTCGCCATCTGGTTCATGCGCCGCGAATTGGTGCCGATCGAGCATCTCGGCCAGATCGCCGACTCCCTCGGCAAGGGCCGCGACGTCGATTTCGCCTTCGAGGGCGGCACGCGCGAGGTGCGCAACGCCGCCAGCGCCTTCCGCATGATGCGCAACCGCGTCCGCCGCCAGGTCCAGCAACGCACCGAGATGCTGGCCGGCGTCAGCCACGACCTGCGCACGCCGCTCACCCGCATGAAGCTCTCGCTGGCGATGCTGCCGGACTCCGACGAAAACAGGGAGCTGGCCGACGATGTGGCCGACATGGAGCGGATGATCGAGGGCTATCTCGCCTTTGCCCGCGGCGAAGGCGACGAAGATCCGATCGAGGTCGATCTCGGCGAGCTGCTCCAGGAGGTCGTGTCGGCGGCGCGCCGCAACGATGCCCAGGTCAGTGCCGAGACCCTGGGCGACATGGAGATCGTCCTGCGGCCGACGGCGATCAAGCGCGTCGTCACCAACCTCGTCTCGAACGGCCTGCGACACGGCTCGAAGGTGGAAATCCACGCCACCCGCGGGCGCAACGCCATCGAGCTCACGGTCGACGATGACGGGCCGGGAATTCCCCCCGACCGGCGCGCCGACGTGTTCCGTCCCTTTGTCCGCCTGGATGCCTCGCGCAATGCCGATACCGGCGGCGTGGGCCTCGGCCTCACCATCGCCCGCGACATCGCCCGCAGCCACGGCGGCGACGTGACGCTCGCCACCTCGGCCCTGGGCGGCCTGCAGGTCGTGGTCCGGCTGCCGATCTAGAAGAGCTTGCCGCCGTTGGGCACGGACTTGTCCGGCACGACCAGCACGACGCTGCCATCTTCGGCCGGAAAGCCCAGGGTCAGCACCTGCGACATGAATTTCCCGATCTGGCGCGGCGGGAAGTTGATCACGGCGGCGACCTGGCGGCCGATCAGGCTCTCGGCGCTGTAATGCACGGTGAGCTGCGCGGAGGATTTCCTGACGCCGAGATCGCCGCCAAAATCTATCCAGAGCTGCAACGCGGGCTTGCGCGCGCCTTCGAAAGGCCTGGCGTCGACGATCGTGCCGACGCGAATATCGACGCGCTCGAAGTCGCCATAGGCGATGGGGGTGATTTCGCTCATGACCACACCCTATCGGCCTGCCCTCAAAAGAAAAGGGGCCGCCCTACGGCAGCCCCTCGTCCGATCAGCCAGAGATGCCGATTATTTCTTGGCGGCGATCGCAGCCTTCACTTCGTCGCCGAGCTCGGTGACGCGCTGGCTCAGCGCGGCGAAAGCCTCGGTCTGACCCTTGGTGTAGAGTTCGGCCAGCTCCTTGCCGTTCGCCACGGCGGCGTCATAGCTCTTCTTCACGAAGTCGATCTGCTTGGTGGCCTTCTCCTCGACAGTCGCGGCGGCGAGGACTTCGCTGCCGATCTTGGAGAAATCTTCCACCGCCGCGCGCAGCATGTCGGTCTGGCGCTGCGCGATCGCCTTGATCGCCTCGACGGCGGTCTGGTTGGCGGCCGTGATGGCGGCGACGTTCTTGCGGCTCGTCTCGACGAGGGTCTCGACGTTGATGGTGGGCACCTTGAAATCGCTGGCAATCTTGCTGAAGTCGAAATCGGCGAAGGGATTCTTGAAGGCAGTGCTCGAATACATGTTGGCTCCTGGCAAAACGGGTAGGTGCTCCGCTTTGCTGCGGTGCACAACGGAACTGTATTTAGGCGCCCCATGCAGCAAGTCAAGACGCAAATTGTGCGCTGCACAAAAAATTCACGCGTCCTGAATGTCTTTCACTTCGGAGGACTGATTTGCGCGCGGACTTTTCGTATATCTTTCAAAGACTTCCGCCCATTTCTCGGCCATTTTGAGCCGCCTGTCCAGGGCCGCCATGGTCGCCGACAGATCCTGGCTCTCATCCTTGTCGAAGACGCGCGAGACGGCATAGTGGATGGCGATCAATCCGTTTTGCCGCGCCGCACCAGAGAGTCCGTCCGAAGCGATCGACGCGGCTTCGAGCATCGCCCCCATCGAGCGTCGCAGCGCCGGCCCCAGGCTCATCGCCAAAATCGGATCGCGCGTTCCGGCCCTCCGGATGGCGCGCAAGGCCGCCCGGTGCGGACGCAGGGCGTCGTAACGGCGCATCATGACATCGAACAACCGGTCGCGCGCGGTCTCGTCGGGATCGAGCGAGGGCTGCGTGCCTTCCAGCACCTCGGCATCGATGCGCGCCATGAAGGCCGCCGCCAGCGATACCTTGTCGGGAAAGAGCGCATAGAGTTCGGCCACGCCCAATCCGGCCGCGGCGGCGATCTCGCGCAGGCTGACATCGGCCATGCCCTTCTCGGCGATCAATGCCAGGAAGGCATCGAGCGCTTTCTGCCGCGCCTCGCTCACGCCGCCAGCTCTTGCGAACGGAGCGCGGCGGCCGCCAGTGCCTTGTCGAACACCTGTTGAATTCCGTCGTCGGCCATCAGCACCTTCAATGCCGCGGCCGTCGTGCCGCCGGGGCTGGTAACGTTAACCCGCAATTGCGCCGCAGGTTCCGCCGATTGGCGCAGCAGCTCGCCGCTGCCCGCCACCGTGGCCCGCGCGAGCTGCATGGCCATCTCCGCGCTAAGGCCAAGCTTGGCGCCGGCGGCGGCCATCGCTTCGACCAGCAGGAAGACATAGGCCGGACCGCTGCCCGACAGGGCCGTCACCGGATCCATCAGCGCCTCGTCCTCGACCCAAAGAACCTGGCCGACGGCCTCGAGCACTTCGTGGCAGCGCTTCTTCTCGGCCTCCGATACGCCCGGCGCCGCGGTGGCCACGCTGATGCCCTGGCGCACCGCCGCCGGCGTGTTGGGCATGGAGCGCACGACCTTGGCGTGGGCACCCAAATGATGGGCGAAATAGTGCAGCGTCTTGCCGGCGGCAATCGACAGGAACACGGCGCCCTGGTCGGCGAAGCGTTTGAGGTCGGGCAGAACCGCGTCCATGAGCTGCGGCTTCACCGCCAGCACGACCGTGTCAGGCGTCTCGCTCACCGCGCTCGAAGACGCCACGACGCGAAGCCCGGGCTTTTCAGGCCGGATCGCCTCGACCGGCTCGGCGACGACGACCTCCGAGGTTTCGTGACCGTGAGACAGCCAGCCCTCGAGGATGGCGCCGCCCATCTTGCCGCAACCAATCAACAGCACTTTGCCCATGTGAGTTCCCTTAGCGTCCCTTGAACGTGGCCGTACGCTTTTCGCGGAAGGCGGCGGCGCCTTCCTTGCGATCGTCGCTGCCGGCGATCCGCTCGAGCTTGTAGCGCTCGGGCACGAAGATTTCCGCCGGCCCCTTGGGCAGCGTCTGGTTGGCGAAGTCGCGCAGGGTGCGGATCACCAGTGGCGCCGAGCCCGCGATCACCTTGGCAATGCGCCGCGCCTCGGTGCGCTCCTCGCCGAGCGGCACGACCTTGTTCACGAAGCCCACGTCATAGGCGCGCTGCACGGAGATCTCTTCGCCCAGCAGCAGCAACTCCATCGCCACCTTGTGCGGCATGCGCGAGACGATGCCCGGCATCAGCCCGCCGAACACGCCGACCTTGGCCTCGGGATACATGAACTTCGTCGTGTCGGCCGACACCATCAAATCGCAGGTCATGACCATGCAGATGGCCCCGCCGATCACCCAGCCCTGGGTGGCGGCAATCACCGGCTTGGTGAGCTTGTGGCTGACATCGGGCACCGCCTTCCACATGGCAGCCGGCGGATCCTTGAGATCGGCGCCGACGCAGAAGGCAGGCCCGTCGGCCTGCAGGATGGCCACTTGGTCGTCGCCTGCCTCGAAGGCACGATAGGCGTCGTAGAGCCCGTCGCACAGCGCCTGGCTGAGCGCATTGCGCTTCTCGGCGCGCGTCATGGTGATGGTGGTGATGCCCTCGCTCGACTCGACTTTGACCAGGCTCACAATTCCCTCCGTTGCTTTCATCGGGGGATGCTATCAGCAGGTGCCGCCTGCGGCGAGAGGCGGGGGCGATTGCCGCTCCGCGGAGCGCGGCCCATACTCGATGCACCCCGGACAAGGAGATTCCCATGCAGACGCGCAATCCCTTTATCGACGACATCGCCAAGGTGGCCAACGGCGCCATGGGCGCGCTGACCGGCGTCAAGGACGAGATGACGGCGCGCATGCGCGACCAGATCGCCAAGATCCTCGACGGCATGGACATCCCGCGGCGCGACGAGTTCGAGGCCGTAAAGGCGATGGCCGCCAAGGCGCGCGAGGAAAACGAGGAGCTGAAGAAGCAGATCGAAACCCTCACCGGCAAAGTCGAAGGCCGCTGACCGCGTGCGCGTCGGAGTCGAGGTCGGCGGCACCTTCACCGATCTGGTGGCCGTCGAGGACGGCCGCGTGATCGTGACCAAGGTGCCGAGCACGCCGCGCAGCCCGGACGTCGGCGCTTTCGATGCGCTCACCGCGTCGGGCATTGATCTCGCCCGCATCGAGGACCTGGGGCACGGCTCGACCGTCGCCACCAACGCCGTGCTCGAGCGCAAGGGTGCGCGCGTGGCCTTCATCGCCACGGCGGGCTTTCGCGACCTCTTGTTCATGCAGCGCCACGACCGGCGCAACATCTACGATCTGTTCTACGCCAAGCCCGCGCCGCCAGTGCGCCGCCAGGACTGCTTCGAGGCCGCCGAGCGGCTGCGCGCCGACGGCTCGGTCGAGCGCGCGCTCGACGAGGCGCATGCGAGGACCGTCCTCGTCCCTGCCTTGAAGGCGGGCGGCTACCGCGCCATCGCCATCTGCCTGCTCAACGCCTACGCCAATCCTGCACACGAGCAACGGCTCGCCGTCCTGATCGCCGAGGCGCTGCCCGACGTGCTGGTGACCTGCAGCCACCAGGTGGCGCGTGAGTTCCGCGAGTTCGAGCGCGCCTCGACCACCTTGCTCTCGGCCTATGTCCAGCCGGTGATCGACGGTTACCTGCACCGTTTCGAGGGAAAGCTGGCCGATGCAGGCTTCACGGGCCGCTTCACCGTCATGCAGTCCAATGGCGGGCGCCTGCCGGCCGAGGCGATGCGCCAGAGCGCCATCACCGCGCTCTATTCCGGTCCGGCGGCCGGCGTCGTGGGCGCGCTGCGCCAGGCGGCGCGCTCGGGCTTCAGGGACCTGATCACCTTCGACATGGGCGGCACCTCGACCGATGTCTGCCTGGTGCAGGACGGCCGTCCGTCGCTTGCCTCCGAGAGCGAGATCGACGGCCTGCCGATCCGCACGCCGGTGCTCGACATCGTCTCGGTCGGGGCCGGCGGCGGCTCGATCGCCTGGGTCGATGACGGCGGCATGCTGCGCGTCGGCCCGCAAAGCGCCGGCGCCGATCCCGGCCCCGCCTGCTACGGCAAGGGCGGCACGGAGCCCACCACGACCGACGCGCATATCGTCATCGGCACCATCCGGCCCGGCGCCTTTCTGGGCGGGCGCATGGAACTCGACGCCGAGGCGGCCAGGCGCGTCTTCGCAGCCCTCGCCGAACGCTTTTCGCTCGGCATCGAGCAGGCCGCGGCCAGCGCGCTGCAACTGGCCGATGCCAATATCGTTCGCGCCATCCAGCTCGTCTCGACCGAGCGCGGCCGCGACTCGCGCGACTATGCGCTGGTGCCGTTCGGCGGCGCCGGCCCCCTCCATGCCGCGCGCATCGCCGAGGAACTCGGCATCTCGACCATCGTCGTGCCGCCCAATGCCGGCGTGATCTCGGCCTACGGCCTGGTCGCCTCGGATTACACCAAGTTCGATGTCGTCACGCGCAAGATGCGGCTCGACGAGGCGGCGGCCGGGGAGGCAGGCAGGCTCTTCGCCGATATGCGCGCGCGACTTGCGGCACAATTCAACAACATGAAATTGCCGGGCGGCCTGGATTACACGCATACGCTGGAGATGCGCTTCGTCGGCCAGGCCTTCGAGGTGGCGGTCGAGATCCCGGCCGCGCGCCTCGCCTCGCTGGACGCGGCCTATCTTGCCGAGCTTTTCGCCGACGCCCATCACCGCACCTTCATGCATGGCGCCGCTCTCGACCGCGCCGTCGAGATCGTGACCCTGCGCGTGGGTGCCACCTTGCCGATCGGGGCGCCGCCCAAGCTCGACCGCGAGCGCCTCGCGCCGCGCGGGCCGGAACAGGCAAAAGTGTTCCACGGCGAGGCCTGGATCGACTGCGCCCGCTTCGCCGCCGAAGCCCTGTCGGCCGGCCAACGCATCGAGGGTCCCGCCGTGGTCGAAGGTTATACCGCCACGACCTGGGTGCCGCCTGGCTGGACAGCCGAGCTCGACCCGGCCGACAATATGGTGCTGCGGAGGTCGTCATGACGACGTTGGGACCGATCGACTATGCCGTGATCAGCCAGGCGCTGATCGCCTCGGCGCGCGAGATGGGCGTGAAGCTGATCCGCTCGGCCTATTCCACCATCCTGCGCGAGGCGCGCGACGGCTCGGCCGGGCTGATGGACAGGAACGGCAACACGGTGGCGCAGGCCGAGCTCATTCCCATGCAGCTCGGGCCGATCGGCGAGACGTTGCGCGCCTGCCTCAGACGCCATCCTGTCGAGACGCTGCGCGAAGGCGATTTCCTGATCAACAACGACCCGTTCGAGGGCGGCCAGCACATCCCCGACGTCTTCATCTTCACGCCGATCTTCGTCGAGGGCCGCGTCGTGGGCTTCGGCGCCTCGGTGGCGCACCATCTCGATCTCGGCGGCGGCGCACCCGGCCTCAACATCCATGCGAGCGACGTCTATCAGGAGGGCATCCGCTTCCCGCCCAGCCGCTACAGCTTCGAGCGCGACTGGAACGGCGGTTCCTTCGAGCGCCTGGTCACCGCCAATGTGCGAGTGCCCGACCTCACCATCGGCGACTTCAATGCCCAGTTCGCCGCCAACGCCATCGGCGTGTTGCGGGTGAAGCAGCTCTGCGAACGCTACGGCGTCGACAAGGTCGAGGCCGCAATGAAGGAAATGCAGGATTACTCCGAGCGCCGCGTGCGCGCGGCCATCGCGCTCGCGCCCAAGGGTGTGTTCTACGGCGAGGACGCGGTCGACGATGACGGTCTCACGGACACGCCTTTGGTGGTGAAGGCCAAGGTCACGATTGCCGAGGACTCGGTCGAGATCGACTTCGAGGGCACCTGCGACCAGGTCAAGCGCAACCTCAACTGCCCCTATTCGAGCACGCTATCGGCGGCGCTGTCCTGCGTGAAATCGGTGCTGACCAGCCCCGACATTCCCTACAACGAAGGCATGGCCCGGCCCTTCACCATCAAGGTGCCCTACGGCTCGCTGCTCAACCCCCGGCCGCCGGCACCGGTGCGGGCGCGCATGATCCCGGCCTATCGCGTGTTCAACGCGGTGATGAAGGCGCTCGCACAGGCGCTGCCCGACCAGGTGATCGCCACCGGCTTCGACTGCACCACAGCCTTCTGCCTCTCGCGTCTCGGCGAGAAGGGCTACAGCGTCTATCTGGAGATCTTCGGCGGCGGCTACGGCGCCTCCAGGAGCGCCGACGGCTGCGACGCCGTCGATTCGCCGCTCAGCAACTGCTCCAACGCGCCGGTCGAATCCCTCGATATCGACTATGATTTCTTCCGCATCGTCGGCTATGCGCTGGCGCCCGATTCCTTCGGCCTCGGCGCGCGCCGCGGCGGCGCCGGCTTCATTCGCCGCTGCGAGATCCTGCACGACGACGTCCAGCTCGCCATCTATTCCGACCGCTTCCGCCTCGCGCCCGAGGGCCTTTTAGGCGGCGAACCGGGCCAGCGCGGCTATTGCCGCGTCCACCGCGCCGACGGCACGGTCGAAGACCTGCGCAGCAAGGCGGCCCTCGATCTCAACAAGGGCGACATCGTCGAAATGTTCGTGGGCGGCGGCGCCGGCTTCGGCCGCGTCTCGGAGCGTCCGGACGCGATGATCGACCGCGACCTCGCCGACGGTCTTTCAACGCGCGATCCGCGCGCGGCGCGCAGACTTGCGGCTGAGTAGCGGGCACTCAACGGACGCGAGAAATCAGAACTTCAGCTTGTTCTCCGTTCCCGACAGCAGTCTTTCAATGTTCGCCTTGTGCTTGAAGATGATCACGAGGGCCATCAGGCCAGCGAATACATTGAAATAGAGCGTATTGCCAAAGGAAGGGATGAAGGAAATCGCCACGAAGAAAACGGCGGCAGTGATCGTGCCCAGCGAGACATACCGGCTCACGGCGATGACGATCACGAAGACGCCGAGGCTGATGAGGGCCATCAGCCAGTTGAACATGAACATCACGGCCGCTGCCGTCAGCGCGCCCTTGCCGCCCTTGAATCCGAAATAGACTGGCCAGTTGTGGCCGAGGACGGCTCCCGCGCCGGCGGCAAGGAGGCTGATGCAATCGACAGCCTGTCCCGACTGAACATAGACACCGATACGCAAGCCGATGAGGCAGGCAACGATGCCTTTCAGGACATCGCCCACAAGGACGAACAGCGCGGCGGTCTTCCCCAGCACCCGCAGCGTATTGGTGAGACCGGCGCTCTTGCTGCCGAAATTCCTGATGTCCTTGTCGTAGATCCTGCCGACGATCACAGACGTGTTCAGGCTGCCTAGCAGGTAGCCTACGACCAAGGCCGCAACGATCTTCAGAATATCGGCCATCGACCTTCTCCCTAAAGCGCGCCGGCCGTGCGCGCGATGATGCGCCGCCCAATAGGGCTGCTCGCGACAGCGCCGCGACGCAAGGATTGGGCAAAGGAGGCGGTCTTTCCGCGAACAGAGGCCGCTTCCTTATCGCGCCAGTGCTTTCGCAAGGCGGCTTCGAGACATTTGGCTAAGCCGACTAGCCCCAAGTCGGCGCGCGAGTTCGTGAGGATCATCTCCGAGTATTAGAGCGTCACGAATCGCTCTCAGTTCCTCCCGGCAGATGAACTCAAGATTCCTGAGTTCGTCGTCCCGGTCCTCATAGCGTGCCGGCGCAAGTCGGTCCTTAACCGTTCCTTTCCGCCAGAAAAATCGGCCAACGTCTTCGTGCGTCCGCCCCCGCCGACGCTGAGCTATTGTCATCAGGGTTTCGCGGAGCTGACTGCTTATGCGCTGGAATCCGTGATGACGCGCAATGCGCTTCACTAGCACGTCCTCGTGAATGGGGCCCTCCGTGTCGATCACGTGATCAATCATGGCTGCCAACCGCTTTGCATAGCTTTCGGCATAGAATTGCTCGACGTCGGCGGGATGATGCGCAGGATCGAGTGCCGCAAAGATATAGCGACCACCGGATGCAAAGAGATTTTCTGCCACCGAGTTGACAGCAGGAAGCCGCTGTTCCTGGAACATCGGCATCACACGCTCAGAAAAGCTGGGGGCGTCTGCTGGCACACTTTGAGGCAGCGGTGAACGTTTCGGTTGTTCGTTCTCACCGTCGACATTTCCAGGGGTTGCCGCCTCATCATCCAATGGTGCGTCGGCACTTGCCTGGCGCGCCTCCAACCTCCTCGCCCTGTCTGCTTCGAGACACTTCGTCAGAGCCTGATGCACCGTATCGAGGGCCATGGCGGAATGCGTCCACCAATCGGTCGACCAGATTCGGAACAGAGTCCAGCCTAGCCCTTCCAGCACCGATTGGCGGATCTTGTCTCTCTCCCGCGCAAATGCCGAGCTATGATACATGGCTCCGTCGCATTCGAGCCCTGCCAAATAAACCCCCGGGAAATCCGGATGAACGATGCCCAAGTCGATGCGATACGCGGACACGCCAATTTGGGTATGGACGTCCCAGCCCTTGTGGCGCAGAGCGCGGGCAACGGCCACTTCGAAGGGAGACTCGAAATCTCCCTTCGAACCGTGAACGGCTGATGCCAACGCCGAAGGGCCACGCTCGGCGTATTCCAAAAAGTGCTTAAGGTCTGCAACTGCGCGTGCCTGCGTTCTCGACAAGTCAATCCGGCTGGGGTCGAGCGTTGAGAATACGACCATCTCGGAGCGAGCCCGCGTGAGCGCCACGTTCAATCGCCGTTCGCCGCCGGAGCGATTGAGAGGACCGAAGCTCATCGTCAGATAGTTGGCCTGGTCCGGCCCGTAGGTCACGCTGAACAGGATAATATCCCGCTCGTCTCCCTGAACGGTCTCAAGGTTCTTGACAAAAACCGGCTCCAGAGTCGATTCACGGGAAAAGGCCCATTCGACCTCCGGCCGCTTGGCGCGGGCATCATCCAGCAAATTCTCGATAAGCGACTGTTGATCGGAGTTGAACGTCACCACCCCAATCGACGCCTTTCTCACGGTCGAGTCTGCATGAGTCAGCCTTCGCATCACTTCCGCCACGACAGCTCTTGCCTCCCCTTCGTTGTGCCGGCGAGGGCCGCCACGTACGTAAAAACCGGCAGGGCGGACAAGCCGAATGCCAAGGTCCGGATGCACGGGAGCTGGAAAGGTCACCAGTGAATTGTCGTAGTAACGACTATTCGAGAAGGCAATCAGGCTCTCGCGGCGCGAGCGGTAATGCAGATTGAGTATTCGCTGCGGGATGCTTGCACCCAGCATCTCGTCGAGAATGCTTTCGAGGTCGCCCTCGACATCGACGTCGCCATCGGGATCGTCGTCGCTACGAGCAAAGAAATTTGTAGGCGGCATTTGCTTGGGATCGCCGGCGACGATGACCTGCTTGCCTCGGGCAAGCGCTCCGACGGCATCCCACACGGTGATCTGGGATGCCTCATCGAAGATCACGACATCAAAATGCGCGTGATCCGCCGAGAGATATTGCGCAACCGACAGCGGCGACATCATCAGGCACGGTTTGAGCGCCGTAAGAGCGTCCGGCGCTTCATGGATGAGCTGGCGTACCGGCTTATGCCGGGTCTTCTTCTCCACCTCCCGACGCAGAACCCCCCACGACGAACTCGCCTTCTGTTGGTTCGAGCCCGGCACTCTTTCCGACAGGCGCGCCGCAATCTGGCCGGCCGTGAGCTTTTGAAACTGAGCATCGACTTGCCGAAATTTCTCGATCGCATCGGAATGTTCGGCCGTCGAGAACGTGCGCAGGATGTCGTCCTCGCCGATGACCGCCGCCGACCACCAGGCGCAGTAGGCGGCATAGAATGTCTCCTCAATCTCTTCGGTCGGAATCAATCCGCGCTCGATTCCGTTCACCAAAGCGCCTAGCTCGAGATCGAGCGCCTCCGTTCTCCGGCGGTGCCAATTGCACCAACTACGTAATTCGATATGACGCGCATCGATCGCTTCGGTCGTTTGTTTGACGACTGAAACTATATCGCCCGCTTTAGCAAGCCGTTCGCGGATCGCTTCCCCAGCAACCAACGTGAAGGCCTCACAGTCCGACATGAAGCCCTGATAGGCATCTATAAGCTCCTTCGCGGCTCGCCCGACCACGGCATCGGGAGCGAGCAAGTCGCCACCATCGTGCAGCAACGCCTGGACCTTGGCGCGCGTCTCAATCAGCGCAGTGGGATCGTCCGCAAGCCGTCCGACGGTGGCTCGAACCCGGGCCGCCAATTTATTCAATGTTGCAAGCGTTTGCGCGTCACTCTCGTGCTCCTTCCAGTCCTTCAGGCCAGACAGTAGACTGCCCAGCCGGTCTATGGCCTCGCCCTCGTCGCGAAGGCGTGTCAGAAGAGTGGCATCGACAGCGGGCAGTGGTGTTCCCTTTGCACCACCCTCCTTCAGGTCTTTGATGAGGTGCCGGCGGGCGAAGTAGCTCTTAGGCCACCAGGCTGTGGCCGCCGCCTGCCAACGCCTAGCAATCTCACCGCCATCGAGCTTACGCCACGCGAACGGCTCGTAGGCGCAACTCAGGGAAGCCTGCG
>Ga0193752_1000437_pt1 | contig 40348 bp, 30 predicted proteins | sample H1c1metaG_FD_144924 | JGI IMG/M metagenome (GOLD analysis project Ga0193752, IMG submission 144924) | Soil microbial communities from a riparian zone of the East river system, Colorado, United States - H1c1 | ecosystem: Environmental > Terrestrial > Soil > Riparian zone | place: USA: East River... | reverse complement strand
TCGCCGTCACAACCTTTGTGTGATAATACCGGGGGTAAATTCGGTCCATTTGCCGGGCAATTATTTGTTGGTGAAATGAACCGGGATCGAATAGTAAGGATTATGCTGGAAAATGTAGGTGGTGAACTTCAGGGTGCATGCATTCCTTTTATGGATGGCAATGGGTTAAGAAAGGGCAATAACAGGCTGGCGTTTGGTCCCGATGGAAGTTTATGGGTAGGGCAGATTGCTTACGGCTGGGGAGGTGATACCGGCATTCAAAGAATTGTATTTAAGGGCAAGCCACCGGTTGATTTGTATACTATGAAATTAACTGCTCAGGGTTTTGACCTCGTATTCACTCAACCTTTAAAAACAGCAAGTGCTTTAAATGCCGGCAATTATAAATTCAGGCACTACTACTATAAATATCAGAGAAAAAACAAAAATGAAGGGCCCGACAATTCAGTACAACAGGATGTTCAGGATATTCCGGTTAAGCAGGTTAAGATTTCTCCAGATGGTAAAACGGTCTCCATAACATTGGAAAAATTAAAAGCAGGTTATGTATACGAATTAAAGTTGGGCAACATTACCAATGAAGAAGGGTTGCCATTGGTCAATAAACTTGTTTGTTATACGCTTAATAAATTACTCAGCGAGTAATTAACTAATAGAGAAAATACGTTTCCTTCTTTTCACCTGCCGGAAAATGCCGGATTATTTCTTCATCTCGTATTGCAACATAACGACACCATTTTCGAACGACTCGGCCTTTATGAGCTTCATCTTATACCGGTCCTCAAACATGCGCACTCCCTTGCCCCGGGTAGTCGGGCAGACCCGTAGGTGTACTTCATCAATCACGCCCGCTTCAAACATAAATTGCATGAGCTTCAGGCTCCCCCAGAGCCAGATGTTTTTACCGTCTTGCTTCTTCAGCTCCCGGATGGTAGCAATGGGGTCGGCCGTTACAGTAGCGGCCGGGAACTTACCCCAGGGAGCATCCTTAAGGTTTGATGATGCGACGAACTTGCTAAGGTTATTAAGCTTTTCGCCGTACTCTCCCTGATCATCGTTCGTCGGCCAGTAGTCTTTGGCCATAGCATATGTATTGGCGCCAAGTATCATGGTGTCGACAGTATCAATAAACCCGAGCGCGATAGCCCCGAGGTCTTCGTCGCCCGATGCGGCGAAGGTCGATGTAGTCACAAAGCTTAAGCCGCCATCTTCCTCGGCGGCAATATTATCTATTGTAACCCATTGCTGCACTATAAATTTTCTCATGTTTCCTATTATATTAGAGTGAGAGATGGACGCTAATATACCATGTTGTAGCCATTTTTATCAATTTGCTTTCCATGAATCTCTTCCTCGAGACGGAAATAATTTTTTTTAATTGCTTGCTTAGGAGCTTTATTTTTTGACGAATACGCTCAGGTATCGGGGTAGCAATTCTTTTGGCCAATTACATCCTTGTAAGCCCTTTGTCGATGAAGTAAAAAAATCCGGTTTGGAGATGGGGTTATGTTAATGTACTATCACCAATTGGCCATTATCATTAAGCGTAGTAAGGAAATATCAAAACAGGAAAAAACGAAGAAAACTGATGCAAGCATCCTTTTAGCCACAGGAATACTTTAAATTAACAGCAGAAATATAGCTAAAATATGGAGTACAAGCAGCTTTCACGTCTCATATATCTAATAGCCGGGCTATTTGTAGCTATCTGGTTTGTACATCAGATTGTGGATGTAATTCTTTTACTATTTTTCGCTATAGTAATCACTATTGTTCTCAATGCTCCTGTAATCTGGCTTCAGAAAAAGAGTCTGTCCCGCAGTGCTTCTTCTTTAATTGTTTTCTTTGGCGTTCTTCTGTTGTTTGCACTGATTGGTTGGATGGTAATACCCAAAATTATAACGCAGGTAAAATCACTGATCACTAATTTGCCGGGTTACCTGACAAGCCTTAATCTACGATTTTCCAACTGGATTGGTGAGCATAGTGCCAATCACGGACAAGCAGTTCCTTCCATTACTCCTGTTACTGACCAATTATCACCTTTAATAAACAGATTAGGCCAATTTTCTTTAAGTATTTTCCGAAATTTATTAATGGTCATTTTCTTTTTTTGTTTAGTAATTTATATGTTGTTAAATCCCCGGCCATTACTCGGGTTATATCTTTCCTGTTTTCCAGACGGAAAGAAAGACAAGGCTACTAAAGCCTTTTCCTATGCTTCATCAATGACAATTGGTTGGATGTGGTCAAACGTGATGTCAGGCGCCTTACGGGCAACGATCGTCTGGTTTTTTCTTTATTTCATGGATTTACCGGGGGTATGGGTATGGGCTGGGGTTACTTTTTTCGCTGAACTTATTCCAAAGATTGGCTTTTATATCATGTCTGTGCCACCTGTGTTGATCGCCTTTTCTATTTCGCCGTCCACAGGCCTGTGGGTAGCGGCATTTTATATTGTATTAGACGAGATCATTGGTGATTTCATTATTCCACGTATCCGATCGAAGACGATGAAAATTCATCCTGTTTCTATATTAGTGATGTTGCTTGCTATGACAGCTGCATTTGGTGTTATGGGCGCCTTTATTGCGACGCCATTGACAGCATTCATAAAAGCATATTACGAAGTATTTTATCAGAAACAGACACAACAAGGGAAAATCGATGAAAATATTGACATTATTTTGTATAGAAAATAGTGTGTAATCTCAACAAAAGCTTCTAAGTTATTCAGCAAAACCTAGTTACTTTCTAAACACTTCATGAAAGCAATGATATCCTCTTTTTCTTTTGTGCGTCAAAAATCTAAAATTCACCAAAGTAAAATAAAGGCCTGTTACAGAAACGGTAGCTTTACTAACTCGTCTTTTATTGGGTCAAACGCACGTCCTCCTTGCCATCCTCCGGAATAAATATATATGTCTTCAGTTTTTGTAAGATCAGTATATTTTTTTATTGGCAACTAATCTAATTTCCGAATTTAAGAAAATACAACTTTATATTTCGGCAGTCAGATCCCATCCAGTATACAAATTCAGCTGGAATGATTTGCTTATTATATATCCTTAATTTCGCGTCGAATTCCTGAGTCTAGTTAATTTTATTAATTCCACATGCTTCTTTTCTACGATGCTAACTGTCGTGCCGTTTCTTAAATATAAAATCAATAATTTATGAATGATACTTCGACTAACGTTCCGTCCTCTGATTCCTCCGGAGAAGCTGCCACTCATTATGATCAATTTTACGGTCCTTTATTCTTTGAACCATATGCCGTAGAAGTTGCAAAACGAATTGATCCCACCGCGGTTTCTATTGCACTTGAAATTGCTGCCGGAACAGGCCGTGTTACCCGCCATATCAGGGAACGCATTCAACCGTCGGCAAAATTAATCGCTTCAGATATCAGCGAGGATATGTTAGCCGTAGCCAAAAAGAAATTAAGCCATCTTTATATTGACTGGCAAAATATAGATGCCCAACAACTCCCTTTTGACGACAATAGTATCGACCTGGTTGTTTGTTGCTTCGGGTATATGTTTGTTCCTGATAAGCCGAAGGCATTTTCAGAAGTATATCGGGTTCTAAAACCAGGTGGCACATTTTTGTTTACAACCTGGGATAAGTTAGAGAAAAACGCTGCGTCTTATTCTTCCAGATCTATAGCAAAGAAATATTTGGAAGAGCCGTTGCCAGAGTCATGTAATCTTACGACCTCGATGAGTGATGAAGCTGTCATAACACCATTATTACACAATGCCGGATTTTCAAAAATGTCAGTCGAAAAAGTAGGACTTTTTTCCGTCAGTACAACCGCAAAAGAAGCTGCAGACGGTCTTGTAGAGGGAGGATTTATTTATGAGGAGATCAAAAAGCGTAATCCTGCCTGGATAGATGAGATAAAAATTAAGGTGGAAAAAGAACTTACTGAAAAATTCGGAGATTCTCCCATGATCGCTCCAATGAGTGCTGTGATCATTCAGGCGTGGAAATAATCAGAAAGGAAAAAATTCTTTTGTTCTAACTTTTTTGTCCATCATGTTGAATTTAATTGCTCTAATTTTAGTAAAATAATTTTTAATGAAACAGTATAAATGGAAAATATTTCTTTTGCTTCCGTACATAGTAGTATTGGGTTTTACCAATCCATTTCATCAAAAGAATGACTGGACACAATTGTTCAATGGCAAAGACCTTAGCGGCTGGGATACTTACCTGGCTCCTCCCCGTGATGATGCAGGAAAAAAGCTGAGTGATATACCTGTTGGGCTGAATAATGATCCCAACCACGTTTTCAGTGTAGTTAATGAAGGTGCACAAAAAGTTATCCGCATTTCAGGCCAGGAATGGGGCGGCATCTCAACTGTAAAAGAATACGACAATTTTCATTTGCGATTAATGTTTAAATGGGGCTCTTTAACATGGAAACAGAAAAAGGGTAAGAAAAAAGACAGCGGGCTGCTATACTTTGCCATGGGTAAGCATGGAGCAGATGGTGGCGCATGGATGCGCAGCCAGGAATTCCAAATACAGGAAGGAGACTGTGGCGAGTATTGGGGTGTGGCAGGTGGTATGGAAGATGTTAAGGCAATAAAAAAATCAGACAGCGAATATGTATACAATCCTGCGGGACAGTTATATACTTTCAGTGCAACCAGTAAAGTGGGAAGACGTTGCATGATAGGATTAGATGCCGAGAAGCCTTCCGGTGAGTGGAACACACTTGATCTCTATTGTCATGGCGATACAAGTATACATATGATAAATGGAAAAGTGATGATGGTATTATATCATTCCCGGCAAATGGATAACGGGCAGGCACGTCCGCTTACAAAAGGTAAACTGCAGGTACAATCTGAAGGCGCAGAAATTTATTATAAGAATATTATGATCAGGTCAATTGACGCAATTCCATCAGAATTGCTAAAATAATTATTAAATACTCTTCACTCCGTATTCAAACATGAACCGGTGATTTTGCGGAGTATGGGTATGTGCATATACTTCAGTAAATTTTCTACTCGGGATGATATTCTTTTTTGATCAGATTAATTAAGTCTAATATTTGTTTCTGGGCCGGCCTTTGCAAATCGAGCAGTTTATCGCAGTTGGCAGCCCTAACTAAAGAAACGAATTTTTTACGTAAGGGTTTGAGCGGGAGAAATTCTCCTGTCTGCTTTGAAATGTAGTTTATTTACATTTACTTTGCAATTCAAAGTACTTTTATATAGATAATTTAGTCTGGCATCGAAGCATAAGAAAGACAATAGCCGGAATAAAACACGAAAATTATTCGTGACCACAACTCAACTTTTATTTAATGAGTATATCAAGCAGGCTTAACCATGCATATTATGAAGCAAAGGGAAACAAATGGTTTCATTATTTTACCTTTTTCTGTCGAGTCATGTTGGCTCTGGGATTTATTCCTTCAGGGTTTGTAAAAGTTACGGGAGAACGGTTCGCCAGCGGCTTATCCGCTAATCATCCGCTGGGACACTATTTGGAAGCGCTATACTACACGGAATACTACTATACATTTATCGGTGTTTCGCAGTTGGTAATTGCTCTTTTGTTACTCATTCCAAGAACAGCACTTCTTGGTGCACTGATGTATTTTCCCATTATCCTGAATATTTGTATCCTGGCTTACGCTGTCAGATTCGAAGGCACTCGTATCACAACACTAATGGTGCTGGCCAATTTATATTTATTATGTTGGGACTACAACCGAATAAAATATGTTTTGCCTTTTAAACAAGTTAAAGAAGATGGTTACTCAGCAAGGAAAAAACCATTGAGCAAGAAATTTCCGTTACTTTTTTTCGGGTGTGTTTTTGCGATGACAGCTGCAGTAATAGTTATAAACCAGTTTCTATATGACATTCGACCTGGTAATTCCCTGATTGAATGCGCAAATGGATGTGCCGGAAATAGTAATCCAAAGGCTTGCTTAGAATTTTGTGATTGCATTCATAACCAGGGTAAACCGCTTCACGAGTGCCTGATCCGGTATAACAAAGCAAAAGCAAAGGCGACGAATCGATAAAATAGCGATAGCCAACGCACTGTTGTCAAAGACCTTTCGTTGAAAAAGTTGTGAGATGTGCGCGGAACTATCGTTGGTTTCAGTTTTTAAACGTTTAGCGGGTCTTAACGAAACTGATAGTTACTTTCAAGGCCTTTTCTATGCCGCCAGGTGGCATATGCAGCATGGATATGCATTAGGGTATTATCACCAGTCACCACGCTTTCCGTATAAGTGATTTTAAATATCAAAAGCTTATGAATACCGTGAACAAAAGAGGTGATCAATTGAAGTTCCTTATAAGTAACAATCTCTTTTGGCAAGGGCAAACGAAAGTTTTTTGAATAAAGCCCATCAAAAAATTCGAATTCGCTTTGTTCTTTCATTGGCTGCATATGGTTCTTTCCAAGCCGGAAAACGGCCTTACAGGTACGGGCATCCATATCACTTAATGCGATATTTACCGCCTCTTCAACCTGTTGGCAGGCTTTGCCCTCGTGCCGCAGTGAGATTACATATATGTTATCGGTAATGGCACCATGCAGGTCGGTTGGAAAAAGATTAAAAAGATTCCCTTTACCAACCGAGATCAGAGAAATTTTTCTCGGAATGGCATAGGCGATCTGCACCTGTTTATATAGATTACCCCGCAGATACACATTGCCAGGCTTTTTATTATATAGTTTATTTTGAACCTGGCCGATATACTGCTGCAGCCCGGGAATAAAACGATGCCATCCCTTTAAACCTGCATAAAAGAACAGCTCTGTTCCATTAACGGTTTGCTGATGAATTCTTTTGAGAAAGAGGCCGGCAAGGGCATCCTTCAGAAGTAGAGATTCGTTTGGTTCTAATTGTTCGGGGGTAAAAATGATCTCCACCCGCTCCTTCAATATTCTATGGTCAATTATAGACGAAGAAAATGTGAATATAAGCGGACAATATCCATTGAATACATGACAGTTGCCGTTATTCTTTACAACACGGTCACCGGAAATAAGATAAACATGAAGAATGGGTTTAAAGTTCCCTTTCGCAATACATAAATACTCCTGCGGATAATATAGCCCGTTGAAATGTGTCAGAATTTTTTTTAGCAAACCCATTTTCAAAATTATGAAAAAAGATTTTTAAATTTTATTCGCCTTGTTTTAATCAGTTATGTCAGTTCGCCCGGTTATTTTCATTCCGGAGAATGGTTAAAGCGTATTGACTCAACAGAGAAAAGTGCTGAAGGAATTCTGGAAACGGAATTACCTGCTTCCTGCCATACCAAAACAATTATTAAAAGAGATCAACTCGATTTTATCCGATTAAGTACGATCATTATTCGATAGACGATTGGTTCATTATTAGTTAATATTTAGAAAAAAGGATTGACACCCAGCGCTTTCAGCAGTCCATCAGTCCGGATTTATAAAACCGTACTACGGAATATCGATCTTCGCACCTTCCTCAAATAAGGATACCAGACATTTGGGATGAGTTGAATGGCAGATTGATAAGAATAAAAAACGCGGCTTTTTAAAATATATCAAATGATAAAAATAGCATACTTACCCTTTGTTGCTTTTTTCCTGGTGCTGTCCGGTTTCGCGGTAGCACAGACTAATGATGAAGCCGGAAAAAAAATTGATGCACTGTTCGCTTCCTATACTTCGCACACTCCCGGCGCCGCGGTTGCCGTTGTGAAGGACGGAAAAGTTATTTTTAAAAAGGGATATGGCATGGCGGATCTGGACCATGATATACCCATCACGCCGCAAACGGTGTTCAATATTGCGTCGGTGTCCAAACAGTTTACCGCGTTCGCCATTTACCTTTTGGAAAGCGAAGGCAGGATAGCGTTGGAGGATGATGTCAGAAAATACATACCGGAGTTGTCCAGTTACGGTACCACCATAAGAATCAAACATCTGCTTGGACATACCAGCGGCTTACGCGACCAGGCAGCAATGACAGCATTAGCAGGGTGGCGGTTAAGTGATATCCAGACGACGGAACAAATCATTAGGTTAATCGCCAGGCAAAGAAACCTGAATTTTACACCCGGTAGCATGTTCAATTATAGTAATACCGGCTATACCCTGCTGGCAGAAATAGTACACCGCGTCACCGGGAAAACATTTGCAGCCTATGCGAAGGAGAAAATCTTCCAGCCATTGAGCATGAACAGCACACTAGTATATGACAACTACGAAAAGATTGTAAAAAATAAAGCGGAATCATACGAGCGAAGCGATACGCTGTATATTCATAAACCATTAAATGTGTCCAATGCGGGTCCTTCCAATGTACTGACAACGGTAGAAGATCTGAGTAAATGGGTACTGAATTTTGAAAAACCAGTTGTCGGAAATAATAAACTCATCAAAGCGTTTAACGAAGTTTCCAATTTAGACAATGGCAAAAAAGTCGTGTTAAGAGCCAGCAACAGCGACACCATCTTTTATGCCAAAGGGCAAAACGTTACCAACTATAAAGGGATCAAAACGTTTTCACATGGCGGACATACAGCAGGTTTTAGAACCTACCTCGGACGCTTCCCCGACCAGCATTTTGCAATCATTGCATTAAGTAATGATGAACATAACGAAAACCTGAAAGCCCGGTGGCAGATCGACGATTTTTACCTTAAAGATTATTTGAAGGAAGAAAAGATGACCGATGCAGGACCGCAGAATACAGGCAATAAGGCAACAATAAGCTATAGCGATGATATAAAAGATTTTGAAGGAGAATATTATAGTGATGAATTAAACACCAGCTATACCTTTGAAATGCGGGGAGATAAACTCATCATGAGACATTTGCGGTTGTGCGACCTGGAACTGAGCCAGGTAGGTGAAAACAGGTTTTCCGGGTCCGGCCCCGACACATTTTTGTTTGAAATGGAATTTTTGCGAAATGACACGTCAGTTATCGGATTTCTCATTTCAAACTTCGGCGTCAAAAATCTAAAATTCACCAAAGTAAAATAAAGCCTGTTATCAGCGATCCCTATACCGGTACAATTCTGTATCAGAATAAGCAACCGTGTGTAATGTACTGTACTCAATATACATCAGGAGAAATGATTACGCTCTTAGCCCTGTAGGCAGATAAAATTTATTTAAGACCTTGTCAATATCGTCCAGCCGGAAGGGCTTTGAAATATAGTCATTCATTCCTGCCTCAAGGCAAAGTTGCCTGTCTTCCCTCCGCGCATCTGCGGTTAACGCGATAATTGAAATGTCAGCATTTCTTTTATCCATTTTGCGTACAATCCGGGTAACGGCAATGCCGTCCATTTCAGGCATATTGACGTCCATAAAGATCATTGCCGGTTCATATTTCGACAGCATTTCCAAAGCTTGCTTACCATTAAACGCCTGCAGAACATTAATTCCTCTGGCTTTCAAGATTTCGGAAATTAACAGCATATTTATAGGCTCATCTTCTACCACCAATATTTCACCCCGGTAAGGCATTTTTTCAGCGAATGGTATAATTTCACTAACGTCGTGTTTCAGGGAGGGCTTGAATATCTTTGAAAGAATTGTATTTAGTTCAAGCATCTTAACCGGCTTTGTCAGGAATTTATCGATACCTGCACTTTCTGCCTCACTCTGAAATAATGTTCTGTCCAGCGATGACAACATCAGTATGAATGGCTCACTATCGCCTTTTAAAATTGCTTTAATCTTTTTTATCATTGAAATTCCGTCCATTTCCGGCATTTGGTGGTCTGCTACGATCAGGTCAAACATACAATCAGCCAACACAGCTTTTTCAATAAGCACTAAGGCATCCTTTCCGCTATTACACACTTTGCACGGAACACCAAAGTGACTAAATATGCTTTGCATAAGGAAGCAGTTTGATTCATTATCATCTACAACCAATACATTGTTTAATACTGATTTAACCGGGAGGATCAATATGGGTTGTTCATTTGCAATTTCTAAAGTGAGCGTTAAGGTAAACATGCTTCCTTTCCCCAACTCACTCTCTGCCTCCAGACTTCCGGACATCAATACTGCAAGGCCTCTTGAAATTGTCAGACCTAGTCCCGTGCCTCCGAATTTTCTGGTGGTAGATGCATCAACCTGTGTAAAATTCTCGAAGATTGCACCAAGCTTATCGGCGGGAATTCCAATTCCTGTGTCTTTAACTGAAATAGCCAGATTGAGGTATTTTTTACCATCCACAAAATGAACGGGTGCTACCTCTTTAACGCTCAGCACAATCTCGCCGTGTGATGTAAACTTGATTGCATTTCCGACCAGGTTAACCACTATCTGTCTTATCCTTGCTGCATCACCTGTAAACAGTGACGGAAGTAATGGCTCAATAACACAAACAATTTCCAATCCTTTTTCCAATGCTTTCAGAGACAATATCTCTGCTGTCTCTTCGATTAAATCATGGAGCTTGAAAGCTGTTGAATCGAGTAAAAGTTTTCCGGATTCCATTTTGGAAAAGTCCAGGATATCATTGATAATATTTAAAAGGTTATAGCCCGATTTTTTAACATTGGTGAGATATTCTCTTTGGCTGGATTTAAGCTCGGTAGTAAGAATCAGATCTGTGAAACCTATAATACCATTCATCGGCGTTCTGAGTTCATGACTCATATTAGACATGAATTCGCTTTTGGTTCTGCTGGCAGTCTCCGCCAGGTCCTTTGAATACACGAGCCGTTCCTGCATTTCCATGCGTTCTATCACGGAACCAAACGTGACTGACAAAGATTTTAAAATGGTTACCTCCGTATCCTCCCATTGACGAACGCGGTCGCAATCATAAATATTGATAAAGCCCCAGAAAACACCGGATGAAAATACAGGAATTGTTACTATTGACAGTACCTTTTTGCTCTCAAACCATATTCTCGAAGACTCTTTCAAATCGCTAACTGCCCTGCAAAAGGCCTTTTTCTCGCATAGTTCCTCAATTGTCCAGGGCATACGTGCGAATGATACATTCTGAAACTGTTGGTCATTATACTTTATTTCCGGACAATCCTTATGGTAGCTCATCAGCTGCTTTGAAAATAACATGCCATCGCTACCCGTTTCATTTTTATGAAAACTTACTTCATCTGATTCCATAGTTATACTAAATCGTTTAAGAGCCTTCGCAGACGCTTCCACGAAATCTGCGCTGCTTAAGAGTTCATGTGTTGCATAAGATACAGCATGCAACAACAGATCTTTTCTTTTTAATGCTTTCTCAGATTTTTTTATTGCTACATATGATGACTGTAGCGTGATATAGTCTTTTACTCCCTGTTTAAGAACAGGGCTCATAACCGTTAGTGCCAGAATGATCAGGGATAAGATCAGTGAGCCTAAAATGAAAAAATTCATCCAATAAATGCTATTGGTTAACGACTCTTCATAATTTCTCAGGTCCTCAACAACGATTTGCATTTTCCCCTGATAGCTAAGTTGATTGTTTGTCAACTCTTGAATGAGGCCCGAATGCATTTTACTGCGTTCCGAATCGTGCAATTGATTAATGATACTTATTATTTTAGTATAGGAGGGAGTTGTTTCACCAATTACATGGTTTAAAGAACGTCCAGCTAATGAAAATTCAGAAATCTTCCGTCTTAATATTTCTTCCTGACTTTGAAATAGGCTGATTAAGCTCTCCTGCTGTTCTATATCCGCTTTTTTCGAATTATTTTCCACGACTTCCTGGGATACAATTAATACTTGCTGAGCAATTTGAAAGCTGAGCTTTTGCTGGCTTTCCGATAACTTCTCGAGGTTTTCTCTTTCCGCATTTTGATCAGACTTGTAGGTTATAAACACAAGCCCCAGAATGTTAAATAGCAACACCAGAACTACTACCACCACAGTCACTCTCGTGAGCTTTTTAAACTTATGCATAGAAAATTATTTTGTTAGCAACTAACATGCCATCGGACCGTTTAATTAAATAAGAAGAATTCATTTTACATTTTTCCATCTGACACCGCCCATTTTTACCCTTAATGCTCAGTTCAATACCGGATCGGTTTGTTTATTTTTCCGATGCGAAACAGCGAATTCACGGGTGACCATGGCCGTTACACCCCAATCCCTTACGGACGAAGTCAAACTCTTGTAAATTGCCATGCCAAATTCAAATCCCTCAAAATGGTACCAGATCAAGCCAGGACTAACACTAAATATCCTTTCATCGTCTTTAGCTCCACTTAATTCTAATGTTGCGTTGAAGCGACCAAAGTTGAATACAGTGGATACCCCATAATTGAAAATAATATCAGTTCTTTTAAACTCAGTTACAAAATTGCCATGCATCTGCACATTGTCCATTTGTCGGCCAATCAGAGTAAAACTTTCGAAGACCACCTCGTCATCTTCCTTAAATTCATTCCCGGCTGTGTGGAAGGGCAGACTTGCGCCTGCGGACAGTGAAAAAGGCCTGTTGTTTTTTAACATATTATACATTAAAGAGAGCTCAGCATCGCCCATGCCCCTTTTTACCCTCCTGTTTGAAGAAAATGAAAACAAATAAGGGAGTACAATAGAGACCTGTAAACGATTGGAAAGGCCGTATTCAATTTCAAATGGTATGGATAACTGTTGTTCCCCTATTCTTCCTGCAAATATTGGTTTCAACGTAAATTGAATTTCATTTTTTTCCTGGGGGAACACGGTTTCTCCAATAAAGAATTCCTGTATATATTGATCCATTTCAAAATCTTTCTGTGCCATAGTTGTATTTGTGCAGAATAAAGTGATAAAACTGTAAGCACAGAATGCATGGGTAAGTTCACGGAAGGTTTTCATAGGTTTTTACAATACCGGATCTCCGTGAAAACGGTAGAAATCTAATATTGCGTATCAAAAACATAACGGGCCTTAATTGGTGTTATTGCAAAATATTTACCTTTTCATCACAAGTTCCCTGAATTAGAAAGATGTTAAGTATTTCTTCTTACCACCACCCCATTATCCAGTTAGCTCGAAGTAAAGCGTATACCGAACATTCAGAGCTGGCAAAAAACCGAACTATGGCAAAGACATTAATTTAAATATCAAAAAAAAGTTATCTTCATATCAGATCTTAGAATTCCTGTAAAACCACAAGGCGATAAAGCGAACCTGTATAGTAGCATCTGGATTTGAGTTGAATGATTCAATAAAATACCCGCAACAGGGACCTTTAATAAAGGATGAGTTGCTTTAAAAGAAGAAGTATGCCTATATATATGGATGTACACACACTTCCTGGTATCAAAGCCAGGGATGTTGCTGAAGCCCATCGTAAGGACATTCTCCTGCAGAAAGAACATGGTTGCACATGCATGACTTATTGGATAGATGAAGAACGTGAAAGCATTTTTTGCCTCATAGAAGCTCCCGCCAAAGAAGCAGTGATAGAAATGCACAACCGGGCGCACGGATTGATTCCCAGCAAAATAATAGAGGTAAACAGTGGTCTTGTTTCATCTTTTTTGGGCAGGATATATGATCCCATAGAAGCCGAAATTTCAAGCGACGGATTAAAAATTTTTAGCGACCCTTCTTTTCGCATCCTTTTAGTAACGAAAATAACTGATCCCGTTTTACTTCAATATAAATCAGGAGTTGAACAGGCAAATGGACTGCTGGAACAACATGATCAGATCATAAGAAGAAATATTTGCCAGTTCGAGGGTAACGAAGCTGAACATGGAGGTGCCGGTTTTATTATATCCTTTCTATCGGCAGCAAAAGCGGTATCGTGCGCATTAGCTATTCAAAAAGAAATGCCGGCAATAAAGTCAGATTTAGAATTCACCATGTGCATCAACGCCGGTGTACCGGTTGCAAAAACAAACAGATTATTTGGTGATACTATCCAATTTGCGGGATACTTGTGTACGATTGCCAAAAGCTCACAGATAGCTATTGCTTCTCCGGTCAGGGAAATTGTGTCGAGAGATTATTTTCAGAACGATGGAAACAGTTTTTTAACCTTATCACCACAGGATGAAAGTTTGCTGGAGTCATTGTTCAGCAAACTGGAAGTAAACTACCAGAATCCAGACTTTGATATAACCAATTATTGCCAGACAATGGCAATGAGCAAATCACAACTGTACAGGAAAACAATTGCACTGACAGGTCTCTCACCCAATTTGCTATTAAAAGATTTCAGGCTTCAAAAAGCAATGGAGCTGATGAAAAAAAAGCGCGTTAACATTTCAGAAATAACATTCGAAGCAGGATTCACCAGTCCGTCTTATTTTACCAAATGTTTTAAAAAGAAGTATGGTCTTCTTCCCATGACATATATGGACCTGCTTCATTAACTCACTCGCTTCTGACTCAATTTTACCATCGTTTGAACGATTTGTCTCAGTGCTTTTTCTTCAGATTTATTTTTACTATTCATTGAACGATTTGTTATAGGCTTCCGCTATGTGTCAATGCTATCTTTAATTGTCTCTTAACAATTAAAAAATTAAAGATCATGAAACTGACACGCCTCTTCACTCTGCTTCTTGCAATGATGCTTTTGACTGGTTATATCTCAGTCGGTCAAACCGCAACAGTAACGGACAATGGAAAAAACAAAACCAACACTGAAATGAAAACCTTCCTGATTGAAAGAGAAATTCCGGATGCCGGAAAACTAACTGGTGAACAACTGAAGTCTATCTCTCAAAAATCCTGCAGCGTTCTTAAGGAAATGGGACCGCGTATCCAATGGATAAACAGCTATGTAACCGGAAACAAAATTTATTGTATTTATAAGGCCGAAAGTGAAGAACAGATCAGGGAACATGCAATAAAAGGCGGGTTCCCCGCTAATAAGATTATTGAAGTTGCGTCAGTGATCAGTCCTGCTACCGCAAATTAAATTCCCTGGAAAACTACATTGGTAGAATTTTATTCCTTCCTCTTGCCAGGTCTGGAAACAGTATCCTTGTGCTTTATATCTTGGCAAAAACCTATGGCTGTCTTAACTCTGGTAGTAGTGATTTTTTTAACTTTTAAAAAACACTAAAATGAGAAATTTATTCAAAACTCCTATTTATTTAGGACTTCTGTTAACCGCATTTGTATTTATCGGTTGTAGAAAACTGGACTGTTTTTTTGACCGGGACAAAAATGAACAGGAAAAAAATTACTTCATGAATACCAATGAAGAGTTTCGTAAAAAATATAAGGATCTTAAAAAAGAAAATCTGGCGGAGCTGTTTCAAGTACGTGCTGCATCAGAAAAATATCGTGATTTCGAGAAAGCTATTGAAGATGGCTATGAAGATATCAGCGTGGTAACGCCTAATATGGGACACCATTATATGAAAAAGGATATTGTAGATTCAACATTTGATCTCAGCAAACCGGAGATACTTGTTTATAATAAGAATCATGACGGCGAATTTGAATTGGTGGCTGTAGAGTATGCGGTACCCCTCGAAATGTCAGCAACAGCACCCGAAGGTTTTACGGGTACTGATGATGTTTGGGATCGTAACACTGGCTTTAATCTATGGCTGCTTCATGCATGGGTATGGCATTACAACCCTGATGGAGTTTTCAATCCTACCAATCCCCTGGTTCATCTCCATTAGTCGTGAAAGAAAGTTGATACCTACCCCCGGCCTGGCATCAAACCCGGTTTTTTGAACTCATTTCAAAAGGCCGGGTTAATTATTAAATGTCCTGGACTACACAATAACGTTCAGTGAGTTTTATCAGGCTGGCCCAGGAACATCAACGAGACTTACGTATTACACCCAATCCTTTTCCTCCAGACAAAAAATACTGTCTACTGTAGTATTAAAAATAAAGGCAATTCTTAGTGCAAGTAAAGTGGAAGGGATGAACTTCCCAATTTCAATTGAGTGAATGGTTTGCCGGGATACATTTACTTTGTCTGCCAGATCTGCCTGTGTAAAATTTAGTTTTGCACGTTCAACTTTAATTGAGTTTTTCATTCTATTGACGCGAGTTAAGATTAATGTGCATCCTTGAATAATATATAATAATTGCTATCGAAAAAACCATTATAAGAAAATGGTTTATCTCTGTTAATTGAATTGTATAAATAATCCTACCAGCAGAGAAATATCACTACCTGAGGTCTGATCTATTATCAACGTAGGCACTCCAACAGCCGTCAGTATTAAGGCAACGATCTTAGACACCTTCAGCATATAAGTCTTGTTAAGTCACCCAAATGTACAGTAAACTTTTAATAAAGACAAGTAAACTTTACATACCTGTGCTTTCATCAAGTAAAAGCTACCCTGGATGTAAATTAAATGGAGTATTCGAATATGATTTTGAAATTGCATATAAAGGTTCTATTAAAATAAATGTTCCTTCTCACGATTCATTGAGACAAGTTTAAAACATCTTATATGAAACCAAATATTTTTGTAATTGTTTTTACTCTGGTGAACTTATGTATTATTATCAACCTTGTTGCTCAATCAAAACAAAAGGATGCGCAATCCATCACAAGCGTTATTCGAGCAAGGTCAATTGAGCTTGTTGATGACAAGGGACAAAGTCGCGCACTGCTATCGGTTGAAGCCAACGGTGAAACTGTTTTTCGTTTGAGGGATGCTGAAGGAACCATAAGAGTAAAACTAGGGGCTTCCAGGGACGGATCTGCCTTACTGTTACTTAATGATTCCACCGCTCCCGGTATACATGCATTAGCCAGGACTAATGGCACAAGCATTACATTGATTGATAAAAACAAACAAAAGAAAATACTTAAGCCTTAGGGTAGCGGTACAAAGCCCGCGTTTACTTATCACGCTAGGAGTATTATTGCCTTTCCAGGTTCTATAGCGAAATACTTATACTATTTTGCTGCTATGGTCGTTTATCCTTAGCTCGGACGAATGAACATCCACCTCTTTTCAAACATGTATCTTCTACCTATCACTCATTTACATCGTTTGTTCCTATACATAAGTCTGCTGCCCGCCACGACAATCCTCAGTGCCCAGGATGTTTTTTTCAACGGCGCGCAGGACCTGAATGTGTGGTACAATCCGGCCTTAAAAACCAATAAACTATCACTGGTCCATGCCAATTTCAGAAGCGTGAAGTACCAGGGAATCACTTCCTACACCAGCAAAGCAGCCTCCATAGAACTACCGCTCGGTGGCGCAAATTCCCACGAAGACAACACGGGCTTTACGAATCTGGCAGTGGGCATGAATGCCGACAATGCAAGCGCGGGCGTCCTGAAGGTTTCCAGTGCGATGATGGCCTTCTCTTACGCCGTGCCGCTGAACTATGACAACACTTACCTGTCAGCCGGTTTCCAGGCAGCCTATACCTTTAGCCAGGTCGGATACAATGGAACATATATCTTTCCTGCGGAATTCGATCAAAACGGGGCGATTGGGTCAGCAGTCTCTGCAGACCCGTTTCAGTCGGGCTATCAATTCAACTATTTTACGGCCGGAGCTGGCGCTTCAATCTTTCACATAGGAGAAGACAAGCAATGGTACGTTGGAGCAAGCACGCGCCACCTGAACCAACCCTATACCGAATGGACCCGTTCGGCCCGGTTACCGATAAGCCTGGGCTTCCAGGCGGGCTATTCAAAATCAATAACAAAGGAAGATCTGATCGGTGGATACGGCGTTTTTACTGCCAAAGGAAGCGTTCAGCAACAAATCATCGGAATTAAATATACCCGCAACCTCAATGACAGCGCGGACTATGCGATTTCCCTTGGCCTGGGATACCGGTTCCGGGATGCATTGATCCCCAATATTGAGCTGAAATTTGGGCGAAACCGCATCGGGTTCCACTACGAGTTTGCCATCGGCAACAGGGGATTCAGCGCATTTCATCGCACAGGTGTAGAGTTTTCTTATAGGTTGATTTTATAACAGTCGCGACATCAGCATTGAATGATTCGAATGTATCCTATATCCAATATATTCCTGAAAAGATAAGAGATGCTTTTTCATTGTTTCAATTCCCAAAGGAGTGCTGTTTATGTAATTGATACCTGCAACTCTATGGCAAAAACTTGTGCTTTTTTCCGGAGCGGTGACGGTTCTAAATTGTTGTTATATTTGTCTGGACAACTTATTCTATGTTGAAACGAAGCCTGCGTTATTTTTTCAAGAAGTTCAACCGCTCCAGGTCCACCTACCTTATCAACCTGGTTGGGCTATCAGCAGGGTTCGTTTGTTGTTTGTTTATTTATTTGTGGATTTATGATGAGCTGCATGTTGATAAATTTTATAAGAATTCCGACAGAATTTATAGTGTGATGATCAACGATCGGCAACCTGACGGTATTAATACAGGCAATAGTGGAAGTGTTATACTTGGACAGGCGCTTAAGAATACATTTCCGGATATTCAATATGAAGTAGTTACCACTCCGTCCGGATGGTTCAAATCCTTTAGTATATCCTATGAAAATAACGATGCTGTCAGGGGAATGGGAAATTTTGCCGGGAAAGATTTTTTTAAGGTTTTTCCCCGTAAATTTTTACATGGAGATGAAAATGCTGCCCTGACCAATACTAATTCCATCGTTATATCGGCACAACTAGCGAAAATGTTATTTAATACTACTGAAGGGGTGGTGGGCAAAGTGATAAAATGGAACTGGCTATCTATTACGCGGGAGCCCGTAATTTCGGGGGTATTCGAAGATTTTCCGTCCAATTCATCAGTTCAACTTGATTTTCTGGTGCCAATTTCGTCCTGGGATGAAATTATGAAAGCTTCGGGAAACACTCCGGATTTAAGTGGTGGTCCTTTCAACACATTTGTGGTTTTAAATAAGGGCGTAAAGGTCAGGGAGCTTAATAAAAAAGCTGCCAATTTTATAAAGCAGCATATACCAAATTCAACTAACACTATCTTTCTTGCAAAATACTCCGACAGTTACTTACATGGCGTTTATGAAAATGGAGTACAGAAAGGCGGAAGAATCGAATTCGTAAAACTATTTGCCATTATTGCAATTTGTGTTCTCGCTATTGCCTGTATTAATTTTGTCAATTTGTCGACTGCGAAAGCATCCGAAAGAATGAAAGAAGTAGGTATAAAAAAAACACTGGGTGCTGAGCGGCACACACTTACTTTTCAGTTTTTGGGAGAATCTGTCCTGTTAAGTTTTGTATCGTTGTTAATCGCTATCATAATTGTCATCTTGCTCTTTCCTGAATTTAAGGCAATCACAGGAAAGCAATTTGTGCATTGGTTAGATCCCTGGCTTATTTTGTCGATCATCCTGATTACATTGATTGCGGGTATAGTTGCCGGAAGTTATCCCGCCTTTTATTTATCCCGTTTTAATCCTGTCGCTGTACTTAAGGGAAGATGGGTAGGTTCTGTCAGAGGCATATTAATCAGGAAAGGCCTCGTGCTTTTTCAATTTAGCCTATCAGTATTATTTATTGCTGTGGTTATGGTTGTTCTCAACCAGATAAAGTTTGTTCAGACAATCAATCCCGGTTATGATAAAGACAATGTAATCTATTTTGAGAAGCAGGGACGCGTGGAGCAGAACCTTAATGCTTTTCTGGCGGAAATAAAGACGGTTCCCGGAGTCACCCAGGCATCAGGCATCCAGAATACTATTATTCTGCCGTCCTTCACACCAGCTCCAGGCGTTTACTGGGATGGAAAGAATGCCGATGACAAGATCCGTTTCTACCAATCAGGTGTCGACTTCGACGCAATAGAAACTTTGGGAATAAAAATGGTAGCCGGCCGATCCTTTTCCAGGAAGTTTGCCGATTCTACTTCTATAATTTTAAACGAATCGGCCTTGCGTGTGATGGAACTTCGTGACCCTATCGGAAAAAAAATTACCTTATGGGATAAGGAAAGAACTATAGTAGGTATAGCAAAGGATTTTCATTTCAATTCGTTACATGAAGAGATTAAGCCATTTATCTTCAGAATGGATCCTCAGGCATGCCAGCTGGTTCTGATCCGGGTTGCTAAAGAAAAGCACAAACAGGCAATTGCATCGATCCGGAAACATTTTAAAGAATTTAATCCGGGAACTTATTTTGATTACAAGTTCCTGAATGACGATTATCAGGCTCAATACGCCTCTGAGGAAATCATTATTACGCTTTCTAAATATTTTGCCGCGTTGGCAATTCTTATATCCTGTCTGGGATTGCTGGGGTTGACAACTTTTGCAGCGGAGCAAAGGATCAAAGAAATCGGGATTCGAAGAACATTAGGTGCCAGCCGGATGGCCATCGTTTATTTGTTGTCCTTTGATTTTGCCAGGATCGTTGGTATGTCTATTCTTGTTGGATTACCACTAAGCTACATTGTAGCAAATAACTGGTTAAATAGCTTTGCCTATAGGATTGCTTTAACCCCGCTATATTTTATTTCAGCGGCACTTATTACTTTTCTAATTGCGGTATTTACAATAGGCATACAAACTGCCAGAGCATCTATGGCGAACCCTATTGAAAGCCTGAAAAGTTCTTAATGATGTGAGTTACTCCTGGCGCGTCCTTCGCACTGAACGATAATCATAAGTTAACCTGATAACCTGGGTTATTCTGTCTGATAAATCCGGGACTTAACCAGTTGGATCGTTTTGCTTTTTGCAGCGATCTGCATATCAGGAAATCAGAAAAATATGATTTCCATGGATTATATGATTGACGATAGACATTTGAAAACATATAAGCTTATTCATATCTGTTATGATCTGTTAAAGTTTTATAGTATATTGTTGCAAACCTGAATAACAAGATACTTAATACGATACCCCAAAACGTGACTTGTGCTAAATCCAATTGAGCCACCGGCCGATATCAACCGGGCTAAGAAAATAACAACTTTAAAGTATCTTCTTACATTTTTATTGTTATTACTTAATTTTTCTTTACCTGCTCAGATCATTACCACTGTTGCAGGTAATGGCACGAAAGGATATACCGGCGATGGAGGACCGGCGATAAATGCCCAGCTTGCGGAGATGTATTATTGCACTCCTGCAATTGACAATGCAGGTAACATATATATAGCACAGACTTTTGATAATACAATCCGAAAAATTGACGTATCAGGCATCATAACAACCATTGCAGGAAAAAAAGGCTTATACGGCTATTCCGGAGACGGGGGGCCCGCAGTAGACGCTCTTTTACAACGTCCTAATTCTATAGTTGCAGACAATGCCGGAAATATTATTTTTACAGATGCGGGGGGAACCTGTATCAGGAAGATTGATGCATCTGGTATCATCACAACCATATCGGGACTTTGGATAAATAATTGCGGAACAGGTGATGGAGGCCCATTAGCGTCAGCGCAGTTTCAGGCAATCTCTTCGCTTACATTAGATCAGTCTGGTAATTTATATATATCAGACTATGGATGCAATACTATCAGGAAAGTAAATACTTCAGGCATAGTCACAACTATCGCCGGAAATAAAACTCAGGGTTTTTCGGGTGACGGTGGGCAAGCTACATCTGCGCAGCTGGCATATCCCGGCAGTACAGCAATAGACAATGCAGGCAATTTATATGTTTCCGATATACAAAATCATCGGATCCGCAAGATCAGCACTACAGGTATCATTACAACGATCGCCGGAAATGGTGGTAATGGTTACAGTGGTGATGGCGGCCAGGCGATCAACGCAGAGTTTTCCTTTCCGGGAAGCGTTGTAGTAGACAATAGTAGTAATCTTTATGTGGGTGATTACAACCATGTCATCAGGAAAATAGATCCATCAGGAATAATTACGACATATGCAGGAAACGGTGTTGCAGGTTATTCCGGAGACGGTGGGCCTGCTATCCTTGCTTCTATGGTGCTTACAGAAGGGAAAATCACTATTGATGCAAATGACAATATTTACTTTGTTAATTACCAGAATGGTAATGTAATAAGGAAGATCACCAATTGCATTACGCCATATATAAGTCATCCACCATCGGATATTGAACTGTGCGTGGCCGGAAATGTAACTTTCAGCATTGCCGCCTCAAATGCTACCGTCTACGTATGGCAATTGGACGCCGGCGGTGGATGGATTGATCTTTCCGACAATGCCGTTTATTCCGGATCCAGTACAGGCACTTTATCCATAACAGGTGCCACAACAGCCATGACGAATTATAAGTACCGCTGTGCAGTAACGAACAACTGCGGTACGATATTTTCCATGCCGGGATTACTAACTGTTGAGGTACCTGCAACTCCTTCGTTGACAATAACTACTTCCTCCACCGTTAACTGCGAAGGTGCTTCTGTGATCTTCGCGGCTTCTCCGGTGCATGCAGGAACTTCACCGGTATTGGAATGGAAGAAAAACGGCCTGATTGTACATGTAGGTTCACGTAGCTATTCCGACAATCAGTTAAATGATGGAGATGTGATAAGTTGTGTTCTTACGTCCAATGCAAATTGCCTCATCAGCAATACAGCTGTCAGCAACTCTCTTATTATGACCGTTACACGAAATGAACAACCCACTTTAACTGTGCTGGCATCTGACAATAATTTCTGCCCGGGTAAATCCGTGACTTTTACAGCTACGGCTACACATGCCGGTTCGGCGCCGCTATACACATGGATTCACAACAACGTAAATCTTTTAATTAATTCACCCACTTATACTTCTAATTCTGTTAAAAATGGCGATGTAATCATGTGTGCTATGCTTTCCAGCCTTGGTTGTGTAGTAAGTCCGTTTTCAACAAGCATTCCCATTTTCATGATTGTTAGTCCATCTGTTCAGCCCAATATTGCCATTACCGCATCTCAAAATGCAATCTGTAAAAACACTCCGGTAGCGTTCACTGCCTCTGCATTGAATGAAGGCCTGCATCCTGTATATCAATGGACAAAGAATGGATCGCCCGTTGGAAGTAACAATAAGAAATATATTGATAACAGTCTGCTGCAAACTGACGTCATAACATGCACACTCACTTCAGATGCTGACTGTAGCATTAATAACCAGGCTATTAGTAACGCAATTTCTATTACCATTCACCCTGATCCGGTTGTATCACTTGATCATAGTAATACGCTTTGTGCCGGAAGCAACAAAATACTTGATGCCGGAAATTTCACTTCTTATTTGTGGAACACGGGCTCAACCGACAGGACAATCCCGGTTGATCATATCGGTATGTATTCAGTAATTGTGACCGATAAAAATGGTTGTACCGGTTCTGATCTTACTGATATCACTACTATTCTTCCGCCTCCAGCCGGATTTTTACCGCCCGACACAGATGTATGTGCTTATGGAAACCTACTGTTAAAACCATCTGTTACATTCGACAGTTATTTATGGAGTACAGGTTCAACCAATCCTTCGATAACAATCAAACAACCGGGGAAATATTGGTTACGGATCAAAGATCAGCAGGGATGTCATGGCACAGATACGATTATCGTTTTACCTGGTGATTGTTTACAGGGATTTTTTATGCCCACAGCTTTTACCCCAAACCACGATGGCAAAAATGATATGCTGAAGCCAATACTTTTGGGAACAGTTAAACAATACCAGTTCAGTATTTACAATCGCTGGGGGCAACTTATTTTTCAAAGTAACGATCCTAAGAAAGGCTGGGATGGCAACTTTAACAACAGAAGTCAGAGTAGTAATACTTTTCTATGGCACTGTGTTTACCAACTCGAAGGGGAATCGGTTCAGAACATGAGAGGTAGTGTTATTCTGATCCGGTAGCTTTTTCAATGTATTTGGGTTCGCTGCTGAATCCCCCTTTTTTCAATTACAATTCCCATTACGAATCAGTTTTCAAGTACTTCTTTGGGAGGTTGTTTGGGCTCTTTTTCTCCTCTATGACAGGTAAAACAGCTTACGCTGGTTTTGATACTATCCTTGTTATTGTCCTTATTAGTATCCTTAAAATACTTTTTATTAATACGAATGGACATACGCATCATTCCCCGGGCGATATCCTTGTGTTCATTTTCATCGCTGGCAAAATCCATCTTTTTAGGATCTGTCTTACTTGGAGCATGACAAAAACCACATTTTACTCCTAACGCAGTTTTAAATTCTTTCATGACTATTTCTAATTCATCATTACTAATGTTTTTGCTTAATACTTTCAGATTCTTAAATTTTGGTTCCGCGGTAAAACTAACGGAGCAGAATGCGATAACAAGTATCACTAAAGATAGAACGAACATTTTTCGGCGCATATTCATGAGTTTATATCCTGAATATACTCAAATTCGTTCTCCCGCAAAAAAAATCTAAGGTGCTGCGGCCTTCAAAACACATTACAGGTTGCTTTGAACATTTAAAATCTTCGGGGATTAAAATGGCTGGTTCAGGATTAACCTTGTCCACTTAGCTGTTTAATGATTGGATCAAACCCTCAGCGCAAGATATTTTTGCGGGAACAATAAAATAACCAGTAAAAAAATAACAAATGAAAAATTATAAAGACATTTTTGTCAGTTTAATAATTATCGGATGCATTCTCCCGGTTATGAGCTGCCTGGCACAAAGCAATCATGCAAGTACGGATATTCGTCCTTTCAAGGCTAATATTCCGGAAGCAGCATTGACAGATCTGCGCCAGCGCGTTCAGGCAACAAGATGGCCTGGTAAAGAAACCGTAAACGATCAGACCCAGGGAGTAAAACTGGAAAAGATTCAAAGCCTTGTTGACTATTGGGGCACAGGCTACGACTGGCGAAAAGCTGAGGCAAGGCTGAATGCCCTGCCGCAATTTATTACAACAATCGATGGTTTGGACATCCATTTTATCCATGTGCGTTCTAAGAATCCGAATGCACTGCCATTAATAATCACTCATGGCTGGCCTGGTTCTGTTTTTGAATTATTGAAAATAGTCGGACCGTTGACGGATCCCACAGCTTACGGCGGAAAAGCCGAGGACGCTTTTGATGTTGTTATACCGTCTATGCCAGGCTATGGTTTTTCAGGCCGACCCACTGGAACTGGTTGGAATGCCGATCATATCGCCCGCGCCTGGGACGTGCTTATGAAACGCCTGGGATATCAAAAATATGTATCGCAAGGTGGAGATTGGGGTTCTGTTGTGGCTAATAAAATGGCAAAACTGGAACCTCCAGGCTTAGTCGGTATTCATGTGAATATGCCGGCTACCGTACCTGATGATCTGGCTAAACTTTTACAAAGCGGCGCACCTGCACCTGCCCGACTTTCCGCCAAAGAAAAAGCTGCCTACCAGTCATTGAATTATTTATACACTAAGGGTGGCGGTTATGCTGCAATGATGATTACCCGTCCCCAGACACTTGGCTATGGTTTATCCGATTCACCTGCGGGACTGGCAGCATTTTTTCTTGACAAATTCAATGAATGGACTCATAGCGGAGGAGATGCAGAAAAAGTATTGACAAAGGATGAAATGCTTGATGATATATCTCTTTATTGGTTAACCAATACTGCCACATCTTCTGCTCAATTATATTGGGAGAACAATGCCAACAATTTTAATGCGGTAGATATCTCAATTCCTGCAGCCATTACAGTATTTCCGGGTGAAATCTATCAGGCACCACGGAGTTGGGCTGAACGCAGCTATCACAAACTTATTTATTTCCATGAGGTAGATAAAGGCGGTCATTTTGCACAATGGGAACAACCGCAATTATTTGCAGAAGAGCTTCGTGCTGCTTTTAGAACACTGCGTTAAGAAATATCCTCCGTTTTATTCACCTTTGGGAAATAAACAATATTGAAATTTATTTGGAAAAATCGAAAAAAATAATCAATGTCTGAAAAACAAGATTACGGCCGGCGTAAATTTATTGGTGCCCTGGCAATGGGAAGTGCAGGTTTACTGTTGCCGGAATTTTCAGGCGCGGGTCAAAAATCATTCAGTACAATGCATACGCAATCACAAGGCGATATTAGCATCGCCGCATTTAACAATTTGAAACAAGTGGATGCAGGTGTTCTAAACATCGGCTATGTGGAAGAAGGATCTGTAGGGGGACCTGTCGTCTTACTACTACATGGCTGGCCGTACGACATTCATAGTTTTGCCGAAGTGGTACCACTACTCGTAACCGCGGGATATCGCGTGATTATTCCCTATTTGCGGGGTTATGGCACCACAAGATTTCTGTCGGACAAGACAGTACGGAATGGACAACAATCGGTATTTGCAACGGATGCAATTGCGTTGATGGATGCACTCAGCATTCGAAAAGCCATTATTGCAGGTTTTGATTGGGGCGCCCGGACCGCGTGCATTATGGCAGCGCTTTGGCCAGAACGCTGCAAGGCTCTCGTTTCTGTAAGCGGCTATCTCATCGGTAGTCAGGCATTCGGGAAAATGCCGTTATCACCAAAGGCCGAGCTTCAATGGTGGTATCAATATTATTTTGTTACGGAGCGTGGCCGCGATGGCTATGATAAAAATCGTGACGAGTTTGCAAAGCTCATATGGCAGCTTGCTTCGCCTAAGTGGAACTTCAGTGAAGTAACTTTTAATCGCACGAAAGAGTCGCTCCACAATCCGGATCATGTCTCAATAGTTGTAAATAATTACAGATGGCGGCTTGGACTGGCTGATGGTGAATCCAAATATGACGATTTGGAAAAGCGGCTGGCTGAAGGTCCAATCATTACTGTGCCAACGATTACACTCGAAGGGGATGCCAATGGCGCACCTCATCCGGATGCAAATGTCTACGCAAAGAAATTTTCAGGTAAATATGCTCACCGGCTATTGAAAGACATTGGTCACAATCTACCCCAGGAAGCCCCACAGGCATTTGCGGAAGCGATTATAGAGGTCAATGGCTACAACAATTGATTACAAATGATTACAGAATTGCTGCTCCCAATAAAAACTGATCAAAATAAAATACCGGGCATTGAAGAAAAGCCGGCAGGTCAATGATTTTATTATCTGGCAGGATAACAGAATCATTGACATGTTGATTTGAAAAGGATATGTCATATACTATATCACTTATAAATCTCAATTTCGATTTTCCCATCCTTCGTAACCGCACCACGATACATCCCTTCCGTATTAAAAGGCATGGCAATATTGCCGTTTTTGTCGAGGGCGATAAGACCACCGTCGCCACCGAGGCGGCCTACTTTTTCAATAACTATGCGGCCTGCTTCCCGGATCGATAAACCCTTATACTCCATCAAAGCACTAAGATCATGCGCTACTACATCCCGAATATAGAACTCACCCCAACCAGTACACGAAATACCAACAGTTGAATTGGCATATGTGCCGGCGCCGATAATAGGTGCATCTCCTACACGTCCGTATTTTTTATTTGTCATTCCACCTGTGGAAGTTCCCGCCGCCAGCAAACCGTTTTTGTCCATGGCAACACAACCTACCGTTCCAAATTTGTTATCTACATTAATAGTGCCTTTCCGCGGCGCTGAACTATGATCGAGTTTTGACTTGAGAGAATCTTCTTTTAGTGCATCCTGTAAACCCTGCCATCTTTCAGGAGTACGGAAATAAGATGTATCAACTATTTCAATTCCTACTTCTTTCGCAAATTTCTCAGCACCCGCGCCTACCATCATTACATGTTCTGATTTTTCCATCACGGCACGTGCTGCTGAAATAGGATTTCGGATCGTACTTACCCCCGCTATTGCACCTGCAGCCAGCGTGTTTCCATTCATAATAGCAGCGTCCATTTCATTTCTTCCATCGTGAGTAAACACTGCACCCTTCCCTGCATTGAACAGTGGATTATCTTCCAACACCCGGATGGCAGCCTCTACCGCATCAAGACTGGAAGCGCCCGATTTGATTTTCGCATAACCTGCTTCAAGAGATTTCTGAAGTCCATCGCGGTATGCTTTTTCTTTTTCCGGAGTCATCGTGCTCTTTAAAATAGTACCTGCGCCACCATGTATTACCATAACATAATTCCCTTCTCCTCCCTGATGTAATTTTCCATTTTCCATCCACCACCAATTCCATTTCCCTCCCTGTGCTTTGGTAGTATCAAAATCGGCAACTGAAAAACGACCTGCCCCATTTTCCGAGCCCTGGATCTCATATACTTTAATGGCCTTTTTGCCAGCCTCCCATTGCAATGGTTTGCCAGCTGCGCAAACTTCTGGCGGTGTGGAAGGACTCGTTAAAAGGAAATATGCTTTACCTTCCCCTATTACTTTAGCTATACCATTCTCATCAACACATACAGCCGTTCTTTCATCGGGCGCAATTCCTTTGGGAAACGTTTTCCAGTCCGTGATAATTCGACTCATGAAGGTAACATGACGAGCCTGTCGCCTGCGTGTCACATAATGCTGATCTGTTATAACGTTCTTTAAAAATGGCGGATGAAGAAAATCATTATTATAAAGTGTAACCAGGGTGTCATATGGATTCATGGCCTGTGCTGCAGTGGCACTTCCTGTTTCGCCACTATAATAAAATCCGCTAAGTATTGCACAACCGGCACTGGTGCCACCTACTGGCACCTTCTTTTTGGCAAGGAGATAATTAATGGCCTCCGAAGTTTTTGTATTTCTCCAGAACTTCATATAATTCGACTGGTCGCCTCCGGTAATGAAAAGCATCTCGGCATTCCTTATGGTAGATGCAGTTTTTTCATCATTAGCTACATCGCGCGAATTGATCAGCAATGTTTCTATTGAATTTACCTTTCCTAATTTGGTGATATCGTCATTATATAAATAATCCCCGGATGCCCGGATCACCACTACATCCCCACCACCGCTTCTGTCTATCATCCATTTAAAAGCTCCATCTACATTGCCTCCTCCACCTATGAGGGCCACTCCTCCTTTTGTAACAGTTGTTACATCTTTCGGATCACCGCTCAGATTTAAAGATGCGCTCTTTTTCGCTTGTGCATCCGCAATATTGATACTTAAGATGCCTATTACAAAAAAGGCAATCATCATTTTCAGGGAAACTGCGATAACAAATTTTGTCATGATCAATAGCCGGGATTTTGTTTTATATTTTTATTTGCTTTTAGCTCACTATTTGGGATAGGAAACACATACTGAGCTTTGTCGGGTGCAAGCAATACTGCACCCAGTGCATTTACTGCATCATCGGGGTTCCGTGTTATTGGCAAGTTCCATCTTCTGAGATCATAATGGCGATGACCTTCGAATGCGAGTTCTTTAAAGCGTTCAGTTTGCAAAGATGTTATTAAAGCATCCTTTGTTGCGAAAGCCTGATCTACATATCCGCTGATCCTTGCTCTACGAAGTGCATTCAGACTGGTGGCCGCAGATACAAGATCATTCTTTTCCGCATATGCTTCTGATCTTATAAGGTACATTTCACCGCTTCGGAACAGTTTTATATCTACCCTGTTTGGATTGGCAGCATCCCCCCCGGTATATTTTATTACCGCATTTGGTATTTTGCCATCTGCTTTTCTTTGTGCATCGATAATGATATAAGAAGAGAAACGTATATCATTTGCCTGGTCAAAAAGATTCGTGAGTTCGTTTGATGCAGCATAATAAATACGGCTTCCTGCAGGGTTTGTTAAAAAGCCCGCCTGTGTATAAAGATTTCCTAATGGTGTTTCAGCATCGGAAGCAACTCTTTTCAACTTCCACAGTACTTCATTATTGGCTTGATCTTTCCATATTTTAGGAAAGTCGGTGCGCGAAGCCAGCGCCACAGCCGTGATTGCCTCTGTAGCATAGTTGATAGCATTGTCCCAGTTTTTTTCGTATAAGGCTACCCGTGCCTGTATGGCTGATACAGCATTCCTGGTAATTCTTGTTCTGTCATCAAAAGCTGCAGGTATCAGGGCCTTTGCCGCTACCAGGTCCGTATTTACCTTTGCCATCACCGCCTCGAAGCTGAGACGCTCGGGACTGCCGACCTCTGATACCTCCATATATGGGACACCCATCTTACCCCCCTCGTATTTCTCTGCGAAATTTCTTATCAACTCAAAGTGACAATAAGCGCGTATTGCCAGCAACTCTCCTTTGTATTGCTCCCTCAGTGTTATCTCTGCCGGCTTCGTTTCAATATCATCAATCACTGCCAGCACCCTGTTTGCACGGTCAATGGCTATGTAATTGTCCGGCCAGGCATCATGTATAAAACTTCCATCATACTGCCAGCGATAAGTGGCCACACCAGAACCGGTACTGTTTTCGGAAGGCAGCATCACTTCGTCCGTGATCCTGGATGTATAAAAGATATTTGAATAATAATTCAGCTTATTGTAAGCACCTAACAATCCTGCATTAATATCTTTTACAGTCTTAAATGCCTTGGATGGATCGATTGTATCTGTAGGTAACAGATCGATCTGTTTATTACAGGATACAACCCCGAATGCAACCACAATTATTCCCAGAGTCAGACTTTTATAGAAATTATTTATTTTTCTCATTGTCGTTACGATTAAAAGTTAACATTTAAACCCACCACATATGTTCTTGGAGCCGGATAGCTGAAACGCGCATATTCATTACCGTTCTCGGGGTCAAATCCTCTCCACTTGGTCCAGGTCAGCAGGTTCTGTGCCTGCAGATTAATCTGGATACCGTTAATGAATTTCCATTTTTCAATAACCGATTTTGGAACGTTATAACCAAGATTGATATTCCTAAGCCTGATGTAAGACGCATCCTGTATATCCCTTGATGTATAATTGCGTGGCGCATTGATACGTGGAAGTATGGCATTATCGCCGGGCTTTCTCCAGCGGTCATATAAAAAGCGTGTAGACTGGTTACTGGTGATAAAGCTTGGGTTCTCGTTAAAATAATCCTCATTATTATAACGATTTACTTTTGCATTGAATACAAACAGTGCATTGAAATAAAAATCTTTCCATGTCAGTGATGTATTAATACCACCGGTGATCAGCGGAATATAAGTTCCGAATTCCGTCACACTGAGAGTAGCTGCATTATAAGCTGTCGTAATCTGGCCATCCGGTGTATAATACTGAGGATCTCCATTGTCGGGATTTACTCCTGCCCATTTGGGCGCATAGTGGGCCCCGTAAGGAAGTCCGACCCGTATAATACCGGTGTACTGGAACTCAAATTCATTCGCGCCGCCAAGATCCAGCACTTCATTTTTATTGTAAGCCATATTACCACCTACAGTCCATACCAGATCTTTGGTTTTTATGACATCACCCTGCAAATCAAATTCAACTCCACGGTTTCTCATTTTACCCGAACTGATATTCAGACTTCCAAATCCGGAAGTTGCTGAAAGCGGCTGGTTGATAAAAAGATTACTCGTTACCCTGTTATAATATTCTGCGGTAAGGCGTACACGATTTTTCAACAGTCCCAGATCAAAGCCGACATTCAGTTCGCGACCGTATTCCCAGTCATAGTTCGGATTGCCTGGCTGCGCTGGCGCAATAGCAGAAACACCGCCGTAAGATGTTTGTGTGTATGTAGGAAGATAAGTGAAATCACCAGGGAAAGGACTTGCAGTAGTTCCATAACTGGCACGAAAACGGAGATTAGAAATAGCATTGACATTTTCAAGAAACGACTCTTTTTTTGCTTCCCAGCTTAAACCTGCTGAATAGAATCCATGCCAGCGGTTCACTTCCGGAAGTGTTGAAGAACCATCATAACGATAGCTGGCATTGAGTGTGTACTTGTCATTATAAGTGTATCTTAAAAGCCCTATCCATGAAGCCATTGAGTTTTGTGTGCGCCTGCCAGAGAGACTGGGAATATAAGTACTTGGTGCACCAATTGCAGCGGGTGTTTCCGGGAGTCTTGAATCAAGACCAAAGCCGGTATAACCAAAAGCTCTTGTTCTATTGTTGAGATACTCAAACAAACCTGTTACCTCCAGTTCATGATCTTCAGCAAATATATTGTTGTAAGTAAACCCTGAAGTAGAAACAAGTGATGTACGACGTGTGAGCGATTCGCCAAAGCTTCCCAGCCGGCCCGGGGTAACACGTGTTCCGGCATAAGAATCGGCGTTTATCCAGTCTTCTGTTGTAAGGTCCCGGTAGTCCACTCCTAACCTCGTTTTTGCTACCAGCCCTTTGGCAAGTGTATAACTTAGAGACATACCGAGTATGCTTTTAAGCTGATCCTGTTTTTTGGAAGAATTCAACATCCGTTCGTATGAGTCACTTCCCTCGCGGAGATCAAGGGTAGGATACAGAGTGCCGTCACCCGTTGTTACCAGTTTCCCATCTGGCGCATAGGGATACTCGTAAGGCAATGCATAATATACAGCAGATAGAGGGTTCTGTCCACCTGATCCACCTTCATTCTGGATAAGTGTTGATTTTGAATAACCAATATTAAGATTGATGTTAGCAGAGAATTTTCCATAGCTGAAGTCAAGATTGTTTTTCAGCGTATATCTTTTCATACCAGATATTCTTACCACACCCTGCTGGTCAAAATAATTCAGTGAGGTATAAAAACGGATATTCTGATTGCCACCACTTGCGCTGATCTGCTGCTCCATAAAATTTCCATCACGCATAAACAGGTCGCGCCAATCGGTATTCACGCCTAATAAACTGTCGACTATACCATCGGCCCGCTGTTTTTGTGCGGCCGTCATTGTAGTATAATCAGGATTTAGTTTCGAATATGTCCAGAAAGGCCCGGCTTCTGCTCCGGTTTCCTGTCCGATGCCTTCTTCAAACATTTTCCGTTCAGCCGAATTCATCATTCTGAATTTGGTCGAAGTAAGTGTTGAAACGCCATACTGTGATCTGTATTCAAGCGATAGTTTTCCCGCTCTTCCTTTCTTTGTAGTGATCACGATAACGCCATTGGATCCACGAGATCCATAGATAGCTTTTGCAGATGCATCTTTTAATACTGTTATAGATTCAATATCTCCGGGATTGATAGACTGAAAAAAATCAGATTCAATCGGTACTCCGTCCATTACATATAATACATTATTGTTGCCTCCTATGGATCCGATACCACGAAGTATAACCCTGGCACTGGTACCTGGCTGACCCGAAACGGCAGATACCGTCAAACCGGGAACACGACCCTGTAAAGCCTGGTCAAAAGTGGCTACCGGTACATCATTTATTTTATCGCCTCCCACAGTAATGGCTGCTGAAGCGGATTTATTACGTGTATAATTAGTATAACCTGTCACCACCACTTCACCCAGACTGGTGGATGTTGTCTGCAACGTTACATTGATAACCAGCTGATCATTGATACTGATCGTTTGTCCGAGATACCCAACCAGCGAGAACTCAAGCGTTTTCGCGTTATCAGGTGCCTGCAGGCTGTAATCGCCCGTTGCATTGGTTGTAGTACCAATACCGGTGCCGGATACGAGAACCGATACGCCCGATAATGGCGTATCATTTGCACCGGTAACTCTTCCTCTTACTATCCGTTCGGGTGATGCTTTATCAGTTGAAGTTTTATCAGTAGAAAAGATCACGACTAAATTATCTTCCCGTAATGAATAGTTAAGTGGAAGTCCGGCAAATGCTTTTGCCAGTACCTGCGCCAGATCTGCATTCGTTACGTTGATATCGATCTTTCTATCCTCTGGCAAAGTGCCCGTGTGATAAACAAACCTGTACATAGTTTGTCTTTCTACCTCATTCAACAAATGCTTGATAGTCGCTTCCCGTAATTTCAGGTTTATTTTTTCTTGTGCGATACCAGTTGCATGTACCTGCAGGCATAAACATACCAGCAATATTGTGGTCAGCTTTGTAAGAAAAAAAAGTTTGCGGCAAGGAAAACCCCGGGGATTTTCTGAAGGTGCATTAGCAGTCATCGTCATCATGTCAGTTTTTGGTTTATGATCTAAATCTTTAGAGCAATCTGCTGCTTCGGAGCAGCTATTTTCTTATGTTTTCTGTTTACTTACTAATCACAATCGTATCCTTCCGTATCTGGAAATTGAATGGGTACGATAGCCGCAGCGCTTCCAGAGCTTTTACCACCGTTTCACTTTCAAATGTTCCGGAATACCGATATGTTTTTACCTGTTCATCCGCAAAGCTGATCTCTATCCCGTACCATTTTTGCAGTTTACCGGCGATGGTTACCAGCGATTCATCTTCTATTTTCAGACGGTTACGTACCCAGGCTATCTCCCTGGGTTTATGGTTCACCGAATCAACAGCCACAGATTCAATACGAAAAGGATTTTGTTTTACTGGTTTACTTACAGGAGTTTCATTTGCAAGTATTAGTTTCATATTGGGGGTAAGGATCACTTTTTGATCGGGATGGTCGTTTTTAGATACGGCAACTCTTCCCCTGAATAAAGAGGTTTCTGTATTGGCGTTTGTAGGGTATGCATTAACGTTAAATGCCGTACCCAATACTTCAATATTTAACTTACCCGCATGAACCGTAAACGGATGGTTTTCATGATGTGTTACATCAAAAAAAGCTTCACCGGAAAGCACCAGCTCACGATTGGCGAGATTAAAATCAGAAGCAAGTGTGATAGTAGTGTTACTGCGAAGTGTTACAATTGAACCATCCGGCAATACCACTGTTTTTCGGGGTTCATTGCCGGATCGGATAACGGTTCCTGTGAGATCTATTTTGGTTTTTGCTTTATCTATCGTTTGGGATGGCCGCAAAAAATAATACCCCGCCGCCATCACCAGCAACAAAGAGGCTGCTATTGTGACGGCGTATCTTAAGATTTTCCTGGTTGCGGGTTGCTGGTTGTATGGTTCTGCTTGTTGAATATGGGTTGGCTGTTGGGTGTGGACTGATTGTTGGTTTTGTTCGTCTGCGGTGTGTTCGAGTGCCTCTTTCAGCATTTCGAAACGGATAATGCCATCTTTTAGCTGGTTCAGCTGTACCTGGAGGTTGCCCTGATTGGCATTCAGAAGGGAGACAATATGCATAGCCTCAGATATCCCAGCAGATTGCAACGGGTTGTCTTTTATCCAATTCTCCCAGAACTGGATATCTTCTTTATTGCTTCCCAGGCAATAACGCTGAAAGGATTCGTTGCATATGAAGTCTTCTACAGTGTAGTTTTGGATGTCCATTAACCTGCCTTTGATATACAGACGGGCGTTTTGGTTTTTTTTCCCGGGTAATTCGTGGATTTTTTTTCTGAATCCCGGATTTAAATCATTTCAGGATCGTTCGCAAACACTTAATCGCATTATAAATCGTATTGTAAGCGGTCTTAATACTTTGAGAAGTCTGTTCCGCCACCTGCTTATAACTAAGTCCCTCAAAAAACATGAGGCGGATAAGTTCTTTTTGCTTTGGTGTTAACTGCTCCATGGCTTTGTGTAGCTTATTCCTAAGTTCTTCATCATGTTGTACACGGATAATGATCTCTTCATACGAAAGTTCCACATCCCCTTCTTTATACCGAAGTTTAATAATGGCAGCATCGGTCCTGGAATGATAGGCCAGCTTGTCGAGCAGCATTCTTTTGAGAGACGTGAACAGGTAAGCTCTTACATGGGTCACTTCATTCAAACGGCCATGCTTATCCCAAAGCTGGAGAAAAAGCTGGGTCACAGAATCTTTTACGAGTTCATCATCGGGGCTGATCTTTAAACCAAATCGCACAAGATGAAAATAGGTGTTGTTGTATAGTTCAAAAAGCGCCTGCTTATCTCCTTTTCGCAATCCTTCCCAATAAAGTATATTCTGTTCTTCCTCGGTCATTTACGGCGGTTCTTTAGCTATGAGATACTTTATTTATTTATTTTTAAATCATCCAGCAATGTATTGATGGCAGCTTCGAGTTGCTGATCGCGGCCTTTACTGACAATATCGTATTCATTCATAACTTTTATATCAGGTTGTGTCTGATAATTTTCCATAAATCGCCTGTCCATCGTTTTTACGCCAAGTGTTGGAACACTATAGCTGAGAGTATTATCCTGCAGACTCTGACCCGTCATCCAGGTACAGCTGCCGGGAATGGGCATACCAACTATCTTTCCCATATGCAGATATTGGTAATCAAATGCAAAACAATGCCCATCGCTGTAATTGGCTTCATTTGCCAGCACTATCGAAGGTTTTGTCCAGCGGAAAAGCGGCTCGCTGCTAAACAGAAAACTGTCTGATGTATTTTCACGCAGTTTTATGCCGCTCAGAAACATCGCCAGTTCAGGAGCAAGATCGCCACCACGATTAAACCGGGTATCAATAATAATGGCTTTGCATTTTGCAAACCGTCCCAGCGCTTGTTCATATACGTCACGATAGGCTGCATCATTCATCCGATAAAGATGAACATAACCGATTTCGCCATTGCTCCTACTGACAGTTTCCTCCTCGTTTCGTTTCACCCATCGCCTGTACAGAAGATCAGCTTCTTCTGCCGGAGAAACTGGTTTTACAACCAGTTCCCTTGACACACTACCATCATTCAATTTAAGGATGATCTTTTTTCCCTGTTTCCCATTCAGATATTGGGCTATGTCCTTATCATTCTCTATTACCATACCATCGATGGCTTCAATGATCGTTCCTGCTTTGATATTATAAGTCAGAAAATCCAAAGGCCCCCCGGTAATGATCTCCTCAATCTTCACTCCACTACCATTGTACTGCTGATCATAAAATACGCCAAGCGATGCGGTGACTGTGGCATCTTTTCGAATGTTATTGAATGCAGCCCCTGTATGACTTGTATTCAATTCGCCTAAAAGCTCATTAAGCATTTCAGCAAAATCATAATTGTTATTTATACCCGAAAGATGAGGCTGATAGGTTTGTTTTAATGCATTCCAGTTAGCCCCATGCATACCGCTGGTATAAAATGTTTCTGCCGTCCGGCGCCAGACGTGTTCAAACATTGCCTGTCGTTCTTTAGCGGGATCAATAGTTATTTCTGTGTTCGTGTTTACTGTATCCCGTTTTGACCGGGCAGGATCAATCTTAAAAATTTTATCATCCGCCAGAAGGAAAATTATATTTTGCTCTTTATCCCATTGCATATTGCCACCTTTCAAATTCAACGGCATCAGCAGTTTTGATTCTCTTGTGCGCAGGTTAGTGGCCCAAAGATCATAATTTTTTATTGTTTTAGTCAGATGATATAATGTGCTTCCATCTTTACTTACAAGTGCATCAATTAAAATCCCCGACTGGATAGTGAGTCGTTCTTTTTTATCACGGAGAATGTTAAGGTCTGAGAAGAATTCACCAGCCTGCGTTTTTTTAACGGTATCCGGCGCATACCGTTGTGTTTTTATTTCTGCCCTGTTAAGTTTAAAGTTTTCCAGGGTCAAAGCATCGGTAAACATCGCATAAACATCGTTTTCACGGGTACTGCTGTTTGCATAACTATGCAGTCCCTGACGATCGCTGTGCCAGCTGATCATTTTTCCATTCATCGCCCATCGGGGATGCTGATCTGTAAAACCGCTTTGGGTAAGGTTGGCCAGTTGACCATTTCCCGATGTGCTAATGATACCAACTTCATCATTACCACTACCCTGTTCTGTAAATTGAACCAAAAGCCATTTACCATCGGGACTCCATTCAAAATACTGATCGTTTTCGCGTTTACTGAATAGCTGATCGGGTGTGAGGATCGTTCGTGCTTTTTGAGAAGCAATATTATAGATACGAAGCGAAGAACGGTTCTCTATATACGCAATCTCTTTACCATCCGGCGACCAGGATGGCTGACTGTTTTCCTTCTCATTTGAAATAAGAACCGTTTCCCTGATCCGTGTAGCGGAAGAAAATAAGGGATTGTCGCCGGCGACAATCCCGGCTTGTACTATTTTCCACCTATTACCTCGTTCGCTGGCATACACAAGTTTTTTCCCATCTGGTGAAAAGCTAAGACCAGCTTCAGTTTCGGATGTATTGCTGATGCGTTTGATATGTTTGCCTTCTGTGCTGCTTACAAACACTTCCCCTCTAAAAATAAAAGCAACCTCTTTTCCCGAAGGAGCTACGACCATTTCCTGAACTTCTGTTACAGGAATAGTTTTCTCATTTTGTGCTTTCTGATCACTTTTGATCAATATCACCAGTTTGACAGGCTGCTGGTTTTTCTTTTTCAAATATATCTGCCCGTCATATCCAAAACATAAAGTGTTGTCATCTGTAATACTCAGAAACCGGATCGGGTGATCTTTGAAGAAAGTAATTTGTTTCGAAAACGAAGTGTCAATCAATGATCCCTGCCAGATATTAAAACTGCCACTTTTTTCGCTGAGATAATAAATGTCCTTATTATCCGATGCAAATACGGGGCTCCTGTTTTCACCTGCAAACGAACTCATCTTTTTATAAGAAGTTGCTGTCACATCATACAACCACAACTCCCTTGCTACTGAGGAAACCTGGTGTTTCCGCCAGGGATTTTCTCTGGCTTTCCTGTCATGATATATAATATACTTTCCATCTTTACTCCATTTTGCGTCTTCTGCGGGTGTTGTCAGTAACTGTTTTGGCCGTCCACCCATAACTGATACCTGGTACAGTTCAGGTAAGGCTTCAGACGGAAACTGCCTGTTTGCTGGCACATCCATTCTAGCTGAACCGAATAATACTAAGCTATCCTGATCGTAAAAATCATATGGAAATTCATCGGCTGAATGCCATGTAAGCCTCCGCGGTTGCCCGCCTGTTGCCGCAATGATAAAAATATCGAAGTTGCCATACCGGTTACTCGCAAAAACGATGGATTTGCTATTATGGCTCCAGACGGGCATAAAATCATTTGCTTCGTGAATGAGTAATGCTGTTGCTTGTCCTCCCTTAACAGATACCTTATATAGATCACCATGATAAGAAAACACGATATTTTTTCCATCGGGTGAGATGGCGGGATATCGCATCCATTCGGGGTTTTGCTGCGCTTGTATCGATGATGCTATCAGCAAAAACATATATAAAGAAAATATTTTCCCTTTGCTCATGTTGTAAAAATGGGAGGGAAATTACTATTTAATAAGGAATATGGAGAGTAAACTCACCCGATGCGTAGTTACCAGGCTGTTGACCTTCTGGTGGGAAGTACAAATCGAATTTCTCTGAAGCAAAATAGTACTCCCGAGGCCAGATATGCCTTCACGAAGTACCAATAAATATCCCGCAGGCGGCTGCTCGCTACACCAACGATATCATGACCAGGTATAATTGGATAGACTGTCACGCCCAGATCATTCTCTAAAAAATGAATGTCTGTATGGCAAACCCCACAGTACCGAATTTCAATTAGTATATCATGAGCACCCACCGCCCGACGTTCGAAAGACCATGGCGAAAGAGAAGAATCAGCGTCTTGCGCTGCATAACCTTTGCAGGAAATGAGTTGATCGGTTGCGAGTTCAACCGGAGCCGTTTTGGTTTCTAACATAAAAACAATTTGTTTGGTGAATAATGGTAGATACTAAGAAACGAAAGGGCAGGCAACTATGATTAAGTCTTTTATTCTAATAATAGACACTATTTCCCGTGATAGAAGTAATTCCTGATTTGAATCAAGTTTTCGTCTGCGATGACGGACATGCTATTGACAGATCAGGCGACAAACAAGTTGTTTATTTTTTTAAATGCCAGGCGGAGACGCATGAGTAATCTGCAAGTTTTTAAAGTTTGGCAAGCTTACAATCGAAGTGGATGTGTAGAGCTCGTTGTAAAACTGTTGCTGTTTTTTCCCCTTTTTGGCAATCCCTGCCAGAAATAGACGGCGAAATCCGGTGGAACATTTTTGGCTTTTTAATCCCTATATAATATGAAAGTCAAATGGCTGACACTTCCTGGACGTTGACGTGGCTAATTTGTTGTTAACCGATTAATTGAAATCAAAACCAAATATCAATGCCAACAATAATCCTGACCATTAATAAGCGACCCTACACGCTTGATATTTTGCCGTGGGTTTCATTACTCGACGCACTTCGTGAACGAATTCATTTGACCGGTACTAAAAAAGGTTGCGATCACGGACAGTGCGGTGCCTGCACCGTGCTTTGCGACGGTAAACGTATTCTCAGTTGTATGACGTTGACAGCGATGAAAAACGGATCGCACATTACAACCATCGAAGGCATTGCAAGCGGAGATGATCTTCATCCTCTGCAAAAAGCATTCATCGAACATGATGCGTTTCAGTGCGGCTACTGCACGCCGGGACAAATTTGCAGCGCTGCCGGGTTATTGAATGAGGGTAAAGCAAAAACACGTGCAGAGGTGAAAGAACTTATGAGCGGGAATCTCTGCCGCTGCGGTGCCAATGTCGGAATCATTGATGCCATCATGGAAGTGAAAGGAGGTGCTTATGAATAATTTTGAATACATACAGGCAGGTGATATAGGGGAAGCGCTGAATGCAGTAAGTGCAAATGATAAAGCGATGTTTATTGCCGGAGGCACTAATCTGATTGACCTCTGGAAATACAATCTTTTACATCC